>Ga0181343_1000016_pt1 | contig 84477 bp, 106 predicted proteins | sample Su13VDMLBSD_FD_130110 | JGI IMG/M metagenome (GOLD analysis project Ga0181343, IMG submission 130110) | Freshwater viral communities from Lake Michigan, USA - Su13.VD.MLB.S.D | ecosystem: Environmental > Aquatic > Freshwater > Lake | place: USA: Michigan | collected 2013-07-15
TCAACCTTTGGTAAATCATTTAACCTTATAGAGGTTAAAGGTAGTATTGATGAACGCTTTGAAATTGTCACAAAACATATAGATAATCTTTTTTATGAATGAAATAAATACACATCTAGGTAAAACATCACAGTATAAAACGCAATATGATCCCACACTCTTAGTCGGAGAGCCGCGTCAACGTAATCGTGATCATCTTAACATTGTAGGTACACGATGTATTGACGGTGACACTTCTCGTCATATGTATGGGTTTGATACGTGGAATGGATATGAATTTTCATGTTTGATGAATAGTGGATTACCTGTAACAGGTCAAGTTAAATTTGAATATTCTGCAAATACAAAAAATATTGTTGAATCAAAGAGTGTTAAGCTCTACTTCAATTCATTCAATGGCACTAAGATGGGTGATACTGTCAAAGAGTGCTTCGCTAATGTAGAAAAGAGAGCTATTGAAGATCTTTCTAAGACAGTTGGTGGTGAAGTAAAGGTTAAAATCTTTCCTGCAGAGACATCTACATATTATGATAATGATATTAGAATTTTAAGATCAGGAGCTATTACGCTTGAAAAGTCTTTTAATCCTACTTGTACCAAATATCAGAGGAGTCCAGATATTTTAAAGAGACGGCCAGTTCCAGTATATGGTCAGTTGAGAGAGTTGCATAGTTCTCTTCTTAAGTCGAACTGTAAGGTAACTAGTCAACCTGATTTCGGTGATGTATTTATTATCTATGAAGCTGATAAATGGGACATCAATTTTGAATCTCTTCTAGAGTATATTGTCTCATATAGAGATGAATGTCATTTTCATGAAGAGATTTGTGAGTCTATCTTCTCTGATCTGTTAAAAATTATCGAGCCAAAGATGCTCTTTGTTGAATGTTTCTATACTCGACGTGGAGGTTGGGATATTAATCCTTGTAGGTTGTATTCTATAGAAACAGAGGATATTAAAAACTTAGTGGAGCGGACTTCATCGGTTACTGAAAACCACTTTAAGACATCAAGACAATAAGTTAATCTAAATTTATTGTAGACTTATCACCGTTAGCAGACTTTAAAATGAGTTTGTTAACGGTGAATTCTTTTCCGTCAAAAGTGTCATTTCCATCTAAATCTTTACATTCACCCGGCTCAACATATGCTAAGGTAATGTGACCCTTCCAGGTAGGGTATTCATTCTCAATATCGTCTGCAAACTCTTTTCGGAGCTTTTTATAGAGTGATTTAAGCTCTGCACACTCTACTTCTATTTTAATAACATGAAAGCCTTTGTGGTCATTTTCGAAGCGAGATACCTTTTTAAGAGTTAGAGTTAATGGTTCAGTCACTTCCTGCTTAATAAAAGCTTTAACCTTATCCATATCTGTCTTAGGCTTAAATCCATAGAGGCAGGTTACATGGGGTTCATCTTCTCTTCCATCATTTGTAAGAACCTCATCAGGTATGTGTTTCTTTCCGAATTGTATAAATTGTTTATTGTCTGACTTATCTAGGTAGAGCATTAAGATACCATAATCATAAGTCTTTCCTTTTTTCTCTAGAACAATGAAATTTGACAGATATTGACTAACTTTTTCTTCGAAGAGCATATATTATTATTTAATGAGTTCGATTAAATTATAAACCCCTTTAGAACATGTGTAGCTTTTGTTCTAAAGGGGTTTGATTTGATTTATATGATTTTATATATAACCAAGGGCATAAAGCTTTCGAACACGTTCTGAGCATGGTTGATTACCCACTGGAACATTAACTGCAGTAATATTGTAGTTGAATGTCCAAGTACGTGCAGAAGAATCTAATGAGAATGTAGAACCATTAGAGCCGGAAAGGAACTGAGATGAAAGAGTTACAGTAATTGCAACATTCTGTACCCCTACATAGCAGCTGGCAACCTTTGCAGACAATCCATATGCAGTAGAAGTCTTGAGGTAATATGGCGTAGTAAAGGTACTAAAGTCAAACAAGAACGGTGCTGCTAAATCATCAGATACTGGATATGTACCAATAGTAATATCAGTAATAATTGCAGTAACTCCCGTAACAGATGTAGAGAACGAAGAAGAAGAAAACTTCCCAGTCACGTTAGGTCCGAATGCAGATAATGCACGCACATTAGATCCTGACGGAGCATGTGTCACAGTAGTGTGTGAAGATTGTAATGTCAATGTTGCCATATATTATTATTTATTTCCTTTTGTATCTAAACTCTCAGATTGCATCATACGATAATTATCCGCAAGAGATCTCTGTTTCAATTTTGGTTAAATCTTCAACACTTTCAGACTGCATAGATTTAAATCTATCTGCAAGAGTCTGCATTGCTTTAGGGTTAAGGGGCTTTTGTACTGAGCCGGTTTTATCCCACTCATTGACATATCCATGAGTATATTCTTCACCACTTATTTCATCTATCATGTCTTTATGTCGAGGTAAATTGCTTGAAATCTTTAAATTTAATACATGATTGTTTACATATGGTGTTAAGAGTTTACGGTATGGGTGACTGAATTCCCACCAAAATACCGTGTTTGTATATGGGTCATACCTAAAGGGTAAACGTTCCCCAAGGTTTATACCACCTAAATTAGCATGCGTTTTACCTTTAGGTCCTTTCTTAGTCCACAGTCCGTTTACTCTTCCGGACTTATAAACAGCACCAATATATATATCGTCGACAGTGTATTGAGTGTTTTCTGAATGAAGTGCCTGGAGTCGTGTCTTTAAATCAATAGGAGTCTTATACCCATGAGTATAATCAGCATATTCCATATTAGGCTTAACTACATTATACTTATTCTTCTCCTTCATACCTACATGTTTTGGAGACTGATCATATCTTTTTCTAATGTATAGATTTACGGATATTTTCCATTCAGGATTAATATCTTCTTGAAGAAGCCACCAGAATACTATATTAGTATGAGGGTCATATCTAAAGCGCTTAAGCTCATGATAATTAAGATGCTGTGGGATTTTATCTTCAAGAATTTTATGAGTCTTTTTTGAAGATTTAGTTACTTCTTCACTATATATCTCATGAGAGTTTATATCAATCGTACCTATAAGAATTATATCTTCAGAATACTCTTCTATAAAATATTGCTTAAATGATTTCATTTATTGATAGGTACGTGGAGAATCATCGACTTGTGATCCTGTTTTCTTCTCAAGAATAATCCAGGGCTGACCATCCAAATCACCTCGATGAGATTTATTGTAAAGGTATTTAGCAATCTTTTCTGCATGTGGATAATTATTTGCAGAATGGGAGTCTATAACTTCATAGTAATCATAATACCATCCACCCTCTTCGTGACCACCCATGCGCCGCGTTCTATCGTAGAGAGTTACAAAAACGGGATAGTTCTTAGGATTCTCAACACTATCAGGAGAGCTCTGATAGGTGAGAGATATAAAGTCATTATATTCGTTCCACCTCTCTTGAAGATCAGGATACTGCTGAGCAATCTTTAATGCATTATCCTTTTCTTCTTTTCTCCAACCTTCTAAATATTGAGTTTTATCTTCTATCCAATAAAGTATACCGGTAACAGAACGAGAGATACTGTCCCATATATAATGTAAATTAGTTGAATCTGTAGGTATAGTTATCCAAGGAAATAGTTGTTTAGCCTTCTTTGTAACATTAAGAGCTTCATGAGCTGACCATGCTTCATATGCACGTTCATCTGTGCCATATATAACCTCTATAGAGACTACCTTCTCATAGTCTTTATCAACATTAGGGTATCCATTGCCATGAGGGAAGTTAGTTTCACCCTTGTTAAAATCTGCATCCATATCAGAACCAGTAGGCTCTTCTGAATTATCATCACCTAATGGGTCTTCAGGTGGTATGTTATGATTCTCAAATATTACCTTATAAAGATTTTGAAGATTTTTGACATCGCGGCTCATACTATTATTTATAAAATAAAAAACCCTACTAGAAAAAATCTAGTAGGGTTTTGAATATTACTTGTAAGATTACATGTAAACGTTAGCCTGTGCCGGAGCAAATGCAGTACCAAGACCACGTATAATCACTAAGTGATAATAGAGGTTAGCACCGAAGATGTTATCAACAACACCGTAACGGGTCAACATACCCACGCGAGGTGAGAAGTCGTTAGGTCCGATAGTTCTCTGAACCATAATAGGGATATATGGGCAGTAGATGATACCAGAGTCATAGTACTCAGGGCCTTTGTAACCGAGTAATGCATACTCGATTGCATCAGCTGCAGAACGGTCACCGTTCATGCTCTGAGCTTCCGTACGAGTGTCACGATACACATTGAATCGTCCACCGAGGTTACCAACCTTCGCAATACCGACTGGCTGAGTATTAACGTTACCGTTAACAGGCATCCACTGGAACTCGTTTAACATTTCGAGAATTGCGCACACCTTAGGTGTAGCAATAATGAAGTTAGCGGAACCACGGCGGTTACGAATTGCGATCTTGTTAGCTTCAACAATGATCTTCTGGTAGAAGTCACGATTACGCTCAGCGAGCCAACGTGCATCTGCAGCAGATGGAGACCAGAATGAATAACCAGTATCTCTACCAGCATTCAAGCAGACTTGAATCATGCGAATGATCATTTCACGGTCGATTTCGGCCTGTAACTCATATGACATTGCATTTGTGAGTTCATTATCGATATCGATACCGTTCATGTTCTTGAGATCTTGCTCAAGTTCAACGCTCCAACGAGCAGCTAATCTACGAGTACCAGCTTCAACAGCAGTCTTCTCGAAAGAGATAACCATTTGTGGGATACGTCCAGTTAATTCATACTGACCGAGAAGTGCCGCAACACCCTTATCACTGTCAATAAAGGCAAAGTCACCACCTGTAAGAACAGATGAAGACGTACCAGTAAATCTTGTGTCGAGGTATTGATAGCCTAATTCCTTGCCGTCAGCAGGAACTGCTGCACCATGTGCAGTAACAGTGCCGGAACCAATTCCGTCAACACCATTACCAAGTGCATCTGCTTCGTACTTATAACGGAGTGCGAATGCAAGACCAACTGGTCCAGTCATTGGCTGAACGCCGACAACTTCATTTGCAATCAACTCAGGGAAAGTACGACGAATCATTGGGATGAGTACCTTAGGCAAGCGGCTATCGCCGGCTGCGTAATTATCAGAGTTAGTTAACCCAGCGGTGCTAGCACCACCGAATACACCAAGACTGCCTGCAACACCAGACTGGTTAGTTGCCTCATTGCACCATACTTCTTGATTCTCTAAGAGAATAGCAGTGGTACGACGGGTGTGATCATCCTCAATTGGACGAACATTCTTAGATGCGAAATCCAAGATTGGACTCCACTTTTCTACAAGCATTTTTGCTTTTCTTTCATCTATGTAAGATGAGTGATTTGTGTTCATAATTTTTCGTTTCCTTAATTTCTATCAATCAGGTATTCTTTAGTGTTATACCTCAACAAAAATTATTTATTCTTTTTCAGCTCATTTAAGTAAACTGAAACAGGATTATTTTTATTTTCTACTTCTTGAGTGTCGTTCTTGGTTTCATTGACACTTTCGTTGATGGTCTCATTCTTAACATCGAATGATGCAGTATTTTTCATTGCATCGTTCTTCAATTCGACGAGACGCTTCTCTTCAGACTTATCAAATAAGCTGACTGAATATTCAAAATTCTCAGTAATAAACTTAGGAGACTTATCGCTCAACATCTTGACAATATACTTCTTCTTGTCATCAGGCATTGATGCAGTCTTCTCTAAGAGAATGTTTTGAGTCTGTACGCGCTCGAACTTCTTTGCAAGTTCATCACGTTCCTTAAGAAGTGCTTTGTTAGACTCAGTAAGAGTATCGATTTGCTTCTTACCATCTTCAATTGCAGGCTTAACTGCTTCGAGAGATACTGCCTCGTTGATTGCAAGCACTCCACGGAATTTGGTTAAGAGATCGTATGCTCTCTTATTTTTGACAGCCTCGTTAATGGTCTCAACGGGAATGACGCTATCAATATATGTATCGAGATAGTTTGAAATAGATTCAACAATAGTGTTCTTAAACGTTGTTGCATCTTCATTAAGAGTCTTCTTTGACATCTCAACAACTTGCTTAAGCTTAGTTGTGTGGTTTTCGGTAATTGCTGCAACAACCTTATCGAGCTTTGCAGAATGATCCTTGTCGATAGCCTCAAGAAGGGTAGTTACCTTACCGGTAAGCTCTACATCCATTTCAGCTAATGCCTTTTCAACATGAAGCTGAACCCTTGTGTTTACTTCGTTTTCAAATGCTTCTTGTATTTCAGTACGCACTTGCTCTGTTAAAACATCCTTAGTGCTTTCTTCAAGAATCTTTTTGATATCAGTGGTTGGTGATGACATAATTAAAATAGTTTTTGTTTCTGCGCAAGAGCGATACGCTTTTTAAGTTTACTCTCAACAGCTAACTGTAAATATTTATGTGCATCAGAATAGTTTTCTTCTGAGACGCATTTAATAAAGTTAGTAATTGCCTTTTTTTCGGAAATTTTACTCATAATATTATTTATGGCTATTTAAAGATTTAATAAAGTTGCAAATAGCTTCCTTAATATATGCTTCTTTATCTTTACGGGGTAAGGAAATTATTGAAGAACTAAACTTATCATAGCACTCTTCAAGTTCTCCATTATCTCTTAAAACGTATTGCTTGCTTTCTAAGATACCATCAACAAATGCTCTGTGAGCGCTCGGGTCTGCAACACAGTCAACTGCAACCAAGCGTACCTTGCGTACGAGATTAACTGCATCTGCTTCTTCAATCAATTGACCCAATGCACGAGAAGACATCCCAAGTTTAATTCCTTCATTAATCAACCCTCTTACAATCATACCCATAGGAGTTGAAGTGAGGATTTTTGACTTACCGATGAAGACATTACCATCTTGTTTGAGCTCGGTAATAACGTGGCATGCTCTTTCAGGATTTACTTCTGGAGAGGTAGGATGGTTAAGTTCTCCCATTGCTCTGTTAGTCTTAATCATCTCAGTATCATAACGTGATACTTCAGTGATTAATTCATCGAGAGGGTAACGACGTTTATTTCTGTTGATTTCTTCTGCAACTAAATAAGGCCCTCTTACATATAAGGTTGCAGGTGCATTATTGCTCTTCTCTTCAACAATATATTCAAATGATTGAGGATCGAAACCTTCTATTAAGAGTTTATGAGGATTAAAAAGCATATTACTTTAAAATATTTATAGATTTAGTGTTATAAATCTAGATATTAAAATTTAACGCCCTGTCCCTTTTGATTGGCCCATGCGCGTGGAGCAGCCTTTTTAACAGTGCTTAAAAGGTTTGTCTTTAATTGGTTACCTGCAGCATCATCAAGCGCACCGATTTTTACCATGTCAGCAACATAATCTTCAATACTCTTCTGAAGTTTAGCATTATGAGAATCAATAACAGCTTTATTCTTTCTAAATGTTGCTGTAGTTCCTACTTGCTTAAATTGCTGAGATGCCTTTTGTACTCCGGGCATATCATTCTTTGCAAATGATTTAGCACCCGCAACTGCAGCTTGACCACGTTGCTTTAAACCTGCAACATTTGAAGTAAGCCATTCCTTATGACCTTTAATGCGGTCTAAGAGCCCTTCATTGACAACATTACGTTGTTCCTGAGAAATGGGTCTTACGTGCTCGTTGTAGAGCTGTTCAAGTGATTGTGACATATTAATTATTTAGAGGTTTGAAATAAATGTTCTTCAGTAAGTATTAAGAACTTATACCCATGCTTGGAGCACCACTCTTTTGCAGCCTTCCATTTAGCTTGATTCTTTGTCCAGGTAAGAGACTCATAGATTATAGTTTCTTTCTTCTTTTTCTTCGATACTGTTGGTGGCTCTGTTTGCTTTTTAGGCTTTACTTCAATAATATATTTGGTATGGGTAGTAGGGCCCTCTTTAATTACGACTGCGCAATCAGTATAATATCTATGAAGCTTTCCATCAGTAGGGCACATATAAGGAATCACTACTCCTTCAGAACACCATTCTAATACATTGATGTTTTGATCTAACCAAAGAAAGAGTTTTAGCTCCCATGAAGAGCGATATTTTGGTAATTCTTTACCTATATACTTCTTTGGGTTAATGGGCTTATAGGTTCCTTGTTTAAAATAATCGTTTGACATTAAAATTTAAATTCATCTGGGAATGTATAATCAGGATACATTTCTATAATTTTATCATACACCTGCTGCATTACTTCACCGAGATTAACAGTTACAATTCCTAATCCTGAATCGAGATATATATTTTGTTTAGTAATACGCTTGTTAATAAACTCTTTATCTAATGTATATCTTCCATACCCTAAATTAATCGCTGGTCTCATATCTTCTAATCCAAATATAGAGACATCATTGGTATAAAGCTTACCTTCTTTGCTTTTGTATTGTAATGCTTTCGGTAATGTGAAGTCTGGAGTTGGCTTTACTGGTGCTTGTACATACTGTGATATTTTGTCATGTAGAAAGTAATATATAGATTGTGCTTCTTTTGATGCTTTGTCATCTACAAAATCTCCTAATCTCCATCGAATATCAGATGAAAGCTTTGCAAGTGTTTTTGCAACGCTTGTAGGATCAGTCTCATCAATTAAACCAATTGCTTTATTGATTAAAAATATATCAGTACTGACTACCTTTTCATGATATATACTCCGAAGATGGTTTATATATCCCTTGAGAGCCTCTTTTAACTCATCCTTTTCTATAGATGTATATTGCTCCCATCCGCTCCATTCACTATTTTCTGTAAAGAATTGTTTAAAGCTTTTCATGTTAACCTACAAAGAACATTGAACTTGGAGAGTCGCCAAATCCAGGGGTACTGGTATAAAGCTTCTCTTCTAACTCTCTCTTCTCTTGAAGCCCTTGTGAAAGTAAATCATTGTAGTTAATAGTAGAGCCTCCTAAAAGCTGAGTATTAAATTTGCCTCTTACATTACCTACAGAAATCTTTGAAAGAGCTAATGCATATTGATACACCCAAGGCTCTTTAAGGATATCAGATAGTGGTCTCTCAAGATAGCAGCATACAACTCCATAGAAGCGAGTATTCTGATTTGGCTGTGGAAAGAGTTGTAAGTATTGTGTTCTATTATTAAACGTATAAGAATAGCGCTGAGATAAGAGTTTCTCTCTTAATTCGAGCCATTCTTTCAATACATACCAGCTAATTAAATCGAACCCATAGTTACCCATTGAGGTACTAAAATATGTTTGCTGTGCAAGTGTTTGTTCAACTGTAAAGAGGGTATTGATACCGGTTGAAGTTCCTTCTTCAAAATTAAACACATCAATTACTTTACGGGGTGCTCTTAAATCTGGATCATGACCGCCAGATGCACCTGCATTTTCTGTAAAGGTAGAGCAAAGAGTTGGAGTATAGAGAAACAATGTATCTAGTTTGATACCTTTATATGTATCATATAATGCAGAATCAAATACGAGATATTCTTCAGTATAGCCTGCAAACTTGGTAAACATCTCACAAGCAATGTTAATATTGTCATACAGCTGATCTCGGTGAATTTCAACACTGATTAAAGGATACCCTAGAGATCTAGAAATACGATCACCCAGCTTTTCAAAGGTGTCTATTCTATTGTTAAGATAGGTACCTTGAAACGCGGTCAGATTTTGTAATGTACTTACTGCTGGATCATTGCATGCCATATATCATTATTTATAGTATTGTAATTTGGTTATTATCTAGATGTTTTATATCAAATATATAGTTTAGTATAAATCTTGTAATATTAAAATGATTGTGAAAGTTAAGAGAAACCTTTTTTAGTTCATCAATGGATGTTGATGGATATGTTTCTTGTAATTCTTTCATTAATTCCGCTCTTGTCTGTCCAGGTCTTGTTGGGGTGTACCATGAACAAGACTTTATTGTAAGGTCTCCAGTAATTGACATTCTGTGCTTCTTTAAATCCTCGAGTGCTTCATTTTCGATAGTCGCATGTTCAAGCGCTAATGAAACAACCCTTTTAGGTAGTACTTCGACTCTTTCTATAGATTGAGATACTATATAAAGTGAACTTATAAATTCTGTAGGTATATTAAAGTGACGAAGATGATTACATTCTCCGATCCAGAGCTGTTCAATATATTTTGCTGGAAGACCTTCAAGTGATGTTAGCTTACTACATTTAGCTATTGATAGCGACCCTCCGATTTGTTGAGGACATCCTTTAAGATTGGTTATAGGTATCCATCTAAGTTTACAATTTGCTTCAACAATTTTAGGGAGACCTTCAAGCGATTCACATGAGATAGACTCTAAGAATATATTAAACACTTTATCAGGTAGACCTTTGAAGGAAGTTATAGCGCTATTATGAATGGAGATATTTTTAACTCTTTTAGGTGCATCAATACAATTATCTAGTTTACAGTAACTAATTTCATATGTGCCAGTAACTTCTTTAGGTGAACCCTTTAATGTTTGTAAGCCTGATGCTTTAAAATCTCCATATATTGTATCGAATGTAAAGGGTAGTTTCTTAATAGCATCGTGAAACTGAACTGACTCCTGTACTGTTACACTACCATCAGAATTTATTGTATGCTTATACTGATTAAGCCACTTATTCCAATCAGTAGGGTTAGTAAAGAGGGATATTGGTATATTGTTTTCAGTTAAAATGCTTTGAGTATCCTGTGTAGATATATTGCTGTCTATAGCATTATACACTTCATATAGTGGGCTCTCATCTTCATTATGACTATATACTGCGATTGCAAGTTTATAAAACGGGTCAGATTGTGGTTTACCTTTGAAGATTATAAAGTAAAACTTTATACCTTGAGAGATATAAGAATCCCAATGTTCATCAGTATTTCCTGAAATACACCACTTTGTACCAGCACCGTACTTACATGATGCTTCGTAAGATTTTATCCACAGAACTAAAGCCTTACCATTCTCAAAAATTTTTTCAACTCCTTGTGAGAGTTTCTTTTGCTCTTCAAGGCGAGCTTTCATCATCTTTTCATCTTGAGTAGATAATTCGTCTATAAATTTCTTAAAGGGTGCGAACTCTCCCTTTGTCCATACTATGATATCATCTTTACCTTTAGGTATACGTCTTTTTTGTTTTAGTACTTTGAATTTATCAATATACAGTTCAATAGTATTTTCATCAGTTTGATTTTCCCATGCTTTATATGCAAGGTCCCACTTTTCAAATAAAATTATATGTTCTAAGAATGTGTTCATTTACTTTAATGTAGGATGTATCTGCCAGAAGCTAAACGTGAAGTAACAATCTATTTCTTGAGTTGTCTTATAATCGTAGGAAACACTTCCTAGGTTTGTAGGTAAGCATGATTTATAAACAAACTCAATTACATTACTCTTATATTCATTCTGAACAAAGAGTGAAAAGTCTGCAGTATATTTGTTTAAAATACCAGCATCATGTTGATCTTGTATATTAGATAAGTTTAATACATCATACCCAGATTTCTTTGCATCATTGAGAATATTTAACCACTTCCAGATAACCCAATAATTGTAAAATTTATTATCAATGTTGAAGTTAACGGTGATTTCAGGATACGCAGGTCGTGCATGAGAGCTGATAGCAATATTTTGACCACCATAAGGGACAGTAACTGAAGGTACTGAGATATTAGGGAGAACTGTTCCCCATACAGAGAACTGAAGCCTATCAAAGTTTACATTCTCATCTGCCCGCTGCTCCATAGTATTCTTATCAATACTGCGCATACAGGTAGGTAAGTTCATAATAAGGAGAAATTTATCCTTACGTGACTTATTTAAAATTGATTGGTCAATTACATCCGTATCTTGACTATTACTCATATATCTTTATTTATAAAATTGTTCCCAGCCCAGGGTAGCTAACTGATCACCGAACCCATCTTCATCAATATGGTCACCAGGTAACATGATAGGTAGGTAATTATTTTGTGGGTCAGATTTATATGTTGGTAGTTTTCCAATTTGACTACCCTCTTCCCATTCGAGAGGTTTAATGTGAGTAGGTCTGTTGTTACTATCGACTTTAATAATTTCGAAATACTTTGAAACGATAGTACTTTCAAGAATACACAAAGCCCAAACGGTACTCATAACTCTATCATCTTGATCTTGATCAGTCTGTGCAGACCAGGTACCATTATCATGTCTTACAAAAGTACTGAATTCATGAACTGTCATTCTATCATTAAAGCGTACCACTCGCTTTTCATTGACCCAATAGCGCATATTAACAATACCCATATACTTGGTATTAGTGTGTGCAATAACACCTCTGCGTTCTGAGTTTAGCTTAACACCGCGCGGTGCAATATCTACTAATCTAGGGTAATTATATTGATTAACTAAAAGGTCTACTACTTCTGCACCGCAATTATTACGCTCAATTAATGCATAAGGTTTACCCCACTGTTCAAGAATTTCATTTACCTTTGTAGCAAATGAATAAGGGCTGATTGATTTATTATTGTATACTGCAACTTGTTCTATATTAGTTAAATCAGTAATATCGAATATCTGAATACAACTTGCATTCTTGTTAACACCTTCCCCTGTATCAACACCTGCAACATATACTCTACTCTTTTGTGGTTCTTTCCAGATAAAGTATTTACCATCTTCAAGAATATATGTTGGGTCAGTACATACAGAACGCATTTGATCAAACGTTTCCTTATCAAGAGAGCTTTCACCTGTTTCAAGGAATGAGTTGCCGAACTCTTGATCAAATGCTTCTTGAGAACCTATAGTTTTAATAGTTTCTTGTTTCCACTTTTCATCTCTTCCAGGAATTTCATGCCAATCAATCCTACATGCTGCCCAACCTGTATCACCTTTAAGTGCTTCATGATAGAGAGTATAAAAGAGATTCTTAGTACCATTAGGAGTACTTGCGATAAAGATTTTTGCTTTCTTTGATGATGAAATTACCGGATATACAGAATTCCAGAACTCATCCATAATATGACGATCAATGAATGCCATCTCATCAAGAAGAATACAATTTGCAGAACTACCACGAGCAGCATCAGAAGATGTAGTGGTAATACCAATGCTTGAACCATTTCCTAGTTCCATTGAAGTTTTACCATACGTTGCAGCACCAGGCTTTAGATAATTAGGTAGTTGTTCATATGCAATACGAATCTTTTTAAAGATGTTAATTGCTGTTGCTTCTTTGTTTGCAACAATAATAATGTTCTGATGCTCGTTGAAACACACTAAATGAAGAGCGAATATAGTCATTAGAGTAGTTTTACCTACTTGCCTGCTTGCTAAAAGAACTACGAAGCGATTATCTCTCATCTTTCTAAGTATCTTCTTTTGGCATTTATGAAGCTTAATCTTCTGCTTACCTGAATCAAGATTAATGATATAGAAAAACTCTTCTGCAAAGTAAAGAATGTCCTCTTTGCACTTTTTCATATTCCGTAGCATCTCTTCAGTCCACTGAAATTCTGCATTGGGGCGTGGTAGGTTTGGATTACCTAGGTAATATTCATTGTTATGAGACATAGAAAAAAATACTTATATACCTAAATATTTAATAATGAATACTAAAGTATCAAACGAACTCTCCCAACTCTACGTTGATAAGGTGCGCAACCATCAATCAAACTCTGTAGTTGAAGAGAAATTTAAACCAAAGCCATTCGAGAAGGCAGGAACTAAGACTAAGGCAGAATTTATCAAAAATTCAGGTCCTGATGCCGCAGAAGGTAAAAAGAAGGATAACGTTGATTCTGCTGATGAAAAGTCAGATAAGAGTCACTTTGAACCTAAGAAATTTTCTCAACCTACGAAGAAAAGCAAAAAAGGTAAGATAAATAATTCAAACAAGAAGAAAATTATGGAAAGCAAAACTACTAGCAAAAAGTCTTCATTCGATTTACTCTACGAAAACGTTATGAGTGGCGATGAGAACATTAACGATCTTAATGAGCTCGATGTCGATGCAGGCGCAGACGGTGCTATTGAAGATATTGATACTGAGACTGATGTTGTCGAAGATCCTAAAGAAGTTCTTCAAGCAGCAATTGAACACCTCCAGAAGGCGCTTGATGTATTAAGTGCAGAAGCAGGTACTGGTGAAGAGGGTGATGAAGCGTTTGGTGAAGAGCTTCCACCAGTTGAAGGTGAAGGCGAAGATGATCTCGAGGGAGATGGGCTTAACAAAGAGTCTATCGAAGCAGAAGATCTCGGTACTCCATTAGTAAATCAGAAGAAGGGTAAACCTGATGCTACTTCTGGTAAGGCGAATGTAGTAAATTCCCACAACTCTAAAGTCTCTAAGGGTTCTGCATCAACTGATGTAACCGCAGGTGACGGTAAGTTGCAGAAGGCGCCAGATGGTGTTCCTTCATTGACTAAGACTAAGGGATCTGGAAATGTTCCTACCTCTAACGTCAAGGCTGGTCGCAACGTCATTGGTGACTAAGCTGTTATAAATTTAGATTCATTAAATGCTAAGGATTAACTTCCTTAGCATTTTTTATTGTTTTTGAATAAATAATTATACATATGGAACAAGTAATAGTATGGATTAAGGAAAACGGTATGACCGTTGTAAACATCGCAACTGCAGTTGTCGCATTGGCATCTGCTATCTCTGCGGTTACCCCAACTACTAAGGATGACTCTATCGTAAATAAGATTAAGTCTATTGTCGATAAGCTCGCTCTTAATGTTGGTAAGGCAAAGGCTAAGACCCCTGATGAGGTTAAGGCTGATGCGGCTGCTGTCGAAGCACCTAAGAGTTAATCACTTTTAAAATATCATTGAACGCGCTAGAATATACTCTAGCGCGTTCTTCCTTTGGTTCTAATCGATTAAATATAATAAGATGTACAAAGATGTATTTTTAAAAATTATCACTGAGGATCTTAAATCCGACATTATGTCTCCTTCACCCTTTGTTAAAACGCGCCAACAAAAGGGCACGACTGGTGGAGGGAGAGTACATCAGAACCTTCTTCCTGATATGCATAAGGCTGATCCTACTGAGAACAAGCGTATTAGAGAGCTTTTAGATAGACCCTCAGGTAGGTTAATGCTTTCTCCTCAAGAATTAGAGTACATCAAATCAAAGTACAACATAAGTGATCTCACTCCTAATAATCCACGTAAGTTAGGTAATACAGGAGTGACCATAATGTTTGATAAGATGTTAAATAATTATACATTAATTAAATGACTCAACCCTATTATTCAGGCCCTTTAAGATTTTTAAATAAAGACAATAATTGCTCTGAACGTAAGCTTATTTCTGATTGGTGGAAAGAGCAAATTTGTATGTACGGTACTCAGGCGAACTACTATGTCTACAATTATCAGCTATCTGCGCATAATGGATTGTATGGTGAACACACAACTGCTAGTTATCGTGCTCCTATTGAAATCATTGTTGCATTGACCTTGAATGAGAATTCTGTAATATTAAGTCAATATGGATTGACTACAGAAGATGATGCGACTTTTTACATACACATATCATCTTTCTATACCGCACTTTCTTCACAGACTGCAGAACCAAAAGCAGGAGATGTTATTGAATTATCCGAATATGGAGAGACTCGAGTTGGAGGCCGTGGAGGTAAGAAGTTTGAAATAACCTCTCGAGTTGATCAAGATATTTCTGATATCAACCCACTCATCGGTCATTATGTTTGGAAGGTAAAGACTAAGAGATTCGAATTCTCATATCAACCCGGCATCTCTGCAGAACCAGTTACTCATCAAGTATATGAAGATACCTTTGCAGGTAGATTGTCTGGTTATGATAATCCTATGACAGAAGTCAAACAGTACCCTGGTGATATTGATACCACATCAGAGACACTGTTTGATTATGAAGATAACGGAAATGGTGATGACGTCTACGGTGGATACTAATCAATATCAAAAATATTTCCGATTACTTCGCAGTCTACATCAACTGCAGCAAGTCCAATATAATTGCAGATAGGCACTGGTTTATTATTATCTACATAACACCAGCATGATCCGTGATATTCTACGGTACAGATATCATTACCTGCGCAGCTTGTTGGGTCGGTATTTTCGATGCAGATTTTATCACCTTCGTAGATTTCATGACCGCGACGATCTACAATTCCCGTATATTCTAACACTACAATAGAATTTAAATCCTTTATACTAACACCATCAAGAAAGTGTCCTAGTAGGACAACTTCTCCAATAAGGTTTATTTCATTACCTGGTCCATGTATCCATCCGTCTGATGCTTTATTAAACACTCTATATTTTTTCATATTACAACTTTTTGATGATACGATCATCCTTTAAGTTTTCATCAGTAAAGAATTTGCGATACTGCTTCCACCCCTTGAAATTACCAATGAATACTGACTCTGGATAAGCTTGCGCTACATGTTCAGTAGGTGAGAGGTGTTTAGGAGATGAACCAAAGAGTTTATCACATAATTTAATATCTGCTCTGTAGTCATCTTTACCTTCGTAATTGAAATATGACGTTCTCGCCGCTCTGGCAACTGCTATTTTAATTTTTGCATCTTGTACAGCTTTAGTCCACTCTTCATGTGACATATGAACAATCCCGCTACCATCATTCCATAAATCATTAAGTTTCGACTGATCAATCTTATCACCAAACGGAATATGCCATTCATCAGGTTGCAACCTCTTAGGTTCGGAGTTATTGTATTGATCAAGCATCATATTAGAGAGTGCTTGAATCTCAGGCTGTGCATCAGGATGCGAACGAAGAGCAAACCAATTTTCAAACTCTGTACCCGTTAAGATAACCCGGATATGGAACCATGGCTCAAGAAGTCGATTTACAATCTGCTTATGTACTCCGAGATGATTCATTCTCTTAGCAAATTCAATTGCTGAATCTCGTGCTTCGAGCCAAATAATCTTCGCATATTCATAATCAGTAGAATCTGGTTCACTAGAAGAGCGAACTCTCTTAATAGTATTATCAAGCTCTTCTTTTGCTTGCATACCCGATTGATTCTTACCCCACCATACTGGAAGTGCAGGATTGACAGTAATCTGTTCAATAAACTTCTCAATTGGGATAGCTCTACTTGATGCTGAATTCTTAGAAAACACTCGATGAGTCATTAACTCTGCATGAACCATTCGCGGGTATTCTAGAATGAATGAAGTAATTCTATCACCAGTTTTTGTGTTGATACTGTCTGCGATTATCTCTGCTTTTATCATATAAAATGATTTTAATTTAAACCTTCAGATTGCAAGGTTTCCATTATTTGAGATGCAGTGATATCGTCCATGAAATGTTGAAGAGCAATCGGAGCAATCCACCTATTATCTTTTGAGAGGTTTATCTTTGAACGATAAGCATGTTGTTCAATTGTGTTGATACCTCTCATTAATGCTATCCATCTACTTAACTCAAAAACTGTCATCTGATGATGAGAGTTAGACTCTAGCGGAACTTTAATTTTCTGTGTATTCTTTGGTATTTTTGATAACTTTTTTAGCTCATTTGTCTTATTAATCATATTTGTTTCCTAATTGCTTTATGAGATAACCCAGTAAAGCAATACAAATATAATCGTTGCTAATGTTAATATCAAGCGTTTTTATAGTCTTTAATTGACTCTCTGATGAATCTTTTAGGCAGGTTAAAACTGTTAAATTGTTAGGTGTATTACTAGTGGCTGCTTCTACAGTTTGATTCTTATAAATTTCAAAAATTAAACCAACTACATCTATAGCTTCGCTTACAGTATTATCTTTGTGACTACTCTTTAATTTGCCAATATTGTAATACTTTGCTAAATCAGGATATTGCTGAATACATCTCTCGAGATCTACTAAAGTAGGTTGAATACTTTTGAGCTCTTTATAGATAGCTTCAGGAGGTATTGTTGATGCAGGCTTTAAATTATCTTGATTCATCTTTTACGTTCTTGTTAAGGTAGTCTTGAATATTGGTATTTACTAAAGGATCTGTTACTTGTGCGGGTGTGAGTGTTACAATGATTTTAGATTTCTTCTTGCATGAAGTACACTCAAAGACGTTATCGTCATTGATGATAACAGGAATAGTATTTTCTTTATTGCAATATGCGCAATATACTTTTGTGGTAAACCTACTTAGGAATTCTATTGCCTTCGCTTCATTTTCACGCGCGATTGATAGATACTTGTAATTGACTGTCTGCTTCCAGAGATTGTATACAATTACTTGAAACATTATTGAGAGGATACCGAGACTAACTGCAAGTGCTAATTTAGGGTATATAAGGTAACTACATAGGCCGATGAGCCCGCTAACGAACAATGTTATACCTATACTCTTGATAACTTCTTTTAACTTTAAATCCATACTTACATTATACCATCTTTGTCATGAGTTTCAATTACATTATCTAGCAATTTTACAATCTTTTGTATGTTTTTTAGGGTAGTATTTAGAAAGACGAAGACCAGCTGATATTTCATACGCACCACTCTATTCTTCTTTATCTTCTCGATTACTGTAGGGTGAGATATTACTTGTCCTAATTTTCCTTTAACATTCTGAATAGCTAGATATATGTCTGCAATTTCTTTACTTAAGTTATCTGTTGGATATGGAAGAACATTTTGAGCTTTTGCTTGATCTAGATCTTGCTTATTTAAATCTCTCAATAAATCTCCATAAGTAATAACTTGCGGCTTTTGTCCTTTATTCTCATTTCCTGCAGCCCATTTATCACTATATCCCACTTCTTCAGTCAGTTGCTCAAATTTCTCACAGCGTAATTTCATACAAATATTTAAGACTAATGATTAAATAATTAATATGAATCCTTACGGTAAGAAATTTCTACACGTTTTAAATGAAGAGGTTGAAGAAACCGAGGTGCCAGTTTCTCCAGAAGATCAGGATAAGGCTGCCTTTAAAGCATCATTAGATGACGGTACAAATCCTCAAAAGTTTGATGATGTTCAGGCTAATCCGGTTATCAAGTATAAAGAGGAGATGACTGCACAGCAACTTCAAGGTGTCCAAGAATGGATCAAGATTATTGATAATTTTGCTACAGAGTTAAATGGATTGGGTAATAACTCTATGCAGGAGCAACTTAATACTGCAGAATGTGAAACTCTTTATTCTAAGATTGCACGAAGCGAAACTAAGAAAATCTCTCGTGTAGCGCAGGACTTAAGATCTCTTTCAGAGTCATTGAAGGGTTACTTACTCTCAAATGAGATGTAATCTCTTGTAAAGCTTCTTTAGCTTTTAATCCCTCATAGGTATTTGATAGTAAATAACTTTGAGGGATTTCTTTTATCTTTAACCCCTTAGCTAAATCGTTAAAATCTTTAAATTTGATACCTGCATTTTTAGGCCATATAAAGACTTTTTGACCAAGATTTACTAATCGAGTACTCTTCAAGAGAGATGCATTATCAATCCACTGTGAATCTAAACACCAGATAATATCAAAGAGTTTAAAGCTCTTAAGCTGTTCTTTTTGATATGATGAGAAGAGAGTATCACTATTTTCCTGAATACCTCCAACAGCAACACCATTCTTAATAAAAGTGCTATTAAAGGGTCCTTCGCATACAAAGATGTTCGGAAGATTATCTCTAATCTGATTAATACCGAATATCGACCTAACCCCACCTTCTTTAGAGATATATCTAATTGCATCCGGATCTCCCGTAATATCTCTACTCTGATAATGGATTACTTTATTGTTAACATCATAATACGGTATAATGATGCGATTCTTATGGACAAAATCAGTTAAACTTATCCAATACGATTTAGGTCTATTAACTGCGGAACTAAGGAGCCTTTGATCTAAATAGGTTTGAGCGCTTTGTACTACTTTGTTACTATTATAAAATAAAACCTGCGTAGAATCAAAGAGATTAATGCTATCATGGGGTAAAGAGGGTAGTGTAACATCGTTTTTCGATGCTTTTAATAAATTATTAACATTCTGACGAGGAATCATGTCATAATCTTTAGCTTCGTCTATAACTTCACTAAACCGCATACCTGTTAAATCACTAATCCACTTAATAGGTGATTGTCGTAATCCGCAATTAAAGCAGGATATAACATTACACTTCGGAGAATATGTTAATCGCTTCTTCTTTCCCCAGCTACTTCCCTCTCTACATGTAGGACAACACCCGTAATAAACGTTTTTGTATTGTTTATGTACGGGCATTCCAGCTAACTCCATGAATTTTTGGGCTACATATTCTGTAGGTAAATTAAAATTCATGTAATTATGATATTTTATTAACTAGAGAAGGCAATTACTTTTCTGTGGTAGGTGCATATGCAGTATACCCTTTATGGAAGTAATTACCGCAGCGTGGGCAATTCCACTGTGCCATGGTGTTTCCAGTTGCATTTTCTTTGATAATGCGCGGCTTAATGCTACCGGTACCACATGCTGTGCATTGCATTGCTAAAGGACGAGAAATAGGTCGTGTATTAGGATTCATATTAAATATTTATTACTGTAACCGACTAATTAAGCTACTGACTGTTTTAGGCATGTTTACCTTCTTAGTGAAGAGAGCCTTCCAATTGTACATATATTTGACATGATCCATTAAACCATGATTAGTGCAGAGCATCTCAAAATAGGTCCAATCTGGCTTTAGATCCTTCTTTGCTTCAAATTGCTTCTCATAAACGGGTAACTCTTCTAATTCAATTTCTACTCCCCGGCTGATATTCATCATATCAAAATTTTCAGATATGACTTGACGCTGTTCATCGGTTAATGATTTGAGATTTTCATCCCAATTTGAAATGAATTTACGAGATTTAACTTCTCCATATCCTTCGAGACCTTTAATATTATCTGAAGCATCACCTTTAATAACTTTATACTTTAAGAAATCTTCTCGGCGCAACTTGAATTTACTTTCAAATGTCTCAAGGGTTATGAGTTCCTTTTTGATCGGTAAGAAGACATTTGTATTATGATCAACTAATTGACATAAGTCTTGATCTGCAGTAACTATTGTAACCTTATCATCTTTATGTTTTGTAGAGAGATAATATATTACATCATCACCTTCAAGGACATTGGGGTAGATGCATTTAATACCTAATGCAGTTAAGAGCTCACTAATTGCTTCTTCATCCTTATGAATGTCGTAAACATCAGTCTTGTCTCTGTTTGCCTTATAGGAACCTTCTTTAAGCTTCTTTCTAAAGTTTGTAGAGGGGTAGGTAAGCTTTTTATCCCATGCTCCATATATCACATCAGGCGCGAATGTCTTGATGTACGACTTAACACACATTAAAAATACGTTCAGGTTGTTTATATTTTCACCTGCAGAATTTAGTGTAGGTTCATTGAGCTTTGTGACATGATAAATTCTATATAAAAGATTGTTATTGTCAAGTATTAATACCCTTTTCATACTTTAATTATAATACATCCTTTCAGATGTATATGAGAAATCTTGTATATTATTCACTGTTAACTCAAATCAGCATCATCATCAGGAATAAATCCTGAATTTCTCAATGATGAGAAGAAATGACCTAAGAGGTGAGAAAGAGAATCAAGCTCTTGATCATTGTGCTTGCAGATTAACATAATTCTCTTCCCTTCATTATCATACCCCATAAGAGTAAAGCACGTCAACTGCTTCTGAAGATCATTAATAAGATTCTGCGTTGCAGGATCGATATTATCTTGACCACCAGGAATGGTAGATGAAAATGATTCAATAGCATTTACCACATCATCTAAGCCTGAGTCTTGCTTAGCAGGTTCAGGAACAGTCGGTGTATTATCTTTTTGTTTTTCTTTTTTATGTGCCATATGTATATCTAATAATGTTTTGAGGTTTTATACCATATTTTAGAAGATAGCGCAATACTACTTCCATTGAATCGGTATCAAGCTGTAGGTGTCTCGGAAACCATTGACCACCATCATTAAACTCAAAACTAACCTGATTAAATTCTGTCTTGTTTTCGTAACAAGTTATAAAGAGTGCATTTACCGTAGGGTTAACGAGTATAGTCCACTTTCTAGGGTCAACATCTGAATAATCTGCAAATATCTTATTTGCAATGTATCCATTATCTCTAAGCCTCTTTAGAAAGTAGCTTAGTGTTGTGACCTTATTCTTTGGCATTACTTTATTAAGCTTGCAGCTATATATAGAAATTTATTATGGTCGTCGGAAATATCAAATAATGTAACTCCTAGTTCACTATTGATTTTAATCTTAATATCTTCAGATCGCGTTGCTGCTATGATTCGTATTGTATCAAATGGTAAAATTACTGGATCAGTCAACTCTGTACCAACTAATGTTGTATTAACGGTCAGAGTAAAGTTATCTACATTATCTCTACTCTTATCGTCTAATTCAATGATAACGGTATCTTGATTACAGGTGATATACACCTTACTGCAATCTTGAATAACCGTACTAGCTCTAATCACCTCTACGACATTTCTATATGTGAGACTAAATGAGGTATCCCACTTTAATGCTTTTATTTTCTGAACGTTTACTTGAGGTACTGATGCAATCCCGCTCTCAAGTAAGTGATATGTAAATCTAATTTTTGAATCTTTATATTTGAGATTATTGTCATCATATATAAAGTCAAATTCATCTGCTTCAATAAACTTTACCATCTTTATTAACTTACCTACATTTGGTAAATCAATAGTAATTTTGTCAAAATCTTGATCACAATTACAAAGCGTTGATGTGATTAAAATTAATGTTCCGTCAACATTTTGAGCAATAGATGATATTGCTGTCTTAGTAAGATTGACGGAACAGAGATTTGTAATTCTTGCTATACTGTCTAAAAAGTCGAGAAATTTAGCTTTGTTTAGAGTAATTTTCATTGTCGTAATTCAATGTTATACTCTTAATGGGCTTTTTCAATGTATCTTCTAATTTCTTATTGATTTTATTCTGTGTGTCTAATTTATCAGATAATAATAACACAGAGTCAGAGAGAGATTTTAATATGTCGAGAATTTGCTTTTGACCGTCTAGTAGAGAATTATACTGCTCTAGTGAGATATTCGCAATATTAGGTGCGGGCTTTACGACTGTAGCAGGCTGTACTGTGGGTTGTGGTGGTGCTACAGGTTGAGGTACTGGTCTACTAATTTCCTGAGCTATATCCGCAACAGGGTCAGGTTTATTTGCGAGTGCTTCTCTAACTGATTTATTTACAAGATCCTTGACAACTGTAGCAGGCTGTCTGATATCACGCTTAAGTTGGTTCGTAGGGTTCGTAATGGAACTGTTTACATCATTAAGTTGCCGCGTTGTCATAAAAGACAACGCGGCAAGCGCTTGCATTTCCTGTATAGTGTCGTTATTACTCATTATCTTTATTTAATCCATCGAGAAGAGAGTCAATACTCACATCTTCATCGATAGATGTCTTCGGATCCGCATAAGGAATATCATCATCAGCAGGTTCAGCCTTTGCTTTTGCTGCTTTTGCTGGAGCCTTAGCAGGAGCCTCTTCCTTAACTTCTCCATAGAAGTCTTCAGTGAAGAGTTTCTTTAAGTCATTATAAGACTTAACTTGAACTAAGCTTGCTAACTCAATTGGATTAGCTAATACTTCCTTAATCTTAGCTTCACTATCTAATCCTTCGATAGCTGATGCCTTTGTCTTAAACTTAGAAGATACGAAGGAAGGAAAATCTCCTTGCTTCTCACACTTGATAACTAAGTTGCAACCATTCTTTGAGAGATCGAAAATCCTCTCACCGAGTTCATCCGCATCTTCCTCCATAGCGCTCATAATGATCTTATGAAGCTGTTTTCCGAATCGGAGAATCTTAACAGAGCCATTATTTTCAGGCTTAGACTGGTCTTCAATAACCCAAACCTTAACTAACCAGCTCTCTTTGCGAACTACACCTGCAATCTTTTCCTTCTCAATAGCAGATCCTGACTTGAGAATCTTACCACGAATTTCAGAAATTGGATCAGGCTGCTCGTATGTAGTAGGAGATGTTTCAATAATAAAGTTGTTATTAGTGAAGCTCTTCCAACCATGAGTGTAATAATGAAAGAATGTACTTTCAGGTTTCTTTACATTAGGAATAAGACGAACGGTGTAGGTCTTACCAACTTCGAGCTTTAAAATGTCTTTGAAGCTATTAGTTTGAGGCTTTTTGAGGGTGTCCTTGATACTTGTAAATAAGTTATTCATATATTTGTTTCTTGTTTATTTGTGAATAATTGTTAATTTATTCATAATTATTTAATACTATTCACATCAGATTTCAACAAGGTTTCTACAATTTTTTTCAGTTTTGTAAAGTTTTGTGAGGTATAAAGCTGCATCCGGAACCAATCACTTTTGTTGTATCTTTCACCTAATGTAAATTCAAGATAATCTTTATCCTGAAACTTAAAAAATACATCTTCAATATTAAAGAGTAGGAGAGTATAAATGTTTACACTTCTATTCTTTAAATGGATGATGCAGGAGGGTACATAACTGCTTTCAGTTGTAAAGTTGATGTACTCACCTATACTAATTTTATTTTCTTTACAAAACTCAATAATGAACTTTATAGATCTCTTGGTGAGGGCAATTTGTTCTGGAGCATCAGGAGGTAGTAAATCTATATGTTTACAATAAGTCGTATAATCCTTGATTGCTTTAGGTGAGGTAAAATAATTTAATGCATAATACCTCTCTTCACACGACTCTCTAATATTAAACGGAGACTTTAAAAATATGTCTACATCTATATAAGGATGTGATTTAAAGAATATGCAGAGCTTTTTTAAGTGTGGATATACATCACCATCTTCAAATCCTGAGAAGTCTTTTCTATATTTGAATGGTAGACCCTTCGATGTACGTGTCACTCTTAGAAACACATTATAGATATACTTCTCGTATTCAGTCATTACTTAAAATTCTTTGTTATAAACGCTTTATGCGAATTAATGTACTTTTGTATGTATTTACTTTTAAACAGGGTCGGATCAATTTCTAAATAGGTTCTAAACAGTTCTTGATCGCTATCAGTGTTAATTGCTGCTTTTAATGTTTCCCTATACTCTTTATTTTTTAGAAGGAGAAGGAATACTTGTGCAAAATTAAACTTACGACCGTAGAGGAGAGAGAGCCAGGTACAAAAGGTGATTATTAACTTCTTTGTTTCTATGTCTTCGATATTTTCTGAATTAAAGTGCTTCATTTACTTTATTTAACTTGTACAAATGTTTTTGTAAACTTTGCAAATTCAGCCGTTATCTTTCCACCTGCAGCTTTTTCGTGACCCCCACCATCAATAAGTGATTGAGCTACTGTAGAGAGATTGAGTTTACAATTTTTAGATTTACGAATTGATACCTTTTGAGTTGCTAAATCAACATAAAAGACAACATCAAATTTATACTTGTTGTTTATGATGCCGATAAGTTCATTAGGGTAATAAGGCTTTAGTGATGGTGTAATTATCGGTTGAATTATACCTACAGAATATTTTTCATCATCAATCTTACAATTATCTTTTTTGTAAATATTGCACACCTTTAACTGACTAGCAATTTTACTCTTTTCTGTCTGTATAATATCTTGCTGGTCATAGCTAAATCCATCAAACCCATCCTGGAACAGCTCTATAAAGTCAGCTGCTTTTGAATCCCATGGTAGTGAATTATACACAAACATTAAGTTGAGAGTATCCTTATATTTCAACCTATAGCAATCATAATCATCAATAAGTGATATTAACTTAATTTGCTCTAACGTAAGCTTAATATCAGGATACTTTTTAGAGAATATATTGAACAATAATTTAGTACAGCTTGTATCAACTTTATGGTTAATTATTGCAGAACGATATACTGCTGTATTATGTGACTCATGATGGTCATAGATAATGTTTCCGATAGAGTCTATGCACTTGTTTGTTGTTGCAAGTTGAGATAGATCTAAATCAAAGAACAATACTTCATCATATGACATTCTTTCAGTCTTAAACCAATATTCAATCTTAGAAGAACAAGATGAAAGAGCTGACGTCATATACTTGAACTCCTTATCGGGGTGAAACCATTTGTATACTAAGAGACACCCTACACCATCTAGGTCCCAGTCAGAGAAAATAAAAGTTTTCATATTTGTATTATATTATTCATCATCAGATTTAAAGAGCTTATTTACGGTATTTAATACTGCTACAGTTTCATCAGTACTAGATATATCTTCATCTTGACTAAGTGTTAATGTTTCGTAATCGATATTCATACGAAATGCACCGAAGTTAGGACCAAAGCGACTCTTACAGATGCCTAGATTTATAACTCCTAATTCCTTTTCTTCATCTTGTTGCCAGAGAACACCAATAAAGTCAGGTGTAGTTGCGAGACCGAGACTCTCACCAAGTGTTTCAATACCCGGATTTACTTCTGTTAACCCATCACGATTAATTTGAGCTGCCGAAATAATAGGGCATTCAAATACATAAGAAAGAGCTCTTACCTGCTCTACTATATACTTTCCTTTTTCATAAAGAGTAGTACCTACAAGGGAGTTAAGGATTGTGAGGTAATCAATAACAATTGCATCGATTTTCTTATACTTCTTAACAATCTTTTTAAAGAATCCTTCAAGCTGCTTTGGAGTAATGGTACTTGGTGGAAATTCCTTTACAATAATTCTACTGTGTGGATTTTTTGTCTTATATGCATTAACTCTATTTTTAAGTTCAGAAGTATTTTGAGCAAGAGATCCTATAGGTATTTTTGTGATGCGAGAAGAGAGTCTCTTTGCATACATCAATTCTGACATCTCTAATGAGACAAGAAGTACAGTCTTACCTTGATCAGCCATGTTACAAACCAGATTACCAAGCATGATTGATTTACCTACATTGGTACCACCTGCAAATAAGTATAGCGCTCTACCAGATTCTATGAATCCTCCACCTATCTTCTTATCAAGCCACTCAAAGCCAGTTGAAATATATTTTTCTGTAGCAAGAAGATCTTTTATATGTCGATCTATGTTTCCTAAATAATCTAAACCTAAATCATGTATAAGAGTAATACTACATACATCTTCAAATCGTTTAAGTACTTCAGACGTGTTTATATCTCCACTTTCACATTGAGTTGCAGTATCAACTAATGCAAAATATAGCTCTTTCTCTTTAATAAATTTTTCAGTATTGTAATACAGTTCATCTTTATTAAACTTTGAATCTATACCTTTAAGACCTTCTAACAGACTTCTAAAATTTGTTTTTTGCTCTTCTGTTAGAAGGTATGACTTAATTTCTGTAGTATTCGGTAGCGCACCTCTCTTAGTGTAAAAGTCTTTAATAATCTGAACTACATCACGTGAAGCAGGCTTAGTAAATATTTTTGGTGTTAAATGTTCTATAGTTGATGCAAGAAACTCTTCATTCGTCAATATATTATAGATTATAACATCTTCAAAAAAATTCAAATTGATCGCGCTGTTCTGTTGAACGCTTTTTTTCGCCATATGTATATATTATCAGTATTCTTGATAATACAATTAGGTACCCCACTTTTGTAAAAACTTTTCTTGATTAGCTTTGAAGATTGGGTCCTCTAGAGATTTAAGACCAGGAGAAACGTGGAATATATTGTGTACTTGTGAAAATACCCCTATCTTTAGACGCTTTTCATTGGCTGCTAAACAGAAGTCTAAATCGTAACAATGAAAAGAGAATTGATTATCAAACTGGAGGTTATTATCTTGAAGAGTTTTTAATGTAGTACACATTATGAGACCATCAACAAGAATACACCGCTGTCCTTGAGGTCCAAATGTTGTTACACATTCAACATCTCCATATGGATGAGATACAGCACCGGCCCATGCTTTACGATCAGACATTATATGCCATAGTGTAGGCTCTGTAATATTTAAGAGACCACCAGAACCTGCTGCTCCTACAATATCGAACTTCTCAAAATCTTTATAGAGTCCTTGATAAAAGAATGAAAGGCTCGATCTAATAAATACATCATCATGTACAAATACTACAATTTGATCTCCCTTGGTATTTTTTGAAAGATGCTTTACTGCATCATTATATACCTTCGAGAGTGAATCAGTATTACTATGCTTTATAAGGTGTGTATATTGAACACCTTCAATATTACAATGAAAGGTAGCATACTCAGCGGAAATATCTGAATAAATCCAGGTTTTTTCATCAACATACTTGAATATGTTAGTGCTTATATTACCTACTGATTGTTTAGTGGCTGTAACGAATGTAATGTTTAATTTATTCATCTATAAAATAAGAAGATTTGATTACTGTTTTTAATAGGATGTTGTTGAAGATATCGTATGCGCATCCGTTGGGTAGTTCATTGAAGGACGCCGTTTTGACAGATGAAAAGCTTGTATCATTAAAATAGAGAGTTGACCCATTACGAGCTATATATACCTTCTTTGATTTTTCATCCAGACACCAAATACCTACAGTTCCTTCTAGGAGTTCTAATGTTTTGAGTATACCTATATGAGTATCATAGTCACTAAACTCTAAACCAATTAACTTGGGTATTATTTCTGAATCAACAGAAGATTTAAGTAATTCTCGAGCATTATATGTCTTAACTAATTCAGAGTAGTTAGAAATTACTCCATTATGAGCAACGAGTAAATATCTACTTCTAAAGGGGTGCATATTCGAGCGGGCAGGTTCTCTCTCACAAGTAGTAGGTGCTTGTGTGTGACCGAGATAGTAAAAATTATCACCTGGATCAGGCTTTTGAAATAATACAGCATCTATATCAATAGGCATTTTAAAGATGTGTTCTGTTGTACGGCCAAAATTTCTTTCAAATTCTATAAATGATACTGCTTTAGAGCCTCGCGTTAAGTTATCTCTATAGAGTTGTTTAAATTCTGTTAAATCGTTTGATCCAAATATTCCACACATATATTTTAATTATTGTTTAATTGAACGGTAAAATCAACATGTTTTATAGCTGATAAATCCTTACCACCTGCATAACTTATAGATGATTGAAGTGCTTCTTTAATATTTTGAGTAACCTCTCTAATAGTACATCCTGCAGCAATCTCTAATTCTCTACCTTCAATGTGTTTATTTGTTTTCTTTGCTTGAAATGATGTAGACCCATAGTAGACCTTTTTACCATCTTTTATCTCAGCCGGTGAATCAATACATTGTGCAAAGAGTCTACCGGTCATAACCATATCAGCACCGAACCTTATTGCCTTAGCAATATCACCAATATGTTTAACACCACCGTCTGCTATGAGATATTTTCGTTTAAAGATTCCAGGTGTTGATGCACACTTATATCTCCATTCACATAATGCATCCCAACACTTATCTATTGCAGTTACCATAGGCATTGAAAACCCTGTTTGAAGGCGGGTAGTACAAATAGACCCTTGTCCTATTCCGACCTTTACAATGTCAGCACCTGCATCAAAGAGATCCATAGTACCATCATATGTAGTCACGTTACCTGCAATAATAATTACTTCAGGAAATAAGCTCTCTATCAGTTTAATCCTATCATACACTTTACTATGATGACCATGAGCTACGTCAATGGTGATAAAGTCTACTCTGTGTTTTCCCTTGTGTATGTCTTTAAGTACTAATTCCGTATCTTCATTAACACCTGTACTTATACTTACAACATTAAAATCAGCATTGTTTGCATATTCAACAAATTTATAAACGTCTATATTTTCGAGTCGATGCATTACATAGAAAATATTGAGACTATCATATAGTTGAGCAGTTTCAGTATTTACAACTGTAGCCATATTAGCAGGTATTACAGGTAAATTAAATTTAAACAGCTTTTTCTTATGAGGAAATGTTAATGTTACTGATGTATCTCCTACTGACCGTGTAGGAAGTGTAGATGACATGGGTGTTAAGAGTACATTATCATAACACAATGCTATTTTATCATTAAAGTCAATCATACTATTGGCTTACAGTTGTATTTCTCCCAGTTAATAGTCTTTGAATATGATACTGGGTCTATATATCCTGCATCTATAAATCCTTTAATACGACTCGAGCATGAAGGACACTCACCACATGAAAGTATATTCTTTGAATAGCAAGTCCGTGTATCTTTAAAGTCTATTCCACACTTGATACCTAATTCAATTATTTCTTTCTTTGAAAGCTTAATAAGAGGTGCTTCGATAGATATCTGATTTCTACGATTTAGTGAAGTTACTTTATTCATCCATAACCAAAACTCTTCACTAGCATCCCAATATCCACTTACCGTATCAATTTCTGCTGCACCATAGAATACCTTCTCTGCACCATAGTTTTCTGCACATGCACATGCAATAGAAAGCATCATCATGTTTCTAAACGGTACATAAGTCGTAGGTTGTGGATCCCCTAAGATGTCTTTCATTTTAGGAATATCTAATTGATCATTTGTCAGAGATGATATTTGTGTTACATCTTTAAGAAATGAAATATCGAGCTGTTTATATGATGCTCCTATTTTAGCAGTTTGTGACTGAGCATTATTCAATTCGAAAGAGTGTTTCTGTCCATAGTAAAAACCTAGAGTCTGAATTTTATCATACCCTAGGTTTTTGTGTACGTGATGTAATACTACTGAAGAGTCGAGCCCTCCACTTAATACTACTAACGCTTTTTTAATCATATATGATTATCATATATTATTCTTCATCGTTTTCAATCGCTTTTTCTTGTAATATAACGGCTTCGACTTCTTTTATCGAGTTATAGCGATACTTAGACTGAACAATCTTATCCAATTCTGGAATAAGTTTCTTCCATACCTCTGCATCTTTCTCGAAATTTTTACGGTAACCTAACTTTTCACCTGTCGCTTTGATGGTAAATGTCTTACCATTTGTCTCGATTATTCCATAGTTAACACACATATCTATTAACCCTGAGTATTGATCTAACCCAGTGAGGAAGTTGTTGTACATCGATGCCTTGAGGAAAGGTGGCACAAAGCGGTTTTTTACAGTAAAGGCACCGAGAGTAACGCCACTAAATCTATGACCTTCTGCAATCATAGTGTCTTGATCATTATTTTCATCCTTCTTCTCATTGCTTACAGTTGTCTGTACTAATACTGACGCAAGATAAATCGGCCCAGATCCACCTGCTTGATTCTTAACAGTAGAGGCATACATTGCTGCAGGGTCATCATAAGTATGATTAGTGAAAATAATGGTGACACCAGCTTTTGCGGCTTTATAAGTTAACACTCTCATCATTGCCTTTAATTGCTTTGCACGGAGACCCATGTCTGATGCATCCTTACCTTCTACTGCATCTTTAATTTCTTTAGCTGTGGTAAGATTGCCTAGTGAGTCAATACCGATAATAATTTCATTCTTGATTTTAGATTCAATAATCTTATCGAGAAAGTTAACAACCTGATTCTTACAGTCATTAATTGTCTGGACGGGGTACCACTTTGCACGTTTAACATCAACACCCATTGCAAGTGCAGATGCTCTATCTTGTGCTACTTCAGAATCCCATATTGCAGCATAAAGATTTTTGTCTCTCTTTTGAGCATTACCGATAATCTTATTGAGAATGCTAGACTTGCCTGACATTGAAGGACCGGAAAAGCCGGTAATACGAGCCTTAGGAATACCACCTTCAACCAGCTTACCGGATATGATTGCATTTAAAGCGTAGCATCCTGTATCATACCATTTATCTACAGTTGATAAGGTTACTTTATCAAGCCATTCCCCATCGGGATTAAGTTTATCTACTACAGAAAACAAATCATTTATTTCATCAGAATTTTTACTCATACACTGTATTCTATCATGAAAAATAAAAAAAGCAACGGCGGTTAGCCGTTGCTTTTTAGATAGTTATAACCTTTTACTTGTCGAAAAGATTAACAACTTTTCCCCCTGGAGGCTTCCCTGGCATCACACCGGGTCCCGGTGTTATAATTGAAGAAAACATGCGTCTATACTGCTCAACTAAGCGATCATCAACTTCTGCTCCTGCGAGGGTATTGAGACCTGCATTCTTGAAGTTAACAGTAACGTCAGCTCCACCCTTTAAGAGCTCCTTAAAGACATAAGGAATGAGCTGAACGGACATTTGTCCATTCTGAGTTGGTGCAATATTGACAACAACTGGGTTTTTAATAGGTGTAACATCTGCCTCTGGCCATTCAGTGCCAGGTTCACCAATGATGAGACGACCGAGGGTATCTACTACGTTAATAAGTTTCATATTCGAGTTAATTATGTATTATATTTTCAGAGTTCAAGAGAATAAATCTAGCAAATTTGATTTTACTTGGCGATCTGGCCGAGTAATAGGCCATTTTGCTATTTCATAAAAGCTTTCAACGATTGAAAATACGATTTTTGAGAACATGAGCTCATAGTCAACTTTAAGATCTCGTTTAAATTCTTCTGGAAAGTAATATTTGTATCCGATTGACGATATTCCATACTTATTAGGTGACTGTACATAAAGATACCTTACCTTATCTCCCGTACCTATTGGTTCATATTGCTTATCTACTCCATATTTCTTAAGAAGTATGTTATGAAAGTATGCAGCCTTAACATGAATAGGCATCCCTTTATTGGTCTTAAAGTCTATACACTTTGTTGCATGCTTTTCATAATCAGATATGCCAGAAGTAAATGAAATATCAGTAATGTCTAGAGCTTTGAATATCGTATAAGTTTCAAATACAACTTCATTAGTCTTTTTGATATCCTGTGTGGTAATCATAGTTTCTATGATTTTCTTGATATAAGGCTTGACTGGTTTAGGCAATGTAGTTCGTACTACTTCAACACCAACATACTTCCATTTATTGCAGGGTATCTTTTTGTTATCTAATACATGCAGCACATATCTCTTTTTTTCTTTGAAAAATGCAGTATCACAGATAGCTTCTCGTTTGAATATAAATCTACAATCCATTGAGTTGAGCTCGGTTACACCCCAATTATAAATCTCTTTATTGAGATGATTTTCTATATCATTAACTATTTTATGTACTCCGCTTGATACATTACCCGTCTTTGAGTCAATGAACTCGATTTTAAGCTTATCTACAACAGGCTTGAGAGTAATGTAACTTGAATCTGTATCGTTATATATAGATACATCACACGTTTCATTAATAAGTTTAGATACGTATGAATTTAAAATTTCGTTAGATTGCTTAATGACTGCTTGACCAGTTAAAGTAATAGATCTTGCTATATCAGAATCACCCATGGGAGCATATTTGTTACCAAAGTATCCATATGTCCGGTTAATTAAAATCTTAAGTGTAAATTGATGAATATCTAACTGTTCATGTTTATACTTAAGCTCTGCAAGTTTATCAGGCTGTTTACCACTTTTTTCCAACTCATAGATTTCTTTTGATAGAGTATCTGATCGATTTTGAATTTCTACACGTTTCTTGTAATAGTTATCAACAATCTCAGGGAAAATTCCTTTGGTCTTTTGTGTAAAGCACACTCCTGCTCGAGTGAGTGATAACTTTTCAATTTCTACTAGTTTCTTAAACTTCTCATCAGGTAATGTTACAGTCTTACCATTTATATGTCTAAATGTAGTAGTTCCGTCTGAGTTTTTATTCCAATATCCTACTTTAGTCTCTGGTGAGAGATTTAAAGTAATCATAGTATTAGGATATAGACTATTAACGTCAAATGATGCTATATATTTTTGAAAGCCTTGTTTAGGGGGTGCTACGAACGCACCTTCGTATTTACTATCCTTTTCAAAGCCTGTATCAAATACCGGAGCGATTTTACCTCTCTTTCGAGCTTCGATAACAGCGGCTCCTGTGATTACTGAGATTGTACCCATTCCGCTTTCGAAAGGTACTAACCCTACATATGAAAGCATTCTTAACAGACCTAAGTACTGAAGTTTACATTCAAGCTTTTTTAAGAGGTTAACGTCCTGAATGTTATATTCAACAAATTTGTTCCAGTCTTTTTCTGCTAAATCATAGAGACTAATATTACCATAGTCAGTCTTTTTTTCACCTAGTTCTCTCTGTGCAATATCATTTAACTTAAATGATTCTTTGGTACCCGGACTGAATATTTTATATGCATCAAGATAGTCAACACATGATACACCTTGAATATACCACTTATTGACAAACTTACCATATTGTCCTTGAATCTGTCTACAATATACATTCTGTGTTGGTGAAAGCCTTTTTATTTCCTCATCACCAAAGAGTCTCTTGATTCTATTAATAATGTAAGGTATATCAAAGTATTCTGAATTCCACCCTGAAAGAATATCGTAGTAATCTTTCTCCATATGGGCTAAGAAGCTTGTAAGAAGTTCTCTTTCTGTATGACACCACTTGTATTCTACTGTAGAGTCAAATGTATTACCAGTGTATTCGCCCAATCCCCATACAAAGAATTTATTATGTAAGCTGTCATAAATGGTGATTACATTTATTACTGTATCAGCTTCTTCAAGAGAAGGGAACCCATCTTCTCTAGGGCACTCAATGTCTACAAATCCAATTTTAAGACGATACTTTGTCATATCGTCAGATTCGTTAACTTTATCAAACATGTCAATGAGAAACTGTTGCTCAGGATTTATGTTTTCATAGATCCGTTTAATGTTTGAGTCTTTTGTATACTTATACCTATCGTAACCAGAAGGAAATACTTTTTTCTTGAGTGTAGTATTAAAGAGACTTATTAATCCTGTTTTTTCTGCTGTTTCAATGTAGAGATAAGGATTGTAAGAAATATCTACAGAGATGCGTTTACCTTCCTCATCCCAGGTGAATAACCTACAGCACCCTAAACGAGGAAGGTAAACGACGTTCCGATAACCGGGAAAATAATTCATATTACGCGTTTATAATATGAATATATCTTCTTATTTCAAATACTTTCTTAGCGGTGAACCGAAAGGTGTAGTATAGAGCTCGAAATGCTTCGAAAGATTTTCATCATTTTCTAAAAATCTCGTTTCTGCATACTTACGAGCTGATCGTGAAATATTCATATAGTCTGTTGAATAATTCAAAACCTTTTTAAGTTGATCAATCATTTCGTCTCCAGTCTTAAAGCGATATGGAGCATTTGAATAGGTACAAAGATCTTGACAGACAATCGGAATACCATAGCAGCATGCTTCGATATATTTTAAATCGCTCTTTGCTTTATTGAAGGTGTTGTCTTGTAAAGGTGCAACCATTGCCTGTACATTAAGGTTATCAATCTGTTCAGGGTAATCATAGATAGGCTTCCAGGGATGGAATTCAATTTTACCACTCTTAACAAGATCTTGCAGAGATAGGGGATATGCACCTAAAAATACCCATTGAAATTGATTTACAGTAGAGCGTACAGCATTAAGAACATGCTCAAAATCATCTCTTTGCTTGACTCGGTTATCTACATCAAAATGAGCGCCGGAACCGGGATATAACACACGTGGCTTCTTTTTATTCTTTGAAAAGTTTGTGTAGATCTTTTGTTCATTATAAAATCTTCCCATCCAAAACTTAGGTGGGTAATTAGGTATAACTGTAACATTAGGGTTACCTGTCTTTGATTTATAATAATCCTTCATGAAATCGCATGTAACAGAGATTTCATCACACATGTTCATTATTTCAATTGCAGCCTTTTTAATTTCTGGATCCGCAAATGCAATCTTAAATTTATTATATTCTGGAATATCTTCATGGAATATAATGTCATCTATCTCGTAGATTAATTTACATTTAGTGTGTTCCTTAAGAAACCGTATAAATTGTAATTGGTGAGGTGCAGCTTGCCGCTGAATCTTAACTGTCTGAAGGTTCTCGTAATACTTTAAATCGAGAATCATTGTAGAATTACTCGACACATTTAACCGCTGATAACCATTTAGTAGTTGTTCAGGCCAGAGCATTCTCCAGTATCCACAACCGCTCGTATCTGCGATATAATTATGACACCGCTGAAGGGTTGCTTCCTTCATTTCAATTGGTTGATTTGGAGCAGCGTGCGGTACTACTGGTGTGAACTGCTTTATGTGTGATAATCCAAAATGTGGTAAATTAGGAATCTGTATCATAATTACTTATTATAAGTAATTAATCAAAGTCTCTGATATATCAACTCGCGTTGTGATGTCGTTTTCCTTCTGCAAGAAGATGATTTCACCGGTTGCACTCTTAATACTTTCTTTACGGTGACTGATGAGGTATATGCACTCATTATACTGCTCAACTCGTTCTCTTAAAACATTCAGAATGAGCTCAATACCCCTTTCGTCTAAACTCGTATCAAAGAGTTCATCAAATGCACAGAGGTTGTACACGACGTTACCTTGGATACGTCTCATATCCATGAACGCAAATAAGCATGCAAAGTCTATATCTTTTCTCTCAGCACCGCTTAAGTTAAAATAAGAACAGATCTTATTTTTCGAATTTACAATCTCCTCTTCAAAGTATTCATTAAAGGTACATACAAATCTAGATTCGAGTTTATTAAGGTAGTACTGTATGCGATTATTAAAGAGTGCTAACAATTTCTTAACTATAAATGATTTAACACCTTCTTCAGATACAATAAATTTGACTGTATCAATTATCGCGATTTTACTTCTTAATGCTTCTATTTCTTGTTTGATAGTAATAATGCGCTGAACTATATCCTGTAGTTGAATATCATTTTGTTCTGCTTGATTATTAAGAGACTCGATATCCTTTAAAATAGATTCATTCCAGACGTTTAATTGATCTATTTGACAAGTAAGAGATTCGTTCTCTTTAATTCTGTCATGATAATTATTGATTAGTAGCTTCTGCTTGTCAAGATTAGTTTGTAATTGTTTTACTATTTGCTCAAGCGACTTTTTCTTTGTTGTAAACTGCGCATCTTTCGCGTCTAGCTCTTGAATCTCTTTTGTAATATTTGTAATTTCCTGCTCTGCATTACACTTAACGTGTTCAGAAATAGGCTGTAAACATACAGAACAATTACTGTCAGTAACATTGATTTTAGTTAAGATATTCTGCTTCACTGTTTTAATTGCCTTAACTTCTGCAATATTATTTCTAAGCGTGTTTATCTTTTCATTACCTTCGACTATACCATTCTTTAATTTAGAGATTATATTTTCAGCTTCAGTTAAGATATTTGCTTCAACCTTTGTAATTCTCTTTGAATTAGATTCTATTATTTCAATATTCTTTTTATAGGTAGAATTTAGAGATTTAATTTTTTCTAAGCGTGCTTCTTTACTATTATCAAATATTTGCTTTTGTTGACGCTCAAATTTTGTTGCCTCTTCATGACGTGCAACCGTAACATTGAGACTACCTTGAACCTCATTATATTCTCCTCGAGCTTGTTTAAGCATGTCAGAAAAAATTTCTAGATTGAATATACCTTCAATAAATTTTCTCTTTTCTACTTTCTTTTGTGCTGAAAACGGAGTCGTTTCATTAACCGTTAATATTACACAGTTTTTAAATATATCGGGAGTGCCTGATATTAATTTCTGTATATAGAGATTCGTGTTAATTATAGTGTCACGTGTTACATCTTGACCATCTATGAAGATGTAACAAGCACTAGGATTGAGTGTCCGGACTACTTGAACATTCTTTATAGAATTATTTTCTTCTATAGAAAACCAAATAGACACTTCAGTCGTATTATAGGTAAGGTTATGGATTATTCTTTCTTTAGGTAAATCTCTTAATGTATTACCAAACAGAGAAAAGAATATACCATCCGCAATTGTTGTCTTACCTACACCATTACGTCTATCAACTTTATCTTTATTGATACCCGTAATAATGTTCAAACCTTGCTTAAATTCTATAGTGATTGGAACATCACCTACAGATAGAAAGTTCTTGATTGAAATTTTGCTAAATTTTATATACTTCATATTATTGACTACATTTTAAATATAGTTCTTGGGTATATTTGATTACGTCTTTTTTATTGTTAATATCTAATGCTTCAACAAATTCTTCAATGACCTTATTAATGTCTACACACTCTAAGTCTGTATTTACATAGTTGATATCATTATGTGGGTTGTTGAGAGTAATTTCTGTTGTAAATATTGCAGGTTTTAAGGTTTGTAATGACTTATATAGAATATCAGAATCTTCAGATGATATATTTCTATCAATAATGAGCTTGACAATATTTCCTTCAAAGATGCCGCGAAGCTTATCAGTAAGCCCTGGTTCCTTTATCATCTCAGAAAGTCTAATCTTTTTATGGAGAGGAGAAATTTTGTTTTCTATAAACTCATATGAAAGAGTAGTGATATCTAGAATATAAATACCCTTTCGATCACTCATATCTCCATAGTCCATCTGAAATGGATTACCTACATATAAAATTGTAGAGTTATCATAAATTCTCTCTTGTCTTACATGAAGGTGTCCTGAGATTACTAATTTACCTTTATTGCATACATCTTCAGATGTAAAGCCATGAGAGCACACCTTTACATCGTTAAATTTAAAGTTTTGTATTTCGAAGTGACCTATGACAATGTCTGATTTAGGTATATCTGAAATAGGGGTACCCCAAGGACAGAATGTTATACTCTTTCCAAAGAAGCACTCAGTATGCATCTGGTTAAATACCGTTACATTACTATATCCATTGAATATAGATAAAGAATTAATTTCAGAGGTATCTTTAAGATATGCATCATGGTTACCTACAATGAAGTAAAGATTAAAGTCTTTAAACTTTTTAAGTAAATCGGAGCCGAAGTTAATTGTTGATACTTCTATAGAATCCCTATAATGCCACCAATCACCACCAAAGAATATGTCTTTGATACCCCGCTCTTTAAATTCTAAAATACACCAATCTGCCCACTCAGAAGCTATCTTATACCATAGCCTTGAATTTTGGTGAACACCTAAATGTAAATCTGAAAAAATTCCTACTTTAGTATTATTCAGTATCATATTGATCGTAATGACCTTCGTAATTCTGATGGCTTGAAAACTTTGTATCTACATGCTCACCAGAGTATATTTTATCATTATATACTTGCTCTTGATATTGATTTAATGTTTCGCGGTGCTTCTTCTCTCGCTTGATTCTATTAATAAATGCATGAAACGCAATGGTGGTAAAGTATGAGAATACATTTGTATCGGCTTTAACATTACATTTCTTTTTACGTAGCGCATCAACCATCTTAATAATAGCATCTCCAATCATATCCTCTTTATAGGTATAATTGATAAAGTTAGGTGCATAGCTCAACCCTTCGGCGATATTTTTAATAGAGTTTGCAAGGCTTTCAGACAGCTCACCATTTAGGTAGTACTCTGCGATTTCTGCTTTTAGCATGTCTGGGTTAACATAGAACTTTTCTTTATCAACGGATGACGGTTTACGTCCTCTGTTAGACTTGCGTTCATGTTTCACGGGCGTGGTAACTGTCATATTTGAGATTGTTTTCATTGTATATTTTAATTCGCGATTGCAAGTGTGTTTCACCATATTCTAACATATCCGCAATATCATATACGGATAATTCCTTCTTTAATTCATGGATACGTACACCTCTACCAATTGATTGTAAAATCTTAATTTTAGCTTTTCCACCACCAGCAAATATAATATTGTGTATGTTATTAATGCTGATACCAGTAGAAAATATTTTTGAGATAGCAACACATATCACATCGTTGTTGCTTTCCATTACTTGCTTTACCTTATCTCTATCTTCTACTTCCACCTCTCCCCGGATAAAGTATATTTGTTTATCAGAGTTATGTTTGAGATAATCAGTTAGAAGTTCACCGTGTTCTATATGGTCAAGAAGTATCAAAGAATTACCTACTGCTTTATGTGATATTTTTTTAATTAGATTATTACGAAACTCTGATTTTTTAATAAAAGTGTGTTCTAATCTATATTTGCTCGTAGTATCTGCTTTATCGCAGCTCTTATAATCTGGTGAGGTCTTATAATACACTTTAATTACATGTATACGTGCTGCGGTAATCGCTTCCTTCTTTATTAACTCAACTCTATCTACATCAAAGATTATAGGTCCAAATTTACCAACAATATTCCAATAATCGTGATTGTCTGGAGGCATCGTACCAGTGAACCCATACTTATAATTAGTAGGTATACTCTTTAGAATTTTATTTACCTTATTATCTTTTCTAACCTTATGAACCTCATCAACAATACATACATCAACATTGCTTATAGTCTTTAACTCATGTTTTCTATTTTGTAAAATACCTAAATTTGAAATAATAATATTGGTGTTAGGTTCTAAATCATAATTTCCTGTCCATCTATTAAACTTAAAGTCTACGCAATAGTTTGTAAAGTCTTTAAAAGTCTGATTTACTAGTCCGATGTCAGGTACTATTACTAGTGCTTTGAAATTAGGTAAAGCATTATAGAGGGTATTAAGGAGACTAGCCATAATGAGAGTCTTTCCTGCACCAGTTTCTGCTCTAATTACACCCCTTCCATACTGAAGAGCGCTTTTAACTGCAGCTAATTGATAATCTCTAAGTGTGAAGGTACCTAATGTGGGTTGTATATCAGTAAATGAAGTAAATTTTTTAGGGTGAATTACATCTAACAGTAGAGGGTCAATTGTGATGACCATATTTGGATTGTATTCCTTTACCCACTTGATTATACTAAATGTTAATCCGGGATCATAATTTCCATTCATTGAAATCATATGAATTCGATCAGGTATAAAGAAGTAGCCTCTCCGCTTTGCGAATTCCGCACCTTTATTAACAATCGAGAATTTCTCTCGGATGAGGGGTAATAGGTCCGTCTGAACTACTCCGGTCTGATTTGATGAATTATATGTGAATACAACTTCCATTATAACGTTTCGAGTTTAATTATTTCTGTAAGGTTTTTAATATCGTACGTCATATTACCGCAAATCTTTTCAACCTTTTCAAGATATTCAATAATCACCGAAAGATCTTCTATTTTGTTCTGAATATCTTGATATTGGTCAGATTTAATTATCATTCCCTCAATAGTGGTAGTTGCGAGCTTTACTGGACTACTTTCATTTACTTTAGTAGTACCTTCACGGAGAAGATGCTTTTGTCTCCGCTTTAATTCAGATAACTCACCTTTATGTCTCATTAAACGACCAACCCACTTATGCTTAATTCCTGGGAGTCTTAATTGCTTATCCTTTAACGAAAGCTGATCAAGGGTTACATCCTCTTGAATCTCCTTGATATATTGATTTACTAATTCCATACCTTTATTCTTAAATAATATTATAGATAGCATTATATGCAATATCTGTAACTATATATGTTCAATAATAAAGTTCAGGAATTTTTGAGTGAGAGCGATGAGAATAACGATCTCAACAATAAAAACCTCTTTAAATTTCACAAAAAGCTGTCAGATCAAGTAAGAACAAAGACAGAAGAAGCAGGTAAAGCCTTTGATGCAGCAGACTTCAAAGTGGGTGATACACTATACACTCAAGCAGGTAGCGAGGTTCGTGTAATCGGACGAGGTTTAAAGTTTTCTAAGAAATCAGGTAGAGGAATGATTCTAGGTGAAGTCATTAGCTCAAAAAAATATCCTCATTCAGTAGGTACAAAGACGTTTATCTATGTAGATATGCTCTCTTATGATGAACCAATTACAGAGAATTTTATTGGAGGCAATACTTCAGGGGTAGTTGGTTTTGGATCAGGTAACGCAGCATCCTCTTCAACAGATACATACGCACCAGGAGATAATAGACTTCCTTCTGTTATAGGTAAAAAGAAAGGAAAGAAAAAGATTCACATTCAGCGTAGACCGCTTATTAAAGAGCGTTGTGAGACATGCGATCTACCTGTTCAAGTATTAGACGACTCAACTGGCGCGTACTTTAACATAACATATATTGATAAAGAGGATAAGACTTTTATCGTTATAACTGATATTCACATCCCAGCCGATGCTAAGGGTGCTACTAAGAGATTGTTTGCTGCTCTTAAAGAGATATCGTCTACAACTCAATACCCTACTATGATACCTGCTGCGGTGGTACAATCCGATAAAAGACGAGAGATATTAAAAAAGTACGGATTCGAAGGTGATGGTGATATGGTGTGTACCTGTGGATTAGCTTGAAATACACCTAGTAGTATTTAAATAGTGGTATGAGTAACGCGTCTAAGAATAAGGGTAAAGCTTTTGAGAGAGAGTTCGCAAAGCACCTGACATCAATCTTTGGTCTTAATTTTAATAGGGTACCGAATTCCGGTGCATTTACTGGTGGTTTGAATAGCTTTCGTAATAACTATCTTACCGAAGAGCAAAAGCTTCTTGCTACTGGAGATATTATTGTACCTAAGGAATTAGGGAGATATGCATTTGAATGTAAGTGGTATAAGGATTTCGAGTGGCATCATGTATTAACTCAAAATCTCACACTCGATAAATGGATTGCGCAGGCAAGTGCAACCTCAAAGCAGTGGTTCCTCATCTTTAAGATAAACCGTCAAGGATGGTTTGTAGTTTACAGTGATGTGAATGCATCTCTCTATAAGCATGTAGGTAATAAGATTCTGTATGGTAAGAACATTATTGTTTCTGGTGATCAATTTTTTGAATTGAATAAAGAAACTCTGTTATTACCTATGGTAGATCTTGAACCTGTGAAGAGTGATGTTAATATTACATTGACATGTTCGAAATAGTAATACCTCACTTTAATTATAGAGTATTTCATTTTAATTACATATTTCATAATCAGCTTGAAATAGACATATGTAATGAATGGAGTCTTTATGGTATCTCTCAGTTCAATAATGATGCCAAGAGACTCGCAAAGCATCATACTCTCCGTACTATAATATCACTTTTAGAAGGAAAGGAAAAGATTTTATTCTACATCTGTAAAGATTTAAAGTACACCTCATCTCGTAAGCAATTTCCATTATTTCCAGAGTGGTATACCAATTATCTATTAACTACCTTCAAACAGCACAATATTTCATGTCTGATTAATGGTAAGTTTAAATCTGTAGATACATTAAAAGGTGAAATCTTAATAGAGAATGGGTTCTATCAAGAAGTTATTAACACAATACAATCTAAGAAGCCAGTAAAGATACAGAAGTTAAAAGATGACTGTAGACGGAATGGTCTCTTATACGTCCAAAAATTCCTTGAACAGCCTAAAAATAACCACTTGATTTCTTCCACTATGTCATAACTATAATTGAGAGGGGAGAAAAAGGCGTAATCCGATATTGCGCATCGCGCTCAATCGGAGATAATAAATAATTAAAACATTATCCTATGAATTTTGATACTAAAATAAATGAATTACTACAAGAATTTGTAGTATCATCGACTGTAAACTCTAATCCTACAACGACTTTAAATAATCAGAGAACTAAAAATAATCAATTAAATAATAAGTCTCCAGAGAGTGATAATGTTAAAAGTCATCAGACTATGTTAGATATTGAAGATAAGCGTACAAATAACATACCTCTATCTCCTGAAGAAATAGAATTCGAAAGAACCTTTAAATCTACTCAACCCATGAGGAATCAAGGGGTAAAGGGTTTAACTCAATATCTCAAGACCACATCACAGCAGCAACCACGTAGATAATATTTTATGAATTCTTTACCTTTATTAAGTAAGCTCATTCTCGAACAAGAACAACAACTTGATGCTGCAATGCCTCAGCCAGGTGCTGATTCAGCCCTTCCCCAAGGTGCACCTTCAGCATCTCCTCAGGCTCCTCAACCTCTTACATCAGAAGGTAAAGTATTTCTAATCGACCTCATTAAGAGGGCTCTCGCTATTAGTCCTGATAATATCTCTCAGCAAGACAAGGCTGTATTTAATGAGAAGCTTACTACAGAAAACGCAGATACGGTATTAAAAAAACTACAAAATATCATTGAACAATTTTAAGTAAAGCTAATATTTACTTATAGTTCAATATATGCAATCCTGTGATAAATCGACAGAATGCTTTACTATCTTTTCAAAACATCCCGATCATCCATTAAGGGTAATTGGTGTTGCTACTCCCGAGACTCACGATAAAGTTTGTAAGATAGTAAAAGCTGAGAGACCAGAAGGTCTAAAGATATTAGTATCAGAGTTGTTCACACAAAGTAACTGGAAGAATCTACCTCACATTGAAGAACAGGTTCTAAACAGTTTTCATCGCATATCTACGTTAGACATCATAAAGTTCAAAAGCTTCGTTCGGATCAAGAGCTCGCAAGGGTATCTTGATGATCTCTTCGGTTGTGATATAATAAACTTCAAAGATTACCTCTATAACAAGCTTAAGACTGATTCTACCGACTTTATATCTGATTATAGTGAATTCGGACAGGTGATATCAGATTTATGGAATATTAAGTTTGATATTGGTGCCGTATTTGTCGGTCCCGGAGAGTTATGTATCTCTCTTCTTACTGGATGTCAAAAGAGTCGTTTTGGAGATCTGAACTATAAACAGTATGAGATAGAACTTAAAAGCAATTATGGGAGATTAGGTAAATCTCTCTTTACTCATAAATTTAGAGAAAATTTATTAAGTTCAGGAATACCGATAGATGTTGAGAAGGAATATTTAAATTGGAATAATATCAAGCTCGAAATATTGAGATCTAAGATACTCACACAGTTTGCAAAAAAGAAGAGTAATTATCCACTAGAGCACAATCTCGAAACATCATCATTTCCAGTTATAATGATTGATTTTCAGCAGATACCAAATTCCAAAACACTACTTCAGAATATCAATCAATATTTTAACTATCGTCAGGACATTAAAGATATCAAAGATGGGGTTACTCGAGTCAAATGGCTTGAGTGTGTCTACACCTGCTTAATGTATGAGAATAATTTAACTGAAGAGCAATTTTTAAAGATACTTTCATTCACTCGTACCGAACAATTAGATGTAGATGAAGAATTAGAGTTATTAAGTGGATTGAGGCTATTAGAAAAGATGTATGGAATAAAGCAAAAACTTTCAATAGAAAAAGATAGAGAATTATTAGTCTTTTTAATATGGGCTATACAGCTTACTGCTTATAGAGCAGTAACCAAATTCGATTTCCTATTCTTAGTAAATCCTAAGACATATGAAATAGCAGTGTTTAATACACATAAGAAATCTATAACAGAATGTCTTATATCTACATTTCAATTTTTATACGCTAAAAAAGATAAGTTCTATGCTAAGTTAGATGTTGATGATCGAAATAAAGGAATTAGTATCTCAATGAAATGAGTAATTTCTTTACACATATTGAACATTTTGAAGACTATTTTTTAGATTATAGGAACCTACCAAGGCTACAATCCTTTATAGATGATATATCTCTAGGTTTAAATACCACAGTAAATCATAAGGTTGATGGTAATATTATGATTATATTCGGGATCAACAAATTCAACAGTAAATTCTTCATCGCAACTAAATCAGGAGTCTCTGTATCATCACCTAAATTTATCTATAGCGTAGAGGATATATTCAAGCATTATCCCGGTGATGATAGAATAAGTTTGAGGCAAAAGCTTACCTGTATTTTTAAATATCTCAATGAATGGTTTAAAACCATAGCAGATGATAATGATCTTATCTTTCAATGTGATATTCTTTTCGCACACCCCTATATTAGGAAACATACTTCCGCTGATCAATTTATATTTCAACCTAATACAGTCGTATATAAGACAACTGATAAAGATTTAAAGGATAGCGTAGTAGGTATATGCATACATTCAGCATATATTAATAGATCAGATAAAGAGGCACTTCAACTTGAAAAGTATAAAGGCTTATTTGCATGCAACATAGAATCTACCTCAGATGTATTTGTATGTTCTAGTAAAGCAAATACCATATCATCAACATATAAAGACCTCCACAATCTTTTACCAAGAATAGACACACCTCTATGTAATGAACATATTGAAAAGTCTTCCCGTACCTATATATCAAACAAGATAAAGGATTATCTCCACCACGGAAATTGTAGCCAATTAGGTGAATATAATATACATTCATATGCAAGGAGTACTTTAAAGCTAGGTGAGGGCTGGTGGGATGATGTATTGCTAGAAATGCATGCTAATGAGATAACACGAAGGTTTTCATCAGCATATATAGATAGAGCTAATATACCTCAGAAGGATATGAGAATGTTTGTTTTGACCGCTATTAACCTCTTGCGTATTAAGTATTACATTTTAAATAAAATTACAAAGATTAACACTCACTTCTTGAAAGATGGAAAGAGCTTTATCAATGATAAAGAAACTCAAGGTGAAGGGTGGGTCGTAACACATAACGAACTCGAGTTAAAATTTATTGATAGAGCTGAATTTTCTCAAGCACACTTTTTAAAATGACATTTGAAATTAATATACCAGTATCCAACATTAATGACTTCAGCCCCTTAATATACTTAGACCTTTATAAAATCAACGGTACCCGCGCATTTGTGAAGACCTTTCACACTTCAAAAGTTTTACAATCCTCTAAGGAGTGTTTTAGTTACAAATTTTCCTTTCCAGGTAATAAAGAAGACTTTAAAGCATTAATAGTTAAACAAGGCGATGAGACAATTTTTAGTGAGTTTTACAATCAACCAGCGCATATTGAAATCAATAACTTTCATATAGTTGTTGCATGTCGCAATGCTGAAAAGTATATAGGTGAATGTATTAGTAGTATCATACGACAGACCCACTTTAGGTGTAATATTGTAGTGATAGATGATAATTCTATAGATTCAACAAGCTTAGTAGTACAAGAAATAATAGAGAAATATCCTATTCAAGGAATTCGTATTATTAAGAATGATCAGCATCGCGGTATTGGATATTCTAAGAGGTTAGGATGCTCTTTAGCGAAGCCTGGTGATATTATCTGCATTTTAGACGGTGACGACTACTTAACTAACAATCAAGCGCTCGAGAAGATAAATGAAGAGTATAATAAAGATATACGGGTAGGTTGTATATACACAAACTTTTATTTCATCAATTCAGATAAGGTTGTTCCTGCGCAATGGATATATCAATTTAATAATAAACAGAGCGGCTATAAACAAGATTGCGTATCTCACTTTCTTACCTTTAAGGCTGATGTATACAACCTCTCAAAGGGATATGATGCAAGTAATAAATTCTGTACAGATAAACAAATTATAAATGAGTTAGCATGTGTAACAAATCTACGCTATTTACCTCTATATACATATGGTTATAGGCTACATCAAGATAACATTGATAGCCAGTATACCTCTACTGAAGTTTCAGATAATTTTTTAAGAATAAAGGATATTTATAAAGAGAAGGATAACAATATGTCTATTATTGTTACTCATCACAATAGAGATATATTACCCCTCCTTAAATCCATTAATACATCAATAGTTAACAACCTTATTGAACTCATAATTGTTACTACATATAAAGAATTACCTGAGCCTATAACAAGCTATATTAATACTGAATTGCAGGTTCCGATTTACATTATTCACTTTAATGAAGAGTTTAATAAGTCTAAGATGATAAATTTAGGTGTATTATCATCTAACTTTAATAGGTTACTCTTTTTAGATTGTGATATGAAGTTTGATGAGGGGTTTATTAAAAGTGCAAATATTGCCATTGATTATAGTAATGTATTTTTTCCAATATGTTTTGATGAAGATACAAATACAGCTCGTAATAAAGGATATGGTAATTGTGGTTTAATGAAGCGGGATTTCTATAGAGTTCAAGGCTTCGACGAAGATTTTAAAACGTGGGGCGGTGAAGACACTCACTTCTTTCATAAATGTTCACTTGAACCCTTCAATATTCACCGACAAGAATATCCCACATTTATACATCTTCCTCATGAATATAAGGACGTATGGCATAAAACTGTTGTTAATAGAGATGTTTTGAAGGAAAGTGTTACAGAGTATAGAGCTCGTGCAGATAAAAATGTTGCATTCTTTAATAAAAAGATTAATGAATACAAGAAAAAATTCTCCATCCAGAGCTAAATACTTATGTGGATACTTTACGATATAAGATAACATCGTTTTTCCTTAAAAGGTTCGCACACTTTAAGGTCTTTAAGTATCCTTTCTTCGTAGTCTATGATCCCGGGAGCTACCTCATCAAAGGATCGGATTATTATATCGTAAAAGACCTCATTAAACCAGGAGATATTCTTTTAAGAGGGTATGACAACTATCTCGATGGCTACTTTATTCCTGGAACCTATAGTCATGCAGCAATGTGTATAGATAAAGAAAAGATCATACACTCAATGACCCCTAATGTACAGTATATTGATCTCTGTACCTTTATGAGATGTGATAAGATTGCGATTATTAGACCGCTTTTAGATGTATATAAGAGAGCTACTGCAGTTAAGAGAGCAGTAAAGCAATTAGGTTCACCATATGATTATGACTTCATATTTGAAGAAGGAGGCAATAATAAGAGGTACTTTAGTTGTTCTGAACTTATATACCACGCTTATTATCCGTACAGAGAAGAGCTCGATTGGAATCTAAAGCAGAAGGATTACTTCTTTTTTAACAAAAAAATATTTGCCCCTGATGATTGTTTACCAACCACCAAGAGCAAATCTACGATTATCTGGTCTAAGTAATTTACTTACTCTTCGAGAACTCTACAAATTTGTAAAACTCTGCTCTCGAATTATCATTATTATCTAAGAACGCACCAGACATGCGAGCTGTTCTCATCGTTGAATCATGTTTAATTCCTCTATTTGAGCAACAAGTATGATCACATTCAAGTAATACCGCAACACCCTTGTTACCTTCACACACCTCATCGATATAATTAAAGATCTGCTGAGTGAGTGACTCCTGTACTTGAGGTCTCCGAGCAAACCAATCTACAATTCGATTAAGTTTGCTTAAACCAATCACTTTACCTTCCTTAGAGGGTATATAAGCTACATGAGCAATACCTGTAAAGGCTAAATGATGATGAGAACACAGGGATGTTAGTTTGATATTGTTCTGACATACCATACCGTTATAACCTTCGATATTATCGAAGGCTGTTACATTCGGTGGCTTTGTGTAGCATCCCGATATAATGTCTGTTACGAACGCTTTAGCGACTCTGTGAGGAGTATTGCTAGAATGAGGATCATTTCTCCAGTCGATTGCGAGAGCATCGAGAAATTGCTCATATGCCACTTCAGCACGACTAACAATTTGTTCGAGCTCCACGGGAGTCCTCTCTTTATTTCCATTTGCATAGGGTATTTTTTCGAGTTCCATATATTACATTGATTATTATAAATTCATCGCTAAATTAATCAATTAAATAATTACATGAATATTAATAAATTAATAGCAGAGCAATACAGCAAACTTAACCTCAGAAGAGTTAAGCTTAAGTCTGATCCCGCTAACCTAGCTTCGTGCTATGAAGGTTATGTACTTGAAGAGTGTGCGGGTGAGGTTAAGATCATTATCATAACTAATCCTCCTCCTGCTAGTGCAGTTAATGGTATAGTAACTACCACACCAGATAAGATAGAAGATGTTGAAGCGGGTATAGCTTCTGATAATCCAGTATTACAGCAAGTTAATAACACCGACAATGATGAATTTAAAACGGAGTATTTGAAAAATGATACTTCAATCCCTAATCTGAAAAAATTACTTCAAAAATAATGAAAGTAGGTATTATACCTGGTGCCTTTAAGCCCCCTCATAAGGGACACTTCTTAGCAGCACAAAAAGCTGCAGATGAGAATGATATGGTTTATATTCTTATCTCATCAAAGGAGCGAGATGGTATAACTGGTAAGCAGTCTTACGATGTATGGGATACATATCGTAATGAATTAACTAACATCATACCGATAATTTGTAAAGTAACACCAGTAAGAGATACATATGAAATGATAGAAGAGTGGAATGCAGACTCAAACTATCATCATTATCAGATATCCTTATATGCTGATAAAGAGGATCAAGATAGATTTAAGAGCATTTCAAAATATAGTGGTAACCTAAAGTCTGTAATTCTAAAAGAATCAGAACGAGTTCTTTCAGGCACTCTAGTTAGAGAGCATCTCTCTCAAGGAATTATTGAAAATCTTCAAAATGATTTTCCACCACAATTTAATCTGAATAATATATTGAAATTGTTAAATGTGACATGTACAATTAGTGCATGAATTTTAACAAGACAATGTACATCATGAGAGGGGTACCCGGATCAGGTAAATCCACCCTTGCGCATAATATTGCACCTAAAGAGTGCATCTTCTCTACAGATGACTTTTGGGGGCCTTTGTATGAATTCGACATTACCCGTCTCGGAGAAGCTCATAGGTGGAACGAGCAGCGCGTTAAAGATGCTGCTCTTGCAAATCTTACACCTATTGTAGTAGATAATACCAATATTCTTAAAAGAGCAGTAGACGTCTACGTTGAAATTGCAAAAGAGAACGGATATACAGTAGTAATTGCTGAATCTTTTGATCCATTATGGTCTGAATTTAAAGGTCTTGCACGGAGGTATAATGATCCTACGATACATGGACTAACTCTTGATGAGATGGCTCGTATTAATGCCCGCCGTGAATACATAATTGATGTATTTGCTAAACGCAATATTCACAATGTACCAAAAATCACCATTGAGAACATGCTTGATAGGTATGAAGCTATTGAATTCACCGACATAGTCAGGCCATATTCTGATACAGCTTTTGAGTTTAGAGACTTTTTAAAGGCATACAACAATACTTTATTGTCCAATGCTTTTGATTTCTTATTTTCTCTCAAATTCTCATTTCCAAAGCATGATGCATATATCGTAGGTGGATGTGTAAGGGACATCTTATTAGGTCTTCCTATTAAAGATGTTGATATTTGTACAAATATACCCGTTCAAGATCTCGTACATAAGTTTCATTGTCACGATATCGGTAAATCAAAAGATTTTGGAATTGTGACAGTTACTTGGAAGCCTGGTGTAACCTTTGAAGTGTCTCACTTTCGTGAAGAATTTGGTACCTCGAACAATCGGCATCCAGATAATGTACATTTAATTGAGAGTTTCAAAGGTGATACTACCCGGAGAGACTTTACTATTAATAGCATGGGTATTAATGTTTATGGTGTTTTAGTTGATTTCAATAATGGATTAACTAATTTAAATAACCATATTCTCCGCTGTGTAGGTAACCCAGTAGATCGCTTCACTGAAGATGCATTACGCATCTTGAGATGTATTCGGTTTGCAGCTGTATACAATCTGAATATTGACCCTAAGACTTGTGAAGGTATCTGGCAAACAAAACATTTATTGCGTAACATATCTCAAGAGAGGATTACTGATGAATTGTTTAAGGTTGCAGAATCAGGACCTGCTCTTGCTACGTTTATTACTCAGCTTGATGTATTTGGTATACTCGACATTCTATTTCCTGAAGTAGCAAATTTTAAGGGATACATGCATAATGGAATTCACCATCCTGAAGGTGGTCAAACTCTTTATGGTGCATTCTCGGTAATGGGTCACGTTATTGAAGTATTAAAAGCAAGTAAGACTAATAACCCCCTTTATAACGTTGCAGCATTATTCCATGACATTGGTAAGCCCTCTGCATATAGATTAAAAGATGGTAAGCATACGTATTACGGTCACGAGACTCGCGGAGAGCAGATGTTTGCAGAAATTGGAACAAGATTAAAGCTGGCTAACACCCAGATTAATTTAATTCAGTTTTGCTGCGGGAAGCACATGTTAGTGCATAATCTTGATACCCTTTCACTCAAGACGCTAATTCCTTTAATTCAGTCTGAGTTTTGGCCTGCATTAAAAGAAGTGTCATATATGGATGAAGCATCGCGCGGATCAACACACTTTGATATAAATGAGTTCAACAAGCGAATCTCTGATGCAGAAGAAAAGGTAAGATTTGCATCTGCAGGTCAGGATTTCAATAAGACTTTAAGAGAGTACGTTACTGGAGAAAGAGTCCTTCAAGTAGTACCCGAAATTAGTATTACTAAGAAGTATATCGGGTTAGTACTCCAGAAAGTTAAAGATGTTATAATCTCAAAAATTGAGAAGAAAGAAGAGATAACTAAAGAATTTGTTGATGAACAAATTAAAATAGCATATACTTCCATTTGTAATGAACAGTGAAAGTCTAAATGAAAAGGGTGCCTTTAAGCATCTACCTAGAGAGCGTCAACCTGAGAGAATTCCTACACCTTTAATACGCAGTGTAATTAAGGATGTAGACAATGAATTCACTTCAGTGGGAACATGCTACTTTATTGATGAAGAAAAGAAAGCGCGCGCATGCGGAAAGTCTACGATTGGAGACTTAGATGTTTTGTTTGTTCCCTTTAATACAGATTGGAGACAGCAAATAACTAACTCTCAAAAGGTAAGCGATTTTGTATCTAATGGTCATCAATTAATGACTGTTTATAATGTATTTGGTGAAAAATACATGGTAGACTTCATTAGTATTTCGCATACCAAGTTAGAGTTTAACCTATTTTACTTCTCATATGGAACCACCCTCTCTGCCTGCTTAGGTTCATTTGCTCGCTCTATCGGATATAAATGGACGAATGAAGGCCTTTTTAAAAGAGTGAAGGATAAGAAGGGAAATTGGCATAATATCTTTTTAACTGATAAAGTTATTACAGCACTTAACATTTTAGGTTTAAGTCTACCATACCCTAATGTTGATGACCTCTTTACATGGCAAGGTGTTGCCAACTTTATTACTTCATCGACCCGGTTTAATCACAAATTATGGTCAAATGGTAATCGAGAAGTAACAAATGCAGTTATACCTCTAAATAAGAACGCACGTGAAGCAATTGAGAAAAAGCCCGAGACTCTTAATGCAGTCATTCAAATTGCTTTTACATGCAAGGCTGTAGAACCACCTTTAGATATGTGGCATTTTGAGAGGATTATACTTTCTGAGGATAAAATTGACGAGATTTTAGAAGATATCAACTTTATTGAAAAGATCGACAGAGCTATAACCGGTCACGATGTAATAGAGACATTGAAAATTTCTCACGGGCCAACGATTGGTAAAATTCTCAAGGATGTAAACGAAAAATTCACAGAAAACCAAAAAGAAGAAGCAATCCAGTGGCTTTTAAATAATCGACACTTATATTCTTAATTATACGATATGAAAGAAGACTTTTTGTTACTCGCAGGTGTTAACAATGAACCAGAGATTTTTTATACTCTAGAGGGAGAAGGCAAATATGTCGGCAAACCTTCTGTTTTCATGAGACTCTTCGGATGTAATCTAACATGTAAGGGATTTGCATCTCCCGGTTCACCACACGGATGTGACAGTTATATCTCATGGTCGGTAAAGAATAGAGTAAGCTTCGATCAGCTCTTTGAAATCTTCGAAAAGCAAGGCTTTGTTCAGAACTTTATTGATGACCATGCAATATTTAAAATCACTGGTGGTGAACCTTTTATTAGAGAGAAGCCATTGATAGAATTTGTCAAAGCATTTAGAGAAAAATATGGATTTTTACCTCATATTGACTTTGAAACTAACGGAACTATAGTACCTAATGAATTCTGGGATAGAGAAGCAATGGCAACATTTACTGTCTCACCTAAGTTAGCATCTAATGGTGATCCCTATATAAAGAGATACAATGAAAAGGCATTAGAGTTTCACTCTTTAGCAAATTCTTGCTTCAAATTTGTAGTAAAGTCTGAAGCAGACATTCAAGAAATTGAAGATAATTACATCACACCTTTTAATTTGATGAGGAGTAAAGTGTATTTGATGCCCTGCTGCGGTAGTCGTGAAGAATTGATTCAAAACTGCACGCAAACTGCAGAATGGTGTAAGAAGTATGGCTATAGCTTTAGTTCACGATTACACTTAATGTTGTGGGATAAAGCTCTTAGAGTATAAAATAATATGTTGGAACAAACCCTTGGCCTTTTAATGACAGCAGGATTCTTTGTATCCTTTTTACCACAAATAATAAAGAGTGTACAGACAAAAAGTACTGAAGATATAAGTTACTTATTTTTAATCCTATACACCTTTTCTAACTTTTGCGGTATTGCATATACAGCATGTCAAAAGGAGCTCTTTTTATGGTGGATGATAAGTTATATTAGCGGAGCCTTTATGGGAATGTTTTTAGTACTTTTAAAATTTTTCAACGACGATAAATAGAATTATGATTATATCAGCAACTGGAACTCAATGTATAGGTAAAACTACTTTCATTACCGACTTCAAAAATACCTGGAAGAACTATAAGTCTCCAGAAAAGTCTTACCGAGACTTCTTAAAAGCAAAAGACATCGCTCATTCTGAGAATGCGACTAAAGAAACTCAAGAAGCAATTCTTGACTCTATTGTAGAGTGCTACAGTCAGTATGATCGAAGAGTAGATAATGTTATTATTGATCGATGCCCGATTGACAATCTTGCATATACTCTTTGGCTCTATGAAAATGGTAAGGGTGGTATCGATGATAAGTTTATTGAACAATCCTTAGCTAAGTGCCAAGAATGTCTGCGCAAGATTGATGTTATATTTTTCTTCCCTATAACCGGAGTAGCCCCTGTTGAATTGGTTTCCGATGGATTTAGAAGTATTGATCCAGTTTTTCGTAGCGATATAGATATGATTCTTAAAGCTATTGGCCGTGAATGGCAAAAGGAAAATTCTAAGTTTTACGTACCTGATGATAAGCCTGCATGGATTGAAATATTTGGAAAACCATTCGAAAGAATTGAAATGGTTAAGCTCTATCTCGATGCAGATGGGGATGTTCATGAATCTTCCGGTATTTTAGATCCTTACGAGACTCAAAACCTCGAAAGAGAGTTAGTTTCTAAATAAATATAGGTAGATATGAATGAATTTAATCAGAAGGCATCTAAAGTTCTAAATGAGCAGTTTAAGTCTATAAAGCATACAAAGCGTGTGTTTTATCCTCGTAACTTTAATGTTTCTGATGAGTTCATCAATGCCCTCAAGAAGGAATTCGTTAAGCACAAGACTACTAAAGCAGAATTCCTCGTAAGATTAAAAAAGGCGTTAGACTTTCACATCTAACGCCTCCCTAGTCTGATCTTAGGGTTATTTCTTAATTGTTTTTAGAACAGTAATGATATGCTTGAGAATTTCACTTCTCTTGATATCTTCTTCAGTAAATCTGAATACATGTATACCTTTCTCAACATTCTCAGGGGTATCGAATGCATCTAATACCTTCTTAAAGCCAGAGTGAGAACCGATATCTGCTTGCATCGTGTCACCAATTACAAACACTTTGCTATTTTCACCAATTCGTGTCAATACAGTTTGAAGTTCATCAAAATAATTATTTTGAGCTTCATCAACAATAACTACATTATTAGTAAAGGTACTCCCTCTCAAGTAGTTTACGGGCATACACTTTACCTTCTCATCAATAAACAGCTTTGCAGCAATTTCTTTATTGACTAATTCATCCATCTTATCCAAGAGAGGGATAGTCCAAGGTTTAAATTTATCAGTTTCTGCACCTGGTAATATACCAAATTGTTTGTGTGCACTTTCTACTATAGATCGTATATAAAGTAAATGATCATAGCGTTTTTCAGAGAGATACTTTAGTGCAACATATACCGCTAAGAATGTTTTTGCTGCTCCTGCAGGTCCATCTATGAAGATAAGTTTAGTAGATTCATCCATTGCCACCCTCAGAAATGCATTCTGAGTGTCCGTAAATTTATAAGGTTTTTTAACCTCAAATTTTGGTTTTGACATCTACAAATATTTAATGTAACTCTCTCCAGGCTTAATGTAAATATGTAAAATAATTTTCATAGCATTATTTGGAAATTTGTATATAATAATTGATATGAACGTCGGATTAGTAATAGTGACATACAATCGTCCTGAGTATTTCAGACAAGTCTTAAGATCAATAATTGACACAGATTGTGGAGATGTCCTTAACAACATCGTAATTGTAAATGATGGTACACCTTACCCTCATTGTAAAGAATTATTTGAGATAGGAGAGTGGAAAGATGATATGGCTAATAGCTTCTGTAAAACTACTACTCTTAATCACAAACGCAATTTTGGCGTTGCTACTGCAAAAAATAATGGATTGAGAGAACTTTACCATAAGACAGATGTAGAACACTTTTTTGTTATTGAGGATGACATATTAATTAAGAATAAAGATGTGTTTACTGCATATATTGAAGCAAGTGATATTTCAGGATTAAAGCACTTCTGTTATGCATTACACGGACCAGCCAATAAGTTAAATAAGAAAGCAAACCCAAAGCTCACACTGAACTATAAAGATGGTGTTAGTGTTAGCCTCTATGAACATTGTGTAGGTGCATTCTGCTATTATCATAGGTCTGTATTTGATAAAGTAGGGTTTATGGACGAGAAACTTGTCAATGCCTGGGAACATTGCCTTCATACCTATGAAATTTATAAAGAAGGTTTATGTACACCCTTTTGGTGGATTCCTGATATAACCGATTCTGAAAAATATCTCTCTGAAATTGCATGTTCAGAAGATAGCTCAGTAATTAGACCTCGTGAAGATTGGCGTACTAATATTTCAAAAGGCGCAGAGAGAGTTAAAGGACTCATAGGCTATTATCCCTGGGAAATTCCTGTTGAAAGAGAAGAAATAGTAATCGGTCAACTCAAGAATATGAAATTAAATGAAAAGTAATATTACTCACATATTTCATGTAAGACTTGATACGGAAGAAAGACGTCAAAACCTTATCAACATTATTGTCTTCTTTAGTAAGTATTCTAAAGAAAATGACATACCCTTTATCTTTATTGAAGATGATACAGAACCGAGATTTAAAGAAGTATATGATACATACTGTCATTATCTCTCTCCTAATAGTGACTATAGATTTCGTCTAAATGAAGGTATTTGGCAGAAGTGTAAATCATTTAATTATGGTCTCTCACTCGTTAAGACAGACTATGCTGTCTTTCATGATGTAGATGCAATTTTAAATCCTCAACAAATTTTCGATTCTGTTACTGAATTACAATCAGACTCTGAAGCTTGTTTATGCTATCCGTATAATGGATATTTTATATGCTTATCATTTAAGCTTAAGCGAGAGTTTGAAAATGAAGGTTATCAAATATCAACTCTTTTGAGTCATTATAAACCAGGAATGCCAGTAAATTGGCAAGATGAAAACATCTTAGTAGGTCACTATAATTCTGTGGGTGGATGTGTTGTAGCAAAAGTAGATCTTTTCCGTAAGTGTGGAGGCTATAATGAAAACTTTATTGGTTGGGGATATGAAGATAATGAAATCGGTCATAGGGTGTATGGTCTCGGATATAAGGTTGTAAGGCTTTCAGATCTTAATTCACCACTCTTTCATATGCCCCATAGCGGTGAAGGTGCATCTCCTCGAGAACATAATCCTTATTACGAACACAATCGTGCAGAATGCACTAAGATTGAGAAAATGGGATTTTCAGAATTAAAAGAATATATACAAACTTGGAAAAATGAATAAAATTGTAATACCCAACCTTAAAGGCGGTCTCGGTAATCAGATGTTTCAGATTGCAACAACCTATGCATATGCGCAAAAGCATGGATTAGATTGGGGCGTTAACTACAATCTGCAGCATTATTGTATACAGGGACATAATCCGAATCGCTACAAAGATACCCTCTTTAAAAACATTCCTGAAAAGAGAGTGAATATGGAGAACTTTAAGACTTATAGTGAACCTAAGTTCTCATATACCGAGATTCCCCTATTAGACACGACGCATAATATTGTTCTAGATGGGTATTTTCAATCAGAGAAGTACTTTAGTGATGAATCAGTGCGAGCATATATACAGAACACGTTATTCTCTGTTCCGAATGATGTTTATTCAAAAGTAGTATCAAGTATTCAAAAGATAAAAGAACGACTCGGATACGATTCTCTCATTGGTATTCATGTTCGTCGCGGTGACTATAAAGTTTATTCGTCTACCCATCCACTTTGCCCACCATCTTACTACAAGGATGCTATTAGAATTATTCGGAGTAAAATTAAAGATCAGAAGATGGGAATACTTCTCTTTACTGATGACCCTAATTCAGTATTTAGTGAGTTTAATTTTGAGGAAAATGATAACGTTATATTCTTCAATGGCTCATCTGAGTTAGAAGATCTCTGTGGATTATCTCTTTGTGATAATTTAGTAATCTGCAACAGCTCATTCTCTTGGTGGGGTTCATATTTAGGTAACCCGAGATATGTAGTTGCACCTACAAAATGGTTCGGGGTAGATGGACCGAAAGATTTCCACGATGTTTTTAGAAAAGATTGGATTAAACTCAATTATTAAATTTTATGTTACTAGATTTAAATCACTGTATTAAAAAGTATGAGATGAACCTTAAGGGTGTTATCCATATTGGCGCACACTTTGGAGAAGAAATAGAAGCATATCTTCAAATACCTACCATTACATCAGTATTGATGTTTGAACCTCATCCGGATACCTTTGAGACTCTTAAACAAAAGGTTGAAGCACATAATTATAAAGAGAAGTTTGAAAACTTTTTTATTGTTAATAAAGGTCTTGGACCCTTTAGCTGCAAAATTGATATGTTTACTGAAACTGCTAATCAAGGTCAAAGTAATTCAGTATTAAAGCCTAAAGTTCATGCAGTTCAATATCCTAATATTAAGTTTGAAGGTAAGATTGAAATACAATTAGACCCTCTTGATAGATATGAGCCTTCAGAAGTCTTTAACTTTATCAATATTGATGTACAGGGGTTTGAGATGGAGGTCTTTAGAGGTGCACGAAAAACTCTAAAAAACATTGATTACATCATGACTGAAGTAAATCGTGATGAACTCTATGAGGGTTGTGCACAAGTAGAAGAATTAGATGAATTTTTATCTAAACATCACTTTAAACGTGTTGAAACATCATGGGCTGGAGCAACTTGGGGTGATGCGCTCTACATAAAATCTGATTGGTATTAAGATGATTACCTTGTTAAGCATCTTAGGCATACATTTATATAATATTCACTCTCTCGATTCTTCATATAGAAAAAGAATTAGAGAGGAGTGTGATAGAGTATTAAATCAACCTAAGTATACTCCAACATACCCAACGTTTAAGCGTACCTTTCCTGACGTAAAATTATGATTTTAGATTTAATAGGCGGTGGATTTCAGCATGCTTATAGTAGCACAGAGTGGAAAAAGCCTAAGCACTTTTCATGGTCATATAACACAGATACTCATCCAGTTCAAGTGTTTGTTGATGATGGTATATGGAATAACGTAAGATATGATAAAAAAGGTACGCTCTGGATTGGATGGCTTTTAGAATCTAGATTTATATCTAAAAAATATGAGAATTATATCCTCGAAAATATCAATTTTATTAAAGAACGGTTTGATTTCATTCTTACCCATAACGATCGGTTGATAGAGAGGGATCCAGCATTCTTTAAATGGTGTCCTGCATATGGTACGTATATTAAAGACATACAAATATATCCAAAGTCAAAGCCTATATCGATGATTGCATCCGATAAACAAATGACAGAACAGCAAGTTTTAAGATATAATATAGCTAAGAAGCTTCAACCACACTTAGATCTCTATGGTAGAGGATTTAAAGAAATAAAGGAAAAGGAAGAGGGATTAAAGGATTATATGTTCTCTATATGTATTGAGAATGATACCTACCCTACTTATTTTACTGAAAAGATTCTTGACTGCTTTGCAACAGGTACAGTCCCGATTTATATGGGACACACTAATGTGTGTAAACACTTTAACGAAAAAGGAATATTATTTCTTGAAAAAAGAATTGATTTATCACAATTTACATACGATTATTATGTATCGATGATGCCTTATATAGAAGATAATCTTCAGAGAGTTAAACAGTTTGACGTTCTCGATGATTGGATCTATCTAACATACATTAAACCATTGCTATAATGAGTAAAGAATTAAAAGTTCGAGTTTTCGATAGATACAGTAAAGCGTATCTAACATCTCGCGGTAAAGAATATGGAGAGTCACCATTTGTTTATTACAATTTGGGTGTACCTTACAATTTGAGTGAGATCCTCGCATATAAAGAGGAACATGGTTATGATAGATTTAAAGTAGAAGAATTTACCGGATTACGAGACAAAGATGGAATAGATATATATGACGGAGATATCTTACAAAATGAACTTACAAAACGTACATATGAAGTATGTTGGGATAGTGGTGGAGAATGGGTAAAGTGTGATTTACAAGATGGACGACTTGACGAGGAACTATATAAAAGTTTAGTAAAGTGTACAATAATTGGTAATGTTTCAGAAAATGAATAGATTTTGTATTATAAATCAACCTGCTGGATTAGGTGATATTTGCTTTTGTCAAAAAATCGCAGTAGAAATATGTCAAAAGTACGGATGCGAAGTAATATGGCCAGTTATTAATGAGTTTCTCTGGATACAAAACTACATTAAAACACCTGGTGTAACATTTACATCTAAAGTAGACTTACATAGTGAGATTTTACCTCGTTTAGCAAATAAACACAATAAAATAGAATGGCTCGACCTTCAAACTGCTGATCAGCACTACCCTAATGAATCAGTAATGCTTGCAAAATATAAGTATGCAGGTATAGATTGGTCAAATTGGTCTGAATATTTTAAGTTTGAGCGCAATCATCAAAAAGAAGATGAACTATATAAGAAGTTAGTAGGAGATACTCAAGACTACATCTTCGTCAATCGTAATTATGGTTCTCCACCTAATTATGTTCAATGTAAGTATATCGATATGGATTACTTACGTGAAATATACCCTCACTACAAGATTATAGAAATGAATTTCTTAGAGGGATATACTCTGTTTGATTGGTCTAAAATTCTTGAGAATGCAGGAGCTATACATACAGCTGAAACTTCTCTGAACTATATAATGGAAAAACTAGACATACGAATTCAAAAGTATATCTATTCAAAACATACACCACCATCATTCAACCATGTTGATATGCTTTTTACGGGCTGCTATTATATGGATGAAAGCGCATTACCTACTAAAAAATGAAAATTAAGTACTATCCAGTTACACGAGCTGGTACAATCGCAAAGACACCGGATTATTACAATTCCTTTGATAAACCTCTATGTTGTGATTTAGTAGGAATGACTGATTCTTTAATATACCGTCAATCATCTCTCTATGATATGTATACCAGAATTTGTGGAGAAGATGTACCATTTATACATCCTGGTAGATTGACTATCGAAAATAAAGAAGTCTCATCGAACGAGATTGTACAATTAATTTACCCTCATTGGAAGGCGTATAGGGAAACAGTAATCTTACCTAAAATACAAGAACTTAAGGAATTAATACAAAAGCTTAAAGATGACTATAAAAATAGCTGTCAATCTCTTTATTTTATTGCATTTGAATCTAGTTACACTATCACACAGTATAAAAACAATATACGTATGCTAGAGGCTTTACAGATAGGTAAAATATATACCCTCGATGATAGTGAAGATTCCATTAAGATTGTAGATGACATTAAACCAGTAACAATATGATAGATAGACAACGCTTTAAACACTTTAAATTTTCTGAATCCGACTTTCAAATGCTTGATAAGTATGAAAAAAAGGGTTGGAAATTTGATATCGAAGAGAGCTTCGATCCTCATACACGTGAAGATGATGAATATTTTAATTTTCAGAGCCCCCGAATGAAGTCTCCAACTACATTGTGGATAACTCCATTTACAGAGCAAGAATTGATACAAATGGAGTTAAATAAAGTTCTCTATGAATTCATGGATAGACATGAACATACACTAACAGATGCTATTAGTAAAAAGATTCTTAGTATGTTCGAAGGAGATAAAGTTCCAGATATTAAAGATGTATTAAAGGTTATATGAAAAAACGTGAAAAAGATTGGATTATCGAAGTAACTGCAGATGAAAATGATGCAGATTATGTTACAGAGATTTCTACAATTAGTAATGAGTGGCTTGAAAAAATAAAGCCAGTTATTGCAGCTATTAAGAAGAATCATGGGGATTACCCAAGAGGTGAAATAGTAGGAAAGAATGAAAAATCTGCAGAGGATATTTACGGTCACCTTCCAGGATTTCAAGGATTTGATGCTCTAGTACCCTATGGTGAATACGGCATTCATTCAATTGACAAGATTGTCATTTATCCATACATTGAAAAGACCCGATTGTTATGAACATTACTCTTCATAAACCGAGAAGATACTCTCAGTGCACTAAGAGATGGGTAAGGCCCTCTTATCTTACAGAATATTCACGACGAAATCCTTACAATAGCGGATATTGTGAAGATCAAAAGCTCATTCAGCGGCTCATAGAAACCACAACATATACTATTTTCATTTTAAATTTCATTGGTTTGCAGAGCTTCAAGAAATGTTACTCGAGAATAACAAGTGTGATGTACAGGTTATTGGAAATATATTTGAAACACCCTATATATTAAAAAAATGATAAAGTTACTTGAAAAGGATTATAGTTGGGAATCTTTATATGATGCTGAACGAGATGTTTCAGAAGCCATAAGTGAAGATGAGATCCCTAAAGAGTTAAAGAAGGTATATAAAGAATTTTGGAGTGGTAAAGGTACTGGTGGAGTTATAAAGATTAAAATCGAATGGCATCCAGATTAAATTTATGGATACTATAAACATTATAAAGACAGAACATGGATTTAGGTTTGAAGATACTGGTCCATCCTTTCAAGAGTTAGTTAGAAGTGATGAATGGCAAGCAGCATTAATAGTATATGATAAGTACAGAAGAAAGTATAATCTTGAAGATAAGCATTTATTAGCACTACGAGATTATGTAGTTGAGTTTTCTTCAAATAAAAAATCTTCTGGTAAAGCTGTCAATAAAGATCATTTAATTCAAATAGCAGTATCACACATAAAAAATATGATACAAAATTCACAAAGTGAAACATATGAGTAAACTAACAGCAGTTATAGTCGGAAGAAATGATAATTATGGTGGTGATCTTGTTAAGAGAGCAGCATTTTGCTTTGAACAATTACTAGCATATACAGTTGATGAAATTATATATGTAGATTGGAACACTATAAATGGTGTTAGTCTTCTTGATAAAGTAAAATCCTCGTGTATAGGTATTATAAGTTGTGATAAGATAAAAGAGTACCGGGTTACTCCAGACATTATTGCTCAGTATTTACCTCATTGTAAAGATATTTCTATTGTTGAAACGGTAGCTCGAAATGTGGGTATTCAGAGAGCATCAGAAGATTCATGGGTTCTCTCAACTAATGTTGATATCCTTCTTGATCAGAATATAAAGCATATTCTTCCATATCTTTCAAAGAGGTGTATGTATACTGCACGTCGTAGAGATGTACCTAAAGACTACTATTTAAAATACGACAACGGCATCGATCTATTTCATGATTTACATGCAGTATATAATAAATTTCCTGCAAAGCCTCATGCAGATCAGCATTGTGATTCGGGAGATATATGGTCATTAGCAGTGTGTTGTGGAGACTTTCAACTCGCTCATAAGAGCCATTGGAATAATATTCGAGGATTTGAAGAAGAGATGGTAGGTAGATGTTATGCAGATACCAATCTCATGAAGAAGTCGTATATGGTAGGAGAGATTAATTGTCTTGAAATAGATAACTTCTTTCACCTAAATCATGACAATAGTAAGATTACACTACCTGGTGAATATCTTCCTATAAATGATAGGTTAAAATATACAGTAAACTTTCAAAAATCTACTAATCCTGTTACATGGGGTATGAGCGATATAAATTTATGAACTTTGATAATAGAAAACAAGTATTTGAAGAAGAGAGTTATCTCGATTTCGAAAATGGTTATCCTGAAAGAAACATAGAGTGGTTTGAACAACATATCTACCCCCATATGTCTCCTTATTGCAATAAGGACGATATAAGGCTTTTAGATGTAGGCTGTGCATCAGGATATTTTACTCGAAGATTTGAGCAATTGTGTAATGAAGTATATGGTGTAGATTTAGCATCAAATCGTATTAAACATGCAAAGCAATACGAGACTGACAAGCTGAAGTTTTATAATATAGACATTACTAAAGATCCGTTAATGAATGTACTTCCCAAGCGACCTAATCTAATATTTTCAAATGCAGTTATACCTCACATTCCTCTTAAGGATAAAGCTGCAGCATTTGAAAATATTGCAGCATGCAGTACTCTAGATGCAACATTTGTACTTTTTGATGATTTAGTACCTTCGGGTTGCGTTGATGACTTTGCCGGGTTATATAGTAGAGAATGGATTGACCAAAATACTCCATGGAGTGTAGTGAAAGTAGTTGATATTACCCCAGGAACATATAAAATCGTACTCAATAAAAAGTGTTAAATTATGAGTCTTGCAATCGTTACTACTACTATTAATTCACCTACAGAAGCCACTAAGATGCTAGTACAGCTAGCAATCAATAATGGTTACTATTTTATAGTTGTGGGTGATACAAAAACTCCTCATAGCCATTATGAAGAGCTGTTTGATAGTCAACTATATAGTAGAGATAAGCTCATATATCTTCACCCTGATAAACAAGAAGCTTTATATCCTGAAATTTCACAATTGTTAGGATGGAAAACTATTCAACGACGTAATATTGGCTTTCTCTATGCATTAGAGCATTTAATGTCGGGTTGGATCTACACTGTAGATGATGATAATATTCCATATTACGACAAACTCAATCATTGGCTTAAGTTATGTAGTGGTATTAGTCACCCGCTTTCTCTGAACGTTGATATGTGGAAAACTCAAGAGAGTGTATTTGACCCTCTTGCTGCTACTAATCATGATGACCTATGGCATCGCGGATTTCCTCTATCTCTTCTAAAGACGAAAAATCATATTACCTTTGAGAAGCCTGAATATCTGAATAGCATCAAAGTAATTGCAGGATTGTGGGATGGTGATCCTGATATTGATGCTATTACAAGAATTACAAAGAAACCTTTAGTATCACTTAAGACGAAATCAGGAGATTCATATTCTTTTGCTCGTAATAAGGGACGTACCGTTGCACCCTTTAATAGTCAAAATACAATTCTTCATAAATCATGCTTTAAATACTATTGCGTACTTCCTGGGGTAGGAAGAATGGATGATATTTGGGGTGCATATCTGTTACAAAAGTTTGACCCAGATGCTGAGATTATCTTTACACCTCCAACTGTATATCAGGAACGCAATCAGCAATGCTTAGTGAAGAATCTCGAAAATGAGTTACTTGGTTACAAGTATACAGAATCAGTTATTAGCTGTGATACTATAAATCATCTTGATTTTATTCCTCAGCAAACAAAAGACTTTTATCAAGCATATTATGATAAAGTCACCCAGATATTAAAACATAATTCATCATTTTAATGATTGATTTATTTGTAGAACATTTAACATATTAGTATGAATCAAAAAACAGCGTTAGTGTTAGGTGGTGGAGGGTTTATCGGTAATCATCTCGTCAATAGATTGAGAGCTGATGGATATTGGGTAAGAGCAGTAGATTTAAAGTATCCTGAGTATTCAGAATCTCATGCAGATGAGTTTATTATGGGTGATTTACGAAATCCACTTTTCGTATCCACGGTTATGTTTGGACCTTATCAAATCTCTCCTAAGGAAGGTAGCTTTGATGAAGTATATCAGCTTGCAGCAGATATGGGCGGTGCAGGATTTATCTTTACTGGTGCTAACGACGCTGCAATTATGCACAACTCTGCCACCATTAATCTTAATGTAGCAGAAGCAGCAAAGAATCATGGAGTAAAAAAGATATTCTATAGCTCTAGTGCTTGTATGTATCCAGCATTCAATCAAGAAGACCCAGAAAATCCAAATTGTGAAGAGTCCTCTGCATATCCTGCATATCCCGATAGTGAGTATGGATGGGAAAAGCTCTTTAGTGAACGCCTATTCTTAGCATATCAGCGCAATTATGGTCTCAATGTGAGGATTGCACGCTTTCACAATATCTTCGGCCCTCTCGGTACTTGGGATGGTGGTAGAGAAAAGGCACCTGCGGCTATTTGTAGAAAGATCGCATTAGCGCAAGATGGTGATACTATTGAAATCTGGGGTAATGGTAATCAAACTCGAAGCTTTCTTTATGTTGATGAATGCGTTGAAGGAATTATTAGATTGATGAAATCTGACTTCACTGGTCCAGTTAATATCGGATCGGAAGAAATGGTTACTATTAATCAGCTTGTAGATTATGTTAGTGAAATCGCACAAAAGAAAATTATTAAGAAGCATATTCCTGGCCCTACTGGTGTCAAAGGCCGTAACTCAGACAATAAGCTTATCACCAAGAAGTTGGAATGGGCACCCAATTATCCACTTAAGAAGGGCCTAAGCCAAGTTTATCCTTGGATTCTCTCACAGATTGAATTAAAATCAAAAGCGTAAAATATGATTATAACTCCTCAAACATATAACGGTGACTTGATTCATCAACCTTTTGCATATCAAATATTTCGTAAGAATGTACTTCCTATCGGTAATATTGTAAGCTTTGTTGGTCCCGCAGATGTTACTACTAATTTAATTGATCTTGAAGATAAACTTGCAAATGATTACATCTACTCTGAAAAGATGGTGCATTTCTGTTGGGAAATACCTGATGGTCTCCTCACCAAATTTGGTGCTGTTGCACATCAGCGGTTACTTAACACAGGCATCGCTAATATACTCCATAAATACATCCAAAAACCTATTGAGGTAGATGGTGATGACATTATGGTTCATGCAGAATTTATTCAGCGTAATATCACTCAGAATGTAGGTAAAGCAAGTGTAAGTATTGTACATCAGTTAAATGGTGTTACTTTAGGACATACAGGAATTAATATCACTGCAGGTGAGAAGGCTCCAGGATTTGCATATTCTACAAAATTAACTGATGAGCAAGCTACAAAGTTTCAAAACGAGGTCATTAAGTTCTTTTATGAACTCCAAGACGACATGTTTATCGCTACGACGAAGGTAATCGTTTAATATGAAAAAATATCAAAGTACAAAAATTATTGAGTTAGGATCTGCTGCATTTAGACAATGGGCATCAACTCACTCTCACTGTCAATATTTGCATGGGTATAATCTCACTGCTAAATTTTGGATTGAATCGAGAGAACTAGATCATCGCAATTGGGTGTTTGATTTTGGTGATTTTGATGAAATTAAGCGCCAGTTAAGAGAACTAATTGACCATAAAACGTTAGTTGCTGCAAATGATCCAGCACTGCAGTATTATCAAGTAATGGAAAAGCAGGGAATAATGCAGCTTACTATTATGCCGAATGGCGTTGGTATTGAACGTACCGCAGAGCTATGTTATAATATTGCGTCTGAATATATTTTTAAACAGATTAAAGCTGGTAAGTGTAATCCTGGATGTATGATAGTAAAGGTAGAGGTATGGGAACACGATAAAAACTCTGCAGTGTTTATTCCTGATAATGTATATACTGCATAATGAATACCATATTTGATTATCTAAAAGATATCATCAAAGAAAAGAAGGGTAATTTAATAACGAATGTAGATGATGAGTCTACATTCGTCCCTTTCTTAGTAAATAGATGGCTATCAATGCATTCACCACAGAATGCAATTCTCGTTAATTTAACAGGAAATCAGAATTGGAGTATCTTTAATACTAAGACTGAATACTACAAGTATCTCTTAGCTCTTATTCCTCAAGATAATCGCATTTACATTAGTTACATAAAAAAGGTAAAAGAGAATGTTAACAAAGATGAGGAACATATTGAAGAAATCGTTTCTCTTTTATCTAATCAATTACAACTATCAAAGAGAGAGATACGTATGTATATTGAAACAACTGGTTTAGATCTTACTCCGTATAAAAAGATCCTTAAAAGTTGATTTAACACGTTTAATTTTTAAATATTAGCACAAATATGAGTAAGCCACAACCTTCCGGTCCTGCACCTATCAAAGTCGATAATTATCTCGGTACTGAATTTTCACTCCTTGATGACTATGCAATTGAAAAGACACTAGACACCATTCTCTTAGTTGAATTTGCTGATACTGCACAGAGTGGAGAGATGACAAGAAATGGTATCGTTATTCCTATCGGTCAAATGACCTCAAAGCCTTGGAGACTAGGTAAGATCATTATTGCAGGTACCAAGTGTGAACAAGTTAAGGTTGGAGACTATATTACCTTCCCTAACGATAAGGGCATTCCCGTAAGCAATATTAAAGTTAAAGCTGGTGGTGAGATTCTCACAATTAAACAAGCGATCTTCCTCGATGAAAATCGCATTTTCGGAGTCTGCGTAAAGGCATAATATGACACAAGAAGAGAGATTTAAAGCAACAATAGATGTAGCCTCATACGGACAGCGTGTACATCGCACTGGTTGGGTAGGCTTCGATTTAGATGCTACTCTTGCAGTTTATAACGGGTGGATAGAAGGTAAGATAGGTGACATGATTCCAAGCTGCAAGGCTTTGTTAGAATATGTGCTTAAGTCTGGGATAGAAGCGCGCATTATGACTGCTCGTGCGTGTGGTATCGATGCTGAAGAGCAAACAAAATTAATTCAAGATTGGCTTGAAGAGAATGGATTGCCGAGATTACAGGTGACCTGCAGTAAGGATTATGAAATGATTTGTCTGGTAGATGATAGAGCTTTTGCAATTGAAAAGAACACAGGGAAACTTATTTAATGAATGTAAATTTAGGTACATTAAAAAATTTACTATTACAAAATGTCTGCGAAATTAAGTTCTCGCGTCGTCGTCCTGTACCCGGTAAACCTTTGACCCGGCGCATGTTATGTACTAATTCTTTTCAATTGTTAAATTCCACAAATGGTCGACTTGCATTAAATTATCGACCTGCAGTCAATAGACCTGCATATAATCCCACAGCATATAATATCATTATTACGTGGGATTTATTTATGCAGGATTATCGGTGTATTAGCATGGACCAGTGTGAGTTAATTACATTAATACCTGCAAATGAGTTGTTTTGGAAGTACTTTAGAGAAAAGCTCCAATACATGTCACCACAAGAAAAGCTTTCGTTCATGAATCAATAGTATGGATAATTTTTTTAATACCTTAGAACAGTCTCTCAATAACTTCCTCCAGAGGGATGTATCCTTTATAATTGATAAAAAGATTATAAAGATGGGTAAAGTCATTTTATATCAAGTTCAAGACTTTTCAATAATATTCACCCTCCAAGAAAATAACAAGCGTAAATTTTACACTATACCTATACCCTTCAAAGTTAATAGCGATGTCAAGCGAACATCATTCAGTTACAAGTTATCTGATATTGAATTTTCTCTTCCTGAATTAAAGAAGAATAAGGATCATAAACCTTCAAAAATGCATGATCAAACATTGAATATTATATGGAATACATTATATTAATATAATGCTCAATAATTACTTTCCTAGCAATTTTACACCTAACAAGTCACAGGTTTACATTCTTAAAGAACTTGCTAAAGCAATTTCTCAAAAGCAGAAGTATATCATAATTTCTGCACCTACCGGTGCTGGTAAAAGCTTAATCGCTGCAACTCTCGCAAACTACTCAAAATCATGTGAACCATGGTATAGGGATTTAGTAAATTCATACCAGATATATAAAATTGATCAAGAAACTGGTGAATTCGTATATAGTAATAAAGTAAAAGAATCAGAGCGTTTTGGTTCAACCACACTTACGGTTACTAAATCATTACAGGATCAGTACTACAATACATTTCCTGACTTCATTAAAGTGTTAAAAGGTCAGAGTAATTATCTTTGTCAGGTTGATACTAATTTTGATGTTGAAACAGCACCTTGCCTTTATGTGCCTGATATGAAGCAAGAATGCTATGCATGTAATCGGTGCACTTACTACAATAAGCGTAATGAAGTAGCTACAGAGAAGTTCAGTACTCTTAATTATGCACTCTTTTTAAATCTTCCAGAACCTATTAAATATCGTCAATTTATTATTTGTGATGAATCATCAGAATTAGAGGATGAAATTGTAAAGCGGTTTACTGTAGATATTGTATATAAGCGGTTAGATGCACTTAAGATAACATATAAGAGACTTAATACTGATGACTCAAAGAAAGCATTTGCATGGCTACAGGATATCTTTATTCAGCTTCAAGAGATGTATAGAAGCTTAGTCGATGCATCAGCACGAAACTATAAATCAAAGCTTAAAATCTCTGATGCAGAGAAAGTAAGAATGAAAGCATGTAAGCAACTCATTCTTTCTCTCGAGAAGGTTATACCTAATTGGCATATTTGTGATTATTGTGTCGAGTATTCAGGTAACAATGTATTGTTTTCACCTCTACGGATTGATACAATTACAGGATGTGTATTTGATTATGCAGAGCATGTAATCTTAATGTCAGCAACTATTATTGACCCTAAGAAGTATGCTGAAGAATTAGGTATTAAAGACTACTATTATATCGAAAGCCCTTCAGAATTTGATAGTGCTCGTTCTCCGATTTACATATCTCAAAAGTTTTTTGTAAGTCATAAAAACAGTAAAGAGGTAATTCCTAAGCTCTGTCAAATGGCAGAGCAAATAGTTGATGAGCATCCTGATGATAAGGGAGTAATTCATACTCATAGTCTAGATATTACTCGTGCAGTTCAAGGACATTTTAATTATACTAAATCTCGGAGTAGATTTCTATATCGAGATAATGAGATTAAGAATGAGAACATTCTGTCTCTTCATAAGATGTCTAAAACACCAACAGTATTAGTAAGCCCCAGCTTAACTCATGGTGTTGACCTTAAGGATGATCTTTCAAGATTTCAGATTATCTTTAAAACACCGTATCTCCCTCTTCAATCAAAACGTATAAAGCAGAAGTTTGAATTAGATCGAGAGTGGTACACTAATAAAACACTCAGTACCCTGGTTCAAACTTGTGGTAGATCTACACGAAATGCAGATGACTATAGTATCACCTATATTTTAGATGGTATGGCTGCTCGTCTCATTATGGATAACCGCAATAAACTACCTAAGCACTTTTTAGATAGAATCATGTAAATAATTACATGCGGAATACACCATATTACTTTGAAGTAAAGACTTTAATATCTCAGTTTGCAGCAGCATTTAATGATATTATCATTAATCGTTATGATAGCAGCGGGACTATTAGAGATAAAGTTCAAGTTGCCTATACCTATGCACCAAAGCAGCGCGTTTTACATGATTTAGTGAATAAAGGACAGGAGATTAAGATACCAATTGTGTCTATCTTCTATACCGGCCTTCAATACGATTCAACGCGTGTATTTTATAAAGACCAAACATCTTATCTTTCACAGGTAATCAATAATACTGACAGTTCATCACTACCATTCAGTAAGCTTTTACAGCCTACTCCATATAATATCACTATCAATATGTCTATTATATGCAGGTTTCAAGAAGATTTAGATCAAATTATATCTAATTTCGCACCTTATAGTAATCCATATATCATTATATCATGGAAAACACCTGCTGCATTTACCCAACTACCTACAGAGATTCGTACTGAAGTAGAATGGAGTGGTTCTATTAATGTTGATACACAACCAACATTACCTGATAGTCAGAAGCAGCATATTATTGCAACTACTTCATTTACTATTAAAGGTTGGCTCTTTCCATACAAGGCAACTAACGATACTGCACCTATTATCTACAAGGTTGATTCAAACTTTACAGCAGTTACCGGGTTTGATGTACTTCCTTACGATTAAATAACTGTATGGCATTATCAGCTCAACCTACGGAGTTATGGACGTTATCTGCTCGCCCTCAGATAACGTATATTTCTCTTGAAGAGACTACTTTAGGCTTCTCAGCAACGGTAAAAATACTAGGATATAACCTCTCCACTGTAGATCTCATATTGGTATCTGCTAACAGTGACATGTTTTTTGATGATTTATCTGCGGTTGATAGATTTAGCATCTATAATACATTGTCTGCCAAATATCCCCCTATTTCTGGTATTAGAGTGCATAACTATACTAAAGTAACGGATAACACTATCACATTTACCCTCTCTGCACCACAGAGTATGGGGTTAATAGATATAATTCTTTTCAATCGAGCAGGATACGGAAAATCAAGTACAGACGTTCTTCATCTCTCTACTATTACTGTGAATTAGATTAATTTAGAAGTGTATATAAATAATTAATATAATTTACTATGCAGGTTTCTACAAATCAAGACCGAGGAGATTCCTTCGGGAGGCAGTTTATAAAGTATATTTCTGATAAATTACCCTATCAGAATTATACTGCTATTGATAATCTCGAAACCCTCAATCCGAAATACAAACACTTCTTTCAATCTGGTACTATCAGAGATGAATTGCTTTCTAAATACTCTGTTTCATCAAATGTTATTGAAGGTGGTAATCCTGCTAATGGTATTGGAGGTATTGTTTTAGATGATAAGTATAGTAATTACATTTATGCAAATGTAGACCAAGATAAAGGCAAGAGACTCAGAGATTATCGTATCATGGCTGCATTTTCTGAAGTTTCAGATGCATTAGATGAAATTTGTGATGAATTTTTAAACAGAGACAATGATGGTGAGTTTGTTAAGCTTGATATCAAGAGTGGAGACCAGAGCGAAGAGGTTCAAAAAGAAATTAAGAAGGAGTTTAAGAAATTTGTTGAATACTTTAACTTTGATGAGCGGGGCTGGGAGTATGTACGTAATCTACTTGTAGATGGTGAGCTATATTTTGAACATATCATTCACTCTAAGTCACCAGAGTCGGGTATTTTAGGTATTATTTCAATACCTACTGAAATTGTTGACCCTATTTACGACAATGTTCAAAATTACCTCATTAAAGGATTTCTTCTTCGCAAACCCATCTTAGATCCAACACGTACTACTCTTCAGAACAAGTCACTAGTGCGTATGCAATTGGTTCCTCTTGATAAAAATCAAGTAACCTACATCAATTCAGGTGTATGGAATGAAGAAAAGACTTTCCGCTTACCGTTCATCGAAAAGGCCCGTAGAGCATATCGTCAATTGTCTCAAATTGAAGATGCAATTGTAATTTACCGTTTGGTAAGAGCACCAGAGCGTTTAGTATTCAATGTTGATGTAGGAAGCATGAACGCCCCTCAAGCAGAAGCATACTTAAAGCGTTTAATGAACCAATACTGGTCACGTAAGACATTTGATAAGAGTCAAGGTAATGATGGACGCGTAGTTCAAGCATTTAACCCTCAATCAATGCTTGATAACTTCTGGTTTGCAAAGAGAGAAGGATCACAAGGTACTAATGTTACCTCTCTTGCAGGTGGTCAAAACCTTGGACAGCTTGATGACTTGATTTATTTCATTAAAAAGCTTTATAGTGCGTTAAAGGTTCCAACAAACCGAGTAGACCCTAATAGTCAAACTAAAGATGGTTCTGAAGTGCTCCGTGAAGAGTTAAAGTTTGCAAAATTTATTATAAGGTTGCAGCAACAATTCTCTGTATCTATTAGAGACTCGTTTGTTACTCATTTAAAGCTTAAGAAACTCTGGGATAAGTACAGCCTTAAGGAACCTCACCTCAAGGTAGCATTTAACCCTCCATCTAACTTCTATGAGTTGAGAGAGCAACAGAAGTTTGAATTGAAGTCAAACAACTTTAATGCAATGGCAGGTAATGATATGATAGCACCATCTTATGCACAGAAGCTTTATCTCGGGTGGGATGATGAGAAGATTGCTGCTAATAGAGAGTGGCTCAAGAAAGATGCTGCGCTTCGCTGGGAGAAGTCTCAGATTGAAACTGCTGGTCCAAATTGGAGAGAAGCCGTGGTACAAGGTCAACCTGCAGGTGAAGCAGCACCGGGTGGCGGAGGAATGGGTGGTGGAGGAGCACCAGTTTCGTCAAGTGGTAGCTCAGGATTACCACCTGATTTCGGTCCTGCACCGGGTGAGCAGCCCGTAGATGGTCAGCCAGCAGGAGGAGAAGCTACTCAAGGAGCGCAACCAGCACCTAACGCAAATGGGCAACCAGCTCAAAATAATGCTGCACCCCAGAGGTAATATATGATAAAGGAGTCACCAGATGATATGTCTGTGGGTACGGTTAACTATACCTGCTACGATAATGATGCTCATTGCTTTACTGTTTTTACAGAGTTTAATTTATCAATTATTAGTAACCATACAGAAACTCATAACAATAATATAATGTTTTTATCTGACTTTATAAAGGCAACAATATTAAATGATAAATATTCACAAGATCGAGTAAAGAGGCGTACACAAGACGGTGGATATAAAGTTCACTATACCACTAATAGTGCTTTAGAAGATCTCTTTAGTAAATATCCGGATATCTATAACACATACTCGCACATAGGTAGCAATGATGTGCATTCAGAATTAAATCTTATAGAAGGTAGATATTGGGATAAGGATATACCCGCTGTTTCCTTTTATAATAACATTTCTCAAGTTTCACGTGCATTACACCAGATTGAAAGATTAGTATTTCACCCTCTTCATGTTATTAAAGAGCGTTTAATATTTGAAGTATATGATGATTTTAGATATAAGATTGTAAATTATTCTGATATAAAGAATTTTTCAGGTACATCATCTAATACAGTTGATTTAATGAGAAAGCAGCATTTAGACCCTAATGCAAAAGCTCAGCTTGACACACCTAAAAATTCTCTTAAAGCACAAGAAACTGCGCAACAAAAAGGCTTTAATTCTGCCGCACAATACAACAATAGTAAGATAATTGGAGATAGTTTCAACTTCAAAGAATACTTTAAAAGGCATTATACTCTCCTTAAATAAGATTTTTGTTGCTCGAGTATATAAATATTAGTATATGGCAGCACAAAGAACAATTCAGTCTCCGGGTGTGGAGATAAGGGAGATCGATTTATCTCTTCGTCCGAACCCTACCATTGGTACAACTGTATTAATTGTAGGTTTTGCACCGCAAGGTCCAATCGACGAGGTATTTCAGCCTACAAGCTTTACAGAATTTGAACAAATTTACGGTAAGCCTACTAATGCAGCAGAGAGATATTTTTATCACTCCGCTCGTGCAGCTTTCCAGAGTAATGCTAACATCTTAACTACTAGAATTCCTTATGGTTCTGGGTCAGGTTTAGGTACTGGTAATGATTATTCTGCAATGTTCTTCCCTGTGTATGGTTACAACGGTGAAGATACAGTTACAAGCTCAGTCGCAGCGGGTGTTTCACTTTCTGCAGTAAGTACCGCATATGTCTTCGGTAAACCATCATTAGTCACTCTTACCCAAGCTCAGTACAATCAAATCTCACAAGGTCAGTTTAACTGGTTTAATACTGTTTCAGTATCTGCAACCTTTAGTTCTGATTCTACTACATGGGGTAAAGCTGGTTTAATCATCTTAAATACGTCTAAGACTGTTATTAATGATAACTATGAAGGTTATTATGTAGCAATCTCTGATAATTACAATCTTAACCCTGCAACGAATTTCGACGCAGTTGTTAAGCAGTATACTATCACTCCAAGCGACTCTACCTTAACCGTTGAGGTGCCTGATGCACGTAGAAATTTTGCTCTTTCTGCAATATCAACAAACTATGGATCAAACAGCATCTCTGAAATTGTTGAAAACATTCCTTCATTCGATATTTCAACATCTTCATATGATGATACTCTCATATTGACCCTCTTTAAGGTTCGTAAGACTGTATTTGGTGATGCTCTTAAGCTTGATAACGTCTTGACTGAAGCATATGTTGGTTCTCTTGATAGTTTCCGTAAGGTGCAGAGAGAAAATGGTGGTGAAGCACGTTCATTCTTCTTAGGTGACGTTGAAGATTCTTCTCCAAACATCAAAGTGTTAGTCAATCCGAACATCTCTACAAACAGTGGAACTTGGCTTAATGCTCAAGGTACACCAACGAAGAAGGTTCGTTTCCTTTCACGTCGTATCATTACTGATTCTGCAGTAGTTAACCTCTCTGCATACATTGGTATTAAGAGTTCTGCATTAAATGGTATAGCTACATATACATCACACGCTGATGCATTGTGGGCATTTGGTAATTACCAGACTGCAGTACCATCTAATAAGGTGATTGGTGCAATTCCTACTAAGTTGAGCAGATTGTTCAATCAGATTGACAACATTGAAGCATTCCCAATCGATATCACTATCGAAGCAGGTTTAGGTACCATATTCGTAGGTTCAAGAAACGTTCCAACACTTTCTGGTGCTAATGTCTTCGATGATACAGTTACTATTACCTTAGGTGAAAGTACTGATACATCTAATACCGGCTTCTATCAGCTCCGTGAAACCATGGAAGCAGAAGCACAACGTAACATTCGTGATGATTATCTCTCTGTGTTCAATGAGTTTAAATCATTTGCAGAAAGCAAGCGTAAGGATCACATCTTTGTTGCAGATCCACTCCGTTACTTCTTCGTGCAAGGTGAGAACTTTAAGACCTTTGATGATAAGTCAAAGACCTTCACACAGCATGTTTACTGGCCATTGAGACACCTCTTCGGAAGTATAAGCACAAGCTATGCATGTACTTATGCAAACTGGGGTCGTACATATGATGGTAATATCGATAGTCAGGTCTGGTTACCATTCTCTGGTGTCATTGCAAGCATCATGGCAAACAATGATCAGATTAACAATCAGTGGTCTGCACCTGCAGGCTTTGAAGCTGGTCGTGTTGGATTCTTTAGTGATATCGCAGTTGTTCCAAGTATGAAGCAACGTGATCTTCTCTATAAGATTAGTGTTAACCCAATTACACAATTCCCTGTTGAAGGTACCGTAGTGTATGGTCAGAAGACTCTCTATAAGGTTCCAAGCGCATTCGACCGTATTAATGTACGTAGATTGTTCTTGAATCTTGAAAAGTCTACTTACAATACTGTGAAGTATTTCGTATTCAAGCCTAATACACTCTTAACCAGAACTCAGGTAGTTAATACGCTTTCACCTATCTTTGAATTTGCAAAGAATAATGAAGGTGTGTATGATTACTTGATCGTCTGCGATACTCGTAACAACACTCCTGATGTTATCGATCAGAATGAGCTCAAGGTAGACATCTATCTCAAGCCAGTTCGTACTGCAGAGTTTATTCTCGTTAACTTCTATGCAACCAGAACTGGTGCAAACTTCGAAGAGTTGATTCAGTAAGATATAAAAACTAAAAGAGACCCGCGATATGATTAATATCGCGGGTCTTTTGTTCTAAGTAGCAAATAGTATTAACACTATGTTTGTATTAACATGTTATCAAACCCTTTTAGAACAAAGAGCTATGTGTTCTAAAAGGGTTTGATAACATAGTGATATATTTGTAAATATATCTTAAATAAATATATGCAGAGTGCACGGAAAGTTGGTAACTTTAAAAAGTTCATGGCAAATAGCGGGTTAATTAAACCCACCACGCCTCCTCCCTTAGGGCCCGATGATGCTGTCGTACCTCTTTTTGAAAAGATTAACAGTATTATCACTTCTGCAATTACCGAACAAACAGAACCTAAAGAGGAATCAATTCCAGTTAAACAAGAGGAAACTTTACCTAAAGAAGAACCGATTACACCAAAGCAGGATGTACCTCAACCAAAAAGTGAACCAAAGATTATAAGTCCTTCTGAGAAAGTAAAAGAATATTTACCTAAAGAAGAGCCGATTGCTAATACTTCAACAGCTCTTACTGTAGATTCCAAAGCTATATACAATGAAATTCAAAAATATGTTGAGTTGAGGATGAAGAATATTGAAAACATGTATAAGAAGATCCCTGAGCCGGGTGGTGGTAGTGTTGCAAAACAATATGCTGCTGGGGGAACTATGGATGGTAATTTAATTGTTGAGGGAACCTTTAGAAGCTCACAAGGTACTATTAACCCAGTAACTGTTGTTACATCAGATACAACTATTACTAATACATCATATACAATTCTTGCTTCTGCAACTACCACTAATATCGCTCTTACTCTCCCCTCCCCTGTCGATAACTACGGAAGACTCTTTAATTTTAAAAAGATTGATAGCTCTATTTACAATATTGTTCTTTCTGGTAGTAACGGAGACCTTATTGATGGAGAAGAATCAATATCTATTACCACACAGTATGAGACCATCACTCTTCATAGTGATGGGAGCGGTTGGTGGATCATTTAATAAATATACATATGTCATATAATCCACATATTAATGGAAAAGAATTATTACAAAATAACTTTACGACTCCATTAACAGCTGGTCAAACCGCAACAGGTATTGGTCAAGATGTATCAAAATACCCATGTGTAACGGTTTCTTGTAAGACTGATACAGATTGTTTTCTCTATTTAGATTTTTCACCAGACAACACTAATTGGGATAGTACTCTCTCCTTTTCAGTATCTGCAAATATAAACGAGGTTCACAGAGTGACCGTTACTCGTGCTTATTGCCGAGTACGAATATACAATCATACTTTAGTCAATCAAACATATCTTAGATCACAGACCCTTATCGGTGGACAGCCCCACCTTACAAGTTCACTAGGTGCTACTGTTCAACGAGATGCAGACTCGATCGTGTCTCGTTCAGTTATTATGGGTCAGACTGATAGCGGTGAATTTAGATTTACTCCAGTAACACCTGAAGGTCACCTTGAGGTTGCTATACATGGGCCACGACTTCCGTTTGGAAGCATTCATACAGAGAACCTTTTACCTATTTTTCAGACAGATGCAGTTTATGGAATCAACGCACATTCATCAATTGCTACTACTGGACTTTCTTATGATCCCGGTCCTGCTATTGGAAGTAATTCAGCAACCGTTACTGGATCGAACAACGTATTCAAATGTTCAACCGGGACAACAGCATACAGCTTTGGTACCCTTCAAAGTCGTAGAAGATTAAGATATCGACCAGGTCAAGGTGTTGTAGGTAGATTTGCAGGATTATTCAGCTCTCCTGTTACTGGTTCAATTGTAGTGGCAGGTTTTGGTACCGGTGAATCAGGATTCTACTTTGGATACAATGGAACAAGCTTCGGTATACTTCACAGTACAGGTGGTGTACGTGAGATTCAGACATTTACGGTCACTAACCGCACAACAACTGGAGGAACTACAACATTCCGCTTAAACGGTTTCGATACTCAAGTGACTTTATCTGCCGCTGCTGATGTTACCGCAACCGCTTCTGATATTGCAACTAAAACATTCCCTGGTTGGTCTGTTGAGGCACGTGGATCAACTGTAATATTTGTTGCAAATAGTGTAGGTAATAAAGCAGGATCATTTTCAATTACTCTTGGAACTGCAATCGGGACTGCAGGTACGTTTGCTGAGACATTAGCAGGGCTCGCATCAACTGACACATGGATACCACAAACAAGCTGGAATGGTGATACAATGGATGGTACCGGACCATCAGGTGTTGTAGCAAACTGGCAAAAAGGTAACGTATTTCAAATAGGTGTTCAGTATCTTGGTTTCGGCGCTATTACCTTCTTTATAGAAACTGTTCCCGAAAACGGTAACAATGCTGAGTTCGTTAATGTTCATACTATTGGGGTACCTAACTCAAGAACGACAACTACAGTTTCTCAACCCTCTTTCCCATTTACGATGGCAGCATATTCAGCAGGCAGTACAACTGATGTGAGTGTTTCTGTAGGCTCATACGCAGGATTCATCGAAGGGCAGAAGAGGCTTACTGGACCAAGAATGTCCTATTTTAACACAGCGGGTGTAACTTCAAGTACAAGTTCATATGTCCCTATTTTCACATTCCGCAATGACCTCGTTTTTGCAGGCCGCGTAAATCAGGCTGTTATTAATTTATTATCAGTTGGTGGTGCATCTAAGAGTACCAACGGTATTACAACATTCTATGTTATTAAGAATGCATCATTAACTACCGGTACACCAACATGGACTCCCTTCTCACCAAGTTCCTGTACTTATATTGATACAACAGCAACAGCATGTACATTTACTAACAATGAGCAGGTAGTATGGGCGGGAACTACTACCGGTGACGGTCAATTCGGCTTTACGTTTGAAGATGACTTTACAATTCAACCTGGTGAAACGTTGACATTAGCCGTGAGATCTGTAGCAGGTACCGCAACATGCATTGGTCAGATTAATACTCGTGAGGATCAGTAATATTACACTGTAATTAGAGTATTTTCTATAATCTCTTATAGGACAACATGATAGTTATCGGGTTTGCATATAATATGAACAGATTCACACAAATAAAATATAAGCTCCAAGAAATCAAATCAATTTTATTTACAGATTAAATAATTATACTTATGTCAGATGTAAAGCAAACAATACAAGACTTTTATAGAGTAGCACAAGGACGTGACTTTACTCGCGACTTTCAATTAAGAGTTCTTGATATAACAGATAGAGGAGTATCTGTTCTTACACAGGATGATTTAGTTTATGCAAATGTTGCAAATCTTCCTGAGAGAGCAGTCACCGCTGTAGCAGTCCCTTATATGGGTCTCCAGTTTAATGTACCAGGAGCTGCAACTTACCCAGGATCTGCAGCATATCCTATTACATTCTATGCTGACGGTGAACATATTATCCGTTCTGTGTTTGAGCGTTGGAGTCAATTAGTTTTTGATGACGCAACCAGCACTGGTGATTACAGACTCTTCGATACTTCCCGCATTACGCTCGTCCAGCTCAATCAGCAAATGAATGTTACCCGTGAATACGTCCTCCATGGCGTATTTCCAGTCTCTGTGGGAGCTCTCCAGTATGATATGAAAGGCAATGGTCAAGTAGTAAGCTTTACCGCTACCTTAGCATATCAATTCTGGCGTCGTAGACTCTTACAGCGATAAATAATATAGATGGCAACAGGCCCTATAAAACTTGACAACATAACAGCGCCCGTCGACCAAAGCCGCGACAGCGCTGTTGTTTTTTCTAATCTTACCGTTGATGGTCTCTTTCCTACTCGAGAAGTTTTCATGAACTTCCTTAGTGAGTGGGAAACTTCTATATCAACTCAATTCTTATGGACTGTTACCTTCCAGGTACCTCCTATTGTTTCAGATGAAGCAATGAAGACTTGGGGTGAGTTATGGACTGATCAATCTTGGAATGTAAATAGTATCCGCAATACCCTACATACTCGATCATTAACAGAGAGTTATGGATGCTTATTCGCTCAATCCGTAATTCTTCCTGGTGAGAATATGGATTATGGAAATATTTCACCTGGTAATAGAAGTTTTCAACATATTCCTTTCCTTAGAGCACGAAATCAACCAGAAGTTCTCACATTGCGCTTCCAGGAGACCAATGCATCATTTACTGACTTCCTTTTAAGACCATGGGCCATTCTTGCAGGTCATTATGGCTTGACTGCTCGTTCATTAGCAGAAAATATAAAGGCAGATGTAATAGTTACCCTCTATGCTAAAGCAGGTGGGCGTATTATAGAGACAAGTAACGGTCAGGATGTGAATATTAACAGCTTTGTACCGAGAAAGGTATGGATGTTTCATGATTGTGTACCTGTTTCAATAGGTAACACTGATTATACCTACGATACTACCGCATCTCCTGAACTTATTAACACAGTTTGGGTATATTCTCGCTATCAAGTACACTTTCCTGAAGTATCTCTCAAGCAAGTTGAAGAAAATAATAAGTTTAACAGCTTTCAGCTACCAATTCCGACCAAATATACACCTAGCAATCCAAGCGAGCGGTATGATACTATGCGTACGGGCACTATTAAAGAAAATGATAGAGTGCGCCCACGTAAAGCATCTATATTCTAATGAGATCAATAGCGTCGTATAAGATTTTTAACATAAGTAGTCAATGCGAAGAGGAGTTTTTAATAACTCCCATAACTTATTATGACTATAAAGCACTTGTTAAGACTCTTTTGTCAGGAAGTACTCATGCTTGTGCAATTTTCTATAGAGATCTCCTTCAAAAGTACGTTTTAGATCGAAATATTGATGAAATTCACCCATTTACCCAGATTGGACTACTATTATCATTACGAGACATCAGTATTTCAACAGAAACAACGTTTTTAGTCAATTCTAAGGAGTTTAAGTACAATACTTCTGAGTTAATCATAGGATTAAACCACATTTTACATGAAATTTCACTGTATTACACTAAAAACCCCAAAGAACTCAGTAATTCCACACTAAATCTAAGAGATATCCTTGATTCTGGTAACATTTCCACGTATTCTGTGAGTAATTTCAAGAAACGTACGGGAATTCTTCAAATAGTCAGCACTATCCCCTTAATTACCATAGAAGATCAGGATATTTTCATTGATTTATTCAATATTTCTGAGTTTTTAACACAAATGTTGAGTACTTCCCCTATTGATTTCTATGAAACAGAGGTAGAACTACTCAAAAAGTTCAAATACACTATACCTCCTGATATTTCTGTGTTAGATTTGAACATTTTTATCAAGCTTTTACAAAAAACCACCGAAAAACAATCATCTACGGATGTTTCTATACCAAGCCCTTATGAATCTCTCTAATACCTTTAATAATAACAGCTTTTACGTACCTTCTATAGGAGAATATGTCAATTTTCGTGAAATGTCTGTACAACAACTCAATAAACTCGATAATTTGAAGGAAAATTACAGTTTATCCACTACATTCTACGACTTTAACAAGATATGTGATGAAATTATTGTAGAATGCTCACAGAATACCCTTAGATGGTACTCGAGCCTTGAGAGATTCTATCTTTTACTATGTATTAAATCACTTTCTCATGAAACAATAGATGTATATGATGGAAATAAGTTTATTACGTTCAATTTACCGAAATATATAGAGAGTATCGATGTTAAATCGGTGAAACTCCAGTCTGATAACATCAAGGTCGATAAAAGAGGTATAGTTGCGTATGTTAATGCACCATCTCCTCAAGATGATATAGCAATTAATACAACTTTCTATCTAGAATGTGTTTCTGGTAAAGAAACAACCGATAACATATCAGAAATTGACTATACTACTTGGGATACTCTCAAATATATCAAAGAGTTAACTATAAATGGGCAATCTTTTATGAGTCTATCTCATATTCAGAAGATTGATGTATATAAATCCCTTCCTTACTCTGTTGCTTTGGAGATTGATAAGGCTCGCCAGCAGTTCTTACAACAAGCAAGCTTACTCACGATCGGTATTCATAATAACACAAAGTTTGAACTGGTGCCGGATCTTGCCTTTATGACCTCTATATAAATATTAGTATATGGAAGACCAAAATACAGGTCAAACACAGCAAGCGCAGGCAGGTCCACAGTCTGATCCAGTATATCTCTATGAAAATCTAAAGAAATTCTTAGAGAGTATTGACAGATCTGTTAATACCTTGTCAAAATCTGTAGATCATCTTAATACTAACATTGAAAAAGATGTAAACATTAAGGGCGGTAAAAAGGTTCATGAAAAGATTGACTTATATTCTGTTTCTGCTGAAGAAAGATTTCCAGATCTCACATATCGTCAACGTTTAACTGCAATTAAAGATGAAAGAGCAAAACTTGAAAAGGAATATGGCGATATTCAGAAGTCAGTCATGTCATCTGTTAATGGCGCAAAGGGTATTTCTATAAAGCAACGTGAAGCTGCTAAAAAGTTAATAGAGTTAACCCTCGATGAAGTAGAAGTTCTTCAAGAATTGGATGCACCTATTAAGCAAATTGAAAAGGCTCTCAAACCTCAACGCAAGTTTCTTAAAGCTGCTATCGATAAAGGTATATTGGATGATTTAGAGTCAAAGCAGATGCGTAAAGATGTTAAAGAGACCATGAAAAACTATGGAACATCTATTCCTGAACCCTTTATCAAATTTTTTAACGATATTAAAGAGCAAGCATCGAGTCAATATGGATTAGGTGGCAGTTTAATATCAGGTGCATTTGGTAAAGCGGGTAGATTCATCAAAGGTGATCCAATTGTAGGAGAGGCTCTTGATAAAGCTGATGATACAAAAAAGAAATCAGTTAAATCAAAGAAAAGTAAAACTGTTTTACCTAAAGTAGGCACATCTCAAAAGGATAAACAGAAGATTGTACCAGAAGCAACGCTAGTTAAGATAGTTAACACGA
>Ga0181343_1000018_pt1 | contig 83881 bp, 90 predicted proteins | sample Su13VDMLBSD_FD_130110 | JGI IMG/M metagenome (GOLD analysis project Ga0181343, IMG submission 130110) | Freshwater viral communities from Lake Michigan, USA - Su13.VD.MLB.S.D | ecosystem: Environmental > Aquatic > Freshwater > Lake | place: USA: Michigan | collected 2013-07-15
ATTTCAGGGAGTTTACCCGAGCGAAGCGAGGGACCGCTAACGCGCTCGGCGAGTCAGACCGGCGCGTTTCAGGAGGTCCCGGGCCAGCGTATGGGCTGGCCCGGGCCTTGGTCAGACGGCTCTGAACATCAGGTTCATGTCGTCCGGGTAGGCGCACTCGCGCCACTCGGCCTCGGCGTCGCGCCAGAGTTCCGGGTGGACGTCCTTCGGCCAGCGGTGGGACCAGCCGTCCTCGGCCGCGATGGTGGCATCGTCGTCGTTGACCAGGATGTACTCGTAGTTTCCGTACTGCATCGTGAGCTCCTTTATTTTTTCCTGTCTACCCGCCCCTCGCCCTGCGGGCTCAGGACTTCCATTTTCAGGGTGTGAGGCACCAACCGTTGATGTCTCGGGCCCCTTTATTTCTTCCGGGGCCCCACCCTGCCCTCCCCGGGGTTCCTTTATTTTTTCCCGTGGAGGCACCCAGCACCGCCCGACCGGGGATCTTTCTATTTCAGCAGGTCTGAGCGAGCAGCGCGAGCGACCGCTAACGAGGTGCAGGGGTATTTTCTACGCGGGCCTCAGAATATCCCATTTCAGCGTGTGGGGGTGGGTGTGTATGAGAACCTGTAGCTCGCCCGCGCCCCAAAAATCCCCCGTTTCACCATATTTATTTTCGCCGGCGGGGCGCCGTAAACGGGCGCCGAAATAATTCCCTGGGCTGGGTCGGGTCTCGTGTGTGGGCTCGGCCTCAGAACTTCGTGTTTCACCGTGTAGGGGTCCTGTGTATGTGTGGCAGGGGGAAACACCAGCTCAGAGCGACATGGGCCAGGGCGCGTTTCAGGCTGTAGGGGCGGGGGCGTTTGCTACCACCCGGGGTCCTGGGGAAGCCCTACGGCGTGCGACGGCACACGCCGCACGCCGCAACGCGGGAAGCCCCCACCTTCCGGGTGGGGGCGCTTCGTTCATCTTCTGGTGAGGTTCCGCCAGAAGAGGGAGAACCCAACCCAAGCCAGCGGAACCGTGACCAGCGCCGCGCCGGTCCGGTACCCTCCCAGAATCTGGGAGGACACCTTGTCCACTCCCTCTCCGAGCGACGCACCGAGCGCCGTGAAGAGGGTGATGAAGAGAACCCAGAACACCGTCATGACCACTTCGTCTACTTTCATTCTTCGTTTCCTTTCTTCTGGTGGAAGAGCCCACCCTTCAGGACGGGAAGCGTTCCCGCTCTGAAGGGTGAGCCCCTCTTGCGAGGGGCTGCGTTCATCTGAGGAAGAGCCAGAAGGGCCCGAACCAGAGAACGGTTCCGATTGTGATACCCATTGCCAACTCGCCTACTTCCTTCAACATCTTCGTTTCCTTTCTTCGTTGGTGGAAGAGCCCACCCTTCAGAGCCTGCCCACTTGCAGACCCTGAAGGGTGAGCCCCTCTTGCGAGGGGCTCTCTTTCAGAAGGGGAGGTGGTCGGGGCTCCCCTCGACCTCGACCCCCACTTCTTCTTCTGGCCAAATCAGGGACCCGTCGGGCCCCTCGATGTACCCGATATCCATGAGCTGGAGTCGAATATCTTGGTTGTACTCCCGCCAAGCGTCTGCATGGGGGTCACCACAGTAGAAGCCCTCTTCGTCGTACTCGTAATCGTCCATGTTTTCTCCCCTTGGTTTGGTGGGCCTCACTGTGAGGACCCACCCTTCAGAGCGGGAAGCGTTCCCGCCCTGAAGGGTGGGCCCTCCCTTGCGGGAGGGCCCTGCCTTGTCACCCTGCCTTAGTGACCCAAGCCGCTTCCCATGCGGCTTCCCCGAGGTTATTCATGGCCTTCAGGTCCCTCACGTTCAGGACCTGCCATAGAGCCCCTCGGGCAATCCGCATCGCGGCTTGCACCTGCTTCCGTGTCGGACCGTTTCGGTCCGACCCCTCGCTTTCCAGATTCTGAATCGCGAGGAGTCGCTTCGGACCGTAGTGTCCGAAGGGGAGCTTTTCCATCTTCCACCGTGTCAGCTTCGCGACGGTCCCGTACTCGACCGGACCGTTTTCCCGAAGGATGTCGGACAGCGTGTGCTCCGACCACTTCCCGAGGGTCTCGACGAATCCCCGTGCGCCCCGACGCTTCACGTCAGCCCACACGGTCTTCATCGCTGTCCCGAAGTACTTGATTCCCTCGGGGGCTGCCTTCCGATCGTTTCGCTGAATCGTCAGCGACTCTCCCGTCAGCCGCCCCTCCGTGTCGTACCGCCTGAGCGGCACAACCTGAAGCCAGCCGTTCCAGACACAGAGTCGGACGAATCCAGCCACAATCGCGATTCCGCAGTCGTATGGGTTCCACAGACTCGGACCGTCGACCTCCCATGGCTTGACCCCGAAGCAGACGTTGCCGTCTTCGTCGAAGACCTTGCCGTCTTCCGGGAGCCAGTCAGGGGCTTCGAAGCCCCATCCCTCGCGAAGTCGAATCAACTCCGCGTGTTCCGTCGGGAGCAGACCCTGCCCGAGCTTGGGCTCGTCGTACCGGGATGCGTGCCACGCGGCTTTCCCGATGAAGTCAAGGACCCCGTCTTTGAGAGGCGGCAGGAGCCGTCGGGGTCCGTAGACCCCTGCGGGAAGCGCCGTTTCTCTCAGGTGCCAGCCCTCTCCGCGCTTGCCAGCGGCAAACGCGTCAAGGACTCGCTCAAGGTCACGAGCCGTGACTTCGGGATTTTCGACTGCCTCCCCGAGCCTATTCAGAAGCACGCGCTTGGACTTGGTATCCAAGGCGCGGCTCAGAACTGCCGAGCGGGAAAGCGGGAGGGGCTTCGGACGGCTCACGGTACTCAGACCGTCAGCCGCCGCCTTTGCTGCGCGTTTCTTGTAGTCAGGCATGTTGTATTCTCATGTTTTGGGTTTGCGCCTCAGGATGGGCCCCCCCTCGCGGAGGGTATGCCATCCCTGGGCTGACCCGATATTCAGTTTTCAAAGAACCCCCGGGGTTCCCGCCCCGTTCGATGAAGCAATAGTCTCATGCCCCGACGCCGTTGTCGAACAAAGTTTGTAGGCCTATGTCGTTTCGATTGAAACGCCGCAAACCCGCATACAAGCTGGCCCAAACCCTGTTGCGACAGGTTTGGGGCCACACTTGGAGCGTCCCACCCACAAAAATTTCCCCGTATGCACTTTCAGAATGCCCGTGTAATTATTCGGGAAAAATTCCCCGCATGCACTTTCAGGCCGCGTAATTATTCGCGCAGCCCGTAAATACTGGGAAATTAATCGTTTTTCAGGGTGTATTTTTCTATTTTCTGGGGCCTATTTCTCTCGGCCTCAAGCCGTGAGCTTCGTCCCGTCAATCACGCATTTTCCGTCCTGGATCAAATAAACCGCCGGCTGATTATCTTTCCAGAGGACCCCAAAGCCCTGCTGCCAGTCCGGGAATTGTGACCCCGGCACCGTACCGTCTAGCTTGGCCAGCGTGCCGCAGCCCATCGAAAATACGGTCTTGCCTTGGGTATTTTCGTCGTAGTGGCGGTGGAACGCCAGCTCCAGGCGGTGGGTGTGGCCGAAAATCGTCGATAAATGGTAGGCGCCGAGCATTTTTGCCGCCGACTCCCCTCCCTTCCGGCCAATCAAATGTCCGTGCGTGGCGAAAATCCCTGGCGCCACGGGTACGCGGGCCCCGTAGGGCCCCGCGTACTCGATTTTCAGCTGCTTTAATCCGAGCAACCCTGGTACGTCGGTGGCCCAAAGCAGTTCAGGGGCATTTTTTGCCAGATAGTCCCGGAGCCTACGCTCATGATTACCCTCTAAAAGTACGATCCGAGAATTTGGGCAATTAATTCGGAGAGTTTTCAGGAAGTTGTGACCCGCCTTGATAGCCGTCAGCGTCTGGTGGCGGTGCTTTGGCTCCACCTCCCACCGCGAAAGCGCCGGCAGGTCCAACAAATCGCCCAAAATCACGATTTTCTCGGGTTGGTAGGCCTTGGCCACCGCCAGAACCACCCCGACGGCCCGCTCGTCGTGGATGGTGCGCCAGTCAAACGTAGGCTCGCCGTTTTCCGCCAAGCCAGTCTCGCAGGTAAACCCGAAATGCACGTCGGGGATGCAGAGCACCTGCATGGCGGTGCCCAAAACCTCCGCCCGCGGCTCGACGGAAATATTTTCGTAGACGGGCCCAGGAATTTTCGCGCCCCGGGCCTTCAGGTGCGCCTTTACCTGAAAATTCCCCGTCGACCACGAATTTACGGTGTAGCGCTCGACCTCGTATTTTTCGGTGTCGACGGCGGCTTCTTTCAGCAAGGCTTCGAGTCTGCGAATTTCAGAGAGCAAGGCCTCGTAGACCTCGCGCGTAAATTCCCCGACCAACCCCGGGGCTTTTTTCCCCAGCCGCTCCAGACAACGAGCGTAGGACGGGCGGAACGAGAGGTACCGGTGACCGATGGCTTCGCGGAATTGGCTAAGTTTCATGCCAACACCTTGTCAGCCAACCAAACCAAGGTAAACCGCTCGTGCTACGCCAAGTCACCGAAGTCGTCGGGGCGGAGGTCCCGCCAATAATAGTGGCCGTTCTTTTCGCCCGGCAGGTACCCGAACCACGGCACCAGAACGTGGTGCTCCATGGCCCAGCGGCGCAAACCCCGCCAGGTGGTGTAGTCGATCCCCAAGACCTCGCAGAGCTCCATGGCCCGCCAGTAACCTTGGTTGCTACGCATGAAAGCCTCGAGCTGCCGTAGCAGCCCGAGGTAGCGGTTGTAAGTCTTCAGATAAGCATTTCGCTGCATTTTCGGCTCCTTGACCCCAAGTATAGCCAAAACTTTTCAGCGAGCAAGCTATTTTTTCAGGATGCAGTAGACCTGAGCATCCACGCCGTTTTTTCGTGCCCTTCGAGCAGGTCCGTGAGGAAATTAGCCGTCCCCTCGTCCCCAGCCTCCTGGGCCACCTTAATTACCTCACGCAGGTTGCGACAGATCGACTCGTGGTCCTCCTTGAGGATCCGAACCATCGTCATCGCGTCCGGGACGCCTTCCTGCTCGGGAATCGAGGCCATCTCGAGGAGGTCCCGCATCGAGCAAGGGGCCATGTCGTCCAGAGCCCGAATACGCTCCGCGATCGCGTCGATCGACTCAGCGAGGGCCTCGTACTGACCCTGAAACATCGCGTGGAGCTGCTGAAAAAAGGGCCCCTGCACGTTCCAGTGAAAAGCCAGGGTCTTCGTGTAGACCACGAAGGTGTCGGCGAGGCACCGAGCCAGCTCATCAGCCAGGTCACCCATCGCGTCCGGAGCAATTCCGATTTCAGCGTCCATGATTTTCTCCCGGGTAGGCGTGAAGGGTACTCCTACCTGCTTTCCCCGTCCAGCCTGAGTGCTCGGCTGCAGCCGCCTCGTAGTGATCGAGACAAGTCACCTGCATTAATCGGGCTAGTGCAGGGATTTGGTCTCAGAGCTCGGTCGCGACGTTCGTCTCCGAGACGAAACGCACGATCCGAGGGGGCTCCCGATATTCCAAGGCGTGCAGCCGTACCCAACGCTCGGCGGTCTGGCGCTCGAAAAAGACCATGTCCAGCATACGCGGACCCATGATCGTCGTCACCTCGATGCCCCAAAGCTCGTTGGTCGTCTGGTGCATGCCTACCTCGTAAAAAGCGACGCCACGCGAACCCGTCTGTTGCGTGGCGTCCTTGGGCTAGCATTAAGTGGGGATGCGGTGCCCAAGTTCCCTGTCGCTGGAGCAGCAGGTGTTACACACCTGCCCGACTTTCCGTCCAGCGTCAAGTAGTCAGCGGAGCTTTTCTTCGAGCTCGAGCTGTGCTGCGATTGCGCGAACGCGCTCTTGGTCTCGCTCGCGTACTGCCACGTTGTGGAAGGCGTGCGCCAGCTCCAGTTGCCCTTCAATGTTGGCCACGCCGGCCAGCAGGGCGTAGGCCTGCTTGGGGGTGAGGACCAGCTCTTCGTCCACCACCGGGTGTGCAATAAACCGCAGCATTGGATCGTACGAGGCCAGTTTATAGTTGGGCATCAGCTTGGTGATGCGAGCACCCAAGGACTCCCACTCCTTGTGGTAGTCCACCTTGCTGTGCGTGGTGTGACCGGTCGGCAGGCGGTAGGTCTGCAGGTATGCGCTCATCGCTTCATCTCCTTCGCGCGCAGCTTCTCGGCTTCCTGGACGCGCTTGAGTATTCGATTCTTGAACCTGTACGAGTACTTAGGGTCAATCAGGTAGTAGTAGGCCTCAGCAGCCGACTGCACCGAATGAGGCGGCGCGGCAGTACTCGGCTCGTATTGCAGGGCAGGCCACAGCACCCGTCGACCAGGGCAGTCCTCGTCGAGGAGCCAGTACTGAAACTGCGTGAGGCGGATGGTTGGTGGGTGCTTCTTGCAGCCGCCCTTACCGTCTTCCTCGCAGGTCACGGGCAGCGGTTTATCCCAGCTCATGGCTGACCTCGCTTTCGCTGTTCCCACTCACGGTCCTTCTTGCGCTCCTCCCGCCAGAACCACAGTCCGCAGGCTATTCCTACGACGGCCGGAGTTAGAACCAGTGACAGCAATACCAAGTGAAGCGAGCTCACAGCAGCTTCCCCCCGTGACGGTGGGGCCGCCCCTTGTTCTTTTCCATCTTCTCAGCCACGGACGGGCGCAGGTCGATACCCATGCTGTCGCATACGGTGAACAGGCGCATGACCACGATGGCCAGCTTCCAGTGGAGGACTTCTGGGAACTGGAGGTCCGCCTCCCTGAGGCACTCAACAGCCGAGCTCACGTGTGAGTGAATGTCGAGAAGCATCGCCTCGAAGCTGTTGCACTGTGCCACGAACTCCGTCATGGCCGGAAATTCCGTAACTCCAACGGCGCCCATGAGGTCGAACAGGCGAATAGCCACGTCAGCGAGCTCAACCTTGACGGCAGAGGTAACCCGCTGCAGATCAGCAGTCCACTCGTCGTAGGCTTCGGTAAGCTCCGCGTGTACGAGGGCGAGCTTTACGGCGATCTCTTGGCGAGACGTCATGGGGAGCTGCTCGCCATCGTGCCAGCCCTTCTCGCAGGCAGTCTGAAACGCCTGAGCAATGCAGTCTGAAAAATACTGAGTAGAGATCATTTGAACCATCCTTTGAAGTCAGATCGGAGGTGGGTAGTCCACACCGCCCAGTCGCTGTGGCGCCCGCCGCGCAGTTGGGTAACCTGCTTTAGTCGCTGAGGCCTGTTGCGGAGCGCCCACTCAGCCATCAGGTCCGCCCCGAGCAAGTCCATCTCGGCGACAACGCCTCGGACATGGTCGATGCCGGAGATGTAGTTGCAGATGGAGGCAGCCAAGGTCTGTGGTTCCCATTCGGGCTTGGCCTCGAGCATCTCATCGAGGTACTTTGGTTCGTCGAAGATGGCCACTGCCATCATCGACTGAAACGGCAGCACGGGCACCATGCCCTCAACCTCCCAAGGCTTCTTGGTGTAGAACTGACCTTGGCCACGAAGGAGAGTTACCCAGTAAGCCGTGCAAGTGTAGTCCCACGGCTTCTTGAAGCCGCCCAGGTACGGGCACGCAGCGCCCTCCCGCTCTACGTTCTCGCACATCGCGCGGTACTCCTCGGCTAGTTCCCTCGGAGTACGTAGCGGTACGTCCCACCAGCTGTGCTCGATCAGTTCGTTGGACATATTTCTCCTGCTTGATAATTCGCCAGCATGTCATTGCGGTATTGCTTCCAGCACTCGGGGCACACGCCCTTGGGGCGTGGCTCGCCGGGTGACCACAGGTCAGGGACGGTGCAGTCTGGGTCGTCGCGCCCGCACAGCGTGATGAAGCTGTCGGTCAACTCGTAGCGCGCGTTGCCCCACGTCAGGCACTTGGTCTTGCGCTTGCTCACAACGTTTCCTCCACCTCCACGTTGTCGACAAGACGACCGCCCGCCCGGCGGATGTCCACATTCGCCGTGCCGCACATCAGCTTGACCAACAGGTTGATCAGGCGCGCAGTCTGGGCGTCATCGTCGGTCCACCAGATGCTCTTGTACCCGCCCTCGGGCAGCAACATGACCAACCACAGGCCGGGGAGGCGGTTGGCGTACTTGGCTGCGTTGAGCAGCTCGGTAGCTTCGTGAATGGTTTGCAGCCGCTGCTGTCCGATGGTCTCTGGCTGCTGGTCAATGTCGCTCATACCTTCTCCTTCTGCTCGAAGCTCTGTGCTTCAGTCAAAGTGCTTATCTGCCCGTCAGGGTGCAGGGTTATGGTTACGAGATTAATCTTTTCGTACCTACCCTTACGTTTAATGTGAATATTACTGATCGTCCTCAGCGCCAGACCACGGTCATAGAAGGACATCGGATAAGACTCGAAGTCCTGCTCAAGGAAGTGAAATTCGCCGCTCGTCTCCCGCCCGCTGACAGTGATCATGTACAGATTAACCATTAGGACCTCGCAGCCTTCAATGTTGTCCTCCTCAGCGTACTGGCAGCCGACCGAGCACCACAGGCGCCCGTGCTCGTTGTGCGTGCTCATGAAGCGCTTGCCGCACCCGACGCACGCCACGTAGTAGAGGCTGGTCATCCTTCCTTGCCCTCCACGAGCAGCCATGCACGCATGGCCCCCGAGTCACGCTTGTGTACGACGTACATGGCCTTGTGCTCGGGCCAGCCAAGGACGACGCAGTCCTCCTTGGGGACACCGGGCAGCTGCAGGCAGGTGGCCATCTGGTCGACGGGGATGGGCAGGTTCACGCGGACGTGGTGCGGTGCTTTCATTTGGTGGTCTCCTCGCGCAGGCGGTGCAGGAACTTGCGGGCGATGTCCAAGGCTGAGGGGTACGTGACGTAGGTCAGCTTGAGCTTTTTCCACATCTCCCACTGCGCCAGCGTGAACTCCTTGTCCTTGGGGTCCAGTGCCTTGCTGGCCTCGACGATCATGTGGGCCAGTTGGTCCTCGTGCAGCGAGCAGGCTGCCTCGAAGGCAGCCGCGTCAGGGGCCACGAGGCTGCGGCTGCTCCTGCCGCCTGGCTTGACGCTCACGAGGTAGTGCCCCTCGGGCCAAGAGTCCCACTGCTCTCGCTCGCTCACGGGCACGTAGCGCACCCGCTTGCCGTCCATCACCCTCTCGTACAGCGTAGTCATGGTCGCCTCACTCAGTAAACGATCGCTTATTTAGCTCTGACGCTAGTAAACGATCGCTTACTACGTCAGCCGTCGCTTCACGAGTAAGTTTAGTGTTGTTTTTTCAGGATGCAAGTAAAAAAGGGTGCCGCGAGCACCCTTTCCGAGACGCCTTTCCCTAGTCACCCACCGCTCGCGGCGATGGGATCGCCCTCACTGTGAGGACTTCGGACCCAAACTTTCGGAGGAGGGGTCCGCATTCTCAGTATGCTTCAAGAGCCAGAGCTGGAACAAGAGACAGCACACCTCGTGAGCAAGGTGTGAGACTCCGGTCTCCGGGTCGTTGGCCTCCCCTTGCAGGCGAGCCACCCGGTGACGGAATCCAGCCGCCTCGTAGCGCTGCATGGCGTCGGGCACGTGCTTCCAGTTGTCGCGCTCGTACTTCTTCAGGCCGTAGGCCAGGACCTTGACGACTTCTTCGAGCGAGTCCCAGGGCAGCAGCGTGTAGTCCAGCTTGCCTGCGTCGAACTTGCGACCCTTTACCTCGGGCGGCTGAGGCTCTGCGTAGAACTCCTGCAGTACGGTCCGATAAAGCTCGGTCAGGTCTGGTCGTCCGTTGTACGTCATGGTTCCACCGACCAGTGAAAGGTGAGAGCCTTCTCCACTTCGCCGAACCCGAGGTGGCGCAGCATGCGCCAGCCACACCCCTTGGACTCAGGGTCATCTCCGAACTCGGACATGGAAGCGCCGACCGTCAGGGCGTTCATGGGCTCGAAGTAGTTCGTCCAAAAAGCCACGTGCTCGAACGGCCCAAGGTGCCCCTCGTCCCACAGGGACTTGAGCTTGCCCATGAACTCCTCGGACACGTCCTCGCGCAGGTAGCTGTCGCGCGCAGCGCGGGCCACAGCGTAGTAGACGTCCGCCATCTTCGGGTCCGTGCCCTCGAAGTATGGAATGTGAAAGCCACGCGCGACCGGCGTGCTGCCGTTGATGGCCTCCTTGATGGCCACCGCCAACGCGCGCATCTCCGGCTGTACCTCGTGCTCGACGTCGCGCTGCCGGATCAGGTGCTGAAACGCCTCGACCGCGCCGGTCATGGTGCAGCGCGTGATGAGAAAGGGCTCCAGGTAGCGGTTGGCGTGCTGCTTGTGGACGCCGAGCTCGCCCAGCTGCGCCACGAGACGCTTGGACGCCTCAAGGTGGGCCTCGATGAGGTCCAACGCCAGAGCGTTGTCGTACTCGCTCAATTCCTCCTTGGAGCCCATCCCAGGCTGGTTCTTGCTCAACTTCTCCGGGACGTAGAAAGCTCCGCCCTCCATGAGCTCAAGCTGCCGCTTGACCGGGATGGCCCGGCTGCTTGAGGTGCTCTTGCGGATGAGCCCGTAGGTCATCACCTGCGGGTGGATGAAGCGCGGGTAGTCGCAGGACAGCGTCAGGATGCGCCGCCCTTGGCAGATGGAATCAGCAGCAACACGAACTTTGATTACGCTCATTTCGGTATCCTTATGGAGGAGACGATCATAAGACGAGTTCCACCCCTCGGGGTGGTACGCTCTACCAGCTTGAAGTCGATGACGGACTTGAGCCTACCCGAGGACCTAGCACACTGCATGGTGGCGAACTTGCACCCGGCGGCATCGGCCAGCTCCCTGACAGTCATTCCCACCTTGGCGACTCGCGCGATCCTTTCGGGGTCGATGATGGGGCCAACCTTCACTTTGTAGCCGTAGTACCGGGCGCGGCGCTGCAGGTCTTTGGGTGTGACCCCAAACTTCTTGGCGATGCTCGCCAGGTTGGCGTACGAAGGAGTTGGCACCTTGGCCAAGGCCTTCTTGATGTTTGTCCTGCGCTTCCTTAGCGCATCGAAGTAGCGGCCGAGAAGTTCTGGGTAGTGTGTGCGGAGTCCACCGTGCAGCTTATCTCGTGTCAGATCCTCCATCGCGGCCCAGTTGTCGAACGGGATCGGGGCGTCGTAGCCGATCTTCAAGGACGCAAGGTGTTCCTCCATCTGAGGAACGAGGCGGTCGAGCACAGCCTTTTTAGTCATTTCTTCCTCTTCAGTTTGACTATCACAAGTCGCTTCCTGCGACCTCGAGGAGTCTCCGTCCACCGCAGGTCGAACACTATCTTCCCATTGAACCGGTCGCGCGGGATCAGATTGGCTAGCGAGTGCTTTTTGTAGCCCGCTGCGTCAGCTAGCTCGTCTAGGGTCATGCCAAGTTGCGCGACCGCCAAGCACTTCCTGATGGATATTTTCTGCTTCCGGGTGGACGACGGGAGGCCCAAGCGCTGAGCTTTGTTGCGGACCGTCTTCTCCAAGGCGCCGAACCTATCGGCGATCTCCCTGATGTAGACGATGTCGTTGATACCTGCTTCTCGCAGGGCATCGTGAATGGCCTCGTGCCACGCCCTTGAGGCAGCGAAGTAGCGCTTCAAGATAGGTGCGTAGGGTTTTCTCCGCCCCCGTTCGAAGAAGTCTCGGTACGTCATGTCCGCCATCGCGGCCCAGTTATCCAAGCGAATGGGTGGATCGTCCGGGCCCTTCTGGTCGACCCATTCTGAGAGCTCCTGAATTACTTCTTCGAAGGTCATTTCTTCTCCAAGAGGCGACCTGTCAGCAGCGCGAGCTCGTGCAGGTTTGAGTATTTGAAGTTGATATGGCCGGAGCGACCGGTCGGTGCGACGCTGACCTCAGCCCCGAACCGCTCACCTAGCTTGCGTGAGATCAAGTCGAACAGGCTCTTGTACGGGCTCTCGCCTGCCAGCCTGTTCTCCTTGTGCTTCTTCTCTTTCGCACCCTTCTTAGCCTGCCGGACCCACGCCTCGGCGTCGAGGGTCCCCATCCCCTTTAGCATCAGGGAGACGAGCTCGTTGCGAAGCGGGCCGTCGTCGATCGTCAGGCAGATTCGCGCTTGGCGTGCCGTGAGGTCGCCGCTGATGACCAGCCGCTGGTGCTCATCCGAAAGGGTAAGCAGTCGGAAGCTGTTGGAGACGTAGGGGGCTGACTTGCCTATCAGGTCAGCGATCTGCGACGGCGGGTACTGGTGCTCGTCGCGGAGTCGGCGCAGCGCCAGGGCTTCCTCGATAGGGTTCAGGTTGGACCGCTGCGCGTTCTCGATGACGGCCACCTCGAAGGCTGAGGTGTCGTCAAAGTCCCTAATGATGACAGGGACGTGCGTCAGCCCAGCCATCTTCGAGGCGCGCCACCGTCGCTCACCGGCCACGATTTCGAGCTTGGACCTGCGGCGCCTGACGAGAATCGGGAGCAGCACGCCCTTGCTGGCGATGGACTGAGAGAGGGCCTTGAGCTCCTCCTCGTCGAAGTGCTGCCGTGGCTGCGCCGGGTCTGGGTGCAGGTCATCTACGGGACAGGAGATAAGGATCGGCTCGGACATGGGAGGATCGTGCCCTCTTTCTAGTGGTCATGCAAGCTGAAACTGCAACCTGAAAACTTAGTTGCTGCCGTTGCAGATCTTTCCGCAATCCGAACAGCGCCAGAGGGGGCCGCTCTCTGTGGAGGGTCTGTACCTCTGTAAAGTATTACGCTTGCAATGCTCGCAGTAGTGAACTCGCTCTCCGTCGTCACCGAACTTGAATGAATGCGACTTGTACACGGTAGACCTCCAGATAAACCTAACGGTTGCGAAATCTTTCTCACTATCCTAGTGTGTTCGCCATGTCTAAGCGCAGCAAGGCCAGGAAGTCAGGCGAGTATGTAGGTGGAAGGCCTTGGCCTGCTGTCTGCCCCAAGTGCAGATACTGCGGAGGCTCTCCGCCCAAGCTTTTCTACCGCGCCCGGGGCCTTTGTAACATCTGCTACAAGGAAATAAAGAACACAGACGAGATCGATGAGTACGAGCCACTGCCTGAGGTTTGCTCGGATATCAGCCTGCGATCACTGCAAAAGAGCCCCAAGAAATGGCTGCAGAAGGAGATGGGTAGGAGCCACGCCGACAAATATCCGGACGACAGGGTCTTGGAAGAAGCCATGCGCGTGTTCCAGCTGGCCGTGAGCCGCTGGTACGGTGATGAGACTCCGCCCGTTACAAGCTACGACCCAGTTCCCGTCGAGGACGTCATCTGGAATAATCCAGAGGCTGACCCGGGCCCGATGTCCATTGAGGACGCCATCGTCCTGAAGAACGCGACCAAGTCCAAGCTCGCCGTGAGGCGCCGCAACGCAGCCCTTTCCTTCTGGAAAGAGGTTGGGCTAGCAGCCCATAGCGCCGTCAGGAGCTACAACCCGACCATCCGTAGGCCCAAGATCTCCTGCCTCGGAGACTCCGTAACGGCCACTTGGGGCATCGGGACTCTGTACCTTTCGGTTACATCGATGGCCGGCGACGTTTTTGTCGTCCTGGAGCGAGAAGACCGGGTTCTTCTGGAAGAAGATTTCAGGCCAAGCCGGATAGGCTACATTCTGAATGCAGCCTCCAACTTTCAGAAGGTAGACCGGAGTCGTTGACTCCTACGAACAGGAAAGGCAGATCTGCACCATGGCAAAGCGAGTACCGATCGGAACCGAGTCCACCCGCGCTGACAACTCCGTCTGGAAGAAGCTCGATACGGGCTGGAAACAGCTTCAGGACGGGGATGATACCAGCCGCTCCAAGTTCAAGGTCACGGGCGAGGCCGACCCTAGCAGGGACGTCGAAAAGGGCCTTTGGGCCAGCATGCAGGAGAAGTACGACCTCGACGGGCGAGTCCCGGACGAGTCGGTCCCTCCCGAGCATGTTGAGATCGACTCCGAGGGGGATATCGACTCCAAGCCTGTTCTGAAGTGGAAGAACGCCGCCGGCAAGGTGATGAAGTCCTACACCCGCGCCTTCCACACCCAGCGCGCCTACGCGCTCCACAAGGAGTGCGGCAAGTATCACTCTAAGATCATGAAGGCCATGGATACCCTTGAGGGCATGATGAACAAGCAGGACGCGGGTGCCGCGACTGCTTACGCCTCCATGATTACGGGCCACCGCCCCAGTGTCTTCATGTCCCTCACCCCCGACAAGATGCGGGTCTACCGGGACAACAAGGACGCCAAGAAGTCGCACGCGCTCGACTACTTCATCGAGAAGGCTGACACGCGCGACGCAATGCACCCGAACCGCTTCCACTTCATGGTGGAGCACCCTTCGCAGGGCGCCTTTATCGCCAACGTCTACGACCCAGCCCTCTCGGATTACGCCAACGGCGGCGGCTCGTTCGCTGAGCCTACCGAGGCATTCGCCACCGTCGGGCTGCAGGACGTGAACTTCAAGGTCCTTCGCGCCCACGCCAACATGCGCATGGCTGCGGACGCCATGTCCAAGAGCGCACCGGTGAGGATGGATGACGTGGACTTCCATCAGGGAATGTCCAAGGTCAACCAAGTCATCATGAACGTCTCGGACGCCGTCGCTCGCAACTACGGCCACGGTGCTGCTCCGAACGGAATGGTCTATCTGCCCGTCCCCATGTCGGTCGCGGCTGTGGACGAGGCTGGTGGTAGCAAATACTGGCCTGATACCTTCAAGAAGCGTGAGCCTTACGTCGAAAATCGAGGACTTGACATGGACGACATCACTTCTGAGCTCGAGGCCATGGGTGAGGACGTTGCAGAAGATGAGGGTGCCGACACCGCTGAGGAGGATGTCGAGAAGGACATCACTGATGGCGATCAGGACATCATGAAGTCGGAGTACGCTGGCGTCAATTTTACTCCTCCTGCGGGGGTTCGCGCGGCGTGTCGCGCTGGTCTGAAGCTCAAGGAGGAGGGTCACGGCGGTAAGGGTCTCGTTGCCGCCACTGTTGCGTGGGCTCGACGCCTCGCCGCTGGTCAGAAGATCTCGCCGGCCAAGGCCCGCAAGATGAACGCTTGGTTCGCTCGCCACTCGGTCGGCAGCAGCTCTCGTACGCTCGGCGACAAGACCTCGCCGGCTTGGGTGGCTTGGCAGCTCTGGGGTGGCAACGCCGGCAAGGCGTGGTCGGCCAAGCTCGTGCGCCAGATGGAGTCGCGCGAGGCGAAGAAGTCCATGCTCGATGACATCAAGATCGAGCCGATCGAGAAGCCCGAGTTCTCGGTTTACCTTTCCTCCAAGTACCTCAAGGACGTCAGCCCGGAGATTCTCAAGAGTCTCTACGAGCACGTGAACAAGGAGCAGCCATGCGATACCTCTCCCAGCGAGGAAAAGATCTCCTCGAGCGAGCCCTCTCCTACCCCCTCCCCGAGCCCGATCGAAAAGTCGATCTCGACGATGACGACTGCGGAAGTGAGCTCGAGGACTGCTTCCCCCTCCCTCGCGCCTTCGCCCAGCCCGGCAACATGCGAAAAGCCCCCCTCCCAGGGCCCCGCGCATCTGCTGGCCGAGCCCAAAGTCCAGCAGGTGCTGGCAGCCAGCGTTCTCGCCAGCTCGCGCGGGACAATCCCGCCGCAGTCAGTCGTTGAGGCTCTGCGCTGCGCTCTCCTGAGTGACCTCGATGGGATGGTGGCGGCGCTTTCGAAGGCCGGCGCTACCCCGGGCCCGCAGGCTGCTCCCGAGGGCTCTGTCTCGCGTTACGCGGACGGTACGGTCGTCGAGAAGCGCGGCGGTAAGTGGCAGGAGGTCAAGACCGACAAGGGTCGACCTGACGCTGACAGACCAGGTGCCGGTGGTGGTAAGAAGTCCGACCCGAAAACCAAGCGCCGCTCGGCCAAGAAGCTCCTCTCGGTCTACCGTCAGAAGCTTGACACCCTGAGCCGTCAGGGTGGGTCGAAGGGTGAGATCGCTGCGCTCAAGACCAAGATCAAGACCCTGAAGCAGAAGATGCGCGGCATGGCCAAGGCTGCCGACCCGTTCGCTGCTTGGGAGAAGGATCGCGTCCGCGAGTGCGTCCGCAAGTCGGCCACCTACTGCAAGTACCTCGGGTACAATAACCCCGGCCAGCTTCTGTATGCCGTCGCCGCAGGTGACACTCCCGCTGACGTCACCGTCGCTGTGAAGGCCGCTACCAAGTACCTCGGCGAGAAGTTCGGCCTCGTGCTCGAGAAGGAGCTCGCAAAGTGAAGGAGCAACCCACCAAGTCCACCTCTACCGAGGTGAAGAAGGTCGGACGTCGGTGGGTTGCGGTCACTCCCCCGCGATCCGCTAACGCGGACTTCATCAACGACGCTCACCTGATGGCCCGCACCGGGTCGACGGGTGACTACCACTACGGCACGCTCAGCATCACGTACGACATGCTCGAGCAGATGGCGAACGTGCCGCAGATCGCAGGCATCCATCAGACCCGAGCGAATCAGGGTACTGATTGGGCTCGTCCGCAGGAAAATCCCGTGGACATCGGCTGGCGCCTCCGCATGGAAAAGCGTCAGGCGCTGCCGCTACGTAAGGATCGCATCGCCATCGAGAAGGCCTCAGAGGTCATCGCTCGCGCTGGTGCCGAGTGGCTGCCGGGAGGATTTGAGCAGTTCCTCCGCGTCATCATCCCGGACTCGCTCACCTACGATCAGGTCAACTTCGAGATCTTGAAGGAGCGCGACGGGACCCCGTACGCCTTCATCCCGGTCGACCCTAAGACTATCCGTCGCGCCATCCCGACGCAGGAGATTTATGGTGGGGAGCCTGCTCCCCGCTACGGTCGTTGGGACTTTAACGAAGGCTTCGTGCAGGTCATGACCTCGGGCGAGATCGTGAATTACTACGAGCCTGGGACCATGGCTTGGGGTATTCGCCGCCCCCGCTCGAACATCAAGTTCTCCGGCTACGGTCACCCCGAGCTCGAGCAGCTGGCGTCTATCATCACCGGCCTCGTGAACGCTCAGACCTTTAATCAGGTCAACTTCACGACCGGCATCCACGCCCACACGGCCCTCGTCCTTAAGTCCGCTTGGGACCAGAACCGATTTAACGAGTTCAAGCGAGAAATCCAGACCTCCATGGCCGGCGGACGGAATTTCAAGCGCATCCCGATTATTCAGCTCTCGAATCAGCTGCAGGAAGAGCTCCAAGCCATCGCTCTCGGAAAATCGAACTCCGAGATGGAATTCGCCGAGTGGATTAATTGGCTCCTGAAGGTCTCCTGCTCGCTCTACGCCATCGACCCGTCGGAGATGGGCTACGTCTTCGGCGCGGAGGGTTCGAAGTCGAATTTCATCAACACCTCCCCCATGGACCGAATTCTTCAGTCCAAGGAGCGTGGCCTTCGTCCCCTGCTTCGCGCCATCCAGTCTTGGATTGACTACTACGTCATCAAGCCGACGTGGCCGCAGCTGAAGTTCGAGTTCGCTGGCTTCGATGCGAGCAACGAGCGCGAAAAGCACGACATGGACATGGCGGCGGTCACGACTTATCGCACGCCGAACGAGCTCCGCGTGGAGCGTGGTCTCGAGCCTCTCCCCACGCCTATTGCAGACCTGCCCCTGAACGCATTTTTCTCGCAGGCCGCGCAGAAGATTCTCGAAAACGACGTCGCTCCGCCGCAGTTCGACATCGACACGGTTGGTGCTTTTGTTGACGGTCGTAGACTTCCGCCGTTGACAAAGCCCGCGTGAACGCATTTTATGGCTACGGATTCTGCGAGGTTCTTAGAGTTCGAGCATGTCTTCGTACGTAGCACTCCATTCTTCAGGTGATTTTTTGGCTTGGCTCCCGGCCGATATTACGGTTTCGGAGCCAATTACCAAGTCGGGTGAGGCCGGTGAGCCTCGTCTGCTTGCTCCCATTAGCGGCATCGCCTCGAGCGAAACCGCTGATGCGGACGAGGACGAGATCGACCAAGCCGGGCTCGATTGGAATTTTTGCCTGAAGAAGGGCATTTTTACTTACGAGCACCCGGTCGACATCGCGCGCCTCGCCGGCTACCCCGAGAAAGTTGAGCAGGTTCGCCTGAGCAGCGGGGCCCTCGCCACTCGAGTTAGCGGGCAGTTGTACCTCAACCGGCCGTTCGGCAAGTTGGTGTACGACACGCAGAAGGCCATGGCAGAGGCCGGTGGCCGGCGCACCCTCGGATTTTCTATCGAGGGTCGTGTCATGCCGGGTGGTCGTAAGGGCAAACGCGTTACTAAGGCGCAGGTTCTGTCTATTGCGATTAGTCCTGTTCCGAAAAATCCAGACACGTGGATGGATATTGCAGCCTCGATGTTCAATCGTGGCTATGCCGCTGGTGACATGGCTAAGGCCATTGCGACAGTGGACGCAAATTCTACACTTCTGAACAAGGAACAAGTCATCAACCGACTGGTCAAAGAGTTTCAACACCTGAATTGGAAGCAGGCTGAGAAGCTCGCAGATGTAATCATGGCTGGCTGATCCAGCTTAACCTTCCTAAGGAGCTATCATGAAAGCAAGCGAGCGACTCGCGAAGCTTCGGGACCTGAAGGTCCCCGAGGCGCAGGCTATGGATCTTGTGAAGTCCGCCATTTCGAGCGGCGACGTCGAGAACGATCTCGAGGAGTCCCCCAGCATCGACGTGAAGAAGCTCGAGGGTATCCTCGAGGAGCTTCGCAAGTCGCAGGGCGAGACGGTTGCGGCGCCTGCTGAGGTTCCCGCCGATTTCAAGGGCCTGCTCGACGCCACGATCGGTGAGGTCCGGGCCGAGACCTCGAAGCTCTCGAAGGCGCTCGTCCACATCGGCGAGATGGTCTCGGAGCTGTCGGTTCACCTGACCTCTCTCGACCAGCGCAACGCTGAGATCGCCAAGTCGCTTGGTGGTCCCGTGGCCCGCCCGGCCGCCATCGCCCCCCAGTCGGTGATCGGCGCCGTGACCAGCGCTCCCTCGCCCCATGACCAGCTCGCCCCCGGCGCCTCGCCTGACGACGTTGTTCGTCTCCGCAAGAGCCTCGTTGGCAAGCTGACCGCCGAACTCCGTGGTGGGGCTTCGGACGACGCTCGTCGTCTCGAGCTTGCTACTGCTCTCGCCAACGCCGCGTACACCAATGACCCCGCCGCCTTCGCCAAGAGCGTCGGCATCAGCCTGTAAGGAGACATCACATGTTCGATCTCGAGTCGCTCAAGGCCGACGCCGTTAACGGTGGCGGACTCATTGCTAAGATGGCGGAGGCCCTCACCGAGGCTCAGGTTGGTAACCTCGAGCCGATGGCGAAGTCGGGTCTCTTCAACGCGGACCTCCAGCGCGCCGGCGTCAGCCTCTCGAAGGCTGAGGGCGTGAACTACCCGCTGCAGGGCGTTCCGTTCGGTTCGCAGGACCTGCCGCAGGGCCAGTTCGCTCCGCTGGTTCCCCAGTCGATCGACAACGTCCTCACCTCGATCACCTACAGCGACAAGCACCTGAAGCTCTTCAAGATGCTTCCGCGCAAGTCGTGGGGCTCGACGGTGTACGAGTACGCTCAGATCGTGACGAACGGTTCTGAGGGTCTCGACGGCTTCGTCGGCGAGGGCTCGGTCGGTGGTCTCAGCGAGGCGTCGTACCGCCGCGCCGTGGCGCAGATCAAGTACCTGACCGAGTACTTCGAGGTCACCGACGTGGCCACGATGATCACGGGTACGCTCGCCAACCAGAACCTCCTCTCGATGCGTACGCAGCAGGCCACCCTGCACCTCGCGCGTAAGATCGAGGAGCAGATCCTCTGGGCTGACAGCTCGCTCTCGCCCAACCACTGGGACGGTATCCTCACCCAGGTGAAGAAGGAGGCCCCGGCCAACTTCCTCAACTCGGCCGGCGCTCGCGTCGATGCGGACCGCCTCCAGCAGCTCGCTACCCTCATTGAGCAGGGACCGCGCTGGGGTACTCCCGAAGTTTGCTTCGTCACGGCCGAGCACTACCGTAACCTCGCGCAGGAGCTCGACCTCTACGCCCGCGCCAAGTTCAACGAGGGCACCAAGAACTTCCGCCTCGGCGCGGATGGCATCGAGTTCGTCACGCCGTTCGGTAACGTCGTGAAGCTCATGCCGCTGTTCTTCCTCGATCGCGGTCGTAAGACCCCCATCCCGACCTCGGTTGGCGATGGCGCTCCTGAGGCGATCATCCCCTCGCTTACCCGCGTTGCGGCCCCCGTTGACGGGTCCGGCTTCACGGCGGCGGACGTCGGTCGCGACTACTACTTCGCCTTCGAGATCGTCGGCGATGAGGGTACGCTCCCGACGGGCATCATCGGCCCCGTCACCATCCAGGCCGCCGGCGACGCCGTTCGGTTTGACATGGCTGACTCTGCGGTGCCGAAGCAGGGCTCGAAGTCGATCCGTTACGTCCGCGTGTTCGCCGCCTCGGTTGCGAACGGTGCTGACGCTCCGGACATCTCGCGCTTCCGCCCGGCTGGCTCGTTCGCTCGTAACGCTGCCAACGCTGGCAACACCCGCGCGAACATCCTCCTCGACGTCCGTCCGGACTCGGCCCCGATCATCATCTCGGAGTGGAATTCCAGCGTCGTGCAGATGCTCGAGCTCCTGCCGATGATGCGTCGTCCGCTGCCCGTGCCGCGCGCCCTGAAGCAGCAGTTCGCTCTGCTCTACTTCGCGGCCCCGGTTGTGATGCAGCCGAACAAGATGATCGTCGACATGAACGTCGAGTCGCGTACCTGATGTTCCTGTGTTAAAAAGAAGGGGAGGATCCCACGGGTCCTCCCCTTTTTCTTTTGGAGGTTCTAATGAAGGTCTACTCGCACAAGTGGAACAAGAGTAACGAGCGCATCTGCGTCGGACCGTACGTGTACATCTGCACGGCGCCTCTCGGCGTTCTGCGCCCCCAGCCCAAGACCCCTCAGGAGGTTCAGGTTCTGGTCCTGTCCAAGATGTTCAACATGGTCGACGATGCCCCTGCAAAGGAAGAAGGCACCGACTATGTCGAGTCGCACGCCGTCAAGGCGGAGCCTGTGGTCGAGGTATTTTCTCTGACGCCGCCGGCTGACGCCGTCCTCGAGGAAATGCTCGAGGCTGCGGAGTCCGTTGCGGCTGAGCTCGACAACGAATTTATCGATGTTGAGTCCGACCTCGAGCCGGAGGTTGAGCAGCTTGGTCCTGAGGTTCCTGAGAACCCTGAGTTCGCGAACTATTCCACTGGCGAGCTTCTCGGCCTGTGTGAGAGTCTGAATATCAAGGTTCGTAAAAATGCCTCTCGCGCGTCTCTCATCGAGAAGCTGGTGGCTGCCGCAAAGGGCTGATAATGGCTATCACCGACATCATCACTCCTGCGTACCTCCGCACCTACCTCTCGGGTGTGGAGTTCTACAATCGCAGCAACGTGCCCTACATCCCGGATGATGTGTTTCTCATGCACATCAACTCGGCTGTGGCGCAGCTCGAGACCGAGCTCAGCGTCCCGCTGCGGGGGACCATTGGCGCGACGTCTACGCAGGACCTTGATGTCGTGGACTGGGATATGAGCCGGTGGAACCTCCACCGGCTCCCTGTCCGTCCCGTGAACAAGATTACGGGTATTCGACTGCAGTACAGCAATTATCCCTCGTGGGAGCTCCCGGCTGACTGGGTGGTTATCCGTTCCAAGGTACAGGGCGCAATTCAGGTTCTCCCCGGAGCCGGAAATATTCGGTACCTGCAGGGTCCGTGGGTGAAGTACGCCTACATCAACTTCAACCACGTCACCCCTGCGTACCTTCACATCGACTACGAGACAGGTTTCGAGTCGGTCATCGGTACGGGTACGGTCGAAGAAGACTCCAAGGACCTGACCATCACCACCTTGGACTCGAAGCCCCTGACCAATAAAGTCCTGCCGGGCGCGTGGCTTCTTCTCGACGGCGTCGCTTACCAGGTGGCCCGAGTAAAAAGCGCGACCGTGATCGAGCTTGGAAAAGCTGTCTCTGCTGATTTTAGCGGAGACGTGATTTTGGCCGACTACGACAGCCTGATGATCGGCGCTGCGCTAGCCTCGGCCTCTCAGCCAATCCTTGAGTCGCTCGGCACGTTCCTTTACGGCCCAGGCGTGACCTCCCGGAGCATCGGCATCGACGGCCTTTCCCAGAGCAAGGGTATTCGAGGCGACGGACCTTTCGGAGGCTGGATCAAGCTGAACCAGGCTCGCTACGAAAAGGCGATCGAAGTCCTTCGAGCCAAGTGGGGCTCCACCAACATGCTGGTGATGTAAAATGCGCTTCCCATCCTACAGACCTGCTGGCCGAGATAATTTCCGAGTCGACCTCGTCGAGGAGGATTTTCGGAATCGCGTTTGGGAGGATGGGACACTCGTGGACTGGCAGCAGGCCTGCGACTGTCCCTGCGGTACCGTCTCGAATATCGAGGGGCGGACAGCAGCTGTTCGAGATTTTCCGCTGGACTGTCCTCTCTGCAACGGCAAGGGAAAGGTCTACGCCCCAGCCCAAGAAATCACCGTCCTCATGACGGCCTCCTCTACAGCTGAGGAGGTTTACAACGTCTGGGGCGAGTACTCGTCCGGTACCGTGTACATCACCTTCCTCCCGGAAAATCTTCCGATGGAGTGGGACAAGGTGACCCTGAAGCAGGGGTCCCGGATGTACACCGAGTCTCGAATCAGAAAGGGTGTGATCGACGGCGCCCGCTACGCCATCACCAAGCGAAAAATCATCATGGGCTCCGAAACCGATCCGACCGTACCGGTCGAGGTCGAGCTCGGGGTGACAGCCTGTTACCGTGGGATTCAGCTGGGTGGTGCTAGCGAAACGCCACTTGTCGAAAACGTCGACTTCGCGGTCACGGCCGACGGCTACATCGACTGGACCCTCGGGATAGCACTAGGAACAGCTCCCGCTGTCGGAGAACGCTACTCCATCCGTTATTTCGCGCGCCCAGTATTCGTCGTCCGCGATTTTCCGTACGTCCGGCGAGACTTTTTCGAGGAGATCCGCAGGGAGCTCGTCTACCAGAACTACCCCATCAAGGTTCTGGCTATTCTCGAGCACCTCGGAACCTTCACCAGTCCAGCGTCACCTCCTGACACGGGGCCCTGACCATGAGTCAAGCCAAGTTCATAAAGGTAACGACTGAAAGTCGTATTTACTCAGCACCGTTCGTTTCCGGCGGTGTCGCAGATAAAGCCTATCAACCTAAGGGCGGTGACATCGCAGTGAGGCCTACCGGGTCTCGAGCGTTTGCCACCGGTACTGGGAAAAAGGCTACCCTGTCGGTCAGTCAGAAGGATCTGCAGGAGATAGCGCAGCGAGTTCTGAGTACTTGGAGGTCGGCTGCGAGGTATGAGCTCAAGGGCGGCGAGGCTCTTGAAGACTACATGGCTGCCATGAGCGTCGAGGTGAAGAACAATGGTGTTGTTATCAGCCTAAGGGGTTGGGAGGCCCTTTCTAGAGACTTGGGCTGGGCTCCGGACCCGGGAGGGCTTTCAGAAGGCCTCGGGAAGTACGACGGCGCCATCCATGACATGAAGCCCATGATTCTTAGGGGTGCTAGAAGTAAAGTCGTACCCATGACGCTGATAGGTACTAAGGAAGAGCTGACTAAGATGTATCAGTCTCATTTCGAGCAGGGGCTTATTGGCCTGCCTACTCCTAAGAGCACCATACTTCGTAATGCTAAGGGTAAGCCCCTGACTGAACTCCCAGGCGATGTTCCGCTAGGGGCGTTCTCCAAGCTTTCAGAAAGAGGTGAAAGGATCAGAGTCCCTGGGTGGGGATCCCAAGGGCCCGGTCTCGGTCAGGCAGCCCATCGTCGCGCCGCTAAGAAGGCTGCTAAGGCCATTCTTGATGAGGCTTTTGACGATGAAGCGGTATTGAGAAGAAAAAGGTACGGCCTCGGAAATCGAGTAGGCGGTGGTCCTCATCCTGAGGACCTCAAATTTATCAACCCGAAGCTGCCTTCTTTTATCGAAGGGTCGGGTGCATCAGGCGCCTACCGGCAGCGCCAAGAGCGTGCAGGGCGCGGCTTCACCAAATCCCTTCTCGAAGGCGCCACCATCATCTCAAACCCCTCCTTTAGGAAAGGGCGCGATAGTTACAGGCAGGATGTTAAGGGATTTATCGTCTACCGCACCGTCAGCGACGGCTCCTACACGCCGACGCCGGGTAAGGGGCGAACCGCAGCGGAGCGCTTGAAGAAAAAGCGCGCACTGGCGATGCGTAAGAAGTGGTTGACTCGAGGTCGTAAAGGAATCGATTTGCTTCGCCGCATGCAGCTCCTAGTACTTGAGCTCATCCGTGGGGAGGTGTCTAGGCTCGAGGCAGATCGTGTGCGACAGCAGGGCCAGCATAAGGAAAGCCAATGGTTTGATTCGTACCAGAACGTCGAAAAAATGGAAGCCATCCTAGTGGGTAAGATTCGAGGCGTCTCTTTCTGAGGTGAAAAATGGAGTTCGCTAATTACTTTTTCATCCGAGCCCTCGAGCAGGGATGGGAAATACTCAAGACACGCGGTGACGCGACTTGGTCCAAGCTTTTCCCACCCACCATTCCGGAAAATGAGTGGAAGCGTGCCCGCGACCTGATCATCCGCACGGATATTCAGTTTCGCCTGACCTACAGCGTCGGCATCACGAACGAAAATACGAACGTCGTGGCGACCAGCCTCGACGGCTTGGCTCCCATGGAGGGAAATCCGCTGACCATGGACCCGGCAGCCATGAAGGAGTCGTGGTCCATCGATGAAGGGTCGGTCAGCGTCTACATCATCTCGTATAACGAGTTCTTGATGATGACCCTCTCGAATATCGTTCGGACCATCATCGGCAGCTTCGTGGCGGACGGATGGTTCATCAAGGCTGGCTTCGATATCATCAGGCGCGTCAAGACAGAAGACTTGCGCCCCGAGACCGGTGTCATGCCTGAGAACGTTACGAAGTATATTAGGCATCAGACGTGGGCATGTTCCATGACCACCGAGTTGCCTCATATCGAGGGTCCTTTTGATTGGGGTTACAAGCCAGTGTTTGTCGCAGACAACACAGCTGTCACCGATTCCATTTTGGACCCTACGACTGGCGTCGAATATCAGCTAGGTGGGACATTTTTCGGCGGGGTTACACCTGTACCGAACACTGACAAGGAAGGCTAAACATGCCCGCAGGTTTTTTCGTCGATGGCAAGCTCACGTACAAGCCGCTTGTCTCGGTCGTTACCGAGTTCGCCAGCACGCCTGGTCTCGGTCCGGCCAACAAGGTGCTCGCAGTTGTGGGTGAATTCCCGTTCCTCGAGAAGGACGTTCCCTACCTCTTCACCTCGCAGGCCGCGTTCCTCGGGACCATTCCCGTGAACAGCACCATGCGCGAGCTGGCCAACCTGATCTACAACCCCAGCACCACGGCGCCCTTCAATGGCTCGCCCGCTGGCGTGATCCTGCTCAACGCGCAGCCCTGCACCCAGCCTCAGGGCTACCTGAAGGATCTGGCGGCCGTTGACTCGATCAAGCTGCTCTCCAACACTTGGGGCACGCAGGGCAACAGCACCGTCGTCACGGTGACCCGGGCCGCTGACGGGGCGTGGGCAGTCAAGGTTGCAAATCGCGGCGTCTCGGAGGAGTTCTCGGCTCCCTCGGGCGTTGACATGCTTCAGCTGGATTACGACCACCCGGGTGGGACGGCAGGCATCGCCTACGGCTTCGACAGCACGGGAGGTGGCTCTGGCGCCCTCACCCTGCAGAAGGATAGCGAGCACGCGCAGATTCTTTTCTCGCGCACCCTCCCTAGCTCGCTCGCTCGCGCCAGCTCCGCTGCAGCCGTCTCGTGGATTCCGGACGCTCCGGTCACCGGCGTTATCGTGCTCACGCCCGAAGCCGGCGGAACCATGTCGACTGGCGGCGAGCTGGCCATCACCATCTCCGGCGTGAACGATGCAGGGGCGCTTGCTACCGAGACCGTCACCTTCACCAAGGCCGAGATTGAGGCTGTCTCGCCAGCCCCCAAGACCACTGACACGGCTTGGTCTGCGGTCTCTAGCCTTCAGATGGTGAGAGGCGCGGCTACCTACAGCGGCGACCTCACGGTCGAGGCGGCGGTTGTCACGGAGCTCGGGCCGAACTCCGGTCAGGAGACTGTCGCGCAGGCCATCCAGTACCTGAACTCCATCAAGGGCTTCACGGCTACCACTGCGTCCTTCCGGTCTGCGTCCACGCCGTTCGCGCAGCTCGACATGGCTGACCCTGCGCTCGTCCCTGCCTCTCTGCATGCGACGCGCTACAGCCTGCTGTACGCTATTCAGAATCGCTCGCAGCTGGTTTCCGCTGAGGACCTGACCTCTGGCGGCGCTGGTCCGCTCAACATTGCGCTGAACTCCACGGTCAGCGTTTCGCTCCTCGGTGGTACGCAGAGCACGACCCAGCCTGCCAACTGGCAGTCGGGCTTCCTGGCTCTCGCGACCTCGCCGGTCACGGTGCTCTTCCCTTACAGCAACGACCACGAGGTCCAGGTCGCAGCCCTCGACCACGTCAAGTACATGTGGGGCCGTGGGCAGCGTGAGTGTCAGCTCGTCGTCGCTCCGACGCCGAACAGCTCGCTGACTGAGCTCAACAACAAGCGCCGCGACCTGACGGACTTCCGCGTGACTATGCTCCCGCACTCGGTCCGCGTTCGCATGCCCGACGGCAGCACGTCCCCGTACAGCACTCTGTACAACGGCCTGATCTTCGCCGCCATGCAGTGCGGTAACCCCGAGATTGGCCTCCCGATGGGCGGCGCTCGCCCGCGCGTGCTGGCCTTCACCGGTCACTCCTCGATCATGGGTACCGAGGGCGCTGACACGCTCATCGAGAACTCCATGACTCCCCTCGAGGACCTCGGTGACGGCATCCGCGTCGTGCGTTGGGTGACGACCTACAGCGAGGACAACGACCCGGTTCGCACCGAGGGCTCGGCTGTCGAGGCGCTTGCGTTCTCGAACATCGCGGTTCGCCTTGCGGTCCGCCCGTTCCTGAACACCAAGGCCACGCCCGCTGTTGCCCCCGCGATTCGGTCGGTCATCGCTTCGGAGATCAGCGACCATGTCTATCGCGGGATCCTCCGCACGTGGCAGCCCGACTCGCTGATTGTGCAGGAGACGGACAGCGCTTACATCGCGCGCTACAGCATCTCCCCGGTCCTCCCTGTCAACAACATCGCGATCACCTCCGTGGCGATTGCGTTCCCGGTCTCCTAAGGAAGGTGACTCATGGCCAATCCTGACCCTACTGCTCAGCGCCGCGCTTTTACTTCGACCCGGGCGCGCCTCTCCGTTAACGGAACCATCATTGGGTGGGTCAACGACTTCTCGGCGTCGGAGTCGTTCGGTAACGTCCCGATTCGAGTTTTCGGTGACGCTGCCGTGCAGCTGTTCGAGACCGTGGCGTACAACGTCAACGGCTCGTTCGGCTACATGCACCTCCTGAGCGAGCCTCTCAACGCCATTGGCGGTGGGAAGACTTGGTTCCCTCTCGACTGGTTCGGCAACCGCGAGGCCGAGAACCGCAAGATCATCGACTACCTCCCCGGCACCATCGAGCTGCTGGACTGGTACTCGGGTCAGTCGGTTCTCAAGATCCAGGGCTTCAAGCCTGAGGGTCGCGTGTTCCGCCTCTCCGAGGGTGCCATCACGATGGTGAACGCCACGTTCGTTGCCACCACCCTGACTGAGTACGCGGTCAATCCCCGATAACTCAGTACTTCATTGAAAGGGGCGTCTGTCGTTGACAGGCGCCCCTTTTTATTTAGAGTAATTGTCCGGAGGTAGATTATGGCTGACTCAGAAAAGAAAATTCTCGCTGCGGAGCGTGCTAAGAAGGCTGTTGAGCAGGAGGCCAAGGAGGCCGCCGAAAAGAAAAAGAAGAAGCTGCGCCCGGCCACCGCACCTGTCGTCATCGAGTACCCGTCGGATGACGGTGAGCTCAAGAGCGTGACCCTCAATGTCAGGGTCCTTAATTTCGACGAGCGCAACTACGCCAAGATTCTCGCGGCGACGCTTGCGAACGGGAAGTTCAACATCCTCCCCGAGGACCACGCCCAGTATCTCATCGCCTTGGCTACCATCTTCACCATGTGGCAGAACAGCGAGATCCCGCAGGATCTTCAGGACATGCTGCACGAGGATGAGCTCCTGGCCCTGAAGCTCTATAACGCTATCGAGGCGCACCGTATGGCCCGATTTCTCGGAAACCGAGGATCGAGTCAAGGAGGCCAGGCGTCAGTTAGACTGGCCGATCTCCCGGAAGACGCTGACTGAAAAGCCTCCGTCAGCCTCGTCTGACCCTAATCGACCCCTGTGGCCCAAGTGTCAGCTCTTGGAGTGGTATCTTTTGTCCATGGACGACGAACGATACAAGTCGTTGTACAAGGGCGGTACTATTGAAGGCACAGATGTTCCGTCCTCGGGAGATCCAGTTCTGGACGCTGAGATAGCAGCCTTCTACAAGGGTCAGGGAAATGTCAGGTCCTAAGAACGAGAAGGTCGTAACAACCATTGAGACCAACGTCACCGTCACGGGACGGGGCGCGGTCGAGGCTACTACAAAGGCTGTCCAGGGGCTGGCATCGTCCCTTGGGCAGCTTAACGACCGACTCAACGATATTGAGGAGACCGTAAAACAGCGGTTTTCTCAAAATCGAACTGACGCCAACCAGAGCGGCCAGCGACTAAACCGTCAGAGGACGACGGTACGCCAAGACATCCCACTTCCCGATGAACTTCAGAAGGCTCTCGGGAAGCGGGGTGGTGTAGAGGCGCAGGTCGTAATTCAAGAGCGTCTTCCTATCGACGCCCGGGTGGACGCCGAGAAGCGGTCCCTCATGCGTACCTTCCGCTCCGGCCTCTCGGCCGAAGCCTTGGGTACGACCGGCCTCTACTCCCAGAAGAGCGCCGGGTATCAGCGAGAGGAAGACCTTAGGGCTCTCGCGCGCAGCTCCGATCCCTTCGAGGCTGCCACGGCCATTCCGACTCTGCAGCTCATGCAGAAGAACCGCCGACTGCTGACTCGCGTCGCGCAGGGGGTTGGTGGCGAGGTAGAGCAGCGGGCTTATTTCAAAGTCAGGGGTCTCGCCTCACGAGGAAGAATAGAGGCAGCCATTGTAGAGGCCAAGGTCGCAGCCGACCAGCAGGCCGTGGCGGACGAGGCTCTTCGCAATGAGCAGAAGAACGTCAGGCTCATGCGCGAAGAGGAGCGCAACCAAGCCACGTTTGGCTCTATCCGAGATCGGATGGCTGCCCTTCAAGCAGTCGGAGTCGCCCCGGGGGCGATGAAGTCTGTTGAAAAGGCCCTCGCTGCGGCAGAGGCCGCGCACCCGACGCTTGCCTATCCGCAGATAGCCGCCGCCAAGCAGTCTCTCGAGCCACTCGAAGAGGCGGCTTCGATTTTCGCGAAGACCAACGAGCAGCTGCAGGATTTTGAGCGCCGCCTTGGCAGCCTCGGGAAAGCTTTGGACTCCACGGCCTCGTCGGCCATCCGCGCGCAGCTTTCTGCTGCTCAGGGTGTCATGCCGAGCACGCCTGTGCGCGGTCGAACCGTCTCGGTCGGTGGCGTTGACGTAAACAAGGCCTCCTACAGGGACCTGCTCTCTATCCCTGGCGTCAGCCCAAGTGTGGCCGCTGGCATCGTCACCTACCGCCAGAGCATCGGCGGATTTAATACCCCAGAGGAATTCCTCTCCAAGTTCGACGAGGTCGGGCAGGCGCAGGCTCGCGTAGACGCCATCAACGTGCCTAGCAGGCCCAGCTACCCGACACCGCCCAGCCGCCTACCTACAGGAAGCAACGTCATCCCGCTGATCATGGACTTGATAAAGAAGTCCCCGCTCGGATCAGCGACAGGCTTCGACAAGACTCGAGTCGAAGCTTTGGAGAAGTTCCTGTCCTCCCGGGAAGGAAGATTTCCGGTCAGGAGCATGGAGACGGTTCTGGGTATGTCACCCGACGACTTCATGGAGGCCTTCCCAAGAATTGCAGCCGACAAAGGTAAGACGCGCGGTTACGTCCAGAGCTTGGTGCCTACCGTCCAGAGACTCCTGAAAGACGAACTCGCAGGGGCTAACAATGCCTTTCAGGCCCAGGTTCAGACTTTCAACAAGGACAAGGCGGAGTACGACAAGAAGTCTGCCGAGAAGGCGGCCGCTACCGCTCAGCTTGAGGCTGCGAAGAAGACTGCCGAGCAGCGTGAGGGTGCCCCTAGGTCAGTGCAGGACCTGGACGAGGCTGCCCAAAAGGTGCAGGGCTCAGAGGACTTGATCGCCCGAGAGGAGTCTCGCGTTCGAGAGCAGACGGCAAGGCTCTACAGTGAAACTAAGGAGATGCGCGCGTCGGCTCGACGCAGCGAGCTCGAAAAGCGTTTCAAGACGAGTCCTCAAGGAAAAGACGCCGTCGCTCGAATGCTTGCCGCTGAGGAGGGCTTTAAGTCAGCCACCGAAAGTGGTGCGACTCTTGAGGCGGAACTCCGTCAGGCTGAGATGCTCAAGGCCCAGGCTGAGCTCGAGGGGATCGAGAAGGAGATGAACAGGGGTCGCTATCAGCGACTCTCTCAGGTGCGCGCGTTGTCCCACTTCGCCGGCGGCATCTCCTCCGCCGCCTCGAATATCGTCTCTCGCGATATTCGAGGAATAGGTCAGACCTCGATGGCTATCCCGCAGGCAGGCTTCAACCTGATGCGAGACCTCGCCGTCCCGGGGGTCGTAAATAACGGACTCTTCAGCGCATCCGGAGCCCTGTTCGGAGCTGGCCTTCTGGGTGCAGGGGCCTTCGCCGTAGGCCAAGCTGCCTACGGCAGAGGGTCTGCTGTTCTAGACCGCGCAGCCGCCGGCATCAACGAGACCATCCCGCAGTTCGAGGCCGTCTTTGCCAGGAACCCTGAGCTCCTAAGCGGTGCTTCTAATCGCGAGGCCGTGCTCGCGTACATGGAAACCGTGGGCCATGAGGACTACGCTGACGCAGCCACGGCAGCCATCATGGAATCGTCTTCCATGGAGGAAGCTCTGTCGAAGGCTAGAGATCGCAACGCCCCCTCAGCCATCTCAAGCGGGTATGATAGTACTGCGAAACTAATCCGTGACGCCTACGCTGACGCGAGCGGGCCTCGAGGAGGGCTCGCGGAGCGCTCGCGACGCCGCATGATCGACCGTATCTTCTCGGAGTACGGTCCCGGCGGTACCGTGTTTGAAGGCAACGTCACAGATGCTGACGTGGCGACGGCCCTTTCTGCTTCCGGCGGCCGGGGTCTTGGCTCTGAATTCGTGAGGACGACCGGTCCGCAGTCTCAGCTGCCGACTGACGTTAGAAACGCAGCAGCCTTGGCGGCGTACGCTAACCGCAGAAATCTTTCCGTTGCCTCCGTCGCGCAGCTGAGCTCCTTGAATCCGCGGTTCGGTATTACCGACACGATGGGCGTTCACGGACTCGTCGGAATGAACGGCTTTGGATTTACGGCAGGGGCTCGAGACGATTTTACGCGCCAAATCTCAGGCGAGCTCATGCAGGCCGCCATGGGCGGCGGAACTCCTGAGATGGTTCAGCGCAACCGCTTTTTCCAAGGAGCGGTCGAGGCAGGCGGTAATAAGGAGCGTATGGCGAGCGCCTACGCGCGCTCGATAAATGAGATGGGTGACCTACGACGCGGTATGTTCGCAGGAGCTCGAGGGTTCGGGGCCAACCTTCAGCTGGTGAAGGCCCTCTCCGTCGGCGGCTCTCTTGAGAAGGCCAACGAACTTCTTGCGAACGAGGCCCCTGGCTTCACCGCCATGGACCGGGAGCGCGAGGCCTATAAGGCAGCGCCGGACCTTTATCGCTTCGAGCAGCTTAACGCAGGTATGTCCGCTAAGGACATCCAAGCCAAGATCGCTAGCTTCACGACCGGCGGCGCCGAGACGAAGGATGAGCCTGAGACGCCCGAGTCCTTTATGCTCAAGCGGGTTGAGGCTCTCAGGAAGAAAGGTGAGGCCGAGGTCGCCAAGGGGACTAAGGAACAGGCCGACATGGCCTCGGTCGCTGCTTCCTTTGATGTAGCGACGGCCAAGTTCGCCTCGGCTGTTGATCGCTTTGCCTATGGCATCGTAAGGTGAGAAATGACTAAAAAGAGGTCCCCGATTTCTCTGGTCGAGCTTCACCGTCACGAGCGGCCGAAGCCCGTGTTTTTCTCGAGCGAGATCCTCGGATTTCAGTGGACGAGCTCGATTAATCCGCCACACGGGTCGGCCGCTGTTGCACTCGCCCTGCCGGTCTCCAAGTTCGACTTGGCCATGCCAGGCGACTGGATCGTCGTCAGAAATATCAGGGGCCGCACCGTATTTTTCGGGTACGTCACGAGCGTCAGCGACGGCATCTCCATCGGAAATAATAACGCTGTCGTCAGCGACGCCGTTACGGTCCAAGCCGAGACGTGGCTCGACATGCTTTCGCGCGTCGAGCTCTTGGCCCCACCCGTAAATACTTACCCCGAGAGTATCGGCACGCTTTTTACCCTTCAGGACTACGCCAGGCTGATCGAAGGGTCTCTCGTAGACCTCACCTTTGGAAATCTCGGCGAGGCCGTCCAGTCGATTTTCCGCTGGATCGCCCGCGTTCGCCTTCCTGAAAGTCTGGGTGGGGGTACGCTGGGCGACATCATCCCGGTTTCGTACGACAAGAACACCTCGTCGAACTACACCCCTGACCTCGTCGTAGAAGAGCTCCCGACGGCCGGCGCCATGCCGACCCACGTCGGATTTACTTCCGTCAGGTCCAACGTCTACCCGATGCTCCGGACCCTTTTCGTTCCAGAGCCTGCCCTCATTGAAATGTTCCCCCACCTCTCCCCTCCGCTAGAGGAGGTCCCTGACGTCTACGTCGACGAGATTCTCGACCGAGGCGAGAGCTGGAATATCAGGGGTGAGCCGAACATCGACACGGGCACCGACGACAACGTCTACACGGTCGATCAGATGCCTCCTGAGATTGCAGGTACGGCAGGGGCGACCAGAAAGCAGTCCATGGTCCTCGAGCGCACGGACCTCACAACCTACCTGAAGGCGAGGCCTGTTCTCGTCTACCGGGTCAAGCCTTGGAGAACCCGCCCGCTCCGCCAGAGTCTTTTCGCGGCCGTGGACGAGGAGCGCAGGTACCGCTCGGTCGAAGAGCTCGTGGATACGAAAAATCCCGAGGACCCGCTCTCGGGAGACTGGGCTCAGCAGCAGATCTTGCAGAACACCTTTGAGAAAATCACGTGGGATAAAAAGCTCTTCGCCTTTATCCCAGCCGGCCGTGTCGTTGCTATCCAGCGTACGCGCTCCGACAACGACCGAGTGAACTGCACCTTCATGAACCTCTCGGTCGTCACGCCTCAGATTTTCGATCGGGCAGGTCTCCCCGTGAAAATCACGGACGAGATCAGAAAGCACGGCCTCCGGACCTCTAATCCGACGTGGCCTTTTTTGATCACCCCCGACGATCCGGTGAAGCAGCAGAATTTTATCTCGTACATGCGTACGATCGCGGCTCAGATCATGCAGTTCTACCACAGGGGCCACGCTTTCGGCAGCGGTACGGTATCGGTCGCCGGTGGGGCTGACATCGCTGGGCTCGACTATGATGAGGAGCGGAAGGAATTTAAATGGCCTGTCCAAGCTGGTAGGCCCTTCCAGATCTCTCTCCCGGGGAAAGATTTTTCTGCCTACGCCGAGTCGGTGACTGTGCAGATCGAGGTCAGGGGTACGACGGTGGTTGGTTCGACCACGGTCCAGTACTCGCGCGGTCTTTATGGCGAGGACGAGGACACCTTCCGTGATTCTCTGATTCCTCTCACGAACGCTCAGTTCGGTATGATTCAGACGAGCAAGTCAAAGGCCTTGGCGCGACAGCTCACCACGGGTGGTGGACAGCCTGACCCCTTCGCGAATTGTACGAGCGGTCGTCCAGCTACCGATCCGACTTTTAGTCTCTCGAAGCTGACGGACGGATCCCCTGCCACCGACCCATTCGACCCGTATTACAAGCCCGCGTGGCTCAAGACGTGGGTCCTTAGTCGCTGCGACTCTAGGGTCGCCGCAACCATGACGGATTATTTCGACGGAGCCTCCGGAAATAATGTCGCGCAGCCTGCCTCGCCCGGTATGATCCCACTCTATTACAAGGACATGGTCTGGTTTACGGCCGCTGCTGCGTACGTGATAGAGCGCTACTGGAGGATCGCCTATCCCGAGGCGACCGTTAGGATCACCTCGTGGTTCAGAAATGAGACCCGCCACATTTTCTCCGGCGCTATCGACATCTCGGTCCGGAAAAATATCTGGTCGCTCGCTTGGTACCAGAACGGATCCCAGAAGGGCTCCATCCGTGTTGATAGGGCTGACCCGCAAGACACAATTCAGCAGCAGGCTCAGACGATTCCGCCGGGCGTCGCCCGAACCATAACGGTGGGCTCTGACCCAACCAATAACATCGTCATCTCGGGTAGCGGGATATCTTCTCAGCACCTCAGGCTGTCCTACAAGAACAACGTGGTGCAGGTTTTCGACGTCAGCACCACCATTGGCGGCTCAGGGACCTTCCTCCGTGGAAAGAAAGTCCTGCCTGACGGTAATTATGAGGGCGGTGGCCCTGCGACCATTGGTCGAGGGTCTAACGACCAGATTACTTTCGGCGACGCGGCTATCCAGCTCTATATCAACACCGACATGCTTCCCGCGCTGCAGACGTGGGCAGGCTTTCACGCCATCGCTAACGCGGCGAGAATCCCGCGTGGTGGCCGTGGCCTCTACCTTCACGTCAATCCTTGGAATGGGATTCAGGGAACTCACCCGTCGGAGGCAGGCTCGTCGTCCAGTACTGCGTCTGGCCCAGGCGGCTCGGCGTCTCCGCACTACGACTTGCGGGGAGCTTTTGGGTACGTCGACAGACCCAACCAGTGGGTCCAGTGCGACTGGACAGGTGATGGCGTAGACGAAATAGCTTTGGGCGATGCCTCATGGATCAGAACAGGCAAGACGGAACCCAGTGGCGTGCCGCTGTCCAGCCTAGATGATATCTACAAGAACATTGCCGACCCGGATAAGTCCTTGTTCTCATCCTTCACGGCAGGGTCTTTGGTCTTGGGGAAATCCATCCCGCAGGTCATCGTCGACATGTACGTAAAGACCCCGAAGGGTGACGGTGCGGTGCCGAGAAAGGATTTTTCTGCCGCGCAAGAAGCGGTCAGGGTGCCTGTCAGGGACGCCATTAAAAAGTATTTCAGCAAGATCGTGGCGGCGCAGACGGACGCTGGGGTCAGGCAAGTCGACCCGACCCTACATTTGGTCGACAACTCGGTTCCGAATATCCGCCAGGTCTTGGGATACGAGCAGTCCTGCTTCTATGAATTCCAAGCCCCTGGGCAGAGCTCTTCCCTTTCCGCTCCGACAACTCCTCAGACGCCACTGGTGAACCCATGAATCAGATCTTGAGCGCTGTCCGTCGTGGCGGTGGCGACGAGATGGTCGTCACCCGGCTCTACACCATCGAGGAAAAGCTTTATTGCGACCTGAGGAACCCGCTTAACTGCGATACCTTTTTCAAGGTACCCGTGGTTTCAAATTTGGGCGCCTCAATTGATGCCCCGTCAGAGCCTTGGCACAAAACTACCATCCCTTGGGATGATCTCCCGAGGGTGATCGTGACCTACCGGTCCTCTCAGGGGCAGGCCCTGATCACCCCCATCGTGACCGGAGTCGTCAAGAACAACTCCAACAACGTCACCCCGTCCGCGAATAACACCTCGGGTAGCGGAAACGCTGCCCCATCAAATCCCGTAACAGGCACCACCAACACCACGAGCGGTGGTGGGACGGCCTCCACCCGCAGGCCTGCCAATCCAGGACCCCGAGACGCATCACTCGCGACGGCTAAATCCAAGGTCATCGCGCGTGAGACGGGGGAGGTCGACATCATCACGGACAACGAATTCGTCGTCCGCACCAAGACGATCCTTCTTTCCGCCGGCGTCGAGGCCACCAAGTCCTTGGCCATCGCGAGCGAGATTCACGACGCGCTGCAGCCACTCTACGACGCCGTAGACGAGCTCGTTAAATTTGCGGCTTCGTTCCCGACTGAGGCTTCCATTCTTCTTCACCCAGCCGTTGTCGCGGCTGGTGTCACAGCTCCGATTATTCGGACGGCCGCTACCTTTGAAATAGTTGGGACTAACCCAGCCACTGGAACTCCAGCTCCCCCAATTTCTGCTTCTTTTGAGTTTGTACCCTACAATGGGCCATCGGCTATAAGTAATCCGCCGAGCGAGGACTACGATTCTCCGAACGTCCAAGCTTCGCCGAGGGACTGATGGCTGACGCACCCAGCACAATCTCTACCGTGTCCAAGCCTGCGGAGGCGGACCGCGAAGCGGGCGTTAACAAGCTTTTCTCGGGCTACAAGTACGAGCCAAAAAAGGCATCTGACTTGGAGCCAAAAAAGCTCGAGGGCGCACCTGTCGAGTCCGTGACTATCTCCGAGAAGGAGTTTCCTGAGGGCTTCCCGATGTACTCGAAGCACGAGTACATCTTGGAGCTCGTGAAGGGTCGGGAAAAGCAGCCCGAGGACTCCATCTCGCTTTTCTACGTCTCTTCCCTTCAGATGCAGCAGCCGCACTCACTCGACCGGCGTTGGACTCTTACGAAGGTCTACGAGCAGTCGAGCGGAGCACGCGAGCGCGTCTTTTCTTTGTCCGGCCGTACTGGCGATCAGCCTATCGACATTGCGCGCTTCTTTAAGATGCGCAATTTTATCGAAGGCTACATGGAGAAGAAAAAGAAGCAGGAGAACGCGTTCACTAACGGAAAGAATTATAGGCTCATAATAAACTTTACGTGGGAGGGTGAAAAGTTCGAGGCTTCTATTATCAGCTTCTCGTACCAGCGAGAGGCCGGTAACACGACGAACTCGTATATCTGGAATATCACCCTCGCCACGAACAGCTACATCGAGGTCAAGGCGGTCAAGGTTGACGCTGATGCGATCATCGCTTCCCAGAAGAAGCGTATCAGCGAAATGATTGCCGTTCAGCAGGCGAAGCCTGGTAACGAAGAGCAGAAGGACTTGGAAGGAAAGGGGGCAGCTGCCTCCAAGAAGCCAAAGTCGAACCTCGGGTCCTACCAGATCCCGTCGGACGGACGCCTTGGGTCCAACCGGGGACTGGCTGCTTCGATAGGAAGCAACACCGTCGTCGGAAAAGCAGCTGACAAGGCCTTCCTTTCCAAGTTCACCTCGAGGTCGGCCTCAACTTGGTACGACGATATTTCTGCTGCGTGCTTTACGTTCAACGAGGCTTTCGCGAAGGCCAGCAGCCTCATGGTTGGCCTGTCCCTGCGTAACGCAAGCATTTATCGGTTGGGTATCTCTCCCGTCATGTCCACCCTGAAGTCGTCGGCCGTGGCTGCTGCCACGATCGCAGGCTCTGTGGTTAGCGTTCTCCCCAACGCCAAGTCCGTCGTCATCACCACGGTCGCCGACGCCAACTACACTATCGAAAGCCTCAAGAGCGCATGGCGTGACTTGGGCATGCTGGCGACGTCAGAGTACTGGGAATCGATTTTTCCTGGGATCACTCGCAACTCGTCGCGCGGTCGCACCTTCGTACTGATCGACAACACGAACCGGACGGTCATCGCCCAGCCTGCGCCGAGTGGAAATGCTTCCGGTGGTGGGACGGGTACGCAGGACGCCTACAACCTCGCGGGTATTTTTCTGGGAGATCGCGGCCGCTGGCGCGAGATCATGGAAGTCAATCGGATGCCCGACCCTTACACGAGGGAGGACGGGTCGCCGCTCCAGGTCGGAGATATTGTCCTCATCCCTGACGATGACGGCGTCCCGGCGACGATCACGACCGACAGCCTTTTCGGTTCCGATCTCATGGTGAAAGACGGTGACTTGGTCATGCGAGGGACGGGTGGCCTCGAGATCGTTCGTGGCGAAGAAAATCTCCGGCAGAGCCTGAGCCACCGGCTCAGGACAGTCCGAGGAACCAACCGAATCTTTCCTGAGTTTGGCCTCGCGTCCTTTATCGGGGAGAAGCAGACGTCGAGCCTCATCGCCCAGATCTGGAGCGATATTCAGGCGCAGGTCTCTGCTGACAGGCGTATCGGCTCCGTGATAAAAATCCTCATCGCCGAGGACCCGATGGTCTACACCGTTGGGATCTCTCTTCAGATGATAAATCAGGCCGGCCTGTCGGCCACCTTCGAGTACACCCCTCCGATCTGAGGAAATCATGTCGATAACCCCTCGCACTCCAGACGAAATAAGGCAGTCGCTGATCGCCTACTTGGTCAGCACTGGTGTTCTCACGTCTATTGACGAGGGTGACGTCGCCAGCACGATTTTCGGAGCTTTCTCTGAGGGCCTGTCTGCTCTCGAGCACCGTCTGCTGGATTTTGTCCGGGGCCATCTCTTGGACGTCAGCGGGGATCTTCTCGATGACCGCGTCGCTCAGATTCCGAACGTTCCTCCTCGTCGAGGTGCCTTGCCTGCGCGAGGCGGAGAAGTCGTTCTGACGAAGGAGTCCTCGTACGACACCCTTGAGTTCTCCCCCGGCGCTATCCGCATTTGCAATCCAAACACGCCAACGGTTGTTTACACGAACCGGGACGTGGTCATTTTTGGGACAGGGGTGAGCTCGGTCTCCGGGATTTATTTCATCTGCACGTCTACGGGCTACCTGACCGATGCTCCGCAAGGTACGCTAACCCTAGTCCTTCAAGGAAATGGGATCGCGACCTGCACGAACAGCGCTCCGCTGACCGGGGGTGCCGATCGCGAGGTGGACTCTTTCCTTCGCCAGCGTGCCCAAGCCATGATTCTCAGCTTGGCTCGGAGTCAGGCTTCCGCCATCGAGGCCCTCGCCCTGAATTTCGTGGACTCCAACAACACCACGATCTTGCACGCTAAGGCCTACGAGTACGCCGACGGCCACCGTGGCTACACGGAGCTGGTCGTTTCGGATGGCCAAGGCATGTCCAGCGCGACCCGCCTAGCCATCCCGTCCACCGGCACGCTCCCTGAGCTTCAGGCAGGGTCGCGATACACGTTCTGGTTTGACGGTCCTGCAGCTGACCGAATCAAGATTGCTATCAAGCCGACGCCCAGCGACACCGAGCAGGTTTATACCAGTCCGCAGGACTGGTGGATTCCGATCGAGGAGAAGGGCGTGGGTTGGACCCAGCTCCCCAAGCCTTTTCTTATCCCCGGGGCAACTTGGAGCATCAGCGGCCACTTGGTCTATCAGGGCTGGATCAGCGAGTTCCAAGATTTCGTTAATCGCACCTGCACGGCCGCAGGTACTCGAGTTCGGGTCGTCAAGCCCGACGTTCAGGTCATCACGCTCCGCGCGAACTGCATCATCGAGTCCGGGCGGTCGACGACCATCGTCTTCACGGCCGTGAAAGACTACATCGTGGAGTTCTTCAATCGGCTCGCCCCGGGCGAGCCAGCCTTCATGCACAAGCTTCATGACTGGGTTGCGCAGGTACCTGGGCTTGTGAATATTATTTTCGAGCAGACCGACCTGTACCCCGGATCGCCCCGGACCAAGCTCGTCGCCACGCTCAACAGCATAACCCTGAACTGAGGTACGAGATGTCAACGGGTGACAAGGTCATTTTTCCGCTGCTGAACCAGCGCGTCGACAAGAAAGACCTCAACGACATGCAGGTTCTCCTGCAGGAGACCGTGGGTCGCACGCTGGCCTCCCTTCTCGGAGAAGGCGGCGGAGCTCTCACCACCATCCCATTTACTTGGGACGACGTCACCGACATCGTTACGTTCGGGCCGTTCATGATGGCGTACAGCAGCCCTCAGGACACGGGCACGAACGTAAATCTTCTGGACGGTGGGGTCGTAATTCACGACCCCACCCGGGCGGGTCAGAACGGTTACTCGACCGTGAACCTGTCGGGCATCGGAGCGCTCGGGTACCTGTGGTTCAAGCGGTACGCGACTGAGGCCGATTTCGATAATCGCGCCTATTGGCCCGGACCCGGCACGGGCGAGCAGGTCATCGGCACCAACACGCGCGAGCGCGAATACGTTCGCTTCGCGGTTACGGACTCGCTCGACGACGCGACCTATAATAATTCCACGGGCTGGTGGCGGTTCGGCACCTTCCAGAAGGTGACCCTCCTCGGGACCACCACGCTCCTAATCTACCCCATCTCGGCCTTTGGCGACGATAGAGGTACGGGCGCCAACGGTGTCGTCCAGCTCATGGGAAGCGCAGCTTCCACCGCGACCGGCAGTACGCCTACCCGTAAGTGGGGTTTGAACCGTCTCGCGCAGGACGTGATCAGCAACATCATTCAGATGAAGGACTCGGACGTTACCTTTGACCCGACGACCCGAGCGGTGACCGCAAATCCGAACGGTACGGCTTGGCGGGACGCTCCGACCCAAGGCCTGCGCCAGGTCGCTGACTCTATTTCTTTGCTTCAGGCGTCCATCGATACCTTGAACGATACTGTCACCACCCTGACTGAAACCGTCTCTAACTCTTTCCGTACGGTCTTCTACACACCCCAGGTGCTTGGATTTGTGTACGTGACCGTCGACACCGACGGTGTAGGGAATAAGTTTTTCCGGGCCACTCCGAATTACGGTCCCACGGGCTCTCTCGGAGATCAGACTGGTGTTGAGTCTTTCCTCGTCGAGGTCCTTTATCCCTACGATCGGGCTTGTGAACTGAAGTTCACGATCACGTCCCCGTACGCGATCGACAGCATCGCCACGGTGGCAGGGCTTCTTCCCAGCGTTGACATCGATAAGCACACCGTTGATGAGTCGGCGACCAGGGGCCGCAGCCTTCTTTTCACCGACACGGCTTTTCCGAAGACCTACAGCTCCGCGCCCACGGCGGCCGACTACGGTTCAGTTGCCCCGTCCCCCACGCTGGCGGATGGTCAGTTCATATCTCGGGCCATGGTTGTCAGGTACGACCTTTCTACCAATAAGTTCTTCGCTGAGTACGAGCCCTTCACCCTCGTAGTCTACGGCCGCAACCTCACGCTGGGGGCCTGAACATGAGCACCAAGCCGATTCCAGTTATTGAGCCTGTCGATGACTTCCAGCTCTCCGAGCTCCCTATCGCTTCCGTCCCCCTCGACGGGAGCGATAGTACTCCCAGCACAGGCGCGAGCAGCATTACCGGCTGGCTCTGGTCGCTTCACTCCAAGCCACCTACTTCCAACGCCAGCCTGCTGAACAACGAGACGGCTACGCCTCAGCTGATCGACGTCGATCAGCCTGGGTCGTACCTCATCAGCCTGCAGGTCACCGATAATCTTGGACGCACGTCTCACGCTGGAATTGAACCGCTACAGTCCCCGACGGCCCCTTACGGATTTTCTTTTCCCGCGATCTCCTCGATGATCGCTATTCGAGTCCGTACCCAGAACGGGCTCGTCAAGGCGGCCTACGGGGAGCGCCAGTGGTTGGAGAAGGGTCTGTGGGAGCTCGTAGACGGGGTGGACGAGCTCTTCACGAAGCTCGACACGGTCCCGACCAACGGTCAGATTTACGCTGACGACATTTACGAGTTCTCCGCCGGGCACGGGATCGTCGTTCATCACGACGTGGTGTTGGAGGACGCTGATCTGACCCTGACCAACGGCGTCATCAGCACTCCTCGAGTCCAGGCGCTCGATAATTCCGCCAACATCCGATTTGGTCCCAGCGGCGGTGACCTGCTCTGCACGGCCAATGACGATATCGTCCTCGCAGCTGGGGACAACATTAGCCTCTTGGCTTCGTCGGGAGCTATCGCCGTCGCGGCGTCCGAGACTGTCACCGTCACGGGAGCCGGAGGGGTAGAACTTACGTCTGCCACGGGTGACATCGCCGTCACCTCCACGACCAAGGGTGTCGTGGTCTCGGCCGTTGAGGACATCTCCCTGACGTCGCAAGCGACTGTTACCCTCGATGCCCAGACTGACGTCGAGCTCGTCGCAGTGGGTGACGTGAAGACGCTACCCACCGGCAACGCGGTCACGACTGCAGGTGGCGCGATTCTGATGACGGCAGAGACGGGATTCGGGGCCTACACGGACAACGGAGCCGTCATTCTTTTCGCCGGCGGCAACGCCTTGAATGATACCGAGGACGCGACGGCTACCGTCACGTTCGACGGCATCAACAAGCGTAGAGTCATCGACCTTGACGGGTTCGTCTCCGAACAGAATCACATCCTCACCACGACAGGCAACTCCACGACGGTCGTTATTCCTAATGGTGTGGAGACGCTGATCCCACTTCGCGGCGGGCGGACAGCGCTTTACACCTACGAAGCGCTTTGCGGATCAGGATCGCTACCTAATTTTGCGCTGAGTTTCACAGCCAGCTTCAACGTGGCCGACTTTACTACGCAGAATCATCATTACCTGACTATCTATCTGAACGTAAAGGAGGTCTCTGCGCCCTCGGGTCTGAGGCTTGCCACCTTCACGTTCCAGCCAGGTGGGAGCGTTGAGGTCGATAATAAGGCTTGTATTGTCAGAGGCCTTATTACCTCTTACGTCAAGGACCTCTTCGTCGGCGGCGATGCCACCCTGACTGTGAACGCGACGCACGCTATTGTGACCTCTGCAGGAACCGTCACTGCGTCGACTGTTCTGAACCCGAATGGAAATATAAATTTCTATTTCACGGCCGACAGTAACGATCCTGACGCCGCGATCGCTAACGTCAACGCAGCCTTCAGCCTCATGCGGAGTTCGTAATGTGGTCAGGGCTAGGTAATCTTGTTTTCGGAGGTCTAGGAGATCTCGAGGGCTCCCTTTCCATGGGAGCCGGAGACCCTCCCGGGTTCCAGCACCTTGCGGAAGGGGTGATGGTTATCGGGAGTGAGTTCCTTTGGGACTATTTTTCCGAGACCTCGCGGCAAGCTAGCCCTGTCGCTTACTCTCAGCAGGGTGGTACGCTGATCGACTTGGTTAGCACGCTCGGTCCGTGGCCTACGGGAATGGGACCCTACAAGGCCAGGCTGGTCTCCTGCGTAGGACAGTTCTTTCCCGATACGTACCCGAACGCTCACAGCGCGATCGAGGGTCGTGAGGATGTTCTGACCCCGTTCTACGGAGATCAGGTCATCCGTTTTGCGATGCCTCGGGTCCCGCTCGGTGTTTTCTCCATCATGCTGACCTACGGACCCTACGTCATGCTTCTTCCGAACGTGATTCGGGCGGTGCCGGATCCTTCCTCTCTCGAGGTGAACCGCTTCCGCAGCGTCTTCAACGTCGAGGTGTATTCCAAGCGCGGCCCTGTGACGTGAGGTTCAAATGCTGGTCACGGTACTCAACTCACAGCTGCTGCAGCTGGATGACCTCGACTACAGGGATTTTTCCCTGTCCGTCGTTCCACCCTTTGACGGCTCGCTCGCCATTTCTTTTTCTGAGGGTTTGCTCGAGATAACGCCTCTCACCCCAGGCGGGGAGTACACCATCTCCTGCAAAAAATACGTGGATGATATTTACGACTCAGACGAGTCCGCCACGTTCCTCGTCCCGACGGATGTTGAAAATCCTGCGGGGGAAGTCATCGCTACGGCCAAGCCCCGGCCATTCGGGCTTCTAGAGGCCCTGACTTTCGCCGCCGGCAGGGAGCTCCAAGCTGTTGGCGGAGTCCCCACGACACGAGTGGCCAAGGACCTTCAGCCCGGGGAGACTATTCTCCTCGTGAGGAGCACCTTGGGGTTCCCGTCGAGCGGGAAAATCCGAGTCGAGGGCCTGCTCGTCGCCTACAGTGAAAAGGTCGACACCGCCTTTCGGCTCGCAGAGCCCCTTTATGCAGTCCTCGGGGTGGGGTCTGTCGTCGCCTCTGACGTCAAGTCCATCGAATCAAGGAGCGTCCTGTGAGAGGACTTTGGTCTCAGTCGGAAGAGGCATGGCGCGACACCTTGGTTCACCGGGCGGAAGGCACGGCCTTCGACGACCTCTCTCGCCTTTATGGGATACCGCGACCCACGGCTGAGATCCCCGAGTACAACTGGCGGGGCGTACTCTCCCAGCTCGCCTACGGGAGGCGCGGTACTTTTCAGGACACGTACGTCGCCCTGCAGAAGGCCTTTGCGTTCCTGAACGAAGAGGTGGTCGTCGAGATCCAGTACTCAGCCGGAATTATTTTGGTCGGAGCAGCGCTTGCGTTGTCCCACCAGAACAGGCTCGTAAAAATAGGCGAGCGTATTTTTTTCACGCAGGAGCTTGCAGGAGAGACCCTCCGCCTAGTCCCTATTGGGTCTCTTTATTGGGACGCAGGTACGGAAGACGCCTACAACGAGATACAGGGCGAGACTGTAATTCAGGTCCTACCATTCGTTGTTCACGAGCGGACTCCGGGGCGTGTCGTAGATTTTGATCACGAGGGTGATCCCGTCGGGTCGGATGAATTCTCGACCGGAGAAGGCTGCCTCGTAGAGCTCATATTTTTTGTCACGCAGGAATCTCTAGTCCCGAAGACGTGGCTTCAAGACCCAGACTACGCCATCGAGGCCGATGTCTACACGGCGACCGGCGTGCCTTACGGTGGACAAGCCCTTACCGACGAGACCGTCATTGGAAATCCTGAGGGTACGGGGCCGCACCCGTTGTACGCCTACGACGGAGACATCTATACCAGTGCCAGTCGTATTTTCTCTTCCACCTTGGCCGCTTCGGTTGAGTTGAAGGCTATTCTCAACCCTCCGCCGTTGTGAACGCACGAAGTTCATAAATGGCGAGCTGTAATTTACTTTCTTCCGTGGAGGCGCGATGAGCGAGCTTACTACATTCAATCGTCCGTTGAACTTCAAGGGGCTTGTCGTCAGCCAGCCCATGAAGCCCACCAACGGCGAAGTCGTGGTCGACACTGCCAACAGTGATTACGACCCGTCGCGCTTTGCTGCGCACGTGATCCAGTGCGATGCCCCCTACACGATCGAGGTCCTCGGGCCCGCTCGAGTTTGGGCCAGCTACCCAGGACAGGTGGGCGGCCTCGCCAATGAGATCTCGATCGTCCGTGGCCGCTGGCTCGGGATCAAGGTCCTCACCGAGGGGCTCGTCTGGATTCAGTCCGACCGTCACGGCGACGCTTGGGCAGGCGTATTTTAAGGAGCCATCATGTACCCAGACGTTGTCACCGACCGTAAGAATTCGGACGTCGAGGAGCCTCTTACCGAGGCTCAGGCTGTCGTCCTCGACAAGCTCCTCAACCCGGCCGGAACGCTTTTCCGCGTGGGCGGTCGCATCGCCAAGATCGAGCAGGAGCTCTCTAATCTTCCGCCGATCGAGGGTAAGTCGGGCAACACCATCATTGTCACCAAGACCTCGGGCGGGGCTTACACCAGCCTGCAGGCTGCTGTCGACGCAGCCAACGCTGGTGACGTCGTGGTGGTCGGCGCGGGCAGCTGGGGTGAGGTCAGCCTCAAGCCCGGCGTCAGCCTGATGGGGCTCCAGCCCCCGCTGGCCGACGAGGTGGTGCTGAGCAAGCTCACCTTCGCCCCGGGTGGCGGCACCGCCGGAACCAACACGGTTTTCGTCTCGAACCTTCGCGTCAGCCGTTCTGACGACCAGACGGCCGGCGTGCTGGGTGACGGGGCGCCGGTTCGCATCTACCTGAGCGGCGTGCGGTTCTACCGCAACAACGCTGCGGCGACTAACCCGCTCGTGTCGTGTTACGGTATGGACGCCTCGTCATCCATTTACATGCAGGACTGCTCGTTCACCCACGAGGGTGGTCAGGTCTCCCCTGCCATCATCCTTGTGTCGTCGAACGTGCGCTACCTCGACCTCAACAACTGCACGTTCTCTCAGGGCGGGCATTGCTTGGCCGTGGTCAATGGTGACGTGGCTGCGTCGCTCTGCCGGTTCGAGACTGCCTCGACCGTTGCGGCGATTCACATCTCCGCCTCTGCGGGAACCGCTCGGCTGGCGATGGGCAACTCGCTCGTTCGCAACTTGGGTGCCGACTCCACGGGTATCCTGATTGATGCAGGCAGCGTGTGCGCGGCGTCTGACACGGTCTTCGATGTCAGCGCTGGTACGGGCAAGTGCATCGGTGGGACGGGCATTCTGGCCAAGAACAACCTGACCGTGCAGCCGGCGGCCCTCGGGGCGCGCAACACCAGCATCGCTGGTCCGACGGCCCTCGCGTTCCAGACCCTGTAATCTCTCTAGCTAGGAGCTCCTCATGTACCCCGACGTTGTGACCGACCGTAAGAATTCCGACGAGAACTCCCCTCTCACTGCGGAGCAGGCTGCTGTCCTCTCCAAGCTCCTTAACCCGGCGGGTACGCTTTTCGCCCTCGGCGAGCGCCTCCGCAAGATTGAGCAGCAGCTCATCGACCACGAGAATCGGCTCGACGACCTCGAGTGAGGTTCGTTTGAACCCATGAGATTGGATGCCACGCCACCAGCGTGGCATTCCTTTATCACCAATCTTACGAGAGGGACGCATGGCTATCTCTACGATCAGACCCGGACGGGCCTATTACCCCTCGCAGCAGTCAGCGTCCGCATCCAGCGACTCGGACCCGTACGAGTGGACGACCACGCTCGCCCCGGGCGATGTACTTCTCGTGGGAGGCGGTGGCCTCGGCGGAGTCTACGCTGGGGATGCTGTCAAGGTCCCCACGGGCTACACGGCCCGTAATGTGGTGATTCAGAACTTCTCGAGCTTGGTGGACGACTACTACATCAAGTTCGGGAAGAGCCTGCGCGACATCCTCGAGACGTCCGCGCATGCGATGGTTACTGCCCGAGGCCCCTTTTACTCGCAGGGCGACTTCGATCAGTTCGTCATCTACAACCCCACTGCGCAGAACATTCTGGTCACCACCCAGTGGGACGCCACCGGCGTTCCGGTGTCGTCGAACGCCGGCCACCCCGGCCATGGGAGCGCGACCCTCGACCTCTCGAGCCTTATTGGCGCGGCAGGTACCAAGACCATCGCCCTGACTTGGGGCCGTAATCGCCGAATCACCAAGCTCGCTGCCTACACCTCGACCGGCCTGTCGGCGGCTGGGGTCACCGCATCCATCTTGGTTGACGGGGTCTCCAAGGCTTCTCAGTCTCTGAATGGGATCGTCACCGGGACGCTCCTCGATATTCCCGTCACGCAGACTGACGTGACCCGCGCAAACAACGTCCAGTTGGTCCTCAGTGGTCCTGCCCAAGCCGCCGGCCGCAACCTCTTCGTCGAAGTTACGTACGAATTTATCTGAGGTAGGCCATGAGGTCTTGGACTTGGTTCCGTAAAGTCTGGTACGTCGGAGGCGGCGCACTTTCTATAAGTGCGCGCGTCCCGCTTGTGGGTGTCGCTGCAGTCGGAACGGCCAGCGGCAACCCGCAGATCAAGATTGACGACGCACTGCGTCCCTATGGTGACGGGGTTTGCGTCGGTACCAGTGTCCAAGCCAACTTCAGAATTATCGACGAAGTGCGTCCTGTATCCGTTCCCGCTGAGGGCACGGTCAGCGTGCTGCCGGTTTCTATCTCCGATGAGATCCGCCCCGAGGCGGTCAACGCCACTGGCACGGTGGTTCAGGCGTTCGTCTCCGTGTCGGACGATATCGCGCCTGCCGGTGTCGCCGCTGAGGGTACCGTCTCTCAGATGCTCGTCTCGGTCTCCGACGACGCACCCCTCTTTGGCGTCGGCGCTTGGGGTACCATTGCCGAGACGTCGGTCTCGATCTCCGATGAGTTCCGCCCGGTGGCGGTCAACGGTGAGGGCACCAGCCGTTCGCGCCTCCCGATCTCGGTGGGCGACTCGTTCCGCCCTGTCGCGGGCGACGCCGAGGGCACGGCCGTTATTGCGCGCCCGTCGGTCTCCGATGACGCGACACCGGTCGGTGTTTCTGCTGAGGGTACGGTCGCAGGGCTCACCCCGCTCGTGCAGATTACGCCCCTCGTCTTCAATGCCGAGGGCACGGTCTCTGTTTCGCAAGTGCGGGTGGCCATCGAGCCTGCTGTCGCTGACGGCGAAGGTACCGTCATCGTCGCTCTGCCGTCCGTGTCCGACTCGGCCACGCCCGAGGGCGTCGGTGCTATCGGCACGGCAGTGCAGAGCTTGGCCTCGGTGTCCGACTCGGCGACGCCTGTGGCTGTACCCGGAGAGGGTACGTCGCAGTCCGCTCGGGTCGAGATCCGGGTGCAGCCTGGGGCAGTCGCTGGCGAGGGAACGTCGGCGTTCTCGCAGCCCACTGTCTCGGACGAGTTCCGCCCCGAGGCGCACAACGCCATCGGCACCATCCACATCCACCTGCCGATGCAGATCGGCGACTCCATGCGACCGGCGTCTGCCGACGCTATCGGAACGGAGACCAGCCTACTGGTGGTGTCCGTGTCTGACACGGCAGAGCTTGTCGGTGCGAATGCTGAGGGCACTGTCACCAACGTTGGCTTCATCGTCGCGGCACAGACGACGGGTACTGAGCGGGCCACGGGTAGCATTGCCAGCCTCGGCGTGTCGGTCTCTGACCAGGCTACGCCGGCGGGCGCCAATGCCGTTGGCACCGCGCGCAACGCACGTGTCTACCTCGACCACACTCCGGAGTCTGTCAGCGCGATTGGCACGGCGGCTGCCGTCTCGGTGTCGGTCTCGGACGAGTTCCGCCCGACGGTCGAGAACGCAGTCGGAACCAGCGTTCTGATTGGCATCCAGGCTGCCATCCAGCCGACGAACGTCGTGCCCGCCGAGGGCACCGTCGTCACCGCTCCGTACACCGTCTCGGACGAGTTCCGCCCGACGGTCGAGAACGCCACGGGCGCGCCTGGCGCGAACCTCCCCATCTCGATCGGAGACTCCTTCCGGCCGGTGGTGGTCCCTGCCAAGGGCACGGTGGCTAACGCCTCGGTCCGCGTCGACGACGAGTTCCGGCCCGAGGTCGTCAATGCTGTGGGCACCACCAGCGTGCTCTACGTCGGCGTCTCGAATCGCCCTGTGGGCGTTGCGGGCGAGGGCACGATCTCGACCCTCCCTGTGCAGGTCTCCGACGAGGCTTCGCTCGCCGGCGTCAACGCCATTGGTACAGCGCGCACGGCGAAGCCCAAGGTCAGCTTCCAGCCCATCGGCGCGGCAGCTGAGGGCACCGTGGTCACGGCCAACCCGCTGTCCGGGTTCCAGGTCACCACGGTCACGAACGCCGAGGGCAGCGTCAGTGGGCGCCCCGCCCCGTACGTCGCACCGCTCCCGGTCGGCGTCCCCGGCGAGGGCAGCGTCACGTCGGCCACCCCGTCGTTCCTCATCCGCCCGGATGCCCCCGGAGCCATCGGCACCGTTGGCAACTCCGAGCGCCTCTTTGTGGCGGGCTCTGTCGGCGTCAACGCCGTTGGTACGGTCAGTGGCGCGGCGGTTGTGGTCAACGAAGAGATCACGCCTGAGGGCGTGCCAGCGGTCGGGTCCGTTGCCAACGTCGTCCCTGCCCTCTCGGCGAGCCCCTCTTCGATTGAAAATGCCGAGGGCAGCGTCGTTGAGGCGCGCTACCTGTACGCCGCCCCCACGGTGGGCGTGCCGGCAGAGGGTACGTCCGCGTCGGCCACAGCGTTCCTTAGCTTGGCTCCCGCCTCGGTGCCTGCGGTCGGGTCCGTCGCCAATGTGACTCCCGCCATCTACGAGCAGGTGCTGGCGGATGAGAACGCCACCGGCACTGTGGTTGACGTCCTCGTTCAGATCGGCTCACAGCCGGTCGGAGTTCCTGCCGAGGGCACGAGCGCGGACAGCATCCCGTCGATCAGCTTGGAGCGTACGCCGGTCGGTGTGCCTGCTGAGGGCACGGCAATCACCGACAACGTCGCGGCTATCCTCATGCCGCTCGTTGGTGTCGGGGCTGAGGGTACTGTGGCTGTGCTGCCCATGCCCGACCTCCCCGTTTACGTCATGCCTGTCGGCGTGGGCGCGATTGGCACGGTTGTGCAGGCCAACCCCGCGCAGCTGGTCTCGGTCGCGCCTGCTACCGATGCAGTCACCGACCGCACGTACTACGGTCAGATGGCGGTGCTCGACGGCTTCACGGGCGCGCCCGAGGTCATCACCACGGACCCCAACTCTTACCAGTTCAGCACGTACCTGCCGGACGGTACGGTCAACGCCGTCCTCCGCAACCCGAACGGTGGCTACTACGTCGGCGGCTCCTTCGGCCTCGTGTTCGTGCAGGCGGACGGCACTGTTGTCAGCGGCCCGACCTTCAATGGCGCCGTGCATGACATTGTCTGGGCCCAGAGCCTCCCTGGCGTCACGACGGCGGGCATCATCGTCGGCGGCGAGTTCACGCAGGTCACGGTGGGTAGCACCACCAGTACCCGCTATTTCTTGGCGGCGCTCAGCCCGGCCATGACCACCCTCTACGGGGCGCAGCAGAGCACTTGGACGTCCGGCGCCGTTTACACCATCTGCGCCACGACGTTCGTCACGTCTGGCTTCACGAACCTGATGTTCGTGGGTGGGCAGTTCACCTTCGTTGGGCCCGCGGGAAGAAGCGTCCAGAACATGACGCAGTTCACGGTCGCTTCCGACTTGAGCTCGCTCAATATGCGCATCTCGGTGAACTCGTCCGAGGCATACTGGCGGTTCCAAGGTACGACCTTGGAGTTCCCGACTACCCGCGTCACCAAGATTATCTCGGGCAGCAACACCAGCAGCGAGCTCTTCATCTTCGGAGACTTCAGCCAGGTCTACCGCGATAACGCCACTGGTGACGCTTCGTACGCACGTATCGGGGCCGCCGCCGCTACGATAAGCGTCGGCGCAACCAACCCGACCTACTACTTCACGCTCGCTATGACGGCGTGGGACCCGACCATCACGGGTGGCGTGGCTTACACCGCCGCGCTGACCCCGGACGGCATCTACATGGGTGGTAGCTTCACCACCGTCTCCGGTGTGGCCGCCTCGCGCCTCGCGCGCGTGTCTTCAGCCAGTGCTACTGACCCCTCTGTCCTTAGCTGTGCCACGGTCAACGGTATTGTCCGTAGCATCGCCCACCTCTCCGGAGTACCCGGAGCAGGGACGTTCATCGCGGGCGACTTCAGTACTGTGTCGGGTCAGCCAGAAGCCGGTCTCGCCAAGCTCTCGGCGGGAACGCTGCAGGCAGGGTACGACCTCGACCTGCACCCGTTCCGCACGGGGACCACGTTCCGCTCGGTCATCACCAGTGGCAGTAACATCGTTGTTACCACGAGCGGACCAGCAGTGCTCAGCCGTGAGAACGTGCGCCCGCCCGTCGCCATCCGGGTCGCGCCCGTCACGGTCGCCGCCGAGGGTACGGCTATCACCGCCATGCCCGCCAAGGCGGTCAGGCCGGACATGGTTAACGCCGTGGGCAGCGTGGCTAACGCCATCCCGTACGTGGCAGAGCGCGCCACCGGCGTGGGGACTGACACAGAGTTTTTTACTCAGAGTCAGTACCTTTCAGTCAGCGGCTTGGACGACGGGCGGACTCTCGTTCAGAAGTACTCCGCGGACTTTGGCGGAACTGTACGGGCGATTCTCGCGGATCCACAGAACCCGGGCGGGTTCTTCGTGGGCGGTACCTTCGGCGTGCGCCGCGTCTCGCCGGCCGGCGTCATCACGAGTGGCCTCGCTGTCACGGGCGGCCCCGTACTCTGCATGGAGTGGGCTCAGAACGTAGGTGGCGTCACGACGCCGGGCCTGTTCATCGGCGGTGAGTTCACGGCCGTTGGTGGTGTCACTCGAAACTACATCGCCTGCTTGTCCCCTGACCTGCAAACGCTCCGTGGCGCATACCCCGTGTTCAACAAGCGCGTCACCGCTCTGATGGGTACATCGCGCGGTGGTAACTTCTTGTTTGCGCTCGGCGACTTCAACTGGATTACCTCCGGTATGTATGCCGAAAAGCAGAACTACTACTTCGCCGGCTGCTCCGTGGTGGCGGATTTGTCATCTGCCACCCGCCGGCAGTGGTACAACTCGCTTAGCACCGGTGGCCTGTTCGGGCTCTCATGGAATGGCACAGGCGCTCCTCTAGCTTTGGCGCAGAGTCTAACGACTAACACGCTATACGTGGTCGGTTCGTTTACGCAATACAACGCAGATGATCAGCAGACGACAAATCGAACTATCACTCGTAACCGGGCGATAGCGCTGTCGCTTAATGTTGAGGGCGGTACCTCGCCGCGCATTGATTACCAAGCGTGGAACCCCAACTTTAATGACACGGCAGATGCCGTCGCGGTTGTAGCTGGCGGTGGGGTGCTGATCGGAGGTCAGTTCACTACTGTTGGCGGTGTCGCCGCGAACTACCTGACGCGCGTGGCCGACCAGAACGCTGCAGTCACGCCTCTTTCCGCCCCCGTGGTAAACGGGCGTGTTCGCCACTTGATCTCGTATAATGGCCTCGGCACTGCGGATGACGGTGTGATTGTGAAGGGCGATTTCACTACGATCAGCGGAGCTGACCGGCCGTACTTGGCCAAGATCAAGGCAAGTGACGTCACGGTCGCATCCGACTGGCCTGCATCGGCAGGAAAGTTCCGCGCTATTTCACCCACTGCTGAAATCGCGGCCAGCGGCAACAACATCGCCATCTGGAGCGATACGAATATCGCTCGCCAGTCCGCCGCACCAGTTCCTGTCATCTCTGTCAGGCCTGTCGTCTCGGAGAACGCTGCAGGTACCAGCGCCGACACCGGCAGGCTCTACCCGGGCATGCAGTTTGTGCAGGGCGACCTCGTCATCGGTGGACCGTTCACCATTAACCTGTCTGCTACGACGCACTTCGCGCCCGAGACGTACCGCCTGTTCGAGGTCACCGGCGACATCGTGGGGAACCTCTCGGACATCACCTGCATCTCCGAGGCGGGCTTCACCTGCACGCTCTCGTGGGAAGACCCCTACGTCCTGGTCACACTTACGCCTCCGTGAGGTAACCCATGGCTCTGATTCGCCCATTCACGCATGACGGCGTCGACTACCCTGAAGCCTACAGCCGCATTACCTCGGTGCGCGGGGACAAGGAGCGCGTGTATGTGTTCGTCGTCACGCACCCTGACGAGGCCTCGCGCTTCCGTGAAGACTTCCCGATCGGTGCGGAGGAGCTCTGGGGTGCGGTATCAGTCATCTCAGGCGAGTTCTTCGCGTCTGCGTATGCGTTCGTGAAGACGTGCCCCGGTTACGAAGAGGCTGTTGACCACGTCAACATGGACGTACCTGAGACTGAGCCCGCCTACCCAGGGCCTTCGCCGTTCGCAGGCACTGAGATTGTGGTGGACGCTGAGGAACCAACTTACTCATGATGAGGTGAGCCATGCCTAACGGAGTATGGATTCTCGACGCCAACGGTAACTGGGGGACGACCACTAGCTGGTCCGGCGGCGTAATCGCGTCCGGTCAGAGCGCCATTGCAGACCTGCGCAATAACATCACGGCAACTCGCAACGTTGTCCTCAACGCGAACTACACTATCGGGCAGCTCTGGCTCTCAGATGGCTCAGACCCAACTCCTGCGACCTGCTTTGTCACGCTTACGCGGTCCTCGTCAGTCGGTGACCTGACGTTCCAAGCCCGCACGATCCGCATCTGCAACTCGACAGTGTCGCAGGTGTTCACGAACGTTGGCATCGTTAGCTTTCCGGACGGCGTGTCGCAGTTGACCTCGCAGACCTTCGTCGCGGAGAACCGGGGTACGGCGGCGAACAACCTCGCTATCGGCACGCTGAACATCTTCTTTGAGCCGGCCGAAGGGCTCATCAGCTGCACAAACACCACGGCGAGCACGGGCGGCACAGCCTATTTTGCAAAGAACATCACCACGACTACGACCACGCTGACACTCGACAATGGTGCAAGTCAGCCCGTGTTTCTTACTGATGGTAACTGTACGTTTAGCCCCCGCCTCGCAGGTACAAACGGCGTAATCTTTACCTCTGCCGTTCCAACCCTGCGCAACTACAGCAACCTCTTTTACTTCTCTACGTCAAACCTAGCATTCAACCTGTCCGGGAACATGAAGATCCGTGGCGGCGTTGTTGTTTATGCAGGCCTGTTCAACTCCGGCGCACCATCCCTGTTCAACAACATCACATCGTATGACATTGAGCAGGGATACCTAATCTGGCGTGGCGCTACTGCCCACACGATGTCGCAGCCGTTCACGCTGCTTGGACCCACTCCGGGCTATGAGGTCCAAGGCATTATTCAGTGCCATAATGCTGGTGGCGTAACGTTCTCCGACAATGCCAGCGTGGCTGCAGCCGAGGGCTTGTTCACTGGGACCGCTACCGCAGACTCGGGTGTCAACGGATTCCTCATCTTCAACGTCTTCCCGCAGAACGCCTCGCTTAACTTCGAGCAGTACATCGCGACGACGCTTGCGAAAGACATGCGCGTGCGTTTCAACACCTCGGGGCAGACCTCGACGCACTCGTCGGGCAAGGGCATTGGCACCTACGGGACGTCCGCTGCTTCGGTGAACGTGCGCGCGCTGCTGGAGGACAACGGCCTTCAGACTACCTACAATTCTCGAATCTTCCTTTACTCCACGTCGCTGTCATCGACGCCCATCGTGTTCACCGGCACGAACACCAACATCACGGTGGCGGGCAACATTGAGCGGGAGGGGCGCACGCTTAATGGCGTGTTCTCGTACCCCAACAACACGAACTTCCCTATCGTGTGCAACACGCCAGGCACGATTCGCTTCACCGGCGAGAACAACTACAACGGTCTGACCACCGTCGCGTCCGGTACCTTGGTGGCCGACCGGTCCAGCGTGCTCGTGACGGCGGCTGGTGGCCTGCAGTACTACACGTCATCGCTCGGTACGAACACGGGTGGCATCACCGTCTCAGGCGGCGCCACCTTGGACCTGACCAACAGCATCGACCTCAACAAGGGCACTGCTACCCTTACGCTGTCGTCGACCGGGGCCACCCCGTCCAGTGCGCTGCGTGTACCGTCGGGCGGGGGTAACGCCACGGTCACGTGCGGCGGAATTTCGCTCGCGACTAACCCCGTGGCCATCGACACGGTGGATGCGGGATCGTCCCTGACGATCACAAACAGTGGTCCGATCTCAGGTTCGGGCACCGGCCTCGGCAAGTACGGCAACGGTACGCTCACCTTGGTTGGTGAGAGCAACACCTTCACTGGGGGCGTGTCGGTCGCGTTCGGCACGCTGGTTGTGACCAACCTGCAGAACATTGGAACCAACTCGACGCTGGGGACAGGCTCGGCCACCTCAGCCATCACGCTGGGTCGCGGCACTCTAAAGTACGCGGGCAATGGCTCCACGACCAATCGCCCGATTGTATTCTCTGGTATTGACCCGAAGCTGGATTCGTCGGGCACCGGGCCAGTCAACTTCTCTTCGACGACGGCTACACAGTCAGCAGGAAATCGCACGATCACGCTCACCGGAACGAACACTGGTGACAACACCCTCGCAGCTAGCCTTAGCAACGGCAGCACCGGCGCGGTCAGCATCAGCAAGTCGGGCGCGGGTAAGTGGATCCTCTCCGGGGCCGCCCTTAGCCACACCGGGAGTACTACCGTCACCACTAACGGTGGACAGCTTGACCTTGGCGGGGTTGCCCGAGTCATGCCGGGGGTCGTCAGTATCGCCCCGGGAGGCACTGTATCGAATGGTAGCTCTAGCACCCTCCAAGCCTCGTCCGTAGTTCTGGGCGGTACACTCAGGGCTCCCCTGACCGGAGCCACATCCCTGACGGTCAGCAGCACCACAACCGCCTTGCTTCATGTCCCAGACGGTTGCACCAACACAGGCACGGCCACAGTTAACAGCAGCGGGCAGGTAACCATCAGGACGGATGCGCGCCCGTACCTGCCAGACACCGGCAAGGTCTTGTCCGGAAACACGGTGGTCAACGGCACCCTGCGTACCTACGCTGGTGGCGACCAGCGGGGACAGGCGCGGTACGGTGGGAACCTGACCTTTAACTCCGGTGCTGTTCTGCATATTGGTGGCGCAGCATAAGCAAACACATTCTCTATACGTGACACGCGTGTTCGTAGCACGGTGTCACCAACAACCCCGCAGGCGGGCAGCCTGATTCACCCCCGGGCTGCGGCCCACTGATAGGAGTTCCAAAAATGGCGAGTGCCTTCTACCCGCACATCTTCAAGCACCTGGTCAAGGGCGACGTTGACCTCGACCCCGTTGGCAGCGGCGGCAACACCGTCCGCGTCATGCTCCTCAAGGACACCTACGCCTACGACGCTACCCACGAGTTCGTCAGTGAGATCAGCTCGCACGAGCTTGTGGATGGCACCGGTGGCGTTGTGGGTTATTCCCGCAAGGACATCCCGGTCACTTTGGAGGTCGACATCAACGCCAACGTCGGTGGCGTTTCTGACGCTGACGCCGGCGTGTTCATCGAGTTCGGCATGGACTCGAACGCCGTGTGGACCAGCGCGTCCTTCACCGTTCGTCACGCCGTGGCGTTCGTCGTCGGCGCCGGTGATTCGACGCACAAGCTGCTGTACTACTTCGACCTCGTGAACAACCAGGTTGTCAGCTCGGGTACCTTTGCGCTCCTCGACCCGACGCCCCAGCCCAAGCTGCAGCGCGCCGCTTCCTGATCCTGAAGCCTGCGGGTTGTACTAGCCCTGATGGGTGTCCCGTGTTACGGGCCCCATCGGGGCTTTTCCTTTTACGGAGGGTGTCATGACCAACCTTGAGGCGCGCTTTATTTCCTACGAACTCACCCCTGACGAGCACCGCCGCGCTGCTGACGTGCGCGCTGCCTACCTCGCCTTGGTGCGCGCGGTCGACGGGCTGCTGCCCGCCTGCCGGGAACAAGCCCTTGCCATGACACACCTCGAAGACTCCATGATGTGGGCAGTCAAGGCGATTGCAATGAACAGCGAAGGAGCCCGCCGTGGTTGACATCAAGCCCCACCCCGTGAACTTCGTCGGAAGCCCTCGTGAGCGTAAGACGGTCATCGACCGAGTCATCTTCCACGAGTCGGCAGTCGCTACCCTCGAGGGAACCCTGAAGGCACTTCAGGCCAAGGGCCTGAGCGTCCACTACTGCGTCGACCGGGACGGTCGAGTCACGCAGCACGCCCAGCATTCTCGAGCCTGCGCCCACGCTGGCGGGAACCCGCCTGGGACGAAGCACAATATCCGCTCGATCGGAATTGAGCTCATTAATCGCTATTATGGCCACCGCGTTAACCAGACTGCCGGTCTGACTACGTACACGGGTAAATACGCCCCAAAGATCATTTCCGGCATCTGGGTGGACCGGGCTTGGAATTCTACCACAAACTCCTTTGCCAACCCTGACCGCAAGTACATCATGCCGACGCCCGAGCAGCTCGAGGCCAGTTGGCAGCTGCTCTGCACCATCCTTCCGTACTACAGAAATATTGAGCAAGCGGGCTGGAGTGGGGTCACTACCACCCTGACTGGCAAGAAAGTCTACAATTGGACGACGCTGTCCAACCATGATGGACCCGGCATTAAGTGCCATGCACAATGGGCCCATGCTGACGGTCGTGTGGTGGATCACTACACGTACCTGCGGCACAAGGGCTTCACTGAGCAGGCGGCGTACGACCTGACCGTGAAGAACGCCAGCTCCATGCAACGCCAGACCGAGGTACCGTGATGGAACTCTCTTCGCTCTTCAAGAAGGCCAAGGAGTGGTTTACTTGGGGAAAGATCGCGTTCACTGCGGTTCTTGCTACGGCCACCTTCGGCACGTTCGTGGCTGGTGAGATTCGCGGCGCGAACATGCTCGAGCCCCGAGTGACAGCCTTGGAAGCGCGCGTCGAGAAGATCGAGACACACCTTGGAGAGCAGGGTGAGCAGCTCCTGAAGCATATCATCGTCATCCCCGATAAGGTTCAGCAGCTCGAGACCAGGGTTGCGGGACTCGAGGTCGAGATGCGCGGGTCCGCCAAGGACCTCGGGGAGATCAAGGGCTACCTCAAGGCCATGGCCGACAAGATGGGGGTGCAGCGTGAGCATGAGTGACGTGACCTACATCTGCGTCGTCCTCATCGGTCTCGGACTCGCCTCTGTGGCAGTCCGCAACATCGCCAAGAAGTCCGGGCGCGAGCTCTTCTTCTACGTCAGCGCCCTTGTTCTCGCAGGCGCCCTCGGCGCTCTCATTGCCCACCAGAGCGACACCCATACGTGGGGCGTTGGCCTCGTGATGGGTATGGCGACGGTCGAGCTCGGGGACACTATGCTTGCGTCGTCTAAGGAAGTCGTGCGAAAGACCTTGTCTAGGGTTTCCGACCGCTTTGCCGATGACCGGCAGCCTGGCTACGGAGCCGACGACGAGGGTTAAATGAGTGACGATCTCTTTCAGCTGATCATGGGCGTCGTTGGCGCCCTTTCTGTTTTCTTCACCCACCGTAACAAGAAGAAGACCGACGCCTACATCAAGGAGTCCGAGGCTCGCCAGGTCAGCCTCGAGCAGGCCCTCGCCCAGATCACGGCGGTCGCAGTCAACACCGTTACTGGCGCCGAGAAGAAGGCGAAGGTTGCCAAGGCCGAGGTCAAGGCGGAAGCTGCCTCGGTCGCCAAGGCCGTCGAGGAGAAGGGCGCTGCGCAGGCTGCCGCTGAGCATATCAAGCGCGTTCGCGCCCGCAAGGCTGAGGCCCCCAACAAGGAGCCCGAGGCCGCCCCCGAGCCCGCCATGGTTGTCCCCCCGCGCAAGCGTGCCTCGCGCGCTGCCAAGGCAGTCCAAACCGGACTGATCGCTCTTTTGGTCGTTTCCCTCTTTCCGGGTAAGGCTCACGCCGCCTGCCCCGAGAGCGCCTCGGTGAAGAAGGGTCAGGTCGTCGGGTGCGACCTTGAGTGCGTCGACGAGTACACCATGACCGAGCTCGTCGAGCGCTCGATGGCCGCTGATGCCTGTGACGCAGAGGCTTCTCTGCTTCGTACTACGCTCGAGGCCAAGGACAAGGAGTTCAAGTCCTCGATCGAGGCTTACGAAGCGGCGCTTGTTGCGGAGCGCGAGGCTTGTAAGGAAGCCCTCAAGGACCAGAACTTTCTCAGCGACGGGACGTGGCTCACCGTCTCGGCCAGCGCGCTGGTCCTTGGTCTCGCCGGCGGCTTCCTGCTCGCTCGGGATTAATCCTCGTCGTCGAACGAGTCTTCGTCTTCATCTCCATCTCCCCAATCGTCGACTTCGTCGTCGAGGTCCTCCTCGTCGAGCTCTTCGTCATCCAAAAGGTCTTCGTCCTCGAAGTCCTCGTCGGCGAAGTCGTCGTCTTCCTCAAAATCGAAATCCTCATCCTCTTCCTCAAAATCAAAATCGCGTCCCATGAGTACCTCCTTAACCTTCTTTACGGGCCATGGCTCGGTCCGTAAAGTACTTGCGAAAGGTGGTTCGTAATGAAGAAGATAACGGAAAAGAAGCCCCCGCGCTGGGCGAGTACGTTTAAGCCCAAAGACAAGCGGACGAAGACAAAGTTTGTAAAGAACTGCGCTCGCTGTAATAAGGAAATGATCGGAACCAAGAACTCCTTGACCAGCAAGGAGTACTGCTCGTTCGAGTGCTACCAGTCCCCCTTGGGCGAGCGTTGGGAGAACCTCGTCACCAAGGACAACGGCTGCTGGCTCTGGAAGGGCGCCAAGAACGAGATGGGCTACGGGGTGATTCGAGACGGAGAGAAGCTTCTCCTCGCCCACCGCGTGGCCCTGCGCCTGAAGCTGGGATCCGACTTCGATGGGTTCGCCTGCCACACGTGCGACAACCCGTCCTGCGTCAAGCCCGAGCACCTCTACATCGGCACGCACGAAGACAACATGCGTGACCTCTCGGCAGCCAACACCTCGGCCTCTTCCAAGACCTCTTGGGCGGACCGAAAGGAAATGGCGAAGCGCTACCTCCTCGGAGAGGACACCGAGAAGATAGCGGCTGACTACGGGATCTCGGCCAAGACGGTGAGGCGTTGGGCGGAGAACTTGGGCTTTGAAGGAGACGCCCCTAAGCGGGGCGAAGGCCTCAAGTTTTCGGACCCAGAGTAACCTCGACATCAAGAACGCCGTTCTCGAGCGTGCAGATGTTCACCGAGTGGCCTTCCTTGCGAAGGTGATCGATGCGAGCCCGGGAGTGCTTGGCGAAAGTCTCCCAGCCCTCGTCATAGATCGTCCAGATCTCGCAGGATTCCTTACCCTCGGGACGACGAGCACCGCGGCCAGCCTTCTGGATGGTCTCGATGTGTGACTTCCCACCGCCTGCGTCGACCACGCTGGCGGTGTAGGGCATGTTCGCACCCTCGTAGAAGACCTTCGTCGCCACGAGCACGTCGATCTTGCCCGTGTTGAGGTCCTTCTGGACCTGCTCACGCATGAGATCGTTGCTCTTGCCGGTGACCTCCTTGACCTGGAAGCCTGCGAACTTGCGAAGCTTGTGGGCCATGGCCAAGGCATGGTCCATCGTCTTGCAGAAGACGATGCAGGGCTTCTCCGCCGTACGGACGCAGTCGATCAGGAGCAGGTCCCGCTTGGGGTTAGCTCCGATGGCCTTGTCGTAGAGGTGCGCGTACGAGAAGTGCGTGCGCTTCGTGGTCTCTTCGTGCTCGAACCGCACCGCGTAGACCTTGAAGCGCGCCACGCGCTCGAGCTCCATCAGGCTCTCGGTCGAGACCTCACAGAGCAGCGCCCCCAGCATGGCCTCGACCACCTTGCCAGACCCATCCGAGCGGCTGTAGGGCGTGGCCGACAGCCCGATGCGGTAGACGGCGTTGGGAAGGGCCTCGAGGCAGCGACGATAGCCGTCCCCGCCCGCCGAATGGCACTCGTCTACGACGACGCCTTCGACGCTGCTCAGGAACTCCTGAACCTCGGGACGCTCGAGACCCGAGCGAAGGCTCGTCTGCATGACGAAGGTCACGCGCTTGGGGTTAAAAACCCCAGCCTTGATCGTGCCTGGGTCCTTGCCGCCCATGCGGGCGTAGGTCTTCTTGAGATCCTCGAGGAGGTTCTCCCGGTGAACGATCACCATCCATCGAATATTTCGATTCAGAACGATGGCGTTGGCGAGAATTGATTTACCGGAGCCCGTGGACGCTTTGATAATTCCCACGGGGCGCTGAAGTATTTTTTGGACGGCAAGGTGCTGGTCCGGGTAGAGCTTTATTTCTTCGTACTGGGCCGGGACGTCCTCATACGGGACGGGCTCCCACTGGCGCTCGTCGAGAATATCCAGATCGTAGCTGCCGGCCTGCTCGACAATAGCGTCGAGCATGCCGACAGGCGCACGATTACCGCTCTTGACCGACACCGTGATGTCCTTGAAGCGTCCCCGCTCAGTGGGGACCTTCAGGCGATAGCTGCAGACCGCGCTTGCGACGAAGTCTGCGAATTCATCGCCCTCGATAATCAACTCGTTCGGCCGTACTCGAATCACAGGAGACCACCCAGCAGGTAGAAGGCTGTCCCGACGAGGAGGGCGTCCGCCTCGTCGTCGCACGAGGGAGCAAAGCCGTGAAGCTGCTCAGCAATGCGCAGACTCAGCTTCTTCCCCTCCTCACGGTCACGAGGCCAAACGGCGATGCCGACGTGCTTGCAGACGGCCTCGCGCCACTCGGAGATCTCGAGGACGCGGTGGCTGACGTCGTAGCCGTGCAGCCAACCTTTCACCTGGCCCCGGGTCTCAGCCAAGATCATGGCGGTCTTGGCGGACTTCCCGAGGTAGAGGCCCTCGTAGACGAAGGTCTTGTACTCCTCCGCCAAGAAGCGCCAGAAGTCGGCTGCGTCTCGCTTGCCACCAGTCGAGACTTCGGGGTCACCGTCTCGAGAATACGTCTGATGAAAGGCAGGACCCTTCTTCCCGTACTTCACGATACCGGACCAGACGAGCTCCTTGCCGTCGAACGCGGCAAGGCCAGTAGCTCCGACCTTGGCGAGGTCGATGGCGAGGTACTTCATGCGGGCTTCCCCTTCACCTGGTTGACGCTCTCGAAGAACGAGCGGGCCTCAGACCGCTCCATCGAGAGCATCCCGCGCATGGCCTTGAGCAGCGTCTCGAAGGCGTCGACGTTGTCGGCCCCGGCCGCCGAGATGATCATGAGCGCGTGGATGACGCCCGTAGGAACGAGGATCGGATCGAACTCATCCTCACCCGAGAACATGTACTGCTTCAGCGCCTCGATGACTGCGCTGGAGATACCACCGATGATAGCTGCTTTTGCTTCTTCCATGACAACCTCTCAGACCGTCCCCTTCAGGTAGCCCAGGACCTTCGACATCACTTCCTGCTGCATATCTGCGGGGACCTTAGTGGTGACCTGCTCATAGACGACCTTGTCGATCAGCTGGTCACTTCTTAGCTGCACTGCCGCCTCGCTGACCTTCGAGTCAGCCTTGCGGGCTTTGGGCTGCGAGAAGTTCTCGCAGATGGGCTCCATCGTCCCGTCGAAGCGGACGTAGGGCTCACAATTGAGGAGCTTGCAACGCTCGACGAAGGAGCGCACAGCCTCCTCGTCGTCCGAGCGCAGGAAGCGGGGGCCAGGCGCGTGCTGAAGCGCGACCTTGGGGCCCTGAGAGTCCTTCTTCAGGACCCATGCGCTGCCGTAGGCGAAGCCCTGATTATCGAAGCCGGTCGGGGCCAAGGCGCCGATCTGGATCTGACGAGTCCCAGCCGCCTTGGAGGTCAGGATGGTCGTGTCGGAGACGGCTTTGCCATCGAGCCAGCAGCTGCGGGCATGCCAGTCACCGGAGAGAACATACGGCACGCTGTACTTCTCCTGCCACTTCACGAGCTTTCCAACCTCGAGGACCTTGTCCGAGATCAGGAAGGACGGGGTCGCCCCATCGGCGATGCCGGCATGGGCGATAGCAGCGTCAGCGTGGTTCACCTCTTGGTCGAGGAGGTGGTGCGGGTACGGGCACAGGAAAACCCGGAGGTTCTCGACGTTCACGTACTGAGGCTTGGTAATCAGCTCCACCAGCAGGGAGGAGCACAGCGGGCTGAACGAGTAGTCGTACTCGCCGCTGGAATTGTGATCGTGGTTGCCCATCATCAGGTAGGTGGGCATGAGGCGATGGCGCAGGATGGCGGCAACCTTGCCAACCTGCGCCATCGTGGGAGTCGATTTGTCGAACAGGTCTCCGGCGATCACCACGGGCTCATGCGGGTTCTTATCCAGCGTATCCTTCAGACTCTGAAGGGTCTGCTCGAACCGCGCGTTGACGCCACCGATGATGGCGCCACCATTCTGCTTATGGTTCCCGAGGTGAACGTCGGAGATGATCAGCATACCAACTCTTTCTGAATATTGAGGATATCTTCGTCACTGAGCGCCGCGAGGGCTACTGCTCGACCCTGACCCAGCTTGCGGTCTCCCATCGAGAACCACGCACCGGAACGCTTGATCTTGTTCTGCTCGACCGCGAAGTCGAACACCGTCCCTCGATTATCGTAACCCAAGCTGTAGACGAGCTCCACATCCACCTGACGGTAGGGCTCGGCCATCTTGTTCTTCACTGCCTTGACGCGCACCGTATTCGAGATGGGCTTGTCGTTGGCGTCCTTGTTCGTCGAGATGCGAGTGACCTCGACGCGCATGGAGGTGTAGAACCGGAGGGCGTTGCCGCCTGGGGTGGTGTTGGGGCTACCAAACGTCACGCCGATCTTCTGCCGGACCTGGTTCGTGAAGAGCACGCAGGTCTGGGTGTTGGATGCGACGCTGGCGACCTTCCGCAGACCCGTGGACAGCAGGCGAGCCTGCAGGCCAATGGTCGAGTCAGCCGCTGACTTCTCGAGCTCTGCGAGCGGGGTGAGCGCCGCAGCACTGTCGACGACGATGATGCCGTAATCCCCTGACGCGCACTCGTGGTAGAGCGTATCGATAGCGTCCTCAGCCGAGGAGGGCTGATAGACCGCCAGCCGCTCACGGGAGCAGCCCAGCTGAATCGCACGCTCAGGGTCGAGCGCATGCTCAGCGTCGATGAACAAGGCAGCCTTGCCAGCCCTGTTGGCCTGCGCGCAGGTCTGAAGAACGAGAGTAGTCTTGCCGCCGCTCTCTGCACCATAGACTTCGGAAATACGACCGCACGGGAACCCTCCAATACGGAGGGCTCCCGTGTCGATCGCCCAGTTGCCCGTCGGGATGACGGGCGTCTGGATAACCTCAACCTGTGAGAGGAACTGCGGCCGTTCACGCTTTGGAGCGGCCATGGTTCACCTCAGCGGGGCAGGTTGTGGTTCGAGCGGTTACCAATCCCCACCTTGCGCTGCGGCGGGGCGAGGTGAGCCAGCTTGGCCTCGAGCGCGACGTAGGGCTCGAACACGAGCTTCTCCGCAGCGATATCGGGGATGGGGCGATAGCTCAGCCACTCGCGGTTGAACGGGCCAGCCTGACGCGGATCAGCCTGAACGCTGTACGACGTCTTGTTGTTCTCAATGGTCTTGATGATGTGAACATCGTAACCAGTGGTCGCAGAGGCGTAGTTACCGTAGAGGGCGAACAGGCCAGTCGACGGGTCGTCGGCCTTGCCGTTGAGGGCCTCGTAGATGGTCTTCGTGCAGGAGAGCATCTGAGCGCCGAGGCTCGGGTTCTTCACGTCGATGACGAGAGCGACCCACCGCTTGGAGGGGAAGAGCTCGTCAGCCATCTCGACCATGCCGGCAGCCTTCAGCTGGGCGGCCTTGTCGCAGACGGGGCAATCCTCGCCCATGTGAGCCTTGCGGCACGGGACGGGGAACTTCTTGCCCTCGGCGTTGGTCGCCCAGTGCTCCACAACCTGCTGGAACAGAGGACGGTCCTTCATCTTGGGGACGAAGCGGACGACGTTGCGACCCTTCTCGAGGCGAAGGTTGGAGGAGTAGGTACGCGGGACCTCGACCTCGGGGTTCTCGAGGGCGGCGGTCGTAGGGTCGAATTCCTCAAACTCGAAGTCGTTCTGGGCAATGATGTCACGCATGGTGTGAATACCTCAGGTAGAAAGGGAAAAAGGATTACAGGCCAGCCTCAATCTGCGTCTTGACGTAGGAGGTGAGCACCTTCATGCCCATCGCCCGGTCAGACAGGGAGTCCAGCTCGGCCTTGATAAGCTGGTACTCGCATTCTGCTTCGATGTACAGTTCCTCCGCGAAGACCACGTCGGGGTGCGTGGTCACCATGGCGGAGAGCGTAGCCTCGGTGATCTTGGAACCCACCGACTCCTCGCGGAGCATCAGGTAGGTGCGTGCCTCGGCCTGCTTGAGGTCGCGCTTCGTGCGCAGCACCTTGGCCTTGGCGTGTGCGTGCTTGTACGCCGCCGAGGCAACCTCGGCGGAAGCGCGGGGAGTGAGCTCGACGACCTGGTCAACGTCAAAGATGTAGCGCTCGTCTGCGTCAAACATAGGTTCCTCTCAGAAAGGTTGCAGGTTTCCCCAAGTAGGTCCGAATTCGAAGTCTGCTTTGAGGGTGAGCGGTCCGACCTTCTGCTCGGTCATGCACCGCTCCATGAGGTCTTTGACCTCGTCCTTATACTTGCTCTTGCACTCGACTAGGATTGAGTCGTGTACGGTCAGGATTATACGCGCAGGAAGTTTACTGTCTAGTAGTTTCTGCTCGATTTTTACTGCTGATGATAGACAGATGTCAGAAGCCCAGCCCTGAATTGGGGAATTCTGTGATCCGCGCTCTGCACCACCCTTCTTGTAGTTGTGGTAGCCGATAGAGGGCATCTCACGCCGACGGGCAGGCTTGCCGTCCCATGGGATCCAGACTTCGCCCGTCATCTGGGCCTTGATGCGAGCCTCTTCCATGGTCGCAGTCAGGCCAGAGTAGGCCTTCTCGAAGCCGAGGACGAGCTTCTCTGCCGCGTCGATGTTGATCCCCAGGTTCTGGCTCAGACCCTTCGCCGAGGACTTGTAGATGGCGGCGAAGTTGGCTGTCTTGGCTTGGTTACGATACGGGGACTCCTTACCAGCCGCCTTCTGCTCGCGGATGATCCGGATGCACTCCTCGCTGGTGATGCCCCAAGCATCGGGAGCGATCTTGGCTGCCGTCATGGTGTGGAAGTCGGAGCCGCTGATGAGGATGTCCAGCATCTCCCGGTCCATCGACCACGCAGCCGCGATGTAGATCTCGAGGGTCTTGTAGTCGGCCTGCACGATGATCCAGTCGTCGTCGTACCAAGTCCCGCCGAACGTAGTACCGTCTGCTTGGAACAGGTTCTTCACGACCTTGGCGTCGGGGCCACCCTTCGAGGGGATAGTCTGAGCAGCCGGCTCGGTCATCGACAGACGGCCCGACCGGGCACCTGCGATGTCAGGGCGAGGGTGAACTCGCCCGTCCGCGCCGATGTAGTTGGGGAGCGTCGTGACGTAGCTGCCGTAGAGCTTGATGAGCTTACGCCACGTCATCAGGTGATCGATGATCGGGTCACCCTTGAGCAGGGCAAGCGCCTTCGCATCCGTGGAGACCGAGCCCTTCTCGGTACGGAGAACTCGGTCAGGCGGAGCCACCGCCTGGATGTACTCGCCGATGTTGGCGTTGGACGTCGGCTTGATGCCCTGATCTGCGAAGAACCTGTCGAGCTCTGAGATCTTCGCGGAGAAGTAGTGCTCCGCCTGCTTGATCGAGTCCCTTGAGATCGACAGTCCCGTGCGGGACATGCGCCCGAGGAAGCCATAGGCAGGGTAGATCAATCGCTCTCGGTGCGCCCGGATGGGAGGGTACTGCTCAAGCTCGCGCATGTTGCGCTCGTGGACCGCCAAGGTGACCCACGAGTCGCGAGCGGCGTAGCGGTTGAGTACTTCGGGGTCGACGCCCTTGTACATGTACGCCTTGATGCGCTTCTTCATGTACTTCTTGGTGTCGGCCGACATGTCATCCCGGATGACTTCCTTGATGACGTCGTCCTTGATGTCCTTCTGGGCGTCGTCCATCTCACGCTTCGGGGAAGGGATGCCAACTCCGAAAGCCAGCTGCGCGAGCTTGGCGTCGCACTCACCGTGGATGAGCTTCGCGTCGACGCGCGTGTCCCACGTGATGGGTCCGGGGCGGAACTTGAACCGGGCGTCGACATCGAACGCCTGGATGTCGTAGTCGATGTTCTGGCCGCCGTACTGGATGTGGGGGCGGGTCAGGGCGTGCTTCACCCACGCGCGCACCTTGGGGTCCTCGAGGGCCTCGTCGTCGATGACGAGGGTCACTGACTCAAGGTCCTTCGTCATCGTGATACGCACGATCTCGAAGTCCGTCTGGTGCTGCAGGCCGTGGGTCTCGGTGTCGAACGAGATCACCTTGGCGTCCGACAGCCACTCCTCGGCCCAGTCCAGCTCAGACGCCTTCACGACGTGCGCTTGGACCTGGGGGAGCGCGATGCGCTTGGGGTCGGTGTGGAGGTCAAGGAGCAGCTGCACCTCCTCGACCAAGTGGCGGTGAAACATCTCGTTCGAGAGGATTTCACTGGCCTTGTGCGTCCCGACGATGGGGATTCGCCTGTTCAATGAGCTGCTGTGGACACTGAAATAGCAACCGCGATTTGAATGGGTGCTGATGGGGAAGCCGGCGAAGGCTTTCGCAGCGAAGCCTCCCATCAGCAGGACCATGTCAGGCTTGAAGCCAGACCATGACCACGAGAGGTACGGGCGGCACGCCGTGATGTCGGAGTCCTTGAGCGGAGCTCCGTTACGCCCACTGAGCGTGCCGCACCGGAAGGCGTGGTCGTAGAGGATGTGCCCCTTGAACCCGCGTCCTCGGATGGTCGAGGTGACGATGCGCTCCGTGGCGGCATCGAGCACCGATTGGGAGAGGATAACGAGCATGCGCTCGTTACCCTCACCCCGCACGAGGCGGGGCTTTGAGATAGTGGGCCCGTCCCGGAGCTTCGACCGACTGCATAGGTTGCAGCCGTCTCCATAGGACTGAATCACCTTGGAACGACCGCTGGCCGTCCACTTCCTGTCGAGTTCGACCACGTTGGGCGAGACCGGGAGGGTCTCGTCCACCGCGATCGTGTCGAGGTAATCCGGGAACAGGTCAATCATGCGAACTTGCTCGCGACAAAGCGGCGGATGGTGGCTTCACCCGGCGGAGTTTTCGGGAAGGACTTGAACTTGCCGGCGTTGGCGAGGATGAACGAGATAGCCTCGTCGAGGTCCGCGCCCTGCCCCTTGAGATAGCCGACGGCATCCTCGAGAGCCACGCCGATCTTCGGGGTATCGTAGATCTGCGTGTCCATGCGCCACTCCTTGGTCAGCGCAGCGCGCTGCGGGAGCTTGGCCAGAACCTCCTCAGGACCCTCCACCTCGACAGGCGCGCTGGGCGTCGGGTCGTACTCCTCGTCCTCGTCCTCGAACTGGGGCTCGGGAGCGAGGTTGAAGTTGGCGAAGCTGGGCTTCGCTTCCCCCATGACCTCGCGGTCGTCGTCCGACCCGACCGAGGCACCCTCGTCCTCGTCGAAGACGACCTGGGAGGCCTCGAGCGCCTTGGCCTGCGGGCGAGGCGACGGACCAGTCACGGGAGCGTCGGCCAGCTTGCGCGGACGACCACGCTTCTTCTTGTCACCCGGGGGCTCAGTCGCCGGCAGCGTGAAGGCAGGCTTCTCTTCCTGCGGAGGAGAAGCCTCGACCACGGGGGCGGTGACCTGCACGACGGGCTCGGTCACGGTGAACGAGATCACCGGCGCGGCCTGCAGCACAGGGGTCACGGTGACGTAAGCCTCCGGAACGGAGGGTGCGGGCTCGGGCTTGGGCTCAGGCTTAGGGGCAGGGCCGACAGGTCCAGTGTTGGAGGCCAGGGCCAGCTGGTTGAACGTCTTGGCAAAGCTGAACATCTCATCAATCGAATCGAAACTCACATTGATCTGCATACTTCCTCACTAGCTTGCTGAATGGACCTAAGGAACTCTTCATGAGTGGCATCCCCCGGGTCCTTCCCGGAGGCGACTGGAACGTAAATTGCGTCGATGCCTTGTACTTTGAGCAGCTGAGCCAGTGCCCAGCTTTCTGCTCTCGCGTCACCGTCCAGCATTATGTAGACGCGTTTTCTAACAGATGCAAGTAGCTTTTTGTGCTCCTTTGATGGTTTTCCTAATACCGCTACAGCGTGAGGGTAGTGGGGCATCGCATCGAAGACACCTTCTACAACGACGATGGGCTCGTCGTCCCACAGCCTGTCCTTATTGAACATGCTGATCTCACGCTGGAAACCCTTCGGGTATCGGTACGACCGATCCTTCACGTTACGGGCCACAAAGCCAGAAAGCTTCTCTCCGTCCCACAGCGGTACAACCAAGCAGTCCCGGTAGAAGCCGTGCGTGCAGTACCCCAGACCACAATCGACGATCGTGTCCGGGTGTACGTTACGACCGACCACGTAGTTCCAGAAGAGAAAGTCGGAGCCAGCCTTGGGGCGCTCCGAGAGCGGGGTGAATTCCTCAGGCAGGGTGATGGTTGGGGCCTTCGCCTCGACGACGATGTCCACAGGCGGGATGAACCAGTCCTGCTCATTGCGCTTCTTGTAGAAGCCTTTCTCTTGGCACCGGTGGCAGTAGAAGTACCCCGAGTCCTGACTCACGGACATGTTCCGCTTGGACAGGTTCTCGTGCCCGCACCAAGGGCAGGGGATACGGAGCCAGGCGCGGTCGTCACCGCGCTCTGCTACGAACGCGGCGACGAGGTCTGCTACTTCGCTCTTACTCATCCTCGAACTCCCACTTGGTGTTACCCGTGAAGGTCGTCGGGGGCACCTTCATCTCATCAGAGACGGGGATGTTCGTGAAGTGGGGATTCGGAAGAACGCAGCCGTAGCTGGAATTAAAGGTGAAAGCGGGTGTGCGCTTGCGCGGAACGCCCGTACGGAACTTGGCCAGGTAGGCGTAGACCTTCTCGCTGCCATCGTCCGTAGGCTCGACGTTGACCGAGATGACGTTGTCGGAGACGCGGGACTTGTGCTGCGAGTCGGCGAGATCCTCAGTGCCGAGCGGGCCCGTCTTCTTGTTCTTGGACTGACGCTGCGGCTGCGAAGCAGAGAACAGAACGATGTTGTCCTGCATGGCCCACTTGCGGAGGTCCTTCGTAGCGCGCCCGCCGATCTTGTAGTCGTTGTCGGCCTTGGTGACGGCAGCTCCGCCGCCCAGCAGGTCCAGGTAGTCGATGAGGACGATCTCGTAGTCGTTGCCGCACGAGTTGCGAAGCCCCTCGCGAATGTCCTGCACCGAGGTCCCCTCGTCGGACTCGAGGATCCAAAGCGGCGGGAGGTCGAGCTTACGCAAGATCTCAGCAGCGTCGTCGGGCCGGTCGGTCACTTGGTCGATGGTCATGCCCACCAGCGGGGCCACGACACGGGCCGCCTGGTACTCGAACGGGAGCTCGAGGGTCACTAGGGCGCAGGGCTTACCCATGAGAATGTTGTGGGCCATGGTCTGGGTGAGGAGCATGGACTTGCCGACGCCCGTCATGCCGACGAAGACGGTCAGCGTCTTGTAGGGGGCTCCACCCTTCATGAGCATGTCGAGCTCGGGATTACCGACCCCGATGCGCTTCATGCCCTGCATGGCCTTGATAGCAGCAAAGGCCGTGTCGGCGCTCTGGGTCACGTTGAACGCCCGGATGGCGTTCATCGTCCCCAAGGACTCCACTGCTGAGATCTGCGGGATGAACTCGGCGAGCGACCCGCGCTGCCCGGCCTTCTCGATGATCTTGTTGACCAGCGACATCCGCTTGGAGCTCTTCATCGAGCGGCCGACGGACTCCCACGTGGCGTCGTCGGAAGGATGTTTTCTCTGCCAGATGTCTACGCAGGCATCGTGAACGGCCATGTAGTCGTCGAACGACATCTTGCCCATGTCATGGGCTTGCGTGACCTCCTGCAAAAGGATGCTGCTGTGCCGTTTGTGTCCTGCCTTGGCCATGCCGAACAGCGTGCGGTACGGGCCCTTGAACACGCTCGGGTCCATGTGCTCGCAGGCCAGCTGCCAGAACGAGTGGGACTCAAGCATCCAGTAGATAGAAGAAGCCTGAAGCTCCTCAACGAGATTGAAGTCGTCCATTATTTGACCTTCCTACGGCGAATTACTGTTCCCGTCTGATCGACGGTCCGGGGAGCCTGTGGCTCAGGTAGTGGTTCCTTCTTGGGGCGAGGCTCCTCGACCTTAGAAGGAGGGCTGCGGAATAGTATTGGGGACTCGGGCGGGGCCGTCGGCCTCGCCTTTGGCTTACTTCCTCCTGCCACTCGCTTGGAATTATTTTTCTGGTTACGTCCGAATCTGGAACGCTTGAAGTTAGGCTCCCTTCCGGGGACCTTGATCTCGGGCTGAAGGCCCAATTGTTCCGCGATACTTTTGGCTGCGCGGCGCTTGCGAAGCACCTCAGCGCGAGCTTCTGTCTGCTTCTCGCTGATTTTCCCGGCGATGTGGCACTGACCAATGCCAAACAGCTTGAGGTCGCTGATTGGGTTGTCGGAAATCCAGGCATCGAGACGAGAGGCGTCTCGATAGGCTGCCAAACGCTTCCTAATCACTATGCTATCCTGAAGTCCCTCAGAAATGAGGGACTCGATTTTGGCATTATACTTCTCCTGCCAGAGGGTAAGTGGTGCGTCCGAATCCCTAGATTCGGTCACGTACTCCATGTAGAGGTGAAAGGCCTCCCGAGCCGCGAAGGGCCAGATAACAAGCCCCGAACGTGCGTGAAACGGGGTCATCATCTGCGACCGAAACATGCCGCGCATGCGGGGCTCAGCGACCCATTTCGGATCCCAGATCCAATGGGGCGTAATGGCGTCCTGCCACGGCTCGGTCCAGCGGGGGTCCTCAGACTTGGTCCGCATCTCTGCGTACCAGGTCTTCAGGGAGATGATGCGCCAGATGACCCAAGGGCCGATGGCGAGGTACTTTCCGGAGTCGACGTCGGAGCCGCGCTTGTACTTGCGGAGGAACTCGACGAGGGTCTGAACCCGCTCTTCGTTGCGCTTGGAGCCGAACCACGCCTTGGTCTTGCGACCGAGGAGGGCTGCCTCTTCCGGGAGCATGACGTGACGAGCCGCACGCTTCGTCGCCTCGGCGAACCATTCGTCGAGCGGACCCGTGTCATTCGGCAGGTCCTGCGGGAGGCCCAGAACCGAGCTCTGGAACTTCAGGGCGAAGTCCTCCCACTTCACCATGGGCTGGGAGCGGCTCCTGCCGCCCGACCGCTCCATCACCTGCCTAAGCTCTTTCATAAGCTCCTTCACACCACCGCGACGTCGAGAACGAGAGTTGATGGGTCTGCTCTTACAGAAGACCTCGAAAGCCTGAAGCATCACACCAGCTCACAGTGGCTCGCACACACGAACCCTGACTTGCCGGTCACCCAGAGGATCAGGTCCCAGTCGTCAGTCTGGGCTTGATCAACCTTTCCCCCGTACCAGGCATGAGACCTTATCCAGCCGGTGTGCGGCTGGCATGGCATGTCCTTGAGGGGCCAGTAGCGGACCTGCTTTTGAAACTCCTGAGCATCGGTCACCTGCTCAAGAGTGAGACCTAGAGTAGTAGGAGGCGTTTCCATGAGTGGACCTCTAAGTTACTACGCGACTATAGTCAAGACCTGTTTTTAGTGTACTTCGTACATCAGAGCTACTAGATCTGTAGCAGGTCTACTTAGGCCTTGCGCCCAAGCTTGATTCATACTTGACTACGAACGCGCTGTAGTCAAGTTTCAGATTGCAGTTTTCTTCAGGAGGAGCCTAGACCTTGAAAGTAAAGAACTTATCCATGACGAACTTCCTGTGCCTCAAGTCCCTGAGCTACGAACTACCCGAGCGAGGCGTGGTTCTAGTCACGGGAGACAACGGTAAGGGCAAGACCACCATGACGATCGAGGCGACCTGCTACGCGATCTCGGGGTCGACCTTCCGGGGTACGCCAGCCAAGGACGACGGAGCCACCGTGCTCCGTCTCGAGACGTGGGACGGCCTTATCATCACTAGGAAGGAGAGCGCAAAGGGCACCAAGACCTTGGAGTGGTCCTATAACGGGACCTCGCCCGACGCCGATACCACCGCCAAGTCCAAGGACGCGCTGCTGGCCCTTACGGGGCCGCCAGACAACTGGAAGCGCACCCACGTCTTCTCGGCGTCAGACATCATGGCCTTCTCGGGAGCTACGGACTCGGAGCGCAAGCTCCTCCTCGAGGAGCTGGTGGGGCTCGGGCGATTCGACGAGGGCTACAAGCGCGCTCGAGCAGAGCTCACCGAGCTCGATCGTAAGGTCAAAGCACTCAGGCTCGACCTGCAGCGCAAGCAGGGCTGGCTCGAGGACGCCGAACGAGAGGCTGCTACCGTGGCTCCACCTCCGCCACCGCCCGTCAGCGAGCTCGAGGCGCAGCTCACGGAGGCTACCAAGCTCTCCCTGACGGCGCAGCAGGAGCAGACCATCGCCAGGCGGGCGCTGGACATCGCACATGCCAAGTACAACCAAGCGTTGTCCGTTAAGGGCAACTGCCCCACCTGCGGCAAACCCATGAACGACCCAGCGCATCTGGCCCAGATGGTTCAGGTTGCACAGGACGAACTTCAGGAAGCCAAGGCAACGTTTGATCGGGTGCGGGCTGAAACGCAGCCTCACATGGACGCTTACCTTCGCGTCAACGGCGCCCTCAACGCCGCGAAGGCAGAGGCGCGTGCGAACGAGCGCCTCCAGGCCGCTCACGAGGCAGCCATGAAGCGCGTCGACCAGCTGGTCACCGAGATCTTCGAGACGGAGGTCGAGCTCAACTCCTTGGAGTGGGACCTGACCTGCCTCGACCACACGTCCAAGGTCATCCAGTCCGTCCGGGGCAAGATCTTCACGGACGCGCTCACCAGCCTCGCTGAGCTGTCCAACAAGTACCTCGATCACCTGTTGCCAGGCATGCGCTTGCTCCTCGAGGTCGCCAAGGTTCGCGCCACCACCGAGGCCATCTCGCTGGCGGTCGACCGGGGCGACGGCCACTACCGCCCCTACGAGGCCATGTCCGGCGGGCAGCGCCGGCGCGTTGACATCGCCCTCCTGCTTTCGCTGTCACAGCTCTCGCCCAGCAGCGGGACCATCTTCTTCGACGAGGCCTTCGACACCCTCGACCGCCAAGGGATCGAGGCCGTTTGCGAACTACTTTCTGATTTCGGTGAAGAGCGCTGCGTTGTGGTGATTTCTCACAACCAAGAGCTCGCAGCGCAGCTTCCTATTATCAAAGCGCTGCATCCGTCATGAAAAATACGTTGCCAACCCCCAACCCAGATACTACGTTGCAACCACCCTATTACAGCAAGGGGAGGAGAACCATGTCAGTCAAGATTACTCGTAAGGCCAACTTCCTCGTCTACCGCGCCGCTGGCGTCTCGGTCGAGGTCGACGTTACCAAGGTGAAGGACCTCCACAACGTGGCAGCGTTCCTCGGCTCGCTCGATCTTCCGGAGGAGAGCAAGCCCCGTAAGGTTCGCCAGGCGCCTGCTGCCGCCGCCAAGAAGGTCGAGCCTGAAGTCTCGTCGTCCATGGGCGATGACATCGTGCAGCTCATTACCAGCGGCGTCGACACCGAGGAGGGCATCGTCGCGGCCCTTCATGACAAGCTCATCGCCTCGGGCAAGAAGAGCCCGAAGCGTTCGGTCAACACCGGCCTTCGCCACGCGAAGAACGCCGGCTCCATCCGGGAGCTTCCGGACGGGCGCTTCGCGCTCGGCAATAGGTGGTGAGTCATGCCGGTCGGCTACTACTCTGCCAGTGACGTTCTCACCGATGAGATGATCTCCGAGGTCTTCGCGGCCCTCGGCTCGTCCCAGAAGGTGACCTTTGGCCCGAGTGGAACGCTCCTGAACAAGTCGGAAAAGCTTCTCCCTGAGAAGCTCGTTCACAAGGTCCGGAACTACCTGGACAAGAAGAACATCCTGACGCGCAGGATCATCTGGTTCGACCGGCCCAAGTCCCGCATGGGTGACCGCAGCACTGCTGAGGTCCTCGTCGGGCGCGGCTGGCCTCGTGCCATCGTTTCCATCGTCATGGGCTACGACCCTGTTACTCTCACGCGCTGGGGCATCGAGACCTCGGACAAGGAGACACCTCCTGTGATCTTGTCCGAGGAAGTTGCCGAGGCTCTCGGAAAGTCCCGCCTGGCGGCCGTCAACCCCGGCCTCCTCGAGAAGACTTCTCCGAATCGCATGCGTCTGATTGGGCAGTGCCTCACTGAGCTACTTGAGCTCATCGAGAAGGCCGATAATGAGCGGAAAGTCCGAAAAGAAAAGTGAGGTCTACGACCGCTTGGTCCGGGCCTTCCAGAAGATCGGCAAGCCTGACTTCACTGAAGCAGCATTGCTCGCCGACACGACGGTAGGTCGGGCCAAGACGGCGTGGACCCAGGGCTTTGGCAAGGTGGGCGAGACTCCCTTGCCTGCCATTCGTGATCTGTTCCTGAAGGAGCAGGTCCGAGCTCGGGCTACTCGCGCAAAGCTTCACAAGAAGCTCATGGACCGCGCTCGAGGAGCTGCCGAGGACGCCCGTGACGACACGGCGCTCTCGGCGGCCCTCGAGGGTCTTGTCGTTCGCAAGGCGATGATGGCCGCCGACGAGCTTGTGGATCAGATTCACACGCTCGTCTCGGCCGCTCGCACCCTGGTCGACTCCATCTCCAGCGACGTCATGGCGATGGTTCACGACAAGGAGACGAGCACCCAGATGAAGATGTCGTACGCGACCAACATCGTAAAGCTCTTCAAGGACGCTGCCGACTCCGTCGACAAGATCCAGAAGATGGAGGGCCGTTACATGGGTCGCCCCGACATCCGCATCTCGGTCGAGCAGGACGACGACATCGAGACGGACCTCAGGGATATCCTCAACGGGTATGAGATCCTCAACACCCATAAGCGCCTGAGCAACAACATCATCGACGTGGACGTCGAGCCTAAGTAAAGCTCAAGCGAGAAAAGAAAAAAGCCGCTTAGTTTCTTTCGAACTAAGCGGCTTTCTTTTTGGGCTCCGTTTCAGGACTCTACTGCTGCTACCCAAAATCGCGGGCCTCAAGGACCTCTGCAGTAGGTTTTTATCCTGTCAGGTGGTCGAGCTCTTTCTCATCTAAGAGAAGCTGCTTGGCGCGGTGTAGAGCGGGAACCAAAACCCTCTCCCCCAAGCAACTTAGAACTTTTCCCTCTCGCCTTGGCAGCGAGATTGAGAGGACTTGTATAGGCCCTCGGCACGTTTGTCTAGCGACAAATCAGTCTCAGAGATAATTCAGCGACTCCCTCAATTCCGAGACCGAACGCCTGATGTCGGAGGCTACCTCGTTCGACATCCGATGGACGTTGTTCTTGATCAGGTCGCTGCGAAGGCGAATGGCCGCGTCGTCCACCGCCTTGCAAGCAATCGCCAAGACCATCCCGGTGTCTTGGAGGTCCACGATCCGCTTCAGCTGCTCGACCGTGGAGAACCAAGCCTCATATCTCTCCTGCAAGCTTTCGTTCGTAAATCTCATTGATCTTCTCCACCACCTTCCAGTGCTTGGAGCCCAGGGTGCAGCTCCACTGATAGCGGGCGACGTTCGAGATGGCCGCCTCGGCCGTCCTGAAGGCGCTGCCCGGGCATTTCTTTTCGGCGCGCGGGAGAGCCCGCTTCACCATCTTATCCCAGCAGCGACCCGCCCAAATAAGATCGTGCGCTTGGCCCCCTGAGTCCCCGCAGTACCGTCGGTTCACCGGCCAGAGCTGGAAGGGCCCGTGAGCCATGGCAACACCACCTCGGTAGTCACCGAAAATACGGCCGCCCTTCTGAGTCTCCCGGCGGTACGACGCTTCGATGCAGAAGACCCCAAGCAGCAGACCCTTACCCCACTTGTCCATCCCGAGCTCCTGCTCGAGACGCATGAGTACAAGCAGGTCCAAGCCAGCGGTCTGGAGACCATTGGGGCACGCTGCGAGAGCAGCGCTGAGGTAAAGGATCTCCGAGGCAGTCGGGATTCGGGAGGCGAGCTCTGTGTATTCGTCGAATTCCTTGATGTCCTCGAACTTCTCGTACTCTTCTTCGTATTCTTCGCTCATGTAGTCATTATAAGATGGCTCAACCATCGGGTCGTCGCGACCATCATCAGCACGCCCAGACGTCAGACAGATTCCAAAGGAAATCGAAAAGGCCAGCAGCACACAGAGAGTCTCGGCAATCTTCTGGAAGGCAGTTTTCTCAGTACCAAAGGGCTCGAGCATGAAAATACCTCACATGTCAGAGGAGGACCTGAGAGTCCTCGCAACCGCAGACCCGACGGCGTTCCGCAAGGTGAAGAACGCCATGGACGCGATCAGGGTTAAACAATCAAGAGAAGATCCTAACGCGTTTGCATCATACATACTACGCGATGAGCAGACCGGGAAGCCGATCAAGCAAGCTCCTTATCACAAACGTATACAGGAGATTGCAAGCGAAGATTCTCGCGCAGTGATCTGGGGACACGTCGGCATGGGTAAGTGCGTGACTTCAGACACGATTTTTGTTGGGGAGGCGGGGCAACCACTAGACCTCACTACCCTTAGGTACCTGCGTTCAGTAGGTCCAGTAAAAGTGATGTCGCTAGACGAGCGTACTGGCGAGACCTACTGGGCGCCCGTGAAGTCCATCGACTACGACGGCAACGTTCCGTGCATGCGCGTCATCACCGACGCCGGCCATGAGACTGTAGTCAGCGCCAACCATCCGTTCTACGTCAGGCGGGGCGACAGCGAGGGCTGGGTCGATGCCAAGAACGTCAAGGCGGGAGATATCGTCTTCACGCCTGGACAGTACACGCCGCCCGAGAAGTCTTGGTTCGCCAAGGACGACGCAGCGATGATCGGCCTGCTGGTGAACCTGATCGACGGATCAGCACCTATCCCGCAGAGCCTGCGCCCTGAGCCGTTGGTCTCGTTTATCATCCCGAGCAAGATGAAGGACGCCCTGTGCGACAGCGTTCTTTTTCACCTGCGTCAGCTGTGTGGACCTCGGGGATGGGAACCCAAGGTCACACAGCACAACGGGTATCTCATTGAGATAGACGCGGCCGCGAAATTCCTGCTCAGCCACGGGTTCAAAATCAGGTACGAGTTCAAGAAGGGCTACTGGCACCCGAAGGTGAGCGGCAAGCTTCCCGCCGCCCTGTTCGGGGCGGGCGACGAGGTGTTGTGGAGCCTGCTCACGGGCCTTTTAGTCGGCAGGCTCCGGGTCTCCAGCCTTGCGCTGGGGACCTTCGACGCTTTCCGGGACTCCGCTCTCGACCACTCCCTCCGCTTCGTCCTCTCCCGACTTGGGCTTACCCACAAGCGTTATTCCTGCTCGAAAGCCCGGACCCGATTTCTTGGAAAGGCGGTAGCTCTGGTCTTTGAGCGCCTGAAGAAGGTTGCCAATTCGTACTACAAGCTCTTGGACCGGGTCCTTATACCCTACCTCGAAGCTCCCACGATTGGTCCCAGGCCAGAAGACAACCGAGTGTGGGTAGAGGCGAGAGTTCGATCGGCTGAGCCTGCGGGCCTCCGCGATACTTTCGCTGTGGAGATGGACGACCCCAGGCACACCCACGTCACCGACGGGATCCTCACCCATAATACCCAGCAGCTCTCCATCGCTCGAGTCCTCTGGGAGATCGGACGCAACCCCAACATCCGCGTCGTCATCGTCCAAGCAACCATCGGCCTCGCTGAGGGTATCGTCACGAGCTTGAAAAATCATATCGAGCACAATCCCCGTGTTCATAAGGTTTTTCCGAATATGAAGCCCGGAGAAGAGTGGACGACGTCCCAGTTCTCCGTCGATCGACCTGGTAACCTTAAGGACCCCACAGTCACAGCTGTTGGCTCGGAAGGCAACATCCTCGGTCGTCGTATCGACATGCTTATTCTCGACGACGCCCTGACGCTGGAAAATACCCGACTCGAAACGCGCCGTGCGTCCTTCCTGCGCTGGCTGCAGTCGACGCTTTTCACCCGTCTCGAGCCTGGGTCACGGGTTATTTTCATCGGTAACGCATGGGATCCTCAGGACGCCATGCACTATTACTCGAGGATCGAAACTTGGAAGGCCTACCGCTTTCCGGTGCGAGATCAGAAAACCAAGGAGCCTCTCTGGCCGGACCGCTGGCCACGAGACCGTATTGAAGCATTTATCGCAGAAAACCCGCTTGAGGCTGCTCGAGCTCTCGACTGTAATGCTGAATCCGATCAGGGCTCGCGTTTCAAGGAGGCTGCGATTATCGCAGCCGTCGACCGTGGCCGAGGTATTTTCGGTGCTCGCAATCGAATCGAGAGCCGGGACGAAATTCCGGCCGACTGGATCACTGCGACGGGCGTCGACCTCGGTCTGAAGAGAGAAGTCGGGGCCGACTACACTTCCTTGGTCCATTGGGCCTTCACACCCGAGGGGAAGAAGGTGATTTTGGCCATCGATCGGGGTCGGTACGACTACGACGAGATTATCAACCTCGTCATCGACGCCCACATGCGCTACGGCTCCATGATTTACGTGGAATCGGTCCAAGCGCAGCGCTGGATCGTCGACACGGTCCAAAAGCAGTGCCCGGGAATCCCCGTGGCCTACTTTTTCACGAGCGGAAAGGGCGGATTCCAGAACAAGCACTCTTCGACGTTCGGAATCGAGGCCGTGGCCCGAGATTTTGCGAAAAATCTGATCGTGCTGCTCGCTTCCGAGGGCTCAAAGCCCGAATCGACGTCCGGTGTCTGCCCAAACGTCGCTCAGTTCATCGCTGAGGCTCGTTCTTACACCGCAGGACCGGGTCACCACTCTGGTGACTCACTCATGGCGGCTTGGATCGGCCATCAGGCCCTAAATCGAGCCGCTGGATTGATTTCTAGCGTCGAAATTTCGGCCCAAGTGCAGCCAGATGGGTCCTATGCGGCCACACCTTCCTCCGCACAGGAGACCAAGAGCCTCTCCAAGCGAGAATTGATGGAGATGGCTCAGAAAGAAGTCTTTGCGGACGTATTTTCTAGGCTGTTCGACTGAAGTAGCTCGGTGAGGAGCTTTTCGGCCCTCACCAGCACCTCATCTCCGGCGGCGTACGCCCTCATCAGGGCTACGCCGAATTTTCTCTGCACGTCCGTCTCGAGAAGGAGCGTCGTCTGCTCCTTTTCGATGGCGATCTCTTCGAAAAATGGCTTGGGGTCTACCGCCAGCAGCCCACAGATTTTTGCGACGTGCGTTGGGCCAGGTGGAGGGCATCGCCCACGCTCAATATTAGAGATGTGGCTGAAGTGGAGACCGCTTTTATCGGCCAGCTCCATCAAGGTAACGTGTCTGGCCTTTCTTGCACTGCGAAGCATCCGGCCGAAGTTCATATTGAACAACTCCTGTTCTTTCTGTCATCACTCACTTAGTATGGTGCGTGGACTCGGTGGTGGCGTGCTGGTTGCGACATTGTCCGAGGCCTTCTTCTCCAGGAGAATCGACATGTCTCTCCCCCTCAATGGCCCGATCGTTATCACCCTCCCCAACGCCGAGCCTGCGAACGGCGTGTACAAGTGCGTTGCCTCGTTCCGTGGGTCGGCCTCGGTTCTCGCTGAGGTTTCCGACTCCGACCGCGACGACGCCCTCGACGGCGTTCTCTCCGCTCTCCGTGGCCACAGCCTCGGCGACCTCACCCTTCTCCCCCTGATGATCACCACGGGTGGGAAGCTCGAGTACAAGTTCATCTGATCTCGCTCTCCTGAGCAGATCAAGTTCTTGTATCGTAGCCCAGCGACCGCACCTGCGAAGGGCGGTCGCGAAGCTAGGCCAGAGCCGCTCTGGAATCTCAACGCGAGGACCCTCCTTGTACAGCAAGGAAAGGTCCAGCAAGAGATCTAGGGCGGCTCTAGCTATTTTGGGGACAGGCTCCTCTTCGAAGTAGGCGCTCTGCTTTTCTTCCGCCCGACGAGCCCGAGCGTAGGCTGCCGCCCACGTCCGGTACTCGTCGCTGTCCCGAGGGACTCCTCGAGGATACCGAGGTGCCCCAGGTACCTTAGGCTTCATCACGCCTCCGGGAGAATATCCCGCACCATATAGAAGAGCGCAGGGGCGTGCCTCTTTGGCACGACCGAGCAGAGCTCGGCGATCATCGTCAAGGCGAACTCCCTCAGAGCATGCCGCCGGAATGGGTCAGGCTGCTCGTCATACGAATCGAGCAGGTGCCTCACCGTAACCAGAGATCTCTGGAGCATGACGACCATGTCCATGGTCAGCTCGGTATTTTCGTCACCCTCGTCGGCGATACCCACATGACCCTCGCTGTGTTTTTCGGATTCGGGACAGAGCAGATGCCGATCACGCAGCCTGCGGTGTCTACGACGTGGTACGTCAAGCCGTGGTAGAACACCTTATCACCGATCTCGAAACTCCGGTCGCTCATAAATAACCTCCGGAGGGCGAGTCTCCCACTCTGTAGAAGTCCCGTGAAGGCGTTTGGGTCGCTTGCAATCTGAAAAATACTCATGATTTAGACCTGAAAAGTAGGAAAAAATCAACCTGAAAAGCCGATTATGCTGAGCTGCTAAAAAGTTATGCTGTCAGCAAACAGCAGTAACTGAGCCACGCAGATAAATAAGGAAAGGGCCCCGAGGATTTTCTCGGGGCCCTTTCCTTTGCTCACGATTATTCGCCATGCGAAAAATGCTGCTGCACCCTGAGCGGAATGCTCACGTTTGCTTACGCATTATTTCAGACCCCAGAGGATCCGACGAGCCCTCTTCATCGACGACGCCTTGTCGATCCCGAAGACCTCCCGGAGGACCAGCATGTACCTGGCGGCCAAGGCGGAGCCGGCCTCGATGCCGATCTCCTGCTGCTTGAGAGACATGAACGCTCGGCCGGGGAAGTTGGAAGCGTACTCGAGCTCGAGGGCCTCTACCCGCGAGCGGGTGTCCTTGGTATCGATCTCGATCGCGTCGTCCTGCTTGTTGAGATACAGGTACACGCCCGAGTCCCACCGGAAGGGATAGACCTTACGGCGGGCGGCCAAGCTCTGGGTCACGCCGATGAACAGGCGAGGCGCCGCCGGCCACTTGAGGCCCAGCGAACGGTTCGCGTAGCGGCTCTGGTTGAGGAGGTGATGGTCCTCCTCTTCCGTCATCTGGTCGACCTCCTCGTGGAGGTAGACGCCATGAGCAGCGCGAGCCAAGGCAGGGGGCTCCCAGTCCGACTGGTACGGGGCCTGATATTCGCCGTCCGAGATAAACCAGTTGGCGGTGCTCTCAGGGATTTCTCCGGCCGCCCAGAGGGCAGCCTGAGAATCCCGACCGTCTCGGTTCCACTGCGGGGCAGGCAGGCTAGAGGCGATGTCGCTGACGAGCTTGTCCAGCTGGACCCGGTCAGGCGAGAGGATTTCCACCGCCACCCTGGCCCCCGCTGCTCCCAGCGCAACGAGGTCCTCGTATGACTCTTCGTCGATGCGCGACAAGATCATATCGCGAGGCTTTGCCGTTCGAATGGGCTTCGAAAGGCAAGCCGCGTCCAAAGGGCCGAAGAACAACCTCGGGTTCTCCTGGGTGCCCTTGGCCATGCGGAAGCCATCAATGAAGGCCATGAAGTCGAAGTTGCCCCGGAAATCGTTCTTTGCCGGCGACGGGAACACATAGCATTTCATGTTGTCATGCTGAGCAACCCACACCCCCAAGAGGAATGTGGCGCCTCGCAGGACAACCATTACACAGTTCGGGTCGTGCGGGACGAAGGGCCCGCACTCCTTGCAGAGCCTGAAGAGCTCTTCTCGTGTTTCCTTCTCGAGGCCGTTGAGCGCAGGGCTTACAGGCCTGTGCTCAGAGTCCAACCTCATCTCGTGGACAGTTGTCCCCGTCGTCATGATCAGCGTTCGCATTTATGGTCTCCGTAGTCTAGTGGCTTAACCTACACCACAAAGACCTAAGCCTAGCAACGGAAAATCGGCCTTCCAGCCCGGCCCAGAAAACCTGCGGTTTCAGGGTGTCGGCAACTGGCGTTGCCGTTGGCTAGTCCCGTGGTCGCCGGACGCGCGGGAGCACGCTGGAGATATACCGCTCGCTGCCACCGCGTGGGGTGCTGCGCTTTCCGATGGTGCAAATCGACTTGTTGGTGCCTCGGTCAGCCCAGCTCTTTATGGCTCCGTAGGAGTAGCCACAGGCCGCTGCCAGCTCTGTCAGGGTCATGCCGGGCTTGGCCTTGGCATGAATGAGATCAGTAGACAGTCGGTTCTTGCAACCCTTGAGCTTGAGGCGCCTGATAAGCTCAGACGAGGTTGATGATTTGTTGAAGGCCCTGCTTACAGCACGGAGAGGTAGGCGCTCCGCACTCGCGGACCTCAGGGCTGCGTAGTAGGCTTCTTCCCGGACTCGGCGTGCCGTGCCGTAATCCTTCAGCAGCTGCTGCCCTTCGGTGGTCTTGTTTATACGTTTGCGGGTCACGTCCCAAGATAATCCCAAGGGCTCGGCCCAAAGGGTGATGGGTGTGAGCCAGTCCTCCGGACCGGCGCGCTCGTTAAGGTGAGAGCGCATCTCCTGCATGGCTTCTTCGATGGTCATGATTGCTCCTTGTTCTAGTCTGGGTACATGGTGCAGAACACGCGGTCCTCGGAGGACAGGTCTTCGCCTTCCTTCCATGGTCCTTCGATGGTGAAGCGCGTGGTCTGCTTCGCCACTGGCGAATGGCCGTGACTGAACGCCGCGCAGAGTTGGCGCGCGTCCTGGAGCTGCGACACGATGTGCATGGCTAGCACCGTGGTGCCCTTCCAAGCGGTGACGACGTAGAAGGTCACGACTCCTCCCTGAAGCTAAGCGCCTCGCGGATACGGCGCGCAAGCTCATCGTTTGGACAGCGCGGGTCGTGGTGCTCCCAGCCGTTCCGGCAGCGGTTGCACCGCTCCTCTTGGACTTGCTTGAACAGCTGCCGCAGCAGCTCTCGTGTAGTGCTCATGGTGCCTCCTGTTCCGTATAAAAGCGCTGGTAGCCCCCAGAGCAGGGCATCCACTTCTCGGTCAGGTCCGCGACGTCAAGGACGACGAGGCGCACGAAGCACCCACCCTCGTTAGTGCTTGGAATGCGGTCAATCGGGAAGTTGACGTAGCCAACGACTGCGTTGGTACGGCGACGGCTTGGCTTCATGAATCCTCCTCGGCTTCTTCTGCCCAGCGCTTCCAGGTGGCGTCGAAGTGCTTGCTGACTTTGAGGCTCAGTGCTTCCACCTCATCGTCCCATTCGTAGTCAAAGCCCTCGTCCCAGTTCATGGAGGCCCTCAG
>Ga0181343_1000019_pt1 | contig 82872 bp, 148 predicted proteins | sample Su13VDMLBSD_FD_130110 | JGI IMG/M metagenome (GOLD analysis project Ga0181343, IMG submission 130110) | Freshwater viral communities from Lake Michigan, USA - Su13.VD.MLB.S.D | ecosystem: Environmental > Aquatic > Freshwater > Lake | place: USA: Michigan | collected 2013-07-15
ATTCAGCAGACTCTTTCAGAGTCGGGTCTTTCTCATCATAATAGAAATCATAAACGATGTTCAAAATATGTTTGGTTGGTTTCCATTTGTTTTTTAGACCGCTTTGAATGGCGTCTGCGATGGTATCTATAGTTATCTGCTCTGGTCCACTCTCGGTTGTTTTTGGTAGGTTTGTATTTTCGTTCAAAAACCGCTTGTATTTATCCCTGATGCTATCTAGCTTATCTTTAAACCACCAATTTGTTACTTTGGCTCTATTGGATAAGCTGTTATATGCTGCGACAAGTTCTCGTCTATCATTCGCATGTTCATATCCCCTCACCCTACTACCGTAGATGTAGAATTCATCATCCCCACGGTTGTATATCTTCATGTAATTGCCGCCCTGAAATTTGATGAACAATGTCGTTCCATCTTTCGGAATATTGTTTTCTATCCGAAATTCACTGGAATGAATGTATTCAAGTAAGGTCGATAACATTATAGTTAAAATTTATCACCGTGTCCAAGAACTGGGTCATCACTACGCATACGCATCTCAGGAGCGTGGGATTGTTCAGATGATTTGTTTTCTAAATCACTGTTCATCTTCTCCACTCGTTTCACCATATCATTATAAGTGTCAACCGCATCTTTTTTATCATCTGTATAATATGAACCGTCGTCGTCAAATTTACCATCAACATAGAATGCAACAACAAACTCGCCCGGAACTTTTCGGTTTGGTTTGGCTGGAGCAACATAAAACTTTTTGGCTCTTTTTGCGTTTATGGCATTTACTGCATCTTGGACCTTGCCACCATATCTCTGATGAAGTTTCTTTATTTCATCGTTCGCTTTCTCTGGAGAATTTGAATGCAATGTTTTTATTTTATCTGCTATATCTTTTGGAAACCCCGGTGGCAGCGATTCATCAAGACCACCTTCTTCTTTGAGCATTTTTTTGGCAGTCACACATCCCACCGTAATGGCCATGTTGTAATTTTTAGCTTTGAGAAATATCTCTATTTTATCCAATCCCTTGTCAAACGTAGCAGTGTCCGGCAAATCGCTGGATGTCAACCCAACTAGTTTATTCAATCCATAATCAACACACTTGACTGCTGCACCACGAGTCCCTTTTTCAGTGACCCACTTTTCTACAACTGCCAAACCTTTTTCAGACAAGTTTACTTTAGGTGTTGCTATCTCTGCTACAACATCTGATGTCTCATTCATTTCATTCGCATGAGCATTGACCAATTCACGGTGATTGTGATTCAACCAATCCAATTCTTCATCAGTCAGTGAGCGATAATCTTCTGGCTTGGTTGGGTTATCTACGATTGGATACGACGCAGATACTATATAAGCGTCAGAAAAATCAGGCGCATCTGCGGCATCTTTACCATCGATTTCAATGTCTTTAAGTTTGGAAACGTCCAAATTGATTGCTTGGTTCTCTTGAATTACCTCTTTGACGCACTCTTTAATCAAAGATAGAAGTTGTTTTTTGCTAAAAGTTTTGCTCATATTTGTATAAATATAAAGTTTTATCTGCTTATAATCCATTTTCCCGGTTTTTCTACAGAAATTTCATTTTCCAATTTATAAATATACCTTTCCAAATCATCCAGCATCTCGGCATACTTGGACATTTTGGGACGTATAGCCTTGGCAAGCCGTTCGTTAGTTTTAAACATCTGCCCCCATTTCTCCAATATTCTTTCGATTTGTAGGGTTTTTGCCTTTACCAAATCTAACTCTTTTTTCAGTTTCGTATATTTTTTATTCTCCAACCACTTTTTTGGTAACCTTTTTATAAAAGCAGCCCCTGCCGTGGTGGTGGACCCCCATATAATCTCCTCCCCCGGATATTCTCGTTGCAACTCCTTGGCTAATTCTGTTCCTACACCCTTTCTCCAATATTCGGGTTCAACAAAAATCATTTTTATACTCGGTTCGTCTCTATATTCTGAATAATCTATTCGTCCAATCTTTTTATCGGTATTGTCATCAATAGCATATAAAGTCAAGTCTTTTTGACCTCCACGAGTGCCGTTTAGCTGAGTATAGAATTTCAAATGCATTTTTTATGATTTGTTGAGTTTGTGTCGATATTTATTCATTATACATAGAAAAAAATTGGCATATGAACTTTTTATCAAGCAAAATATTTATAGACTCGTATAATAAGTCTTTGAGCATCTTTCAATCTCGCTTACAAGAAAACACCATTCGCCGTGTCGAAGACATATCTCGTGATGATATCCGAGTATCTGATTATGGTCTGACTTTGTTAAAAAGTGGCATCGATGAAATAAATAAAAAAGCAGCAAAATGGGGATTAGAGCCAGTAGAAGTGAAAATTTTAAGAACTGAGAAGATTAAAAATGCTGATGCAGATTATGTGACCAAGGGTGAATTCACAATTTATCATGTTGTTCATATAGAAGGACGTTCGCCGCAAGTCGAAGGATATGAGTTCATCGCCAAGATAGAACATACGGATGCAGGTAATTTAATAAACATTGCCCCAAACAGCAGCATCAAAGACTTGCCAAACGAATATCGTGAAGCCAACCCAAAATGTGACGTATGTAAATCCAATCGTGAACGTTTCAATACATTCATTATTAAAGACGAAAAAAATAATCAGTTGATGACAGTTGGTAGCAGTTGCTTGAAGAGATTTCTTCCGATTGACAGTGTAAATAAACTTATACGATTTGCGGAGATGATTGAAGACCTTCGCCAAGTTGTAGAGGATTCCGAAGAAAATGAAAATGACCAAGGAATTAGTGGACCAAATAAATACAAAAACCATTATGGTGTTGATACATTATTAGTTCTATTGGCAGGTGCATATTTGGCAACTGGAAAATATATGTCCAATTCCAAAGCCAAAGAAATATTCAATACAACCGGAAATGTGGAAACAAGCACATCGGAATTAGCACAACACTTTCTTGAAGGACCATCGAAAGACGATAACGAACATGAGCGAGCATTATATGACCGGTTCGTTGAAAAAAAGGATGAGGCTGTGGCATTGGGTAAAGAAGCTTTGGATTGGATGAAGGCACAAGATTGGAAAGCATTTGGTGACCAGAAGCCAGAGATGAAAAATTTCTTTGATAATGTTGCTGTCATATCCAAATCAGATACCATCAAACTAAAAAATATCGCTTATCTTGGCGGAGGATTTTCAATGTTTTTAAGAACTAAAAACATGGCAGCAAATAAAAAACCAGCCGGACAAGTGAGTAATTTCGTTGGTAAGGTTGGTGAGAAAGTTTCTGTAAAAGCAATTCTTGAGAAAAAACGGGAATTTCAATCTGATTTTGGTGTCACGACTTTATACTCTTTCCGAGACGAAAGTGGAAACGCAGTTTCTTGGTTTAGCAGCCGTGATATTGGTATCGAAGAAGGTAAAACATATAATGTCACCGGCACTGTCAAAAAGCAAGAGGTCAGCAAATACACCCGTCAACCAGAAACATATCTGACTCGTGCCAAAATCAGTGATGAAAGTGGCACAAAACTGAATGAAAATGATGGGTTTGACCTTGTAAAACAGAGTCTTAGCGAAGCCAAGTATGATTATGAGACATATCATGACAGACTTGACCAAGCCCTTGATGAAGTCAATAAATTTATAGAAACCAATAAAATTGTATTGGCCGAACCAGATTCTATACAAAAGGCATTCCAGTTTGGTGGTGTAAACTACGGAGAAACCAAGGATGCACACGCACAGATTACTTCTATCAATCTAAAACCTACCAAAAAATATTTACATGTCACTCTATACCGCATAGAATCTGGAAGATACGAACTGACCATCTACATATTGTAAAATTGAAAATCAACTGGAAAACGTGTTTAACTCTATTGTTAATACTTACATTGGTATTGTGCAGTGGATGTGCCACGTTATTCGACAAAGAACCCCGTGACTATAGTAAACCAAGACAAGACATTGGAAAGATAGAGCTTTTCATATTCTTTTATAGTAACGGAATTGAATCAAAAAGTTTCATGGCTGCTGATGAGTCGTATAATCTACATTCCAAATCTGAGATGTATAACCTTGAAATCTATCGGGCATTTCTTCGTTTTCAAGATGCAATCGATTTCAATGAATATAAAATTGATTTGAATGATTGTGATGATTATGCACGACTATATTCAGTGTTTTTAAGAAATTGGTATATAAACAAAGTCAAAAAAGAAAAGGGGTTCTTCAACTTACCAGCTTACAACATTCCTGTTGGAGAAGTTTTATACATAGTTGATAAAAAATCTCCGAATGATTTCACAACCGGACATGCTGTTAATATAGTTGTTTATACCGACAACAATGAATTGAAATATTTTTTCATCGAACCACAAACTGGAGATGAGAAAAAGTTGAGCGAAGATGAATTGAAATCAATTTATTCCATTACTTTCTGAATCTCGGAGATGATGTCTGATTTGTTTTCCTTGGCAAACGTAGAAATCTCTGTATATACAGCGTCAAGCATCAAAGGAATGATGTTCACATCCGATGCACCCAAGTCATTAGCAGCCTTACCCCATACAATTTCTTGCTGGTCAGTTGTGGCGGTATTTGTAATAGTGGCAACTTTTCGATTGGTCAAATTGATTACTTGAAAAACCAATGATTTGAAATTGAAATCGACTTCACCCTCATTGTCCAACTCCCAATCTATTTTAATGATTTTGTAATGAAAGTCTTTTAAACTTTCTTCGCTATCAAAGGCGTGAAATTCTTTATCTTCAAACGTTCCGTCCGTGGTTTCAAAACCGGAATCGTCGTGCATGTCAGTTCGGTCTGGTAGTTTGAATCGGTCCATGCTCACTTCTTGGATGGCCTCGGCAATCATTTTTTCAATATCGGATTTTCTCATTCTAGTTATAAATATCTTTTAAATGGACAAATAAACAATATTTATCTATATGATAAAGCTTAAAACATTGCTGGAGAGTCCTGACTATATAAAAGTCGATGATACTGGATATTCATTCGAGTCCTCCGAATTCTTTGCCACATACTCTCATTTTGAAGCTCATATTTTTTATAACAATAAAATCAACAAAGCCAAATTTAGCGTTATTGGAACGGGTGACTGGAAATTTTTCTCTCCTAAACGAAGTGTTTTAAGCCAAAGACTTTCGTTTATAACCAAAGATTCATTAAATCCGAAGTTTGGTGTTCCAACCCATCAAGAAGTTCAAGCAGCCACGATAAACGTTCTTAAATTAAACATGGAAACCGATTCTTTGTATAGTTTGATTGATGGACGTATATTTCATGTTGATGGTCAATATTACATGACCAATTGGGAAAAATATACCGAGGTTAAAAAATATAAAAATTCAATTGATGAAATAATCGATACTCTGAAAATTGACCGAAACAAACTTTTTATAGAACTTCCACCAAACAAAGGAGAAGATTTTCGTTATGGTCCGAAAGATATGGAGGCAGAAGAACCCGCACCATCATCTGATAGTTCCGGTAAAACCAGAGAAACTGAGGTCACTTCTAATGTTGGACAGTTTTTGCCATATAATAAGTATTTCAAAATCTCAAGCTCGGATGCAAGCAGGTTTGTGGAACTGCAAAGAAAAATGCACCAGTCTCCCGAAATCAAAGCCGCTGTGCTAAAAACCGTGGCAGAAAAAACACCAAATCGAATGCAAGCCTTGGCAGACAAGCTTGGAATACCAATGGCCAAGCTCAAAACGATGCTCAAACAGGGAGATTAACAAAGTTCTTGACAATCACCAAAAGTTCTGTATATTGCTCTCAAATATGAGCAAAAACAAACAGAAAAAAGAGAAACGATTGGTCAAAGTGTCTGAGCCAAAGCCCTCTAAGCAAGATGCTTCCATAGATTCATACATTACCAACAACGGCAGAGGTTTAGAAGGTTCTGACCGACAATGCTTTAAAGTCGTCCGTATCGGCCAAGAATATCCCAATGAAGGAAAGTTTATGTCCGTTGTCCAACACGACATGGAAATCGAATATAGATTGTTTCGTCTTTCAGTCCCACGGGTGAAAAACAGTCCCATCTTTGTGTTTGATTATTTGGAGGATGCATTGAATTTTTACAAACTTCATAAAAACTCGGCAGACCAACTGGCTATTTTGGAATGTGTGTCGGTGAGTGATATTAGGAATTTACCAGTTCGTATGGATATTACTTCAACTTTTGTTGGCATCAATCCTACCAAGGAAACAATTGCCAAGTTTTGGAACACTGAATTGAGAAACGGACAATATTTTCCTACGGCTGGTGTTCCAACTGGCACATCACAATCCACCGGCATCATTCCCGTAAAAGTTCTGTATCGTTCTGACAGTTTTTTGAGCAATCTCAAAGCATTGTTTAATTAAAAAACCCAACATTACACAATATAATAAGTTATGAGCAGTGATATCATGGATACCCCAATTCAGAGTATTCTATTCAACCATTCATTTAAGACTGGTAAAGTTTGGAAGATTGTGCAATATGTGGCAGATTTTCCCGATGTCTTTTTTAGTATCGGATATCGCTGGAACACCAATTCCTACGCCGGTTTGAAGGAAAACATAAAAAAGGGCATTTACAATGTATATGAACTAGACAAACCGTTGGTTGGTAAAATAAAAGGAACAATGGTAACTGCATATACCGATGAAGGCATTGCATTGAATAAACTGCTCAGTTCATATGATATGGTTGACGGAAACCTTCGGCTTGCTCTTTTGGAATGTGACGCTACCTATACAACGATTTTTGCACGTATGAACAATACAAATACGTATGAAAGACAAAAAATCGCATTGTTCTGGCAATTTCTTCGTCAAAACCCGACTATCGCAGGTATGCCTATTCGTAAAATCCTCGACCATTTTTTAATTATTGCCAATCAGCAGTTGCAATCCAAGCTGGCAGACAAGGATATCAAGGAATATATCGAGGATGTTGGGGTGGAATGTGCCTTTCGAGAAACAAGTTTTTATACTTTTTTGTTAGATTTGTGTGATGACTCAAACGCTCTGCCCAAAAATCAGTTTGTTTGGTGTGAAGACATAACACCTTGTCGAGTGGTTCAACGCCTTGCCGGACATTACCCCGAAAGAACCAACTTCAAACTCCAAGAATTTGATGAAGTTTTTAGTGAAGAATTGAAGAACAATTCCACGGTTAATCCACTCGCTACGCTGGTTACTTCTCCGATTGAGGTTCCATTGTCGTCGGTCAGCAAGAATATTTTAGATATCAATGACATATGGAAGGGAGCGTCTTTAAAAAAAAAGACAATCAAATAGCATCAACGACTACGGCGACGGCTACGGCTACGACAAGTCCGTATTTTAAATCTATAAAATATTCTGGCAACAATTACAAAGTCAAGTTTTTTGAAAACGACGCAAGCAACACCAGCAGCAACAGTATTTACTCTACTAACAAGTTTTTTGTCAAACATCGGTCTGTTTAAAAAAACCAAATGATAATAACATCTCCAGAAATTAAAACGGCCTATAAAGTCGTTTGTCAGCTAGAAGACAATGACGAGAGTTTTTATAGCACCAATGTAATAACTGGCGGCATACATGCTATTGATGTATTACCATATCAGTTAAACAAGATGACATTACCAAAGATACGTCACAGCAAATTGTTTTTATATGCTTCTATTCCAGAGGCTAAAGAATATCTAAACGATTATGTTAAATTGTATGTGGCAACTCTACCAGTAAGCGTAAATATAAAAAGTATAATTCTTTTAGAAGGAGAAGTGCAGATACATGATAAACCGTGGCAAGATTATTCTGCACGTAGATTCTATGCCATGAGTGAAGGTGCCTATGCCAAAAGACCCATGGCAAAAAAAGAATTCCTAGATGTATATTGGAAGACTCATGCAGAGTATATGGACGTTGCAAATAACAATAATAACAGCAGTCCAAGAAATACTTACCAACTATTTGATAATAATGAATCGTTCATACAACAAGTTGTCAAAACTTTTAACGACCATCGGAACAAATATAAAATCGAAACCGAAGAAATCAAAACTACCCATCACATGTTCTTTACTGTGCTGCAAAGTGTTTCGATGCTGGCAAGCAATTACAAACCAACCAAGATAGTATATCAAAAAAAGAATCCTATGAAAAGAGCATCTAAGACAGTCTATGTATATAGAGGGAGGGACACCAAAAAAGTTTCATGACCCCCCCCCCCCATATATGAAAATATGTATATGTCTGTATATATGAAACTCATCTTCTGATATGAAGAACGAGATATGAACATATGAACACACAATGACAAGACATGTATGTATGTCCATTCTAAATCTTTTTATAAAAAGAACAAAGACGTATTATCCTATATAACGGACACATGAAAACTTCAAAATCTGCCTATAAATAGAAGATATATAAAAACTCCAAAATATCCTTTTTATATCTTAAAAAAAGAATCAAAAATAGACGTATAAGTTCAAACCAACGATATTATCAAAAGAGTATAAAAAGAAAGTAAAAGAAACTGATATAAAGAAAGAGAAAAAGAAGAAGCAGGTTGACGGATATATTATGTAATCTAACGCAAAGAGGCTGATTACATGACTTTGCGACAGGTGCTAATGAGCAGAAAAAGCGAGAAGCGAGCTATGAAGAATAGGTATGAGAATATATTCGCCTTTTTCATTATATTATATCTTTTTTAAAAAAATTTTTCATAAAAAAACCTAATTTTAGTCTTTTTCGGCTTTTTTGAAGAATTCGCTCTAATATAAGTATATGAAAACATCCGTTTATATTGTTTTTCCTGCAATTTTTTAAATGCTGTCCCAGATTTTGACAATATACCGTATTTCCCGTAGAAACAAAATAAAGCCTTGACACTTATATAGAATGTGTTATCGTCTGGACAGATGAAGAAGAAATTTATCACGGCATATAAAATCTTGAAAGTGATTGGTAATGAGTTTTATAGTATGAATACAGTGGTATCTCCCTTATATCCATCTCTCGGTGAATCTCCGGTATCGGTGAAGTATCATACCGATGGAGAGTGGACCTATCCAAAGGTGGATGGTAGTGAGTTGTTTGTTTTCTTGGAAAAGAATGATGCGTTAGGGGCAGCAAAACGTTATCAATATGCCGTTCAAATTGAGAATACAAATAGATGGGTGATGATACCAAATTTTGCGTTGTTTCAATGTGAGGTAGAAAGAGTGGCTCCGATTGATACATCAACATGGGTCGAAGACGAAAAATATTTGGTGAACTGGTGGAAAATGATGAAAAACGGAACACCATTATCAGATTCGAATATGGGGGTGCCACGAGGAAGTTATGGTGCCGGTAGAGTTCGCTTGACAAAGAGATTGTTGTGAGATAGGATATAAAAATGATAATGAAACAAGAAACCGATACACCTAAGTTCCGGCGAGCATATAAGCTTGTGACCCAACACTCTGATGGGAACTGGTATTCCTTTAATGCCAATGCCACCTCAACCAGCCGGGGCAAATTGTATTGTGTGCAATATCCTACGGATGGAGTGACATGGGCATATCCAAAGCTTGCCAGCAGCAAATTGTTTGTTTTTGATACAATGGCGAATGCCTTGCTTGCTTCACGGAATTGGAATCTTTTTTATAGCCGGGAAGAAGAAAACAACTTTTTGGAAACCTTTGTGGGCAAAGAGAAAAACAAGTTTTCTCCAAGGGGGCGTAATTTCAAAAAGAAGTATCGTCTGAAAGACAATTTCCGAATCTATCAATGCGAGTGTGATGGCTTTGAAAGGATTAAAATCATTTCAACGGTATCTGATGAAGATACTGCTTTGACGGAAATGTGGAATGGTGTGTATCATGGATGGTGCAAAAAACCGGCACCTGATGGTAGCTTTGGTGCCGGTAGAGTTCGCTTGACAAAACACGTTCTTTGATATATAAAAACTATGATGAAAAATGATGTATATAAAAAGGCATACAAGGTAGTTGTTCGTGACTTTGGATATAAGCGTAGTGATGGCGTGATGCAAAGTGTGAGTGTGAGTGCTAAGAGTCAACATATTGCCCGTTATCAATTGGAGAAATGGACACTTCCAACGGTGCCACATTCAAAATTGTTTGTGTTTGAGACTTTGGCTGATGCCGAGGGGTTTGGTGGCATTGCCAGTATCGTTTTTGAATGCTTGGTGAAAAATCCACGACGAGCCAAATTTAGGGTATTGAGTTTTGATAATTTGATGGAGGTGGAACAGTTTTGGAAAGATAAAAAGAATCATAAACGGCCATCTGTTCGGATTGAATATACTCCTAATGGAACTCTTTTTGTGGATGCCGTGAAGTTGACGAAACAAATCGTTTGACAAAGTGAATTCTTTGAGTTAGGATATAAAAAGGTTATGAAGAAAGATATTAAAATCTCAACGGCCTATAAAGTCGTTAAAAAAGGAATTGAACCGGGTGTGTATCATAGTGCATCGCTTCAAAATTCTACTTTTCGTGCCACGTATGGAATTGGACAAATCACTTATCCGACGGTTCCACACAGTCATTTGTTTGTGTTCAATACCTTGAATAATGCAAAGATGTTTCTTGGAGATAATCAGTATAATAATTATTCTATTTTTGAATGTGAAGTGACCAATCCGATAGCAGCAAAATGGAGAATTTATAATTATGAAAATACAGACAATTTGTTAAATGGTTGGTTGCAGAGATACAAAGGAAAAGATGGAAAGGTTGAACTTGTTGATGCTCCCGCTGGAACTCTCTTTGTGGATAGTGTAAAATTGTTGAGAAACGTCTCTTGACAGATATAAAAACTCTGGTATTTTATCGAACATATGAAGAAACAAACATTTAAAACATTTTATAAAGTTGTGGATGCTAGTCAACCGGGAAAATATTTTAGCGTCACGGTTGACCGTTCTCAAAAGCACGCCATTCAATATTTCGTTGGCAAGTGGGCCAAACCCAAGGTTGCTGGCAGTCGAATCTTTGTGTTTGATTCTTTGGATGATGCCAGACGTTTTCGAACCAACAGCACCAGCAAAATTTTTGCCTGTGAAACTCGTGGCACGCCATCTCGTCCAAAGTATATGTCTTTTGATTGGGACAGTATTCAGAGCGTGCGTAGTTTCTGGAAATCCAAAGACCGTCGCAAACATCCGGCTAAGGATGAGGTGCCAGAAGGAACGGTATATGTGGACGCCGTGAAACTTTTGCATGAAGAAGTTTAATTGACTTATTATATATGAAAAAACAAATCAATAAACAGAAGGTATATAAAGTCGTCAACATAAACAAGAGTGGCCGCATGTATAGTGCCAGTGTGCCACAAACTGCTGCTCATTGTTTGGAGTATAAACTTGGCCAGTGGGTTAAACCAAAATTGGATAACAGCAAAATCTTTGTTTTTAAGTCTTTATACGCTGCACAGAGGTTTGCTTGTGGCGAAAGTCAAGTTATCTTTGAATGTGAATATACCGGCAAAGCCACTCAACCAACGCATATGTGTTATGATTATGAATATATGCGAAAAGTTTCTCAGTTCTGGAGTGCCTATGTGACGGGAACGGACTTTGTGGATTCGAACATTAGTAATACGAACACGCTTCCAACTGGAACTTTGTATGTGGATGAGATTCGATTGGTTCGAAAAGTGGGTGTTGGTGATTAATATAATAACTAAATGAATAGCAAGGTTCTCAATAAATATAAAAACTCTTCTGGTCTGACCCACAACCGGGAGAGGGTCTTTTATAAAGTGTGCTACTGCCACGAGGAAACTGGCAAGCTGTTTAGCACGAACCAAGCTTATGGTTCTCCCCTGAGTGTCGAATATAAAAGACATGGATGGACCACTCCAAACATCGACGGCAGCAAACTCTTTGTGTTCGGCAGAAAAAATGATGCGTTTGCATATGCCGAGGCAAACAAATGTGAGTTAAAAATTTTCTCCTGCATTGTTAAAAATCCGGTTCGTATGAAAACGACTGCGATTTGCAGTGTGTTTGCGCCTGACATGGAAGCCGCCAAGAAATATTGGGAACATCAGTTTCTCAATGAATATTCTCAAGATGAAAAACACAGTCAAGAATTAAAAACAATCATTGTGGATAATACGAAAGATACAAACATTGTTTTAGAGGATATATCTTTTGAAAGAGTGTATTGGGTAGATAAGTTAAGTTTGTTGGAAGATATCACGCCAAGGCACTTTCGATAAAAAATAAATCGATATTTTTATAAAAAGTCATATAGGTGCATTTTGACTATAAGAGGTGTTTATTTTCAAATTTAGAAAAACTAATGATGCAACGTGTGCAGCCTCCGGTAACCAACTTTTGACCTTATTTCAGTCTCAATGGCCGATTTTGTTTGGTTCGGCCTCACAACCTATGTCTTTCACTTACAAGTAGAGATTAACAGAGTTTTTATATTTGTCAAAGGAAAAGTGATAAAAAGTTTTTATTGACATTGCCAAATGTTTCTGTATAACATGTTGTATATGAAGAAAAAGTTTTACAAGGTTGTGTATCAAGACCATGAAGGTAAGCTATGGTCATGTGGTCAAGCATATTGGACCAGTGGCCGAGAGTTCATTGTTCAGTATAAGGTTGGTAGAAAAGTGCTTCCGACTCAAAAGAATTCCAAGTTGTTTGTCTTTGGTAGTTTGGATGCGGCCAAGAAGTTTGTGTATGATACTACACGATATGTGATATATGAGTGCTATGTAACCAATCCAACCTTGGCCAAACGAATCTCTGGATATACTCACAGAATTGCTGGATTTTGGGAATCGTTGTCAAAGACACCGAATCACACAACTATTGGTGACCCGGCAATCAACAATACATATTATGTGGATAGTGTTGTATTGACTAAAAAAATTGTTTGACAATCACATTTTCTCGTATATAGTTCGTCTAAATATAAAAACAATTTATGGAAACTAAACTCAATATTCCTACAATCAATCACTCAACCGAAGGTAAACTCCAAATCGTTTACAAACTTGTTACCATGCTTTCTCAGCCTAATGGTCGCAATAAACTTCAGAGTTCCAACAGCCGGAACAAACTGGATTACACTCGTAAGAACAGATGGGTCAAACCCGAAATCGCTGGCAGTCGTATCTTTGTGTTTGATTCCATCGATGCCATCAAGATTTTCAAAGTCTGTCGTGGCATGGACAACGAGAAGTTTTTCAAGATGCTCAGGGATGCCGGTCAAAAGGTTTTGATTTCTGTGGGTGTTGACCCGGTGGAACAGAAATATCGGACAGGTGCAAGAGCATTGGCATCAGAGATGGCAAAATTTTGGCAAATGTCCGCTGACAACGTGGACATGTATGACAGTCGCATTCAAAGAAGATATCATTTCAGTGATGGTGTTTCTGCTGCGCCACAACGTTCCCTTGGTGTTACTCGGTTGTTGCCGGTTGCCGATTGGAACGGCACAAACGAAAACGATTATTCGTTTGTGTATAAAAAGACTATTAGCTGGAATAACACACACGTAAGCACAAATTTCAATTGCACGAATGTCAGTTCGTTGAACCATTATATTTTGGAATACAAGCTCAACACTTGGACTCGGCCAAAGATTGCTGGCAGCAAGTTGTTCGTATTTCCTGATGCGGAAAAATTAAAAAGATTCAATGCTGGTCAAAGACCGGTTGACTTTCTTTGTGTAGGTAAAAACCCGATTCAAATTCCATTTGCGCCACGTTTGCGAGTAAGTCGCATGGAGATGCTTAAAATCGAAAATTTCTGGAAACGGACATCTGATACATCAGACCAAGATGTGTCTCCATGTGGAACAACGTTTGTCGAATCGGTGTTGCCGATTTTCGTTGGGGTTTAAAAAAACCATTGACAACTGACTAAAACCGTATAGTATATAAAAACTATGACATCACAAACATATAAAAATCTGCAAATCGTTTACAAAGTCGTTTCTTCAACTCGCCGTTCTGCGGTGATTGAAACATACATGGTCAACTGTCTCGATTACTCGAAGCGGGGTGTTGAGATTAAACCCAAAACGGCTGGTAGCAAGATTTTCACATTCGGCACGCTTACCGACGCTCTTGCCTTTCACAGCAATGGCCAAAAAGTTCTCGTGTGTATTGGCATCAATCCAACCGCAGGTAAGCGTCGTTTGACGCCATCTGTGACCGAGAACGCTCAGACATTGACACGGTTTTGGGCCAATGCTTTGAGCGATATGTATTCATATCCGGTTCCAGATGGCACGGTTTTGTGTGATTCGCTGGTGGTGATTGATGAATTGGATACGGATGTGGCCAGTTATAACCAGCCAACCTATTCGTTTGTGAAAAAGGTGTTGAGTTCGACAGGTCGCAACGTTTCGATGGTTGCGGACAACTTCAACGCATTGAAATATCGGTTCAATCGTTGGAACACTCCAAAGGATAACAGCAAGGTGTTTGTCTATCCAAGTGAGGTGTCCAGTGGAAATATCGGTGTGGCCAAAAACGCAGTGAAGGCACCGGCTTGGCGTTTGGGAACACCAACAACTCCAGTATCGCATAAAATGTATTGGGATATGTATGCAAAAAATCCCGACAGCGTAAAAACTTTACCGGGAACGTTGCGTCCAAATGATTCCAATGCACATTACTGTGATTCACTCTATTTGGTGCCGGATTTTGTGTGCAGCCAAATCAAAGGCTAAAATCGGAGCAAAAACCTATTGACAACGGAAAAAGTTTCTATATAGTTCATCACATGATTACTACTGACATTGATACAACTGGCGTTTCCACCACTGGCGTTGCTGCTTCTCATCGAAGCACTATCAGCGAGAAGGGTGCGAAGTTCATCATTCACATTCTTCGTGACACTCTTTACACCGACAAGATTCTGGCTCCGATTCGTGAGTATAGCACGAACGCTGTGGATGCCCATGTCGAAGCCGGTTGCCCGACCAAGCCAATTCGTGTCACGCTGCCAAATTCTCTTTGCAAAGAGTTCAAGGTGCGTGACTTCGGCAAGGGCATGAGCGAGAAGAAAGTGTTCAGCGTGTTCAGCAACTATGGTGAATCCACCAAGCGTGGCACGAACGACCAAGTTGGTATGCTTGGCATCGGCAGCAAGAGTGCGTTTGCTTACACGAAGAATTTCAGTGTTATCACTTACCTGAGTGGTGTCAAAACCACTTACATTGCCAGCATCGAAACGAGTGACGAGGGTGATTTCATGCGTTTCTGTCAGGAAAAGACTGACGAGCCAAACGGCACTGAAATTGTCATTCCGGTGGATGCCAAGGACGTAAACGAGTTCACCAATCGTGCCGCACGATTCTTCCGCTTCTGGAATGTTATGCCGGTGTTTGAAGGCAATGTCTTGAGCATCACCGCTCCAAAGACGGAGTATGTCGGCAAGGACAAGGATTGGTATATCACCGAGACTGACAACAATGCGACTCATGTTCTCATGGGTAACATCGCATACGCTGTGCGTTCCAGTGAAGTGAAGTGGGATAGCATGAATCTTGATGCCCAACTTCGTGATGCGCTTGTGCGTTTGTTCTCTAACGGCATGGTGTTGTGTGTCAACATCGGTGACGTTGACATTGCCAGCAACCGTGAGGCTTTGCAGATGACGACCAAAACCTGTGATAAGCTCATCAGTATTTTGAAAAAGGCGAACGATGAGCTTACGGCCTATGTCGATGAAAAGGCCAAGGACAAGAAAACCAACTTTGAGCGTGTGGTTGGTATTGAGGAATTGCGGTCTGAAAAGGGTAACTTCCTGCCCCGTGTGTTGCGCCCATATTACGACAAATATACTGGCAATCTTCGCACCAATTTTGATATGTCTGCATGTGGTGCGACTGTGCGTGTATATCGCAATCCGAACGATGGTCGTCGGATTCGGGTATATGGCGAAGCTCAGAGCCAAATCGCCATCAAGAATCGCATCAAGTATGTGATTGACGACACAAAGGACGCTCATGTTCCTCGTGTGGCCGGTCTGCTGTATAAAAATCAAAACCACAGTATCACTTCTGCTGCGGCCAATGGTGCAACTGGTTCGCCGGTTCCCGCTCTGTTTGATTATGTTTACATTATTACGGTAAATGACCAAGCCAAGTGGGATGCTTGGATGAAAGTCAATCCTTTGTTCGACATGCCGTTGGACAAGTTGAGCAATCTTCCGATTCGGAAATTGGGCGAAATTTATGGTTTGACGACCATGAAACGCAGTCCAGAGCAACTGGCTCGTAGCCGTAGCGTGGAATTGCTGCTCAACGTTTCTGAGAAAAAGTCTTGCACTACCCGCAAGGATATGCAGGATTATTTCAAGATAACGCCAGCCGACCCGACGAAGGAAAAGGTGTATGTTTTGATTGACTCCTATATGATTCAACAATATAGCAGCGGCAGCATGTCACCCGAACGCTTTTGCAGTTTCTTGCGTGAAATCACAACGCAGACTGGATTGGCTATGCCCCAAATCGTGGCAGTTCGTCAGAAGCATTTTGATGCCGCATATCAAAAGAACAACAAGAGCTTGACACAGTGGATTTTGGAACAGTTGAAAACGACTGCCGGTGCAAAGATGACGGATATGTTGCTCAACTATTTTGTTATCAACAGTGGTCGCTCGGTGTTAGATGTGCCAGCAATTCATGGATGGGATGCAAGCGATTTGTTTAACTTGTATTCCCGTGGCGTGACTGCTGGTATGACTTCAAACTACAAGCAATATGCTTCGTTGTTTGCTCCATTGGAAGCGTTTGCGAAAGATTATGAGAAGGCATACAAGCAGTCTCAGAAGCTATCGACTCGCAACTATTCGCACTCAGTGATTGATGCTATCAACTATATTTTGCGAAATACGTTTGTGGATTATTCAGGCGTTACCAGCGAATATACCAAGATTTTGACCGATATGGTCAAGTCCAAGATGGTCTTTACGATTGATACAAAGTCAATCAACGAGTTTGTTTTGAAATATCCGATGCTCCGACATGTGAGTTATTATGATATTCAATCAAGTGATGTTTTCCAACGCACGGTCAACTACATGTTGATGGTGAATGAGTTGGAATCATTGAAGAATTCATCTGCCCCGGCAACTGTTTTGCCGGTGGCAAAGTCTTCCAAAAAAGTGTAAGAAAAAGTTTGACAAACACAAATGTTCTGTTAGACTACCTAAGTAATCAGTAAAAGATAAAAACTATGAAAAACAAATACAACGGCAGCGTAATCGGCAAGGGAACTGTGACGGTCGTAATCAACGGTCGTCCGCTCTCAGCCAAACAATCAACCAACTCCAATTTCGCCAAGATTTTGACAGAGTTGACCAAGACAGCACCAAACGCAGACACGCTTTTGGAATTGCTTGACACCACAACCCGCATCACGAAGGCTGTTGGCCGTAGTGTTGCAAGCAAGACTGGCAAAGTTACCTTTGTTGCCGGTGTTCTCAAGTATAACGGTTCACCACTGAACAACTACGTCACCGAGCGTCTTATCGCCTTGGTGGAACAGAATTTGCCCGTCACGCCGATTTTGAACTTCGTTGAGAAGCTCATGCAGAATCCTAGCAAGCGTGCCGTGGAAGAACTTTACAAGTTCCTCGAACACAAGAACATGCCGCTCACCCCTGATGGTAACTTCCTCGCTTACAAGAGCGTGAACAAGGACGGTTGGAGCAGCAGCGGTAACAAGGAAACCGTTGTGTTGCAGGGCAAGACGGATGCCGCTGGTCGCATTCACAACGCTGTGGGCTTGACCATCGAGGTTGCCCGTAACAGCGTGGATGACAACAAGGACCACGGCTGCGCTGCTGGTTTGCACGCCGGTTCATTCGAGTATGCCAACTCATTCGTGAGCAACGGTCTGTTGTTCTTGGTCGAAATCGACCCGAAGGACGTTGTGAGCGTGCCGCTTGATTGCAACTGTCAGAAGCTCCGAACCTCCAAATACAAGGTTGTGGAAGATGTGACGAACAACCGCAAGGCAAACTCTGCCGAAGTGGTGACGGTTTCCGGTGGCAAGACGACTGCTGTGAAGAACAACGTCGAACACAGTGCCGGTTACGATGAGGGATATGGTGATGGTTACGAGGGTTGGGATTCCAATGCCGAGGACTATGATGGGGATTACAAGGCTGGTTACGAAGCTGGTTACGCTGCTGGTGCCGCCCGTCGTAAGTAAAAGTTGGTGATGTAGTAGTCAATGGAGGGACTTTCTAAGAAATTGGAAAGTCCTTCTTCTTTATAGAAATGGACATATATATGAACGTAAAATCAATTCAAGTGGCATTAGAAAATAAAGAATCTGCCATCCAAATCAAGCCGGGTATGGAGACTATCGTTTTCAATCCTGATGTGAAACTATCATTTAAAAATGAAAGGGGTGCGACGATTGAACTGACCCTGAACATCTTTCAAGCCAATCAACTTTCACTTCAACTTGAAAATGCTCTTGGAAAAGTATTGACAAGGTAAAAAAAGTTATTATAGTGGTCACGTAATAGAAACAATAACAATCAAAAATAAATATACAGATTATGCAAAAGACGATTCGACAGATGGTTCACGGTAAGTCAGGTGTGCGTGGTATGGTCGTGGCAACTCCAGTGCTTGGTGCTGACGGTCAGACGGTGGTTGGTTCCGTGGTTGGTTGGAGCTACACCCATCGCCTCGACAAGTTCGACAAGGCCAAGGCAGTTCTCGTGGCCAGCAAGCGAGCAGAAGCCAAGTTCAGTAACGCCACGATTCCGCATGACATCCAACGCATGAGTTCGCAGTTCGTGTCACGGGCGGCAAAGTATTTCCGGGTGCCAGTGGCGAATGTGCTGGTGGTCGGTAATGTGGCACAAGCCAATGCAGTGACCGAGAACGCTGCGTAAGAACGGTGGGATGAGAAAAGAAGTCTGGTGGAAGATTTTTACGATTTTTTACCAGACTTCTTTTTAGTTGTAGATTTGGTGACTGGTGCAGGAACGTTTTGAGATTCAACTCGGTCACGAAAACGCTTGACAGCATCAGCATTTTCTGATTCTAAACGGATAGCAATGTCCACGTTGGCCGGTTGAGCAGCGTTTTCAAAAATAGCACTGGTCAGGAAATGAATTAAAAAAGGTTTCTCTTTTTGCTGGTCAGCAATGACACTGGTAAGAAGAGTGAAACTTTTTGTTACTTGACCGCTTCCTTGGTAGTTCTCGAAAAAAATATCTTCTCCATCAACATCCAACATGCTCACGATTTGGTTTCGTTCGTCGCTTTCCTTTGCTCCGAATACCATTTCCATGGCACGAGTTGCTGCTTCAAAATGATTATCTCCTGAGAGTTCTTCTTCGTCAAGAACAATCTCAGCCACCCAATTTCCACTACTGACTCGGTATTTCATTGGTATCATCTTTCGTTTCAACCAATGTGTGAAGCGGATGATAATCAATCTTTCGTTTGCTATAATTACCCGTCACATCGATTGGCTCAAGAATAAATAGTTCTTTCAAGTAGCCAACCAACAGGTAATCTGCTTTTTCTATCAGAAAACACTTTTTTATAAGTGCTTGTGATTCGTCACGGGTAAAAACATCTGGGTGGGTAGTATGTGCGGCAGGTTGACCCACCGTTGCATATTTAATGGCCAGAATTTTAAATGGAATAGGCATATGTTATTTAAATGAACGGAGAGTTAAGATTCATCAATCCACTCAAATCACCATCGTTCAACAAGTCCAAATTGTCAAGACGCATTTGAATCCGGGGAGCAATTCGCTCTTCTTCAATTGTATCACCAGCAATCAATACATGTTGTATGCAAGGCGACTTGCCCTCGGCACGATGGATACGACCAAACGCCTGAGCAAAATTAATTGCTTTGAATCCGGGGTTGATGATGCTGTGCCGTGGGAAATCCCCATGCAAGTCATGCATACTCAAACCTACACCACCAGAATCAATTTGTGATATCATTCCAACATGCTTGTTGGATTGAAATTGTTCAAGATGCCAATCACGAGCATCACCTTTGATATCACCATGGATATAACTAAGCTTGCCTTTGAAAAGCTTGTTGTCTTCAAGGATACGACTGACCCCCGCTATAGAGTCCTTGAAATTCAGGAAGACCACCGGGGATATTCCCTCCTTACGCATTTCAATCATCATATCAGCAATCTTCGGCACCTTGAGCAGTTCAGTGCGCCGACGAGCTTCCATCATGATGGCAAACACATGTGCGCTATAGTTCGCAGCACGTTCATCCAGCAATCCAATCTCAAATTCCATGAGACGATAGGCATCTTGAATCTTACCGGTATTCGACCCCATATCAATACCTTGGACCATGATACGATTATCTGGAAAAATCTTGCCAAAATCCTTACGTCGCATACGACTGGCAATCTTTTTGTCATGAAATAGGATGTCATGGACCCTAGCCATACCCTCCTTGCCTTCTTTGGTATCCCCATCGAAATCCATGGTCCCCATGCCCCCCTCCCGGTAGTATGCCCCGGATTCTTTGCAAAAATGACGAAAATCATCGCCCTGATGAAGATTCAATGCATATCCAATAGCTCGCATTTCTACGGGATTGGTTGCAGCAGTGGCACTTAACATTAGGGTTTTGAATCTTGCATTCTTGATGGCAAGCAAACCATTACCATTCAAACTGTCTGTTCCTTTACATTTGTGAAATTCATCAACAATGACCAGAGAATCCTTGGGAAAAGAAATATTAATACCTTCACTGCTCCAGTTACGTTCCTTCGTAAAACTCTTGTCATATGTGAAGTAAGAAGTGTTGCCACGAAAAATCTTCTCATAGTTGATGATTTCCGCAGCAGATACACCAAAGGTAGAAAGCACTTTGTTCCAAGTCTTTCGCATATTCTTGGGACAAATGACGAAGGGCTTGACTCGCAAATTCTTTGCAACCCAAGCACTTACATAACTTTTACCACATCCAGTCTCACTCAAATCAGCAGCACAGCCGTTCAGATAGAGACTATCCAGCAGCTTGATACCGTGATTCTTTTGTGGTTCCAGTAAATTCGTAAAATCCATCATAGCCATTCAGACTATCTTACTTCTGCTCTGTGTCAAGAGATTGTTGTTTGGTTTTGTCGAAACCAATAACTTGCAGGACAGCAGACATGACATATGTGACCGTTTGCTTCATTGCTTCAATGAAAAGAGCCACAACCGAGGCAATGAAGAAGTATAGGATGATTAAAAAGGTGACGAAAATGGCGTAATTTGTGATGCTTTCGCTAATGAATTTGAGTAATTCTGTCATATTCGACTAATATATCATATTCCAATGAATTGTCAATGGCATAAAATAGGTTGACGTTTGTAAGACATGTGTTAATATCTGCAAACAATCAACTTATGAAGTCAAAAAAGAATGTTAAAAAGAAAACAACACCAGTCGTTTCTGTATTTCCACATCAATGCTTCTATGGCACGGTTGATGCTCTCCTAGAACATTGCAGTAAAATTGAACCAGTTGCCGAAGTCGAAAACTTGTTTGGTCATGAAATCACATTGACGATAAAAGAAGAACTTGGTTGTTCTTATGCAGAGGCAGATAAAATAGCCAAAGAATTGCAAGGTGGAGAGTTGGATTTGCAATTAGACTCTCTAATCAAGGAAGGATATGTTACCATCGATGGTGAAGATTCTGATGGTAATCCGAAAATATTATTGACCGCAAAAGGAAAAAAATATTTTGATGAGATGAACAAACAAAATTGACAGAATAAAGAAATATGATACATTGAAAAGGATTTATGTTTAACTTTAAAAGTCCAGTTCCTTGTCCAGAGTGTGACGATATGGTAACAACAATGTATCCTTATCGTGGTCACAAGGCATGTAAGAAATGTGTTGAAGAAGATGAAGCGTATGACGAAGAAGAAGGTGAAATCGAACCTCGTCACTCATCTAAACCGAAAAATCAAAAATTGGATTAAAAATATGGGAAGACCAAAAAAGCAGAAAGATTTAACTATTGTTGTGGCATCCATTTCAACCAAAGACAAAGAACCAAAAGATGTTGAATTGGAAGGGGTTATGGATTACACCGAAGACGATGTGAGTGATGAATTGAGTCTCATGGATGGTTATCGAGAATTTTCTCGTGACCGAGAAAACTGTTGACAGATTAAAATAACCTGATAGATTCATTGCATATGGAAACATTTATATTACCTTACATCTTCGCAATCACAATCGCAGCCGTCCTCATTGGAATCGTGATATGGACGGTAAGAAACATGAGCGACCCGCTTCCCGGCATCATGATTCCACTGATACTTGGTATATTCATTTTCGGTTTTGTGTTTAATATCGCTGTGACTGCAAAGAGAGAGAAAATCAACGCCGATGTCACCGTTGAAGTAATCAAAAGCAAATCAGCATTGGTGATTTTGCCAGATGGTTACAAAGCAATTACATCAGATAGTTTGCGAATGTCAGAAAAATACACGAATGGAGTGTATAAACTTCCTGCTCACGCAGTCGTAAACTATAATATTTATGGCAACGTCATGGACTCTAAAACAGTATTGAACGGAGATTTTACATTGACACGATGAAAATGGATGATAAGATTGATATGTGGGATGGAAAATCATCTGTGGAAGATGAAGAAACATTTCCAATGATTCCCCAAGACGAAGAATAAAGAATTCAGTTGACATAATAAAAAAACCAGATATAGTCATACCATGATTAAAACCAAAGTAAAAGATATTTTCGCCAGCGACACGAATGTTATCATTCACCAAGCCAATTGTTTCAACATGTTTGGTGGTGGCATCGCCCGAAGAATTGCTCAACTCTTTCCCGAAGCCGAGGCAGTAGATTCTGCCACAAAGCGGGGAGACAGAAAAAAGCTTGGCAATTTTACTGTGGCCGCAATCAATCGGCCAGAATATCCCAACTTGAAATATATCTTCAACGTGTATGGTCAATATGACACGAGCAGCCAAGTTCGTGCCACGCAATATGATGCGCTGACGGTTGGACTGGAACGTGTGCGGGATTATCTGGAAGCCAACAACTTGACCAGCCTATCCGTGGGAGTGCCTTACAAAATTGGGTCCGGTCTAGGTGGTGGGGATTGGCGAATTGTGAGTGCCATCTTGGAATCTGTCTTTGATGGTTCGCCTGTCAAACTTACCATCTATCAACATCCCGATTTCAAGTGACATGTTTCGAATCCATAGACCAATGACAGTTTTGGTTGGTGCTTGTTTCATCATTGTAAGCATTCTTCCCCCATTTTGGGGATTTGGATTCAATCTTGGGGTGGTTATGTTAGTCGTGGCAATCGTAGTAGAAAATGGCTGAGAACAATACAAAACCATTTGACAAACAATTATTTGAAGAAAATGATTGTAACGGCAGAGATGTAGTCAAAAGGTTTGTTCAAACCATTGGATATGAAGCCAAAGACCATCCTAACAGGTATGGTGTTGACTTGGATATCTTTAAGGGTGGCGAGCATGTTGGTTATGCAGAAGTAGAAGTCAGACACAACTGGACTGGATTAAAATTTCCTTTCTCTGATTTGAACATACCATTCAGAAAAAAGAAATTATTCGAAAAAGACAAGCCAGTTCTGTTTTTCAGTGTAAACGAACCCTTATCAGCCCTGTTCTGGTGTCCAGTTGAAGTCATACTAAAGAGTCCAACCACAGTAGTCAAGAACAAATATGTTCCAGAGGGTGAAATGTTTTTTAAGGTATCATTGAAAGATTTGCAATATGTTGTATTGACAAGACCGTAAGAATATAATATAACGTAAACATGAATATTGCATACAAAGTGTTTAAAACTGTTGGTAATGGTAGCCACCGGAAGTTTCTAAGTCCGGTGGCAAAAGAAAAGTTTTGTTTTCAATATAGGCGGAATGAAATAAACATTCCGCCATTGCAAAGTCAGTTCTTTGTGTTTCAAGAATTGGAACGAGCCGAACGTTTTTTAAAAAATCATAGGTTCGATGAAAAGGGTCAGTATGAAGTTTGGCAAGTGGTTGTGGATGAACTAGTTGCAGTTGGCAGCTTAATTTCAGTCATGGATTATTTGAATGAGTTGACAGATGTGTGGAAAGATGGTAAGATGAAATTCGCATGGAATACTGCCACTCAAAGACCATATGAAGGCACATTCACCTGTTCTCAACTGATTATGCTCAAGAAGATTGGTTGAAATAAAAAAACAGAAAGTTGTAAATTTTTGTTGACTTTTCAAAGTTGATGATATATATTAGTTACATCATCAATAACAAATTGGTGATTGTTCTTTGAAAACGAATGGGGATATGACGTAATAGAAGCCGTCTTAGTCTTAGAAACTAAGGGCGCAAGCCGTGCTGGTGCAAGTCCAGCTATCCCTACGATTGAGGCTATAACATTCTTCCTTCTAATTCTTTATACGAAACCTTAGAATGTTTCTTTCCTCATATGGAAGTGTGGCAGAGTCCGGTTTATTGCGTTTGTCTTGAAAACAAAAGTGGCCTAAAAACCACCGGGGGTTCGAATCCCTCCGCTTCCGCTGATAGTTTTTATATGCCGATTATGTTCCTCTCCCGACTTGTTCGGTGATGACTCTTCGGACTTTTGGTGTCGTAGGCAGATACGGTTGGCTGCTCAAGTTTGCTAAACTTGCTTCCCCCTTAAAAGGGAATGAGGGTTCGAATCCCTTACACACCGCCAGTTAGTTTTTATGGGGTCGTAGCTCAGTTGGTAGAGCGGTTGTCTTGCACACAACAGGTCAGGGGTTCGAATCCCCTCGGCTCCACTTCAAGTTTTAATTGCGAGATTGATGTTTAACGGTTAGCATGTGAGTTTTCCAAACTTGCCGTATGGGTTCGAATCCCATATCTCGCTCCGTAGGTTTAGTGTTTAATAGCAGCACGATAGATTGCCAATTTATAAGTAAGGGTGCAATTCCCTTAACCTGCTCGTAAGATGTTTCAGAAAGTTGTTGACAAACAACAGATTTATGATAATGTATGAAGCATCGAAGTTAGAAAGTGATTGCGGTTAGGTGTAAGAAGATAGCATGTAAGTCTCATAAGCTTACGGGCCAGCGCAACTCTGGACACCGCAACCATAAATTGGTCCTGTAGTTTAATAGTATAGAACACGATGTTTTCAGCATCGGTAATGTGGGTGCAACTCCCATCGGGACTACCTGCGGGTTGGAGAAGTCCGGCCCATCTCGTCACGCTCATAACGTGAAGACCCTTGGTTCAAATCCAAGACCCGCTACCATCAGGCTTGCAAAACCTGTAAGGTTACTGGAAATATCCGTAGAATTAAAATTCCAGAGTATAAGGGTTATTGATGGTTTCCTAAGAATTAAAACATCAACAAGAGAGATTATTCGTATATTCTTTCAACTTGTTAAAAATCAACGAATATATCCCTATGACTCTATTGCCGGGACACGATATAGAGCAGTAATTCACAGACTGATGTGTGACGGTTTTGATGTTTTCTGCCAAAAAACATGACTGTTTGGGTAGTTTAGTAGCAAAACGCCATGACCGTTTCATGGAAAACAAAGGTGCAAATCCTTTCCCACTCTCTAATTATGGACGACAATATATGATTTATAAAACGAACAACCAGATTACAGTCGCCGGGTTTCTAAGCTTGGTGAGTTAAAAAGATGTTGACAAATTACAAAGTTAGGACACAATGCCCACAGTGCTTACAGAAATGGGTGGCAGAGTTAGACGAGATTGTAAGAAACAACAGAGTTTGTATAAAGTGTCGGAAATAAAAAAAAAGAAAAAAGTAGAAATAATTTGACAGAATCAAAAAGTAGTATATAGTTATACACAAGATAGAGAAAGAATTGAAAGTGAAAGCAACCTTAAAACAACATAGAAATGATAGAGTGAACCCGATTTGGGTGAAGGATATGTTGTTTACAAATTATCGTGAAGGTTTGGCTGATGTGAAGGGCGAGAAGGGAATCTAAAGTTTAGAAAGATACGCCAAGGAAAACATCAGCCACCAACGAAAGTCGGTGGCTGATTTGTTTAGTAGATAAAAAGAATTTTGGTCCCAATGTGGACATGGTTACAATACCTGTAAGGTTTCCAATAATAACCTAGCTGAGTTCTACGGCTCCATAGTTGCAATAAACTATATGACGTGTGAGCGTTCGTAAAAATAGTTGACAATTCGGTTAATTATTTTATAATTGGAATATGGGAAAAAAGAAACAATTTCAGGTTAATGATAAACGGCAGTATTATAGAGAAGAATATCTTAAATCTGACCATTGGAAAAATCTTAGAGAAGAAAAATTAAAACAATTTTCTGTTTGTGAAGTATGTGGGGCAAAAAAAAGTTTAGATGTTCATCACAAAAGATATAAAAACTTATACGATGTTTTGTTAATTGATTTACAAGTTCTATGTCGAAAACATCACAAACAAATACACGAAAAACTAAAAAAGCCAAAAAAAGAGCCAAGAAAGAAAAAAATTCAAAGAAAGATTATTAAGAGATGGGCAAAGGATTTGAATTTAGACAGAAATTATATACGACAAATTATTAAAACACACATCCCTCAATAGCTGAGATAGATTAGCGTGAGCCTGAAGAGCTTGAGACGTTGGTGCGATACCAACTTGAGGGACCATTTAGAATAAAGGTGCAAACCGGAGAGCGAGTGAACTCGGTCAACATAGTAATGGCTTCTCACATTGAGAGTGTGTTATTTTAAATTTTTTATATCGGGGTATAATGTCAATAGAAGACGGCCTGTTTTGGAGACAGGAGGCTGTAGGTGCAAGTCCTACTATCCCGACCATTTTGTTGTGACTAGGATACGTTATTTTTTACGGAACTTCTGGTTATACGGCTTGTGCGAATAAAAACGCATAGGCTTTCCGCAAGAATAGAAAAAAGATGAGTGGAAGCAGAATATTTTCATGGGCGAGCGGCTAGAGTTGGAGTGCTACAACTGTCTGTAAAACAGTTCCCTTCGGGGATAGCCGGTTCGAATCCGGCCTCGCCTACCATTTTATCATCTAATTACTAATGCTGTGGTTAAGGCTATAACGTATAATTAGTCGAAGGGATATAGCAGTCCTTTAGGATGACCAATTTCCTTGTGCTAACAAGCCGTTTGAAGCGGGGTGCAATAACGTCAGTTATTGAAGTGACTATTAAAGGTCAACGGTAAAGAATCGAGAGATTCCTAAAAAGAACTCTCAAAACAGATTCTCCGTCAATGGGTAAAAAGCCCATTCACATATGTTTTAAAAAAATCGTCAAAAGTCTTGTATGTATTAAACGACGTTCCTCCATTAAGAGGTTTCGATATATCCAAGCAAATTTTATGGGCATGAAGAAGAACAGCAGATTCGCCGCACTGTCTATGCGGAGGTAGCGGGGGCAGCACCCGTCTTGCTCGCCAAAGTAGGAATAAGCGTGGGGGAATTGGAATACCCACTGGTTGGCTGAACAAGCTGACTGGTAAGTTTGTGAACACATAAACTGGTGTAATACACATCGGAACGTTTCTCGGATATATACGAGATTCTCCATTGCGGGTTCGAATCCCGTCGCAGTAAAAATTGATTGTATTCAAGATATTTCTTCTGTTTTTATAAATTCTAAGGTAGCTCAATTGCAGAGCCATCCCCGTTTAAGGGATAAGATGTAGGTTCAAGTCCTACCCGTAGAGCCGTTGCCGAATACAAAGAGATGAGTAAGCAGTTTTTCAAACTGTTCCTAGTGGGTGCGAATCCCATCGGCAATACCGTTCGTTGTCAGGATTCTTGAGCAGCCCGATTGGTCGGAGGCATCGCACTGTTAATGCGAAGTGGAGCAATCCCCGTTGTAGGTTCGACCCCTACCTCAAGAGCCATTTAACATAATATGAGTTGCACCGCTGTTGTGATTTGTATTAAAATGATTCGAACGTGTTCATGGGTGAGGATAGCGAGTATATCCCATGGGTTTAAACGAGTCAGAGTTAAGTTTTTAATTCCCGAATATCATAACTGGTAATGAAATGCACTGTTAATGCGTGATATGTAGGTTCGAATCCTACTTCTGGAGCTTTGTTAAAATATAACGGGCATGTATTGGTGCCGCCTTCGAAGCGGAGAACGCATAACTGGATTCAAATGTAGGTTCAACTCCTACCATGCCTACGAGCGTGTGACGTAATTTAGAAGCCGTCATAGACTGAGAATCTGTGGGAGAAATCCGTGTTGGTGCAAGTCCAATCACGCTCACCAAAAAGTTGTTGACAAAATAAAAAAACTTGCTATTGTTTGAGCATGGCAAAACTATTATCAACTCCAGCAGTCGGTGAGTGGAACAAATTGGACCACGAATCGTTTAGCGAATATATGAAACGAACCGGTGAAGAAATCAAACGTCTTCAAAATACCGAAAAGGTTATCATGTTTCCTGTTGCCGATGGTTATGCGTATTATGTGGTTGTGAGTGAAAAACCACTGACCATGCAATGGGTTCCGTATGGTGACCGGTGGCAAGTGCATCCGGCACTTATTCGTGGATTGACATTGAAAGAAGTCAAGGGCATAATCGCTCGTGAAAAGGCAATGCGAGAACTTTTTTCAAGAAAGTAATTTATGGCACAAAAGAAACAATCAACGGCAGACAGAATCAAACATGAAAAGGAATACATCGCTTTTCTTGAGAAACGTCTGGCAAGCAGCAATTTCAGAGCCAATGAGAAACCAGAAGTGATTGCCAAGACCGAAGAGAAGTTGAAGAAGTCAAAATTTCTGCTCAAAGTTCTACAAAAGTAATTTAGTTTAATGCGTTCATGCCGAGAGTCTGGCCGATTCGAGGAGCCTTTTAAGCTCATGGGTTAACCACCCCACGCAGGTTCAAATCCTGCTGAACGCACCATTTGTTAATGCTTCTGTGATGTAATGTAACATACATGCCTGATTAGCGTGTCTTTCTGGTGCAAGTCCAGATGGAAGCACCTTGGGGAAAGTATTACGGCGATACGCAATGAATGACATTCATTGAGATTAGGGTTCGAATCCCATCCCTGAACTTTAGAAAACAAATCCTTGACAATCAAAACGTTTCTGTTAGATTAAGAAACGTAACGGGTCAGTAGCTCAATGGTAGAGCAGTAGCCTTTTAAGCTATTGGTTTCGGGTTCGAGTCCCGACTGGCCCACCATTCCATACATGTGGATGAGGTAGAAGACAACTGGTAGTAAAGAATTGGCCAGCTTACTTGACGCAGGAATCCAGTATTGCCCATGTATGGGATATGATTTTAAATAAACGCAGGTGTAACGTCGCTGTCTTCTAAACAGTATGTAACGTAATTGGATGAAAATGTGGGTTCAAGTCCCGCCTCCTGCACCATATGATGCGATTTCGTTAAATGGGCGTGTGGCGAAATGGCAGACGCATCGGACTTAAAATCCGAAGGGCTTTAAAACCCGTGCCGGTTCGAGTCCGGCCACGCCTACTGAATGGAAGTGTGGACGAAAACGAAACTGGCAGAAGTATTTCATTTAAAACGAAAAGTCCTTGAGAGTTCGAATCTCTCCACTTCTACAAAATAATTATGGCAAATGAATTTAAATGGACTCGTGTAGGCAAGTATGTGATATTCACTGCCAATGGAGTCACGGAAGTATATGACGAACCTGCTCTACGAAAAGTGATACAAAAATATTTGTCACAAGAAAGTCTTGACAGATTCGCAGATGATGGTAGATTCATGGATAGACGGATGTTCTTTGATGGTTTACAGAATTTAATGGATGGATTTGAATTATTCTATCCGAAACGGAACTAAAGCTACAGCAGACCGGCACTCGGCTCTTACCCGAATATGGTGAGGTTGCAACTACCTCTGGTTCCACTTTTTTATAGTATTTAGCCAGTCAGATATCGCTCTGACTTAAAGCTCATGTGGTCAAAACATGAGTCTAGCTCATGTGTATGAGCGTGGCGACAATTTCGGTTCGGGGGTATGGCGAAACAGAAGACGCACTAGTTTCAAAAACTAGCGGAGTAATACCGTGTAGGTGCAAATCCTACTATCCCTACTTGACAGTTAACTCTCTATCGCCTAACTTGGTATGGCACTTCATTTGGGGTGAAGAATAATGTTGGTTCAAATCCAACTAGGGAGACGTTAGAACATAATGGTGGTAGTAGAATAAAAGTAATTCCGTCGCCTGTGAAGCGACCTAAGCGGGAGCGTTACCCGTCTATCACCCCTGCCTCGTGGGATAATAGTAGTCCACCGCTCTTTGAAAGCGTTCGGTGTCAGTGCAAGTCTGACCGAGGCTGCATCTAAAAAGTTTTTGAAAGTTGTTGACAAAGACAGAAGTTCTGGTAGATTAGTAAACGTTGAACGAAAAAAGAAACGAAAGTTTCTCTCTCAACGGAAGCCCAATGAGAGTTGTTACGGGCGGGTCGTCTAAATGATAGGACGGGAGCCGTTGAGGTTCCAAATGCTGGTTCAAATCCAGCACCGCCCACCTTGTTTTTTGACATATATGGTCCGGTGGGAAAATGTTAATCCACCTGTTCAAGTCTCAAAAGGACTTGTCGCAAAGCAGGAGATACTTGGTTAGACTCCAAGACGGACCTCTCAAATTGATGCCTCGGTTGTTGAGAACAACATGGTGGAGGCGGCGAGGAAACTCGTCCCCACTTGTTTTGCAGCATACAAGTCCTAAAAGAATGTTGCTGGCGGAGACAGAAGTTCCAACGCAGTAACCTTCTGCGAAATGAAACAAAAAAGGATGGTTGCGGGGTTAGTAGTCTGCGGCATCAATGATTTCAGAGGCCACGAATATGCTTCCTTCTAAAAACTTGTCTATGAAACAAACCAAATAGCATATCACTTTCCTCTAATTTTACAACGTAAGTTGTTGGTATAAATGGGCCTATAACTCAATTGGTAAGAGTAGCAAACTCATAATTTGTTAGTTGTCGGTTCGAGTCCGGCTAGGCCCACGTTCTTGAAGATAGACAAAAGCATTTGTTGCTCACGAAGAAATAAGTGATGCAAACAATTAACAATTTGGAATTGGTTTTGTTACGTAATAAATAAAAAGTCAGTTTCATGTTCTTTCATATCCTTTTTATTTTCCAGTGAAATCCTTTAAACAAGAAAAATTTTCGGGGAAGTAGCTCTAATGCAAAGAGCATCGGCATTGCGCCGAAGGTTGCTGGTTCAAATCCAGCCTTCCCCACCATGAGAAGGTAGCTCAACGGCAGAGCAACTGACCGAATTGTTCAGATAAGATGTTGGCTCGAACCCAACCTTTCTCTCTTGCGGGGTATGCCAATAGAAGAGCAGCAGCCATTTGAAGGCTGTGGTTGATGGTTCAAATCCGTTCTCTGCAACCTTATTATTATGCTAGGATACCAGAGTGGTCTAATGGAGCGGTCTGCAAAACCGCTTGAGAAATCAAATCGTGAGTTCGAATCTCACTCCTAGCTCCATCTCACCCAACTCTATGGTCCCGTGAGTGGTGATGGTGTTCATCGTTTAGCACGGTAACACCTAGAACGGTGGTTGATGCTAACAATCACCGAACGATTTATAACCCCGCTTGAGATAGCATCTCTTGCCCGACGCTGCAAAGCGTCTCTTGCCAGTGTGCCTGAGTGGTCGAAAGGACGAGTTTTGTAAACTCGAAACGAAAGTTCATCGCAGGTTCGAATCCTGTCAACTGGCTCTTTTTTAAATAGGTCGCTGATGTAACGGTAGCATGACAAGCTCCAACCTTGTCTGTGAGGGTTCAAATCCTTCGTGACCTGCCAAATTCTTCTTGACAACTCCTTCTCATCTGCTAGATTGTGTTATTATTATGTTAAGCAATGCAAAACTGGTTAAGATACTCGCAATAATTGAAGAAAAATCTAAACAAAAGATTACTTTCAATTATGGCGTAACTGGTGGCAACATTGATGATGCTTATGACGCTGGTTTAAGTGATGGTGAAGTTTCATTGGCACAGGAATTACAGAATATTGTTGATGGTCCAGAACCTACTTCTGTCATCAACGCTTGAACGGTCCATTAGTTTATGTAGTAAATCGCCAGCCTCTCAAGTTGGTCAATGGGGTGCAAATCCCCAATGGACTACGATAGAAAAAATCCCCTTGACAAAAGAATAATATCAGATAAGGTATGACCAAGTTAGTTAAACCTTAAAAAAAGAAAAAAACTATGGCAAAGTTCATCGCTAATATCTGTATCATCGTTCTCATGTTCATCAACGGTCTTTGTTCTTTGATGTATGGTTGGGGATTGGAAATTCAAAGTCTTGGTTGGGTCATCGGCACATTCATCGCCACGTTGGTTTTGCTGGTGTTGTCAACGGCGGTAAACAAATCAGAAGAGAAATAAATCATTGCATCTGTAGCTCAGTTGGATTAGAGCATCTCGCTACGAACGAGAAGGTCGCAGGTTCGAGTCCTGCTGGTTGCACCGGGCTGTTAGTTTAAAAGTAAAATACCTTCCTTACAAGTAGAAGTCAATGGAGCGTTACCATTACAGCCTACCATGAATTGGCCATTAGCTCAAAAGCAGAGCGTTCGACTGATAATCGATTGACGGTGGAGCGTTACCACCATGGCCAACCAAATTAGTTATTGACAAACGCTGCCGAGGCTGATTGTATTAGGCAATCGTTTCCTAAACGATTTTTGGTAGGTTAGATTCCTACCGGCAGCACTAAACTAAAAGTTATGAATTTTTATACGTTACGACTCAAGCGGTTTACTGACAAGTATGTAAGTAAACAGAACCCATCTTACGCTATCAAAAGCGACCAGATGATTGAGTATTATCTAAAAAAAGGTCATTTTAAAACGCAGTTTGATGCGTTACAGACTGATGCTCAATGGTTTAAATCACCGGAATATGCCAAGATTTGGACAAGTGAATCAGCCGTAAAGAAATTCATTTCCAGAGCCAGCAACGATGGATGTTTGTTTTGGAACAACGATATTCCATCACTTGTATTGTCATTCAGTGAGTTTGAAATTGTAGTCAATGGTAACGAAGTATTACCAGTTCCAACTCGAATTTTTAAAAACGTCGGTTAATTTAATGGCAGAACCGTCAGCACGGGGGAGACTCTCATAAGGTCACCTGAGTCGGGGGCAGCACCCACTTCTGCTACCATTTTTCTTCTTGACTTTCTTCTATTTTCATATAAAAAGGTAGTATGAAATATTACGGCAAAATGAAGTTTGCAACTTCACCTGAATCATACGAATGTCCTTTGTTTGCCCCATATATCTATCGTTCTCACGATTGGAATAGCTGTGGCAGTCCAATCATTGCTATGGTCACGGGTGAACACCCTGCCACGGTAGAGCGTCATAAACCCACCAATCAAAGACACTGGAGCAATACTGCGTTGGTAAAGTATCTCCGAAAGAAAAAGATTAACGTGGAAGAGGTTACCGTTCAAGGAGTTACCCAAACTTATTGGGAGAGCTATCCTTTGAATGACAATCATATCCTCGTGGCAAATCTACATCTGGATTCCAAAGAAGCCAGTTGGTTTTTGATTCATAAGGGAGTTATCTGGCACAATCAGTATGAAGTTCAGGGACCATCCAAGTTGTTGTTCTTTGTGAACAAACCACCACAGAATGTTTTTCTCGTGTGGCATGAAAAATGGGCTTGACTTCCAAAGTAAAATACTTATTATATATCACATATGAGCGATAACTACGAAATTTTGAAGAAGCAGGTTGCGGATGCACGAAAAGTTCCTCTGTGTGAACGACTTACATGGGGATTGCTTCTTGCGTCTTGGATTTGGATTCTTCTGATGTTTGCACTATGAGGGATTTATCTGGAAACGAATTGCAGTTGAACGACAGAGTTGCCTTTTGTCTTTCGGGTAAACATGGTTTGAAGACCGGTATAGTGGTTGGGTTTTCAAAACAGCGCATTCGAGTTGAATATGAGATTGATGAGCATGTGTATCAACGTTCAAAGCACGGTGTTTTGATAAAGGTTCCTATAAAAGTTACGGTTGAAACTGGTGTGGCAAATCACAATGTTTCAAAAATGTTTGAGAAACCTGTTGACAAAGAAAAAGATTCTGATAGAGTTTGAAGTGTTGATATAACAAACCGCTGGTGGGTGGCGGGTAACTAGGACGGCAAAGAGCCAGTCCGAATTATCCCGATTCTCCACCAGCCAATTTCAAATTTGTTCTTTTAAAATTTACGGTTACATCCATTAGCGAAAGCAACGGAAAGTATGGACATAGTGTAAGGGTTTACGCACGGCTGGCGTGAAGCTGGCAAGACTGGATTCGAGTTCCAGTGACTATACAAGTAAGGGTGGATGACCTAAAACTGATAGACGCATTATTGTAGCCATCTGATATCGTGGTGAACTAATACGGAACGGACACCTAATGAATGTCCCTTTGACCGCTGGCTTGTGCAGTCACTGATAGTGAAATCCAGATTAAAATTTGTTAGAAATACCTTACATCTTAGGTGTTTATCGGGTTGAAAAACGAAAGCAGACACCGACGAGTTCTATAAAAGGGTAGTGGTCATATATAGTAACTGACCCATATTTATTTACATTGGTGATTTAGAATATTGTTTTGTGTAGCTCAGTGGTAGAGCAGCGGGCGTGATTCCCGTATGGGTGAGTTCGAGTCTCACCATGAGACAATAATTCTAACTGACTGATAGAGACTGGACTACGCCAAGTCTTGCGTTCAACGTAAACGTAAGAAGCGGAACGGGAACCTAATGAATTCCCTCGGCTTTGCAAGGCCGAAATAGTGAAATCCAGACCCACTTTTTTCCATTGACAAACAGGATATCTTTGATATTCTGATTTTGTCGTATAAACAAAAGATGCTTCCAAAGCGTAGATAGCGACGTTCGACTTTCGTAAAGTTGAGAGCAGGGTGCAAATCCTTGTGGAAGCTCGCAAACAAAATAAGAAAATGATTTTCAAAGGTAAAGGCCGTTTGCAAATTGATAATGGTGTTCGGATTGTGACCAACAGCGATATCGTTCGATATTACCAGTGGTTGATTCACAAGTATCATTACAATACCATCAAGACTCAGACTCCTGCTCATGGCGCACATGTCACGTTGTGGAATCCTAACCTCCACCGCACTGCCAACGTTGATGCCATCCGGCAGTATGAGGGTAAGACGATTGAGTTCGAGTATGATGCTGGTAACGTATATGGTGGCCGGACCAATTTCTGGATTCCCGTGAACTGCGACGAGGGATATGATTTGATTGCCAAAATGGGAATCATCTACAATAAGCAGTGGCAGGGATTGCACATGACCGTATGCAATTTCAAGTTCAATAATTAACACACAAGCCTGTGTAAGCTAATAGTAAACTACGACTTTGGTAAAGTTGAATCGTCGGAGCGTAACCGACCATAGGCTCTTCTCTTCTAAAAATTCTTCTTGACTTCTCCTTCTTCTCTGTTAAAACTTCTCCATGGCTCAAAACAACATCTTTTATAAAATCGTTGATGCTCATTTCAAATCCTGTTCGGTTGGATATTCCAATGCGGACAAATATGAAGTCCAATATCAACTTGGCAATTTCGTTCAATCCAAAACCGGAACCCCATTGTTTGTGTTTCAGAGTCTTGATGCTGCACAAGCTTTTAGCCAAAACAAATATGGTGTTTCTCCTGCGAAACATGTTTCGACACATATTTACGAATGTGAAGTCATCAACCCACGGCGCATCAAACAGTTGGTTGGAAATTTGAGTAATTATACGTTTGAAAGTTTCTGGCAACTTAGAAAACGTCGGAAATCTGTCAAACTCATAAATTCTGTCAGACCTGCTCCAAAAGGAACGTGGATATGTGATTCAGTTAAACTTCTTCGAAAAGTTGCATGAAAATTGTTCGTGCCGCCATAAAAAGAAATGATGAAGTGTTGGTCGCCAATGAAGGTGAACGACATGGACATGTTTTCAAAGCATATGCCGAAAAGCATGGCCGAGGCTCATTCCATGACGATACCTTTTTATCTGAGGTCCAAGGGTTTGTGACTGATACGGGATTGTTTGTGGACCGGTATGAAGCCAAAAAGATTGCCGAGGCAAACAATCAAGTGCTACGTGAACCATTTCGTTCTGATGAAGCATACTCGGAAAATTTCTGGTGATTTCTCTTTACACTCAACAAAACTCTGATAAATTCGTTCAATGAGCAGCGTAACCCAAAAATTACACAGTAAAGGTCTTATCCAGCCACCAGCTTGGATGCCAAGCAACGTTTTCTATGAAACCATCATGGGCAGCGTGGCATATCATGTCAGCAATGATACCAGCGACATGGATGTGTATGGTTTTGCGATTCCAAGCAAAGAAATTATCTTCCCTTACTCTCATGGTCGTATCCTTGGGTTTGGTCAACCTCCCGAAGCATTCAATGTGTATCAAGAGCATCACATCAAGGATGGTGAGAAACAGTATGACCTGAACATTTACAGCATTGTGAGCTACTTCAATCTTTGCTTGGGTTGCAATCCGAACATGATTGACAGTTTGTTCACTCCGTTTGAGTGCATTCTTTGCAATACTACCATCGGCAAGATGGTGCGGGACAACCGCAAGCTGTTCTTGAGCAAGAAGGCTTGGCACACTTTCAAGGGTTATGCTTACCAGCAGACCCACAAGATGAAAATCAAGCAGCCCACCGAGGGCAGCAAGCGGTTTGAGAACGTCCAGAAGTTTGGGTATGATGTGAAGTATGCTTATCATCTGGTTCGTCTCATGGATGAAATCGAACAGCTTCTCACTACCGGGGAAATGGACATTACTCGTGACCGTGAACGTCTCAAGGCAATTCGTCGTGGCGAATGGAAGGAAGAAGATGTTTATGCTTTCTTTGCCGAGAAGGAAAAGAGTCTGGAAACTCTCTATAACAACTGCACTGCGTTGCCCCACACTCCAAATGAAGCAGCAGTGTTTCAGTTGCTTGTGGACTGTCTGGAGCAGCATTACGGCAGCATCACCAAGATGATGGGCGATTCCAAGGATACTATGGAAAAGAACAACCTTGCCATGAAAGAAATCCTTGACGTTCTCAAGAAACATGGTATCAATAGTTGAGATATGTTTTATACATCAGATTTACATATTGAGGGACGTAAAGGCCAAGAAAGCCTTTATATCTCTATTACTGTAAACAAAGACATTTCTCCTGAGAACACGTATCTGTCTTGGGATTTACAAAAAAGTCCGTGTAAAAAAACTGATATTTTTTCGGTAAACATCTACAATTGGCTTTATAAAATCTGGAAAGAAATCCCAAATTTGGGAGATGCTTCTCATGGGGCCATTATCAAAGCCGATAGAAACCACTTTTTGTTTAACATCGTTGCGATGAATGAGAAAAGCATCCGACACACACAAAAACTTCTTGTTAATGCCATTCGAGACGAGTTTTTTCCGGGTGAGAAAGCAAAAAGGGTAAAGCATGAAACATTGCAAAAACTTGTGGAAAAATTTCAAAATCCATGAAGATTTCCTTTACCAAAAACGGCAAGGATGATGTGCGTGGCAATGGATTCATTGTCAACGTCACAACCGATGATGGGGTGACGTTTGGAACAGCAATTCAACACGAAGGCACTCCCACTGATGAACAGGTAAAAAAGTTTTGGGAAGAGACTAGGAGTGCCAAAATGAATGGAGTCAATCTGTGGTGGGTTGAAGCCGAGGCAGTTACGGTAACGGCACCTGTGGTGAACACATGCACAGACATGGTGGTTACATCTTCATTGTCATCTTCCATAGAAAAACCACTTGACAAAACAGTGGAACCGTTCTATGGTGATGGCTACTAAATCATAAAAACTATGGCAAAGAAATTCTATAAAATCGTTGACGAGAAGATGAAGTCATGTTCAATCAATGCTCGTTATGCAAGCGAGTTTGAAGTCCAGTATAAACTCAACGAGTTTGTTTCATCAAATGTTCCAAAGACGCCTCTGTTTGTTTTTGAGACGTTGGATGCAGCAAAGAATTTTATACATGGGAATGGTTCTGGTGGATTTGGACCTTCACCAGCCAAAACAAGTGCAACGCATATTTATGAATGTGAAGTTGTGAATCCCCGGAGAATGCGGTATCTTCTCGGCGGTGAACTGACATATTCCAATTTACAGAATTTCTGGAAAGTGAGACTGTCCAAGAAAAAGGTATGCACTCTCATTTATAAAAAGTCTGTTCCATCAAAGACTTTTGTATGTGACAAAGTGAAACTTCTCAAAAAAGTTTCTTGACATTTTGATACAACTGTGGTTTAATCAACACGTTGTAAATAAAACGGTGGTGTAGGCAAGCGGTAAGCCAGTTGGTTGCAAACCAATTTATCGGTGGTTCAAATCCATCCATCACCTCGTTAGTTAAAATCGGGCAACTAGCTTAATGTTACAGAGCGACTGTTTGGGGAATATATATTTTGAAACCTGAGCAGTAGGTTATGGTTCAAGTCCATAGTAGTCCAGCACTTCGTGTAAAACGGTATGTGTGGCGAGCTTTACGAAGCTGCGGCGTGACATAACGGCGTCTAGTCTCTGAAAAGAGTTCGTTTACGAACACGAAAGTTTTGATAGAAAGTTGTTGACAAAGTTAGAAGTTCTGGTAGAGTGTTGACCGTTGAACGAAAGTTCGAAGTAGTTGATAGAAAGTTCTTTGAAAGTAAAATTTGGCAGTTTGGTGTCGTCAGATAAACCATCGTAAGGTGGCCAAAGCAGTAACCCCTCAACGGGTCTGCGCCGAGCAAGTGGTCGGCCAACCAAACAACAGCAGGTCTGGAACTATCGTCTCTGACGGTAGCGAATCTGAATATGGGTTGTCTTCGAGGATGTGTGGCTAACTGTGACGCATCACTCAGTAACACGTAGGGGTGACAAAGACACTACCAAAAACATACAGGATTTAGACCGAAGCGAAGAATAATTGTGTGAGACTGCAATCAAATGCAATTGTTCATGATTCAAAGCGGTTGGGTAGATGCAAATCTACACAATAACTCGGAGTCAAATGGAGTCTTCGCAAGAGAATCCTATGTGGCGTGTGGCATTTTGTTAACCAAAAGTTAATGAAACCACTGGTAGCGCACGCCACGGTTGAGTTGCCCTAATTCAAATGTTAAATGGAACTAAACGCAAAGTCGTTACCCACGGTGAGTGAAAGTGACTTAATACTACACTAGAAATAGAATGTAGTCAGGTGGATGCTCGCAAGGCATTATCTGTTAAGATGAAAGTAAACGGTGTTCGCAAAACTTAACTGTTCGCAAGACAGACGGATACGGAAATCTTGAGTAGCTCATTGGCTGACTGGAAAAGCCACCAGTATAATAAGGCAGTCATGTTGAATACGACCATAGGCCAAAAGCCATGGAAGTGGATAAACTTGAGAAGCATTGTCGGGCAGACAATGTATAATCCAAGCAAAGTTCAACAATCATGGGTATAATCTCAGCCCTAATATGAAAATATGACAAAAATGGGGACACTCTAAATAAAATTAGAGTGTCCCTTAAAATTTCAAAAAAAAGTTATGAACAATTTAGAAAAAGTTATCAATTACATCTGCTCGTTTATTTATTGGTGCATACATAGCGGGATATGTCTTATTTTATTCGCCATGTTGTTTCTGTTTCCGGTTGGCACTGTAATTGCTCTCTTTCTTCTTTACCAACTGTTTATGAATTTTCCAAATCCAACGTTTTGGGAAAAATATCATCCTGAAAAAAAGATTTGACAAAACCTAAACCTCTGATATATCTATATCCATATGAAAGAATTGTAGAATTGCAAAGAAGCGGTGTTTCACTTCAACAAACACCATCTCATCGACCCTAGCACCCCTATGTGGGTGATTAAAGCCAAGGGCGAAACCCACTACGTCAACCACGTTACCTCCCAAGTTGGTTGGTCCACCAAAGAAACTCCCGGCAATCCTGCCACCAAAGGCAGCATTAAGTTCAAATCAGTTAATATTTTTATTGACAGCAACAATGATGCTGTTATAGTCAACGCAAATGAATAAGACAACTGTATATAAAATCGTTCACAAGTTTCGTGGCAAGTTGATTTCTGGTTACACCGGATATTACAAAGCCAAAGACAATGGGGATGCTTCCATTCTCGAATACTCACCGTCCATTGTCACTGTTCCGAAGTTTGGAAAGATTTTTGCCTTCGATACTTTCCAACGTGCCAAGGCATATCTTGGCGTCAATACTTCTGAATTTGAAATTTGGGAAGCTGTGGCAACCGGTCCAATCGTTCGTTGCCGTCGTTTTCACATCACCATGGGCGATGACAACACTTCTGAAATGAAAATGGTTTGGAGCAAGAAAAAGAAGTCTCATGTGATTGCACAAACCACACCAACAGGCACAATTCTTTGTGAAAACCTGCAATTGGTCAAGCGATTGCTTCCGGTCTGATTCATTGCTTCTGTAGTTCAAATGGTAGAACAGCCCTCTCTAAAAGGGTGTGTTACAGGTTCGAACCCTGTCAGAAGCACCTTGACAATATAAAAATACGTGGTATAACATCTACATTATGACGATTGTTACAACTGAAAAGAAGCCTGAACTTGGTTCCAAGAACATGAAAAACCGGTATGAACTGGCTTATATGAAGCTGTTTGAAGCCCTCCCCACCTATCGGAAGCATACCGTCAAGACTGACAAGGACCATCGTTGGACTGTTGAATTTGCCAAGGATGTTCAAGCATTGGCTGAAAGTGAAGACCCAATTCTTTTGACTGCCTAACTTGTTATGATTCAAGACGTTACTATTTCTGTTTTACTGGCTTTTTTATTGACAAGTGTTTTGGCAAGTTTTGGAATTTATGTTCCGCCCACTACATTGAATGGATTTCTGTTTGGATTTTTTACATCTACCATTTATATTTTCGGATTGAAGGAATGGTTTCAAAAAGCATCCATGACTTTTTATGAGATGTTGGTCATTCCACCAGTGGTGATTTGTTTCTTTGAATTGTATCTGATGTATTTCATTGGTCTTCTACCCGGTGGAAATGATATGGTAGAAGCTATTTTTTGGTTGCTGCATACATTCATCATCCTGATGATATACTTGGGAGTATTTATGTTTCGTGGAGGATATTTCTTGCATTGGAAGGAAAAGTTTGCTAAAGTATAAGCCATGAATGAAACATCTGAAAAAGTAAAAGTCTCTGAAAAGAGTATGGAAATCGTGGCAAACAACATCAAGAAAATGATGCTCAAACGAGATGTTGAACGAAGCAAAGCTGAATACAATCTGGTTATCAAAACGATAGCCAATGAGATTTGGGAACGAGATTCCCAAATCAAAACGTAAAACCAGATAAGTATATCTGATTCTTTTATAAAAACAGGAATTGAAATTATATTCCTGTTTTTCTTTTTTTACTGATTTTTTGAAAATATAAAAAACTAATTATTCCTGAATGCTTTGATATAAAGCAGTCAGGCGAACGAAGTGAGAATTTGGAGTTCTTTAAGAACGTAAAATGAACTGACTGATTTGTTTCAAAGCTTTCAGTCCTTCACCGGTGGGGAAGGGTTGCGTCGAAGGGAAGGGGAGGTTTTTAGACCCCCACTAACCATAGGGTTTCTGAAAAAAGACCACCCCATCTTAAAAAAAGAGTTGACAAACCAAAAGTATCTGCTAGATTGATTTCAAGATTAAGAGAGCCAGTCACGGTGATTGGTTCAAAATCAAACGGTAAACTCAAACGAAAGAAAAAAACAGTTATGAATAACAAGAACAAGAAGTCCACTGCCAAGAACAACAACAAGCCTGTCATCGGTCGTCCCCGCAAGGCTGTGAAGCTCATTATGACGAAGAAGTTCACGATGAAGGATTTGGAGGCTGCGAACAAGGGTGTCATCGCCCCGACGCTGTATGCCCATGTGCAACGTGCGTTGCAGGCTGGTGAGTTGGTGGAACACAGTGTCATCCACACTGGCACGGTGGGCAAGCCCAAGATGGTCTATATCAACGCCAAGCTCGTTCGTGGCGTCAAGGCCAGCAAGCTCGTGAAGGCTGCGAAGGCAATCAAGGCCAAGGCTCCGGTGGTTGCGCCCGTGGCTGCGGTGGCAGTGACTGAGCCGGTTGTGGCTCCGGTGGCCGAAACGTCCGCCGTGGTTGAAACGGTGGCTTCTCCAGTGGGAAGCGATGGCCAGCCGGTTCTCTAAAGTGCAGATGGTTTGAAGGTTGTCAAGAAGAGAGTCGATTTATTTCGACTCTCTTTTTTTGTTAAAATATCTATTGACTTTTTATATCTATGGTGTAATCTCTTCGCATATGAAACTTATTGAATCAAAGTTCGTCAGCAATCACGAGAAGATGGGTGATACTACGTTTGAGCGCATCAAGATGTTGGAAGTCAATGGCTTGAACGTGTATATCTTCAAGCGTTCTCGTAAGGATGGTTCCTTCACAAGCTTTGAGACGTTCATTGCCAAGCGTCGTTACAAGGGTCAACCTTTGCCGGGTGGAGCGGTTGAAGCCGAGGACCGTGAACAGTATCCCAAGGGTAATGCGTTTGGATTCACCGCCAAAGAGTCTCGCCATTTGCCGATGGCAGAGATTCATTTCAATGAGTTTGTGCAAAAGTTGACCAAGCAGGAAGTTCCCGAACCCGTTGAAGGTGAGGAAGTTGTGAACGTTGCTCATGTGTCTGGCACTCGTGGTCGCACCAAGATTGAATTTGATTTTCATCTTCCCTCTGGTGATTTCACCATGAAAGAAGTGGAAGCTGCAAACGATGGCCGAAGCTATGGCATTCTGTATCTTCGTTTGAAGGAAGCCATTGCCGAGGGCAAGGTGAAGGTTGACGGCAGCAAGCCAAACGGTGGTCGTGGCAAGCCAGTTGTCATCTACAAGAATCTGGAAGTTGTGGCTTGATTTTTATTTGAAGAAATCTGTTGACTTCTTATATTTAAGCTATAATATATTCACATATGAAACTTAAATCTAAGATGGAAACGTTGAGCGAGATTCGCAAATGGATGCCGGGTAATCCCGGTAGCCGTTCACATAAATCCAAAAAGGATTACAAGCGGCATCCGAAACATAAAGGAAAGGATTTGGAATGAAACGTAAACCTTACAAGTATCAGGTATGGGATTGTGCCAAGCGGTGTTGGAGTGGCAAGCTTTATCAAAGACGTTATGCAGCCGAATGTTATCAGCGTAAATTGATTGACGAGGCTGGTATGGAATATGGTATGATTGCCCGTAGCAGTTTTCCGGTGCATGAGATAAAAAACGCTTGACAATCAAGTAGTTTGTAGTAAGATATCAAAATATGAAATTCAAAGTAACTCTATTGTCCAAACTAGGATATTATATCCTTTCAACCATTGCCACCGCACCAGAATCAAGTTTTGAAAAGCAGCTTGTGAATGTGATGCAATCAGCCAATCACAAGACCGAAACGGCGACGGCATTGGAATTGATTGATTTGATGAGTGCTTACAAGGACTTTTCCATCACAGTTCCGGTGATACCTGCAACTTCTTCATTTGACGAAGAATATATCTACAGTTTCGTAGATAATACGTTGACACGGTATTCTATTCACGAAAGACGGAATGGTAAGTTTGGAACACCAGTTTCCCTACAGCCATACACTCAGATTGCCGAGTTTTTCTATCCGAACAAGGCTGAGACAGATTGGGATACCCGTCGAATCGGTGTTATCAAAGAGTCTTCCCTATACCTTGAAGGGGTTGACATCTTGGACAACAACTCATACAAGCGTTTCAAGAAAAGCAAGATGCTTCGTGGTCGGATTTTCTATTCTGATGCCAAGGGTCGAAGCTAAAAAACAGTTGACAAACTGAAAAAACAATATATCTTGGTCGCAGATTAGAAACCCTAGTCTGCGACTTTTTTTAAAAACGATATGAATCCATTAGCACGAGTTGAACGAATTTTGAGCATCGAGCCACATGACAACGCTGATACGTTGAGTGTGGCTACGGTGTTGGGCTTTGGGGCCATCATCCGAACGGGTGATTTCCAAGTTGGGGATTTAATTTGCTTCATATTTCCTGACACGGTGTTGCCGTCTGCACCTTGGTCTGAGCCATTCCTGAAACGTGGTTCTCGTGTGAAGGCAATCAAGCTGCGTGGCATCTGGAGTTTTGGTATTGTGTTGCCACTCAAGACGTTTGACTTGGATGGTGCAACCGAAGGCACGGACATTGCCGACATTATCGGTGTGACGAAGTATGAGCCGCCAGCACCCAAGGATATGAATGCCAAGGGAGCATTGCCGCACGGTATTATGAAGACGGACGAAGATAATTGCCGTGGCATTCGTCGGATTCCTTATGGTTCTCTCGTGGACATCACTCTCAAGATTGACGGTCAAAGTGCCACTTATTTCTACAAGAATGGTGAGATTGGTATTTGCAGTCGTTCTCTCGAAATCAAAGAAGATGGGAACAATAACTATACCAGCGTCAACAGCAAGTATGGCATTCTGGATAAGCTTCGCCAATACTGCGAGGCACATAAGGTCAATCTTGCCATTCGTGGTGAAATCTATGGTGCTAATGTGCAAGGGTTTGCAAACAATCCTCATGCCAAGTTGCCACTGTCTTTTGCCGTGTTTAGTATTCTAAACTTGGATACGCTCAAATACACCAATCCCGGTGACGAACACTATTTCATCAATGTGGCCAAGGCAACGGACCTGTTGACTGTGCCAATTATTCAGACTCAAGTTGTCTTGACTCCTGAATTGATTGAATACTATGCCAAGGAAATCACGCAGTTGAATGGTCTTCCATTCGAGGGAGTTGTGGCAAAAGGAAAAGATTTCTCTTGCAAAATTATTAACTTGGACTATGATAGCAAAAAATAAGTTATGACTACACCAAATCAATTGATTGTTGACGATACCAATATGCATCTTTTGGTAACCCCATCCAAGGGAAAACCAACCAAAGGCAAGCGACCAAAGAAAACGACCTTGGCAACTGTTGCGGCTGCTACACTGGCAGCAACTGCGCCCGTCTCAACAACTCCGAAGTTGCCAACAAGCTTGGAAGACTTTGAAGATTTGATTAACGACAAGATTCAAACAGTGGCTGCTTTCACTGATGCTGTCAAATCAAAGTTTGCCAATGATTTTCGGTGGCAAATCAAACTGAATGAAATTTTGGAATCCAACGATGTTGTGGATTCCAAGAAAGTTCTTTCATCGGTGGCCAGTGAGTATCTTTTGTATCTCTGTTTGACCGGTTGGACTCAACCATGTTTGCGAGATTCAAACTATCGCAGTGACTTGCGGGTTGAATTTCATCGCACCCAACATGTTGATGCCAATGAAAAGCCGATTGCTGGAAAGAAACCGCTTTACGAGACATTGACTTACAACCCAAGTGCGGATGAGTTCACATATACAATCTCAGGCAGCGCAGACCACCGTGAGTATGATGAATTTATTTTCTCTGGCAAAGAATTGTTGAATAACCTTTGACAATATAGAAGCATCTGATATAACTGGATTATGACAGATATGTTGCTTGCTTTTTATAAAAATGAAATACGGCATCCGTCCACCGGAAAGTATTTGTATGATATCATCCACGCCGATGATGATTTTCTTGAAAAGTGCCATGATTACATTCAATGGGTGTTTCCGAACGATGTAGAAAGCAAGTTCAATCCAGATGCTCCTTTGCTGGATAAGGAATTTCTCAAAGAGTTCGTCAAAGATAAGGGTATGCAATCACGGGCATATGAGATGCACACCCGGTTCAAAACGTTTCTGGTTAGCAATAAATCGAGAATATTCAGACAACCACGCAACCACAACCATTTGCGTATTTCTCGAATCATTCGATTTCATAAACTGGTCGGTTCGGATGCCTCGGCACAATATTTTTATGATTTGTGTGTTGAGTTTGTGGATAAATATGCGGACCCAAAGAGTGACGATTATAAGTATATTCGACAATCCGTGAATTTTTGGAAAAAAGAATTAAACGGTTGACATATATAAAAAATGTAGTAGAGTTTCTCTATGACAAACTACAAACGTGCAAAAAACGGTATTCATCATGGTGGTAAGCGTCACAATGTGGGTGCATTATCACAAGCAATTACCATGCCAATCGTTCATAACTATCCCAAAGAGGTTGTGATTCCCGAAAAAATGAAATCAACATCGTTCAAAATGCGTGAGCTAAAAGAGAAGATTCAATCCAATGACACGTTTTTGGTTGACATCAAGTGGAAACTGGCTGGCAAGCTCATTTGGCTTGAAATCTTTCTGTGGGCAGTCTTTTTCATTCTGCTTCTGATTTCTTAAAAAAGTCGTTGACAACAACGAATTGTCTGATACATTATCACCAATATGAACAACAACTACAAGATTTTTCAGGTTGGTGGCAGTGTGCGTGACGAGCTTCTTGGCCTCAAGAGCAAGGACATTGATTACGCCGTGGAGTGTGATGGGTTTGACCACATGAGGGAAATCATTCTCTCGCTTGGTGGTAAAATCTTTCTGGAAACTCCCAAGTTCTTCACCATCCGGGCGCAGGTTCCTGTCCTTGGTGCAACTGATTATGTGTTGTGCCGCAAGGATGGTGCATACAGCGATGGTCGTCGGCCTGATTCTGTGGAACATGGCACGATTTTGGATGACTTGGCACGCCGTGACTTTACGGTGAATGCCATCGCCAAGAATGTGGCCACCGGAGAAATCATCGACCCTTACAACGGACGGGCTGACTTGGAAATCAAGCTGTTGCGTGCCGTGCGTGACCCGCAGGAGCGTTTGCGTGAGGATAGACTGCGTGCCTTGCGTGCCTTGCGTTTCGCCATTACGAAAGATTTTACAATTGGTCGAAAACTGGAAACCGCCATCCGTGAGTTGACGGTGGAAGATTACGCCGGTGTAAGCACTGAGCGTATCCGTGAAGAAGTGTTGAAGATGTTTCAGAAGAACAGTCGTAAGTCTTTTGAAATCTTGTTCACCACTTACTTTGAAATCTTTGAACTCATCGAGTCCCGTGATATTTGGTTCAAGCCAACCACGGAGGCTCGGTGAGCCTTTTTCTGTTGACAATCTAAAAATATCCAGTATATTTAGACCATGAGAAACACCAAAGTCATTGATTCATTGAACATGCGAGTGGAAGATTTCAACTATCGTTATTATCAAACGAGAAATGGACTATGGTGCATTGAAAAGCGGGTGAAGAAAAAGTTCCTTTGGTTCTTTACAAGGATTGTGTGGACGAAAGTTTATCTTGAAACCGAAGATTACTTTGGGGATATATACGATACAGAGTTGTATTTTGACAGTGAAGATGATGTTCGGAAAGCTATTCTGGATGACATTGCCGATGAAGAAGAGAAGCTTGCCGAGGAAAAGAAGCGCAATGAACATGTTCATTTCTATCGGTATATGGACACGAATCCTGATGGCACTGTTGTTTCTTTCTGGAGTTTGCCAAAAGGCTATTGACAACAGACAAAATTTATATATTATATCCCTATGATTAATGTTGAAGAATTGAAAAAGCAGACTTTTGACGCCATTCGTAAAGGCAAAGAAGAACTCGCTGCCAAACAAAAGGCAGCACAAGAAGCTGCCAAGAAAAAGGATGATGCGGCCAGACGAGAGGCTGAGACGTTTCTTCAATTGGTGCCGGAAGTGTGTCGAGAAGCTGCGGCAAAGGCTCAACGAGAAGCCCGGTTAATGAAAATTCAATACGGTGATTTCAAACCCAATAGCTACGCTTCCCCACGCACCGAATTGCAACTTGAACACTTGACAAACCTTCGTATCAAGTATATTGTTCAGGCGTTGAAAGAAATTCCTGATTTGAAAGTGACCATGGAATATCAACATGATGGTCAGGGAATGGATTCTTGGTATGAACTGGTGGTCAGTTGGTAAAAATTTATGACAACGTTTCTTTTCTTTATTTGTTTAATATGTGCAACCTGTGTTGTGATGTTTTTTGCATGTTCAATGTTTGAATATCTCGAAGGACATTATAATACGAGTGAAATATTTTGGATAATGACCAGTATTTTTGCCCTCATTGGATTGTTTTTCTTGATGGTTTTGGGTGCAAGACTCGAACACGACTCTCGACAACTACTACCCAATCCAGAAAAATATACCGGAATCGTTGTCAAGACTGGTGAACGAACACTGGTTGAAATGAATCGGTCAGATGAATATTTCATCGTATCAGAAAAATATCGGGCAAATCTATTGACAAACAATCAGCCTGTGGTAGTGTATAAGCATATTGATTATTCCATTCATAAAGCACATGTCTGGAAAATCAAGGGAATTGATATAGATTGATTTATGCACTTAACAAATTCTAAAATAAGAAAAGTTTTGGCGAAAGATGTGCCGCTGACCGAAAAGATAGATTATGATACGTTTTTAAAGAGTGACATCGGAATATTTATTCCAATCACCCGGCTAGGCAGTCTGATGACCGATGCCCGTGTTATCATAATCCAATACAAAAGAGTAAAAAATTATCTTTACACAAATGGTTTTGACCTCCAAGTAATGGACACAGAAACAACGTCTTCATGGCGAGATTTTAAATTTGTTCGGGTGGATGAATCACTGACCATGAATATCGGTAAACCAGTAAAAAAAGATAAACTCTTGGGATTCTAACATATGGCTCTTATTATATACAGTTTCGTGTTGTTGAGTGTTCTAGCCTGTTTTCTGGATGACAGAAAGTTCATGCACAAATTTATGTTTGCCTTGCTTGGATTGGTTTGGGTGTTTCATTTTTGTATTGTTCTTGGGGAATATTCCATCAAGAATGAAATGAAAGTCATTGCCTCGCCACGATATTTTACTACTGAAAAGCGTGAGGGTGTTGTTATCACTTCACCACGCATGATGATTATCGACGTAGAGCGTTATACGCCACATCTGGAAGTCACAGAGTATCATCACATCAAAAACCTTACGAACGGTCAGCCAGTGGTTTTGAAAGTCCGAAGCAATGAGCGTGGCAATATCACTGACTGGAAAATTGTTGGGTTGGATACGTTTTGATTTGACTTTGGCAAAATATCGGTTATAGTTTTTATATGAACGATATTTTAATAGTGGATTCCGATGATATAGGGCGAGTTAGTCGAGTTGCTCTGGCACAGATGTCTCGTAACTTACAAACATCATCGAAAATGGTATTGGTGAATTTTGGAAACGAAAACATTCACAATGCCCTTGACAAACTAGCAGTTGTTGATATAGTGTCGGCACATAAAGAAGAACTTGACAATATGGAAAAACAAAATCACAGACACGATGTGTTTCGGGCTGAAATTGGTAAGATTTCTGCCGATATGATTCCTTGGCAGAAGCCAAAGACGAACAAGACTGCCTTTTATGAGGAATTGTTCAAGCGCAAGAAACGGCGCAATTAAATTTAGTCGGCAACATTAATACTCACAAATTGCCGCAAAAGTGGGGTCTATTAACAATCATAAAACCCCCGATTTTTTCAAAATGCAAACAAAATACGTCCAAACAGACTGGAAGAAGGAAGATTCCTTCAAAAGAATAGACCCTTGGACAATCATGTTTGTCTATCCGTTGACTGGTGAGCCGTTCATCATCAAAGGTGGACTCAACGCATTGGAGATTGAACTTGCCAAGTATGGTCCATGTGTTGCGTTTTATACAATGTGGCACAAAGGCAAACAACGTGGCAGTCCACGGTTTGTGAATCTTCCGGCTCATATTCGAGCATATTACAGTGGCTATTTGAATCGTAAAGAATTTTTTCATAAGTATCCAACACATCAATCACTAGTGATGTGGGATACTCGAAACTCCAACCGCATTGAATTGTCTTTCAAACGCATTCCACGGTGTTTTCCACATCAATTGAAGGATTTTATCATAAACAATCCTTGACATTCTGAGAATATCCATTAGAGTATTGGAATGACATACAAGATATATCGTGAAATGGTGCTGGCCAAGGCAAATGGTCAAGATATCCATGACATCAATCAGCTTCTTGGTCAGATTCTTAACGGTGGACCAAATATCGCTTTTTTCAAATCCAAAGGAATGGTCTTTGATGAAAACCGGGCAAGAGAAATTGCCGAGACTGCCATGTGTGAACTAGGTATAAAAACTGGCGTCAAATATACACTTAACGATTTGACATTCTGAGAATATCCAATAGAGTTTTGATATGAAAATACAAATATCTACGACAAGTTCAAGTGGGGTGGTCCGAACCGTTGAGGTTGACAAAGATGTTTTAAAACATATGCTCACATGCCACTCTTCACATCTACATAAATGGGAGCAGGATGAATTGGATAAATTTACTAAGTTTATGTCTGGATTTCCGAAAAAAGATGATTCGGAACGACGACTTGAATGGTTACATACAGAGTGGACCAAAATCAATATGCATCGGGAAACCAATGATGCTGTGAAAAACCTTATCAACGAAACAATTTGACATTCTGAGAATATCAGATAGAGTATCTCTATGATGCAAGTTTTGATAAATCATTGTTGGTGTTCGGATTCCAATTGGGGTGGCCAATACAATTGTCGGGTTATCGTCAGTATCAAATCTCGTGCCGAGGGCAAAACTTATTATGACGCTCCCACAGATGATTGGAAAAATCTGATTGTTAAACAAGACAATCGCAAATCTCTTTATGATGGTAAAGCACTCAAGCCAGAAGTAGTTGATTGGTTGACCAAGAACATCAAAGACATAAAGCTTAGTCAGTGGATGACCAAGGAGAAGGGCTATCATCCCCAAGGATGGGCTATCGGAACACCAGATTACAATAGCCGAGATGGATTGGATTTATGTGTATTTTTTCAACGGCAGACTGATGCTCTACGCTTTATCAGACATTGGAGCAGCATAAAGAAGCCTGAGTATTTCTTTAACTACTTTAGTGGCAAGCGGTTAAAGTATGATGTGGCCACCAAAAAACTTGTAAAAGATGTTTGACATTCTCAAATAATCAGGTAATCTTCTCCAATGAAAGTTACACATTTCCAAATTGCCCGTTGGGGAACTGCATCCATTCATTGGGAAGGCAAGGAGGAAGAACTGGTTCGTTTCAAACAGTGGGTCAAGCAAATTATTCCGGCCAAACATTACACTATCGAGGACCGTTCTAAAGACCCATACTGGAAAGATTACGATAAGACAAATTTGTATGGAACGTTTGATTTGAACTCATGGGTGTTCTGTTGTTACTGGTGGACGAAAACACATGCCCCGGCGATTGGTCAAGCATGGAAACCTGCTGGCAACTACAAAGACGCTCAGGTCAATGCCAAATCGACCAAGCTTGAACGAAGCAATGGGATTTTACAGATTGCCGCTGCCAATTTGGAACGGGCAATGGAAGGTGAAGCTGTTGAACCAGAAGTGGTTGAGTGCTTGCAAAAGATTCGAGAACTTTCCAAGAAAGTCAATCAACGACTCAACGCTCAATAAAGTAGTTGACACACAGAATATTTCTGATAATATCCGACCATGAAAGTTGATAAATGAAAAATTTATCAATTGTAGAGAAAATTCATGATATTTATTATCATGAATACACATGTTTGTAAAAAATGTCATCATACAAAATACCTTAATTCTGAAAATTTCAAACCTGAGTCTCGGATAAAATTAGGATTTGAATCGGTATGCCGAGAATGTAGAAAGATAGAAAGAAATAATCTACGTTCGCAAAATATAGATATCGTTCGCAAAAAAGAGGCGGCATACCGATTAACAGATAAATATAAAAATTATCAAAATCAATACTGGATTACCAATAAAGAGCAATTAAATGATTTGGCCAAAGAACGATATGCGTCCAATCCAGAGCCGTATCTTCAACGCTCCAAGGAGCAAAAGAAAAGATTAGGAGACAAATATAAAGAGTATTTAAAAGAATACCGGAAGAAAAATAGAAAACGGCTGGCCAAGTATGATTTGAATCGTTATCATACTGACATTCAACGCAAAATCAGACATTTAATAGGTAGTGGAATTCGTAAACGATTAAATGGCCAAATCAAAAAATCTAAATCAATAGACTATATCGGGTGTTCATGGGATGAATTGAAACATCATTTAGAATCAAACTTTAGCGATGGAATGACATGGGAGAATTTAGGTAAAATCTGGCATATTGACCACATCAAACCATGTGCGGCATTTGATTTTTCAGATGAGATTCAAATTAAACAATGTTTTAATTTTAGTAACCTTCAACCATTATTTGTTGTTGACAATCTTAAAAAATCAGATAGATTATCAGACGGAACATTAGCAAGACATAAAAAATGAAAATTGATTTAAATACTATTGACAGAAGCCAATTTATGGTTCATCAACACTTTCTTAAAAGTGGTGAATCAGTTTGGTTGATTCAACCTCAACATATTGGTGTTAAATGGAGTCAGAACAATAAACATTTACGGTCAGTTGTTGTAAATTCTGAAGGCGATGTGATTTCAATCGGTTTTTCAAAGTTCACGAATTGGGGCGAAAATCCTGAGAACTTTCCTGTTCCTGTCTCTCTCAAGAACGCTGTGACGGTGGAGAAGTTGGATGGTTCATTGCTTATCGTGTCCAAGTATAAGGGTGAATACATCCTGCGGACTCGTGGCACGGTAGATGCTGAGACTGCATTGGACAATGGTTCCGAGTTGGAAGTGTTTAAGGCTGAGTATCTTCCTAAGCTTGCACCACACTGTGATTTCTTTGCCACCGAGGAAACTTGGCCATGTTCAATCTTGTTTGAGTGGTTGTCTCCGGTCAACAAGATTGTCATCAACTATGGTGATGCTCCTGAGTTTCGTCTGGTTGGTTGGATTTGGCATAATGGACCAAAGGAAGGACAGCTTGAAGCTCAAAGCATTCTTGACTCCTTGGCGGCACAAACTGGTTTCAAACGTCCTGAGACTTACAAGTTTGACTCGGTGACTGATTTGCTCTCCCAAGTTGACGCTTGGAAGGGCAAAGAGGGTGTGGTTGTTTACACCCATAACGGTCAAATGCTTCATAAGGTGAAGGGTGCTTGGTATCTGGCCTTGCATCACATGAAGTCTGAACTGTCAAACATCGAGAAAGTTATGGACGTTTGGCTTGAGCAGGGTCGTCCTGACTATCAGACGTTCTACACGTATATCGTCAATACGTTTGACTACGAGCTTGCAGAGCAGTGCCGTGGGCATATCAGCAACATCTGTGATGGATACAAAGAAGTCATCAAGATTGTTGAAGCTATGGGCCGGTTCGTTGAACCTCTCAAGACCGTTGGCCGTAAAGATGCTGCCTTGAAGATTATCGCTGCTTACGGTGAAACCAACCGTGGCGGATTCTGTTTCAAGATACTGGATGGCAAGCCTTTGGTAAAGGATGACTATAAAAAGCTCCTGTTCCAAGTCCTAAAGAAAGGTTAAATGAAAAATCCCGCTTGACAACAGGCGGGATTTTTTGTATAAATTACGTATGTTGAAGATACCTGAAAGAAAGCCACATCGCTACAAGATTCTTCTTGGTCCACATGTCGGGGAAACACATGATGGGTTTCAAATTGGAGCAAGATTCACCCCGGATGGTGAAGTTTCTTGGAACAAGACATCTGACCGTGTTTGGATTCCTACTCTCAAGATGAGTTTTTTGGATGATGGATTCCAATGTGAAGATTTGGTTGTTCCATTCGACAAGTTTGGTCAAGAAATTTGTCTATGGGATTATGTATATGCTGTTCGTAGCAAAGGAGTTATACGTTGTTCAGTGATTGAAATTGGAAAGAAATATCATCAAGGATGTGGGTGGCATACACGCATTTTAAAGCTAAGTGATGTGGACACAAAAACGAAATTCTCAACCAACAACCCGCACGAGTGTATCAAAACAAAAGTATTTGAATTTGAGGTTGACAAACGACCACGAGTATAATATAAGAATATCATGAAACCGAAGAAAATCGAAATCAGTCATGAGAAAGAAGTGTTTGTGGTCTATACAAACACTGACCTTACCGAAGGTCGTGGCCATCAATATCCCTTACATGTATGTGAAGCCGAGGCAACTGCTAATCGCCTCAAAAAACGAAAGGGTGTGCAAGGCACTGACGCTGATGTAATCAAGAACAAGATTTTCTATCACGAGGGAACTTGGTATGGTCCTGTCAGCACGGTCAGCCCGACGAAAGAAGATGAACAGGTGCAAAAAGAACTTGACGCATTGAAGGAACTTGCGGCCAAACAGAAATTGGTGTTTGACAAAGCCCGTCAACTCGGTTTAACTGATGACGAAATTGAAATCTTGAAGAAGAAATGAAAACTATTACTCACTCGAACGGTGTGGTATCGACTTATGACGAAACCTTTCAACCGGGGGATTTGATTACAGCATATCACAAGGGTATCTTTCGGTTTGTCAAATATGAAGAAAGACCCGGAAACACTCCAATCGTATATTCTGAAAAGATGTATGACGCCGAAGCCAACCCGAAAAAGTCTGTCAAGTTGGAAATTTGTGACGCATCGTATTGCCAACATGCTGTTGTATGGATGAGCAATGAAATCGCAAGGTTAGAAGGAATTATCAGTCGTATGGAAAAACTTTTGTAAAAAATGTCTGGACAAGGTTAAATCTTCTGGTATTGTTTTTATATGAAAATTTATTACTGCTTGAAGAAATCTGACCGGTCTGCCACAGAGATTTGGTGCAATGGTAGTTGGATTGGCACTTCTACAGGAAAGAAACGATTCCACATCAAATTCTACAAGGGTGTCAACTCACTTGACCATGATTTAAATGAAATCAAGAAAGAGTTGGAGGTTGCTCAAATAATGGGTGGCGTATATAGTCGTATTAATACCGAAAAACGCAACACGATGATACAATTCAAAAAGCTTGGATTACCTTTTCTGGTTAAATTTACCGAAAATCCATATGCTTACCTGATTAAATCATCGGCATCCAACGCAGGGGTGAAGTTTTATCCTGAGTTCAATTTGATTACTGTGATGGCCGATGGATTTCCTTTGGTGCGGTTTGTTCTTAGCAACGACTACAAACAGGTGTTTCACACGTTTGCAAGCAACTGGCGAGATAATGACAAGAATCTTTGTCATTTGTCGTCACCGAATTGCATTCCACATATCTTTCCGATTGAAGATTTGGAAAAGCATATCCGAAAAGTGGTTTTGTAAAAAATTCGTTGACATTCTATAAAAATACATTACAGTATTTCATATGAAAAACATCAAACACCGAATTCAACGATATATTCTGAAAGTCATTTTCAAACAGTGGTTGAAACAGGGTTATCATCATCAGCGTAACTTGAACGAGATTCAAGGACTCATTCTCAAGACTCTCAAGAAAGAGTTCACCGAGGATACGGAATATGCACTGGCACATATGATGAAATCCAGTGTCGAGGAAAATGTCACGAAAAAGACGATTCAATTCAGTCCGGCTGGTAAATCTTTTATCAAAGAATTTTTTAAAGATTTTAACCGGAACTATATAAACTAATTTGTATGAACATACTCATTCTGTTTCTTTTTATATACTTGGTCATTGGCTTCATTGCCGCAGGAATAATTTTTTCTGTGATTTATGACATAACTCAAAACCGCTGGCGTGGGTGGTTGGTCATGCTCATTTTCATTGTCTTGGGAGTCATCCTTTGGCCAATCGTGATTGGTATTTGGATTGGCAATCTTCTTAATAATAGAAAAAACTAATTGACATTCGTAAAAAATCATATAATATCTTTGAATATGACATCTGAATTGCAATTAAAGTCTCACATCGAACGCATCAAACAAGGTTTGATTTGCATCACCACACACAATTCACACGAGTTGATAAAGTTACACTCATATCTCACTTCTTTGGGATTGAAGTGTGTTGGTCAAGCGGGTGCGAACAGAAGTTCTGTATATTACACAGTCGTTTCGTGGAAAGACAAACAATATTTGGTGGATGCCTTGGTGCAACAGTCGTATGGTTTGACCAATGAAGAGTTTGTTGCTGCGATGAATGTTTTGACAAAACCATATTGGGTGGTAAATGTGTTTGGCAAGGCTGGTGCTAAATCCTTTGAGATTTCAGTGGTTCGTTCTGACAATGAACATGGAATGAAAAGTTTTGGTTGGTTCGATGGTCGTAAACTGCTTATCACCCATAATGGTGGTCCATGTGATTGGCCACTCACAAACTATGTTTGGGATGAACAAATTCGGGTTGCCGAACTGATTTGTAAGCGATTGAACAACAACGAGATACCTTGGCCGGAAACGAATGCAAAGGACTGTCCGAAGCCGGTGCAAGTCACTCCTGCTGGCGAGCAAGCGGTTCGAGATGTTTTAAAAGCTGCACTTGACATTGATAAAAAAGTGTAGTAGGGTATTCTCAATATGGAAACATACGACATCGAAGAAAATCCAACTCGCTACCGTCGAGAAGGCAAACGTGCCGCTCGTCTCAAGAGTGAATTGACGTATGACAAGAAACGTAATCATCCAGATATTTGGAAAGACATTGCCATTATTCTTCGTGGCAGTGTAGGTCAACCATGGAATGATGTTTATTCACACATCAAACATGTCATCGAACCGAAATTCCATCACCTGATTACGGATAACCTCGGCACCCATCTACAAACATATCTTGTTCAGGGCAAGGTGTGTATCAATACTGATTGCTATGGTGGTTATTTCCGTCAGGATGATGTGATTGATGAGCGGTATTTGCCGGTAGAACGTTCACATCGAGATTATTATGTGCATCCAACCACCGGATTGCTTCAAAGGGTTGTAAAACAGCGTCGTAAACGCTACAAGACTGAGCATGTGGTCATCACCAACTATAAAAAGCTTGGTCGTTACAATGTTCTTCGTAAGATTGACGGAGTGTGGTATCGAATCTGGATTGATGTGATTAAACACGCCTTGGCTGATTATATCACACTTATCAAAAAGAAGGATAGATACAGCTATTATACATGGAAGAATTCTTCACAAGACTATAACGGAGTAGTTATGTCATTGCATGTTGAAGATGCTTGGATTCATGGTCTGGAAGCAGAAGAAAAGAAAGCATGTCGAGATGACAAGGGTGCGTTGTATCATAGCGTTCGTCGTGTGTCTGTTCCGGTTTATACGAAACAGTTGAACAGCAAAGAATTGAAGCAGCATGGCTTGAAAAACGATGTGATGATGAAGATTTCCAATCGGAAACTCAACCGTGCTTGGTGATAAAAAACATTTGACAAGATATAAAAACTTGATAGAGTGTGTGCATGAAAACACTATTCTACATTCTGCTCTGGTTTTTCTCCAAGCCAGCTAAACAATCCAAACACACAACTTGGTTCTCCGTATGAACGACGATTTTCAAAATTTTATGCCAAAAGATTTAGTTGTTATACACGGTTGCAAGGTGAGCTTCACCAAAGAAGATGGTATTGGTGCCGTGGTGGTGGCACCAAACACACAGGTAGCGCATGTCTGCTGCGGATATCTGCACGCCGAGGGGTTCATTCCTGCTGGCAAAGATATTATGGTGATGATTAAAAAGGGCTTGACAGTTTAAAGACATGAACGAAACCCGAAAATTGAGACTGGCAATTGCCATTCTAGTGTCCACCACATTGTTTGTTTGTTTGGCTTATTTTGGTTATGCCACACAAATAATTCAATTTTCATTGACAATCGCAGCGATTCTGTTATTATCATTCATCTTTTCCTTAAACCGAAAAGAACATAATAAATCCAATTGTGATGATAATAATGGTTCTTAAATTTTTATGGTTCCTCATTCCAATTTTGCTTGTCACCGAACTTCTTCTGCGGCAAAAGCATGAATTGAAATGCGCCTATGGACTATTGATATGGGGAATCCTTCATATCTGGTTCACTCAACGAGAAATATTTCAAAAAATATTTGACATGTTCAATATTTGATTGTATAAGTATAAGCATGACAAAGATATTTCATACAGACGTTTACATACCGGAAGAGATTCTCAAAGGATATCTCGGCAAAAACTATCGGTTTGAGTTCACCGAACACGCAAAGAATGCGTGCCGAAATGACCGATATGGATACATTATCCCACCAACCAAACTCAATCTCCAGCGTTCACAAGTCATTGAGATTGAAGTGGATGCGACAACCAAAAAGGTGACAAAGATTCTGGTTCGGTTGACTTATGACAGCAAGCGGGATTTGATGGTGGCATTCATTCCTGATGGTGATGTTGGTCGGGTCAAGACTCTTTGGTATAACCTCACCAGCGACAATCACCGCACCTTGGACCGTTCCAAGTATCAGACAACTATATGAGTGACAAGAAAAGAACAGTCGAGGAACTGCAAACACTGATTTTAGAAACAGTTCCGCAAAAAATTCGTGAATACGAAGACCATCGTAAAAATAGTGATGCTTGGAACGAACGATGGGACGCTTTGTATGCCAAGGCCAAGGTAGGTCATCAAAGAAACCGTTTGTTGGAAGTTGCTGACCGAAAAATTGTGTTGGAACGTGCCATGACAACCGAGATGGAGAATTTCAACAAAGAGGTTCAATCGGCCATGAAAGAATATGATGAGGCCACAAGAAAAGCCGATAATCAACTAGAAAAGAGAGTGAACATTGCTACGGTAGTGGCGATTATAGCAGTAGCATTGTGCATGGGATATATTATTTGGATGTTTTTCATTTGACATTCACAAACTTTGCTGTATAGTTCTTCGATGAAGTTCACTTTTTTAGGTGACGTTCATGGCGACGTTTATCGTTGCATGAGCGTATGCAAAGACAATCCTGATAACGAAGTCATCCAAGTTGGTGACTTGGGAGTTGGCTGGTTGCATGATTCTAAAATTGTTGGTCTGCCAACCAACTTCAAATTCTTTCCCGGCAATCACGACAATCGAACACTATCAGTTACATATCCAAATTGTATTGGACATTTTGGTGAGTATAAAGGCAAGTTCTTTTTTGTGAGTGGCGCACACTCAATTGACAAAGACAGTCGAATCCCCGGATGGAACTGGTGGGCCGATGAAGAGTTGAACGTCATGCAACAGAATGATTGTCTGGATGCTTGGGAAAAGAGCAAGACGACTGTTCTCGTGGCACATGATTGTCCACAAAGCATTGCCCAACACTGCTTTATGATTTACGACAAGTGTTCCACCCGGAACCTCTTGGAAGAGATGATTAAGATTCGCAAGCCAGAAATCATTATTTTCGGCCATCATCATCGCAAGATTGATACCAGAGTCGATGGTATGCACATCATTTGTTTGGGATTAAATCAAGAATTTACCCTTTACATTCCATAAAAATGGTATATAAAAATACTCATGAGTGCGAACAAAGAACATTTTCCAGTCACCCGTCAGTGTGGGCATTGTCGAGAAGAATTTGGTATAAAAACGCCAGACGCCTCGGTTGGATATTGCAAGCGACATACTCGTGAAACTCTGGTCGAGGTATTCGATATGGCACCTAATTGGTCACCAGCCAAGTCTGAGGAAATGTGGAAGATTCTGGAAACCAAGCCAGAAGAAATGTATCCGCCTGATATGAGTGCTGGATTTGATGGATAAAAAATACCCATTGACAAATCAGTTTTCCCTTGTATAGTAACGCCTATGAATTTTTTGAACGAAGAGAAGATTATCAATTTCATCCACAACGCACATGATAGCGTTGGCCACAAGCGCAAGTTTGATGGCACTCCTTATTGGACTCATCTTGACCGGGTGGCTGCAACCGTTCGCAAGCACCTTCCAAACAACCAGAAAGCATTCATTGCTGCGTTGTGCCACGATTATGAGGAAGATGTGGTGCAGGAGTTCAAGAGCAAGGATTATACCACCGAACTGCTCAAGAGCATCATTGGTGAGGATATTCACAAAGTGGTTGTTGAGTTGACGAATGTTTATACCAAAGAGGCATATCCTGAATTGAATCGCAAGGAACGTAAGCGTCGTGAGAAGGACCGTTTTGCGACTTTCTCCCCGGAAGCTGTGGCAAGCAAGCTTGCTGACATTCTGGACAACAGCCGAGACATTTCCAATCAAGATGCTGGCTTTGCTCATGTCTATATGGGTGAACTTGCTCACGGCATCGAAGTGATGCGGCCTATCGCCGGTCATGTGCCAGAATTGTTCAACGAAGTCCTTGCCTTTTTTCAAAGCAAGGGATATTGTGTGGGTGTGCAGAAACTCTAACTAAAAAATTATATGGAAGTTGCCTTGTTTCTTCTTGCAATATTGTTAATCCTGTCATTGGTCATGGGAACTGTGGCTGTAATCAATAATGACTCCGGGGTGGCCATCATTTTCACACTCATGGCACTTTTTTGTGCCGTTGGTCTTGGTTTTTGTCTTAGAGATGACACCTCATCCAAGGGCGTGTATATTACTGCTGAACATCCGGTGAAAACCTTCGCCATACGAGAGAATGGTGTTGTTTTTCAAACACCAACCGAAATTGTTCGTCGCAGTGATATCAAGTCATATCTTTTATTTCAAAAAGCCTTGACAGATACAAATATTGTTGTAATGTATCGCCATTACAACGTGACCAATAAACTTGGTCTTTTGAGTTCAACTGTGCAACTCAAGGGCATTGACTACTAAAAACTAAAAAATGAACACCAAAAAGTTTCAAATCTCTTTCAAAGGCATTCCAGACCAGCTTCTTCCCGAAGCTCATAAGATTGTTCAAACAAAGCTTTTCGAGTTGGGATATGTTTGGAGCGGAACTGGTCGTTCTACTAAAATTGATAATGTTCATGCCCGTTCATTACAGGTGAATTTAACTACCACTGGTAGAATAACTTTTCATCATGAAGAAGAATATTCAGCCGGTGGCAAGTGTTTTACTGCATTTGGCCAAGAAACTGAATGGGTCGAGTTTGCTTCTGATTCAGATGTTGTGACAATCCAATTGAACAAGGATTATACTGCCGAAGTATCCAAAGATGGTATCAAAGTCGGTTGTCAAACGTTTCCATTGGAAGTGGTCAAGCAACTTGCTGCTGCCGTGAAGAAAGTTTCAAAAAAGATTTGACACTCTATACATATAATATATAGTTATTTCATATGAAAAATATCTCTATTGAAAATGCCGCTAAGTTGCTCGAACGCTCCGCAGCCATCACAGTTGACAATGAACGTGTTACTGTGAATCCATCATTTTCCATGTTAACCGGAGAAGATGATAACGAGTTTATGCACATTTCGTGGGTAGATTCCGAAGGTATTGAGTTTAGTATCACGTTTGATGAGGGAAACAATCGTGAAGTGAAGATTACCGATACGGGCGAAATGGTTATGGTTGACACGGACGGCAATGAAGTTGTTTTGATTTTGCTCACCAAATGGATTCTTTGATTGACAAGTTATCAATTGTTTAGTAAATTATTATCAATATGTCAAAGACTCTAATTTTAGTTCGTGGAGCATCTGGCTCTGGCAAGTCCACGGTGGCAAGCCATCTCAAGTTCTCCTTGGAATATCAGGGAACGGTTGCCGGACCTTACGAGGCTGACCAGTGGATGATGGAAAATGGTGTTTACAAGTTTGACCCAAAGAAACTTCACTATGCCCATACTTCATGCCGTAATGCGGTGGAAGATGCCATGAAGAAAAACATTGGCACGGTCATTGTGAGCAATACCTTTATCAAGAAATGGGAGATGCAGAATTACCTTGACTTGGCCAAGCAGTATGGTTATGCTGTGCAAGAAATCATCGTCCGCAGTGATTTTAAGAACACTCATGGTGTTCCTGATGAAAAGGTTGCGGAAATGAAGTCGAAGTTTGAATTCTAAAAAAACTATATGCGTGACCAAATGTTGAATATCTGCACGGCGTTAAAGGCGATGGATGCTGCCGAATTACCATCTTTCACTGTGATGAAGGCAATTGCGACTCACAAAGATGTCAATTTCCCAAACCCTTGGGAAACGACCGTGTGTATCAATGTCGATGTGAATGAAGCATTTGTCAAAGACAAGGAGTTGATGGATACTGTTGTGGAGGCATATGTTCATGTATTGAATTCCATGTATGCTGCCATCTTTGCTGAAACTCATATCATCTCTCATGCAAATGTCATTTTCATGACATGGATGAAGAAGCAGCCAATCAACATCACCTATAAATAACTTGTTGACAGTCCAACCCGGTCTGATATAACAAACGTATGAATGACAAAGTAAAAGATTTTCTCGAATCCATGTGCGTCAAGGTGAACAACCAGACGGAGAACGATATTGTTCTCAAGCAGTTGTCTGAGTGGTCCGGGTTGAAAATTAACTCACACCTTCTCCCCGGCGAGGAAGGATATTTGTATGACAAGGCATTTCCATACGTTCATTGCTCATTCAATGAGTTGGATTTATATGCTCACAAACAGGGTAAAGTGTTCAAGTTCACTGATTTGCACAAGATTAATGAAACCTTGCAGAAATTGAATTACCGGGAGTTTGTGAATGATGATTCTACCGTTGTGAAGGTTTCAATCAAAGCTGGTCAAGTCATTCTCAACGACACTGTGAAAGTTGACGTAACCGTTCTGGAAGATATTGCACACTTTGTTTCTCGAAAATAAGTGTTGACATCTGCAATATCTTTGATAATCTATTCACATCTTAACGATAGATAACAAAAACAACCTAAATAGAAAAAATATGATTGCTACTGACTCCAGTATCGAGTTTTACTTCAACAACAATGTTCCGGTTGAGTTGGAGATTGTCGAGGGAATTGATGAAAAGGACCGTCCGGTTCGGGTGGTTGAGAAGTTTGCCAAGGGCGATTTCCTCATCGGCACGATGTTGGCTGACAAGGGCGATACCTTCGACATCCAGAATGATGATGGTTCTGTGATTTACGGCTTGTTCAAGAGCCTTGGTGATTTGGTGGAAGTGGACAAGGTTGGGGAGCCTGTCTAAGTCCATCGGCGGTAGGTAGAGTTCATCATCATCAGTTAGAAGCGGAAGAGGTTTATGTAGAGCCTCTTCCGCTTTGTTTTTACCCCTTATACGGCATATCCCCCGGCTTTTGACCACCCCCACCCCTATGGGTGCATTCTTTTTGACCACCCCCCTATTTTTGAAAGTCTGTTTTTTGACCTTGACATTTTTGTGTCAAATATGATATATTAAAGACCATGAGCGATTCCACATCAAGTGATAAAGCAAAGCAATATATCAAATATCTGGTTCGACAGAATCCCGGTAGTTTGCAACATTCACTCTATGAGGTTCAAGGCAATGGTGTGGAGACTTTCATGGCATCCAGTTACAATCTAAGTGATTTGAACTTGTTGAAAATTCGATTGGATGCGTTTGCAGGAGTGTTTAATAAAGCAATCGATGTTGCTGCCGAAACGTTTCAATATCCACCACCATTTGACAAACAGGCCACAGATGCAATCAATTTTATCAATGGAGAATTTGCATGTGATGTGATGATACAGTTGGTGAATTTTAAATTGGATGCGAAAATGGTGCCAGAGGATAGAATTCAAGAAGTGAAAAAACTACTTGACCTTGAAAAAAATTCGGATGATACCCCAAAGTCAGGGTCATAAGCCAAACTTAAAAAATCCATAAAAAAATCTAATGCAACCCGGTTGGCACAAAACGTGCTACATAAACCGGAATGCACAATCAGACTTTTTTCAAATGTCAACTATATTCAATCATTTTTCATAGATTTTTTCATAAACGCATCATCTATCATACAGACAATTTTCTATTGTCAATGATATTCATATCGAAACATTTTTTGAAAAAAACCATTGACTTTTTATATACCTCTGCTAAATTGCACCCATGAAAACGCAAGTAACGCAAGTAACTGATATTAAGCAAGCGGTTGAAATTCTTGGTGGCAATCTGAGTGAGCCGTCCAAAATGCCTTGTTTTGGTTTCTCTATCCCTGCCTCTCATTGCATTACTGGCCGCAAACTGCGTGCAATCAAAGGCACGATTTGCCAAGTTTGTTATGCACTCAAAGGCAATTACACGTTTCCTAAAGTGCAAGCCGCATTAGAAAAGCGTTATGTGGCGTTGACTTCCCCTCTTTGGGTGGCCGCAATGACGTTTCTCATCAATGCACGGGAAAAATCTGGTTACTTCCGTTTCCATGATTCCGGCGATTTGCAAAGCGTTTCCCATTTTGAGAATATTGTTGCTGTTTGCAACAATCTTCCCCATATCAAATTTTGGTTGCCAACAAGGGAGTTTGGTATTGTTGGTGATTTCCTGCGTGCCGGGGGTGTTATCCCTGAAAATTTGACGGTTCGTTATAGTGCGTTGAAAATCGACGGTCCTTTGCCTATCCATGCGGCGAAAAATCATGGCGTGCAAGTCTCCGGTGCAAGTAAGGAAAACTTCAATTGCCCTGCCAGCTTTCAAGAAAATAAGTGTGCGGATTGCCGCTTGTGCTGGAATAAGAATGTCATGGCCATAACCTACAAGAAACATTGACATTTGAAAATCTTATGAGCGAGATTGAACAAGAAAAGAAAGACAGAAAGCGGAAAAAAATGGCGATTGGCACGCCAATTGCTTCTAGCGAAAGCAAGCCGTTTGTGTCAATCCCCGTTACAATCATCCGTCAATCGAAATAATTTAAATCGTGCCAAGAAAAACACTTGGCACGCATTTTGCTACTTTACAGTAAAGTGATTAGGGGTGGGGTTGGTCCCCTATCCTTTGCGTTTTACCGCTAGTCTCACCGGCTATTTCTATTACGCAATCAGAGTAACTCAGTTCTATAAAAAGTCAATAGGTTTTTGAAAATATTTTATAAAAACTTTTTCTATTTTGCCATTGACAACTCTCTAAAGTTGGTTATAGTGTGAGCGTATGAAAGTAAAATTTATTTTAGAACTGTTTCAATCGAAAACCGTCGATGCAACTCAAATCGGAATTGCCTTGACAAGTGTGGCAACGGGTAATCGTTTGGTTGGTATGATGGACAACAGCATGAGTGATATAAAGCAATGGCTTGCTCCCTTGGCTGTAGCAACGGAGGATGAGATTCTACGGATTGATGTATCTTTCCAGACGCATCAATTGAACGCATGGAAGGAAATGAACAAGGCACAATTCCTTGCCATTGAAGATGTTACGAACTTTTTGAAAAAAGTTTAAAAAAACATTTGACTTTTTATAGAAATGGTTTAGTCTCATTCACGTAACGAACAACAATCAATCAATCAAAAAAAAGTTTATGGCAAAGAATAACCTCAAGACGATTTACACCGAAAACAATGTCACCGCTACGCATATGGGCCGGGGCAAGTGGAAGTTTGCCGCCGTGGATGGTGTGATGGCAACCAACTATTCCCTCGTGGAAACGGTTCCGGGTGGCAAGGAAACGGTGCTGAAAGTCGCCGGAATCCTCAACGGTTCCCTCAAGCGCACAAAGAATGTTTCGCTGGTTGACGGCATGGCTCGTGGCCATATCCGCACGCTCATCGCCGCCAAGCAAGCGGCTTAAAAAAACTTTCAAATATCTGTTGACTTTCTCAAGATATAATATATTCTCTTAAACGTAACGAACAACAATCAATCAAAAAAAAGTTTATGAATAACGTAATCGAACTCGCCCAAAATATCCTCGCCACGAACGGTGCCAAATTCGCCAGCTTTCTCTATACGTCCAAAGGGACGGGTGAAACGGCCAAGTATGTCGTCGTTCTCGGCGCAAACTACCTGAACTTGCTCGAAAAGAGCTTGGCGGAATTGCTGGAAGTCAATACGGCCAAGTTCACGGACTTGGAAAAGGTGGCCTTTGCCCAAGTCAAGGCCAGTCTGGAAAAGAGCATTGCCGCTCACCGGGAAGGCAAGCAGAACGAGGATTACACAAAGAAAGGTCAGTATCGCAATCTCGGCAAGGGATTGAACGTGAACGACAATGACGGCAGCTTGCAATTGTTTGGGCTGGTTATCAGCAAGACGGTTATCGTGCCGGGTGTTCACAAGAAAGTCAATTCCGCCCCGCTCACGATTGCCAAGAGCAAGCTGCAAAAGGAATTGAGCATGAGCAAGTTTCGTGAATTCGCCCTTGACACTGGCAACATTCACGAAGTGAAAGCCAATGGCGAGACGCTGGAATTCGCCTAAACTTTACGGGTGGTTTGTTACGAAAAACCAGTGGACAAAAAATCCACTGGTTTTTTCATTTATCTATTGACTTTTTATAGAAATGCCTTAGAGTGTTCCTATATGAATCTTCAAGAAATCAAAGCGGCTGTTTCTGCTGGCAAAGTCGTTCATTGGGCAAATGAGGGTTACGTTGTGCGGAAAGCAACCTTTGCCGATGGAACTGAGGATTATTACATTCTCTGTTTGTCAAACGATAACACTATCGGTTTGACATGGCGTGATGGCGTCACGATGAACGGCAAGCCAGAACAATTCTTTATTGCCGCTTGACATTTTGAAATTATCCGATAGAGTCTCTTTATGGTTGTGCAATACAAAAACTTGCGGCAGATGCCAAGCAAAACTTTGTTGAAAGGTTGCACGGGAACGTTTATCGGCACGCCAGACAGAATGAACAAGGTGTATAACGGCATTTCAGTAATCGGTGCCAACATTCTTGAGTGTGATAAGATGGCTATCCGGTGGTATGGCGTCAAGAGCATGGAAGCGGCTCCATATATCACCGCAACAATTTTGAAGTTTTGAAAAATAATCGTTGACTTTCTATACCAATCTGATAGAGTCTGTTTATGAGAATGATTCCTGTTTACCTTGGCCAGCATCAAATTGGCAATGCCAGCCCAATCAAGCGCAACGCCAAGTGCATCTGCCGGGACAAGGAAAATTGCCTGTCGGGTGGCAAAGTCAAGGTAAAATTGACGGATGAGGATGGCTTTCAATGGGTTTGCCGTGGCAATCTGGAAATCCTTGGTGGCAAGTTTTACATGAAAACCGCTTGACCTATGGACCTGTATAAGCTAGATAACAGAGACAGACGGGTGAGAAAATCCTTTGACGAACTGCGTGCCGAGATGATTGCCAAGCGAGAAGCCAAGCAATCGGTGGTGAAGAAAATCCTTGACAAACCAAAAAAGAAATGAGCAAATTTCGATATGTGATTGTTTCAAGTGACCGGAAACAGTTTCTTGTTGGTGCTTCCCGGTTTGTCAATGAATATCCAGATGCAAGTTTGTATGCGTCTGCAAAGCTTGCATTTTTGTTTGCCAAAGACTTTTCACTTAAATATCCAAAAGAAATGCCTAACATTCTACACGTTGTAAAGGATTATGGCACGGAAAATGCTACCATTGTTCGGTCCATCTTTCGCCAAGAACATTTACAATTCTGAAAATATCTGTTGACTTTCTATAAAAACCCTGTAGGGTTGGTATATGAAATTGAACCCGTTAAATATCGTGATTGGTCAGCATATCGCCGTTCGTTCTATGGCCAATGGCGAACTCAATAGTGGTTTCCAAGGTGATGTGTTGCAAGTCAAATCCATTGACTTGCCGTATATCGTCGTTGAAACATTGACGGGAACCATATCGGCACGCAATACCGTAGTGTCATTGGACACTCGCCGGTATATCTTCAATGAGTTGAATCCAGATTCTATATTGGCCAGTCAGGGGTAAATAATAAATTCTAACAGCAAGTTCCGTGCCAAGCGGAACTTTTCTTTTGTTTATTTTTATTATATTTAAGGGCAGGGTCTGCTAACCAACTTTTGACCTTATTTCAGTCTCAATGGTGTTTTTCGAGAACCTCGCTCGTTTATGTTCTAATCTGGATATAGATTAGCACGTAGATATAAAAAGTCAACAAGTATTTTGAAAAAAGATTTTTTATTTTCCCGTTGACTTTTCAAGAATATTTAGTAGAGTTTGATTATGAAACGTAGCACGAAGAAAGACCAAGCCAATGGTGAGCCTATCAAATGGGAAAATTCGTGGGCAGGGCAAGAAGAGGCAAAGCGCAAGGCCAGAGGTCCGCAAGTTGGTTCCATTCCGATTTACGTGCATCTGTTCACCAACTCCATACCATTGATAACATCAAAATGAATTTCTTTTTAGGCTTGACTCGTGAGGAACTTTGTGAAGTCTATGCTAACCAGCAGGGAGAAAAGTATGATTTTACAGACAAAGACTATGAATGGGTATCGGCCAAAGAAGATGCCATGAAGATGAGTGACGCCGATTTGTTGCTCTGGGCAGAGTGTAATTATTGATAAAAAGTATTTGACATTTTCAAGAAATCCTCTAATCTATTCCCATGTTCGGATATGACTACCAACGGATGAACACTAAAAACTTTAGTGTTTGGAATCTCAAGACAGACAAGCTGAAAAACTTTTATCAGCGTGCCGTGCATGTTTTGCGAACCAAGTTCAATTGGAGTGACTTCGATTATTGTGGACCCGTGGCACCAAAGAAGCTTGCCGTGGTGCTTTATACTCAAATGATGCAAGAGCATCATGCCCGGATGGAAAATGCCAAGCAGATTGTTCGCTTGAACCAGCATATCCAGAAGTTGAACGATGAGATTGCCCGTCTGGAAGATATTGAGAAAAACAATGTATATGCCCGTTACATTGCCCGTCTGTATCGCTACACTTGGCATTGTGGCGATGGCTGTTGCTCTGAGTCTCAATACTACATGGTGGTTTTCGATGAGGCTGGCGAGGTTGTGCAACGGCCAGACAGAGAGGGAACGTATCGTTATGACCATTTGATAAAGAATGTCAAGGAAAAGTTTGGCAGTGCGTTGGAAATTCACCAAGATAACGATGTGGAAGAAAAAAACGAAATTCCCGGTTATTTCTGTTGACATTTTTTATATATAGACTAGATTGGTCTTGTTATGGAAGTTCCACACGAATTGCAGACGTTGGTTGACGATACGCTCATCGAAACGTATCTCAAGGCAAAAAATATCTGGCACCGGCACTTTGTTTTGCCACGAGTGGTTTACTCTACCATTCTAGGCAAAAAAGGTGGCACGGCAAATCTCCAAAACAACGTCATTCATTTGAATGTGGCGTTTCTGGTTCACTACCGGGAGAAATTCATGGAAACGGTTATCCACGAAGCGGCTCATCTCATCACTGACATTGTATATCCAAAAGCCAAGCAGCATCATGGACCTGAGTTCAAACATGTTGACATCTTGCTTGGTGGTCGTGGCACTCGTTGTCATTCCTATGATGTTTGTATTGCCTTGCCTCATAAACGGTTTTATACGTATGCTTGCCGGACCTGTCAACGTGAGTTTAGCCTTTCACAACGTATGCACAACGGTATTCTCCGTGACGGTGATGTTCGCATCTGTGTCAAGTGCAAAACGGATTTAGTTTTCGTTGGTGTAAAAAACCCTTGACAAAAGATTTTTTCAAAAAGAATTTGACATTTTTACAATATCAGCTATTGTTTTTATATGAAATTTGAATTCAAGCGTGGCAACAACAACGAGGGATATGACATTTATTTTGAGTGCGTCACAAACAAACAGATTGCACTCTGTGTTTCGGAAATCGTGGAAATCTTTCCACGATTGAACGGATGCACTTCGTTTGTTTTGAATGTTGCTCGCCGGAACACTGCCGGTAACATTCCAAAAACCAAGGTTGTGCTGACCAAATATGCCGGGTGGGATTCCATCCCCGCTGTTAGCATCAAAGCGAGTCATTCGGGTGATATTCACCGCCAGATTCTGAAAGACACAAACACCAATTTCCGCAAGGCAATGAAGCTGGATGCAACCAAGAACGTGACGGTATATGTCTGGTTCACCAACATTTTTTAAAATAACTGTTGACTTTCTCAAGATATAGGTTAGTCTCTTAAACGTAACGGTTAACAAACAAAACAAACAAATCCTCTCGACAAATGAAATACATCGCAGGCGTTTCCAAAAAGCATCTCAAGACTATCATGGCAATGGCCAAGGGACTTCAAACGCAGTATAACGGGCTTGACATTGCCAGCACGCAGAATGTTCGCAATCCGGTTTCGATGAAAAAGCTGGTTCTCGCCACGCTCAAGACGAACACGGGAATGATGACATGGGAAATCCGTATGAAACTCGTGGAACATGGCTTCCGTGTAAATGATGGTGGTTTATCCGTGGCATTGAACATTCTCAAAAACCGGGGCTTGGTCAAATCCAAGCGTGCCAGCGCATCACAACGCAAAGCGGTTCGCACCAACTCTGCCAAAGTCTGGAAGTTGGTTAAGCAGTAAAATAAATAAAAAAACTTTCAAATAACTGTTGACTTTTTATAGAAATAGGTTAGTCTCTTAAACGTAACGGTTGACGAACGAAAGAAAGAAATAAAAAAAGTTCGGAAACAGTTGACAAAAAACAAAAACCTGATACATTCAAATCGTTATGGAAAAAAACACTGCAATCCCCTTCACGAAGTTGACTGAAAAAGAAGAACAATCCCTTGACGGATGGCGTCTTTGGGATAAAAGCATGAAGATGCTCAAGGCGATTCATGCCGAGGAATCCAAGAAACTTTCGGCACTCCGGGCTTTGAGCCTGTAAGAAACAATTTTGGTGGTGGACTTCCGACAGTCTTTAGCAGAATAGAAGATTGCCGAGAGTCCACCACCAAACTCAAAACAACCAAAATGAACTAGCAGCGAGATACGCAGAAATGAACGACCCGCCCAAACTAATCGTTTAATTTTTTTATAAAATTATTTAAAATCTAGCTTGACAAAGGAATATATGAACGACCCGCCGAGACGGTAAAAACATTTTGTAAGTTTTGTTATTAAGAGATTAAATTTGAATAAAAACACTTGACAAACGGAGGTTAATATGCAGTGGTAACCTAAATAAAAACTGCCAGAGGGAAAAAACTCTGGCGGTTTTTTTATTTTTCCCATTGACTTTTTATAGATATGGGGTAAAGTCTTGGCATGACAGTTAAAGACCAAATCGTGATGCACTGCAAGTGTATCGTTTGCCAAGTAAACAAGCGGAATTTCGCCCGGATTCCGTTTCACTGCAAAGGAATCTTCCGGGCAATGAACCAAGCAATCGCACTATGAACCGAACCGCTTACATTTTTCAGCCAAAGAACTTTTCCAATATCCGAAACATTGGCACGCCAGATGCTTATGCTTGGAGCTTCGTGGACCCGAACAATGGCAAGGCAGGAATCGTCAACGCTGGATATGAGAACGCAGAGCAAATTGCGTGCCATGTGAAAGAATTGGCCAAACAATTAAAAACCGAAATTGAAATAAAGGTCTTGACGGTTTGATTCTTTGTGTTATCGTTTTTATATGATTACGATTGATAGATGGACACACGAGCAACCAACAGCCAGTGACAACGGCAAATGGTTTTTTCAACGCACGGATTATGATGGTATTGTAAAAGTCAATCCCGTTGAAGTGCGTGTCGATGAAAAGGGGGAAATCTTTCTTTGTCGTGTGTCTAACAATGTTGGTATGGTAAAAACGTCTTACGGTGACATGTTAAAACTACATCGTAAAGAAAACATTCAATTCTGTGGACCTATCCAGATGTTTCCTGATTATTCTGGAAAAACCCGTTGACAATCTATAAAATCCTGATAAAGTATTTTTATGTTGAAACAAATCAAATGTATCGTTGCCGGACGGAATGCAAATGGTGAACCGGACTTGTATTTCGTTATCGTGGAAGCAACGGAGGAACAAATTGAAAGTGGCGAGCATTATGATGCTGCCAATGCAAACGCATATAACAATGGATATGAGCCATATTTGGTTTATGATGAGGAATGTTCGGCTGGACGGGTTATGTTGCCACTGTTTGCTTGGGAAAGCGCAACGGTTATTGCTTGTTAAAATAACCGTTGACATTCTCTCAAATCCTGATAAAGTCTTTTTATGATTTACGTTTTGACAAGTGCCACGAGCGAACAATTGGAAGAGTTTAAAGGTTATGGTGGTTTCAATGATGCGCCACCAAACTTCAAAGAAATCACTGCCAAGGAGTTTGCTGAGTCCGGTTTCTTCACTTGGTGCAAAGTGGCAACGGAACACCGGCAAATCATTCCAGACCGCATTTCTCGCAAGGCATTGCGTAAGCCGATAAAGTTTCAACTGAGTTACACGTTGTTTTATATGAATCATGGCTCACACTTTGCCATGACCGTTGACAACAAAAAGGTCCGTTACTTCACCTTTGCCAAGTGCCATCACGGTTCATCCGTAGAATTGAGCATGGCCGAGGCAAATGCCATTGGCCACCGGCATTTCGGCAATTGCTATCACGTTCACAAGTGCAATCTGTGCGGCCATGTTTGGGCGTATGATTCCTCCGGTTAGAGAAAATAACTGTTGACTTTCTCAAAAAATCCAGTAGAGTCTTTTTATGAAATTCAAATTGCATAGTGAAGTGACGATAACGGCAAATGCCACGAGCAAGAACATGGTTCCCGGCACGCACTTCGCTGCCACGGTCATTGACTTCATGGAAGGGGTGAATTCCCCTAACCGTTACATCGTGGAAGATAACAACGGAGAAATTTGGGAAGTGACTGAGGATGAAATCGACAATACCTTGACGGATGATGCAATTCGTTCGTCAGATGATAATTTGAGTTGACAAAATATAAAAACCTGATAAATTCAATATCGTTATGGCACAAAATCAATATAGCAGCGACGAAACAGAGATGAGCGGTGAGCGGTTTGAAAAATTCCGCCAGCGCAAGGGCAAGGGAAACAAAGACGGCAATCGTCGTCGTGAAAAGGACCGTGGTTGGAGCCGTGGTGACCGCAACCAACGAGATTGGTAAAAAATTATGATTACTTTCTTGACAATTCTGGCCACGCTATATGCGATTTATTCAGCGTTTATTTGGGCAGTCACGTTTGCGGTGCTGCGTGAAAATTGGCACCGCAAATACAAAGTCGTTATTCCATTCAAGCGATTGGCGATGGATATGGTTGCGTTTTCGTTTCTCATCTGGCGAATCTTTTTCTAAAATAACTGTTGACTTTTTATAGTAATCGGTTAAATTGTTCTCGTTATGGAAATGACGACAATGATTCGTTTGGAAAGCGAACCGCAAAAGGGAATCTATACGGGACTTTCCAAACATAAATACGGGGTCCGCACTGTTTTGGAAAATTGGGCGTATTCAATTGGTAGTATGGACCTGACACATGGTGGTAAGCATCCATCTCCATATGATGATTATGCACTTGGTTTCGGTGGCATGGTGTTTGGATATGAAGAAGTCCAAAAATATTTCTTCGGATTCCTTGACACACAACAGCTTTTCGATTGGTTTTATGATAAAAATGTTTTGCTTGAACTTGCCGTTTTGGACGTTGAACTTGTCACTTACACAGTTCCTCGCCCCGCTATGCGTGTTGGTATGCACCAAGTAGCAATTCCGCTGATGTATCGTCAACCGCAATATGTGACTGAGCGGAAAAATCTTTTTGAGTTTTTGACAGAAAACATTTGACATTTTTTCGGAAACTGTTAAATTGTTCTCGTTATGAAAAACAACATTGCAATTCGTCGGGGTTCACGGGTCAAGCTGGTGAACACCGTTTCCACACTCTATGGAACGTCAACAATCGCCGCCAATGAGGATGGTATTGTTCTCCGGGTCAAGCGCACGGGCATCAAACCTATCCTCGTGCAAGCCAAGGGCAAGTATGGCAATGACAGTGCTTGGGTGAAGCGGGAAGATGTTTCCCCCGTTGCTGCCACAAACAACCAGCAAGTCAATGTTGGTGACTTGTTCTGTGCCTCATGGGGATATGAAGCGTGCATCAATACCTTTTTCCAAGTGGTCAAGGTCAAGGCATCTTCTGTGGTCGTTCGTCGCATCGACAGCAAGCAGAATCACACTGGCCGGGGTGTGTTGGAAGGAACCGAAACGCCAACCAAGGACAATTTCCGGGGTGAGGAACAAACGTTTCGCTTGACATTTAACTTGGATGGTAGTCCGAGTTTCAAGTATCAAAGCTATACACGGGCATTTCCGGCAGATTGGAACAAGGAATATACGTTCTATAACTACCATTAAAAAAATTCACAATCCCCTTGACTGGCAACGGTCAAGGGGATATAGTTTTCATATATGAAATTAGTATCTGCCATTTTGAAAGCACTTTTGGTGATGTTTTGCATCTTTATGTTTTGTGCTTTTCTTTTTCTGTTTATGCTTGCACTCGAATCATTTGCAACGCCAGTGATTGCCATTTCCCTCGTTTTTGTGTTTTTAGTTTGGTGTTTTTACGAGGACAAGTCTTGACATTTCATAATAACCTTGTATAGTTCACCTATGAATTGGATAGCACTAGTAAAAGCGTTGGCAACGATGATGGCACTTTTGGCGATTGGCTGTTTCATCGCTTGTGTAATCTTCTTGGCCAAAGTGGTTCTCTTTCCGCTTCTCTTAACGGTGCTTGCCGTTGGTATTTTATACATGTTTTTTGATAATAAGCTTTGACAAATATGACGCCAGAGTATATAGTTCATTCAAAGCATTATTATGAATCCAAAGGAATTTTTGGATTTGCGGGTCGTGGGTATCTTTGCATTGCAAGACGGGGAACCAACTTTTTCTGTGTAGGGTTTGACGGTAAGCTTTATCAAAACGATGGAATTTCAATACTTTCAATGGATAATTATATCCAATGGACAATGGAAGGCAGTTGGCGAATAATCTCCAGACGAACCGTTGGGCGAATGATGAAACGATATGAACGCTTTCAACAAACGAGAGTTGCAAAAGGACAGTGGCGGATTACTTGAATCCTGTGACTGTTGCAACACTCTGATTTTCAATTGGGATTTCATATCCCAAGCCTTTTTAAGCTTTGATGGTGAGATTCTTTGTCTGTCTTGCCGAACGGAATACGTAAAGAAAAACGTGGCAGAGAAAAACTTTTTCAAGTTTCCGGTTGACTTTCTGAAATAATCCGCTAGAGTCTAAACATGCAAAAGATATTTGTTCTCGCCAAGAAGCTTTCGGTGGTGACGGTTGCCGAGCCAAAATTGATTGACGGTTATCAGCTTATGACAACCTTTGGTTTCTTCACCGATGAAACATCTGCCAACAAGATGGCGCATCAATACAGCACGATGACAGAAAAGCTGGAAGTGGTGCCGTTGCACAAGGCAAGTGGATTTTAATTGATATGACACAAGACATAAATAAGCTCACCGAGATGGTGAGGAATACAGCACAATTTCAAAGAACGGCTGAGTGCCGGGAGAACTATCTAAGGTCTTGTGAGGCCAAGGGTGGTGACTTGGCCACAGTCGCCGGGGAAGTCCGTAAAGAATTTTCTTTGGATTATTCCATTTAACTGTTGACTTTTTATAACGGTTTGATATAGTTTGTCCAATGAAAGCTGATAACAGCAACGACATACAGATTCGTTCTGAAAAGGAATATAATCGAATTGTCAATCTCATTGAGCGGTTCAACATAATGAATCACAATGAGGCATGGGGAAGTGGCACGATAGTTGCTATCGAAGATGGTAGAGTGGTTTATGATTTTCTCGTGGCAGAACAAGGAAACGAAACGGTAGGGTGGTGCATACGGTTTGACAAGAAAGAAACGCATATCTATGTGCGGCCACCCTACCGTAAAAAAGGAATTGGAACAAAACTCTTGACAGAGATGGCAAGTCGGTATTCAGTCAGCAAGGTGGTTCCTTGGGATAACCGAAGCGAAGCGTTCTTCACCAAGAATCAGCACTTGAATCTGGTTTTTTGAAATAACCGCTTGACATTTTCAAAAAATCTGACAAACTCTTTTCAATATGAGCGATAAAACAAAGACGGTATATAACGAACTGGTTGAAGAAATCATGAAGCTGCGGGACGGATGGGGACCGGACTTCTGGCAACTCTCACCCAATGTCCGTCTGGACCGTCAAATGGTGATTGCCGAGAAGAAAGTTCTCTGCGAGGGAACGGAATTTGAAGAGCGTGCCACGTTTGCCTTTGAAGCGTTTCTGTATGAATACAAGATGCGTGAACGGATGCTTACCGAGATGGGCAAGGTCAACCAGAAATGGGAAGCTTTTGAAGGGGTGGAATAGGTGTTTGAAAAAATGTCAACTGGCATAAAAAACTAGTTGACATTTTCCTTTTTTATATTATTCTACGTTTATGAACTTAAAGACACTTGTTTACAATGCGCTGGTTGGTAAAATCTTGGCATTCAATAACTTGGACCTTGAGCGATACGTCAATCGCCGCCCGGTGCCGTTCACACCGTATAAATATCCCCAAGACAGAATCATTTCCTACATTGACATTGGGCCGCACGTTGAAAACGTTTCCATCACCGCATACAACAAGGCCGGGGAATTGGTTGGCGTGTTGCATGAAGATTCTGAAATGATTTTCCTTGACACTCCGTTGTCGCCGGACGAGGAAACGGAAATGCTCGCTCTGGAAGATAAGGGCAGCAACTGCACCGAACAGGAAAACATTCGCTTGCAATATTTCCTTGACAGACATGAAATTATTTCCCTTTCTCATACAACGGGATTGGAAGGCACGCCACTGTTGGAAATGTGGCAAGATAAAATCTATGTCAAAAACCATTTGACAGACTGAGAAGTTTCTATATAGTCATAAGCATATGCAAGTGGTAGAAATCAAACTGAAAGCACTTGACCCAAACTATGAGTTAACGGTGCAAAGCTCACGCCTAGAAGCTCATATCGGTGACACGCTCTGGTTGGCCGCAATCAAACTTCTCTGGAATCACAAGTTTGCCAATGCGTATGAAGTTCACACTTTTTGCAACCAGATAAAGAGCAATCGGTATATGACGATTGCGTGTATTCGCTTGGGATTCAAGCAGCACGATGGAACATACTTTGAAACGCTCGTGTATCATATCTATAAGAAAGATGGATTTGATGGCGTGGTTGAATTTGCCAAGGTTGTTTTCGCCGTGGTTGATGTGGCATCACTCTATAAAAAGAAGCATACGGTGCAAATGGTTATGAATCCCGTTTTGCCAGAAAACATTTGACAAGATAAAAAGTTTCTATATAGTCATAAGCACATATGAGTGAATCCGATAAGAAAGCGGTGGCAATCAAAGACTGTGAAACTCTGGAAGAGTTTCTGCCAAAATTTAATGAACATATCAAAGAAGTGGCTTACACTTATCGCCACAATCCTGCGTTTCGGCGGAATGAAGTGTTGGCCAAGCTTGGATATGCCTGTGGATTCATTGACGGAAAGAAGTGGGTATTGACAGCAGATGCCGCAACGTATCTCGTTGAATGGACTGAGTTGGCATGAAACTTGCTATCCAACAACGTAGCACGGGTGAAAAGAAATCCGTGACAGTTCCCAAGATACTCGAACCAGCGTTTGACAAACTCAAGCGTTACGAGATGGCCAGACGAAAGCTTGAACGTGCTGGAAAATCTTTGGCAAAGGACTTGACAATTGCTCATAAGTCGGATAACCTTATGGAGCTTGGTGATGTTGGGTTTTTTCTATCCAGACTTCATATGATGGAAGCCCGTTTCTTTTACGAGAAGATGGCCAGATTGGATGAAAAATCTTTAAAAAAGCGTTGACAATGCCAATATTTTTGATAAGGTAGTTCCAATGAAACCAGAATCTCACTACAAATGGTTGGAAAGGAATCTGCCAAGGATTTTCCAGACCTTGGAGCTTAATCCGACATGTGCCAGTAGCATGATAGTTGCTCACGGTGACAAGTGTTATGGATATGAGGATTACTGGCGAGATACATATGGAATTCCATTTCATGAGGGAGTGGCAGTTTATATCCTCTCACATATTCACCCATTCAGCCTTACCGTGAGAGATACGCCACATGGATGGGTGAATCCGGGTTCTTGGACGGTTTTGAAACATGATGAATTACGGAAGAAATATCCGAACATTTTTGAAGAAACCGTTTGACATTCTAAAGAAATCAGTTATCTTCATTGCATATGGATGACGAAAACGAATTCAACTCTTTTGGTGACGATGACCTCGAAAACATGAACGCAAACGAGGCAGATGAATACCGTAACGAAGGTGCTTGCGAAGCCGAGGATGCTCACCTTGACGGATATTACGAGGGATTGACCGAACTGCCCGACATGGAAGGCTGATATGACTCGCTTTGCAAACCTCTTGAGGCTCAATCTGGAACTGCTTGGGGAACATGCCGATAAGATTGTTCCCGGCAAGACTTACACGCCACGAGAGATTTTTGAAACCTGTAAGGAATGGTTTCAAGCGAATCATGACGACGGAATTCGTGAGACAATCATTTTTGTTCATGATATTGGCTATGCGTTGCCAGTCTTTGAACATAAAATGCTCATGGCTGATTTGGTTTTGCGGTTGAAAAAAGATTGGAAATTTCTTGGCGAAAGTATTTGACATTTTAAAGAAATCAGATAGATTATCCCCATGAAAGCAAAATTCAATGATACGGTAAAGTTTCGGTTGGATGGTCGGGTTGAAGGTATTGGAGTGGTGACGGAAGTTCACTCACATTCCTATCACGTTGACTTGACCAAGCCATGTAAAGAATTCGACGCTGGCGTTGTGATTATTGTTGACGCCAGAGAGGTTTATGACATTATCTCACCGGTTGCAAGTGGTGCATTGGAAATTGTGGAACGGTCAAGCGGATTTTATGTTGTCGATGGGAGTGGTATCGTTGCCGGACCTTTTGACGATTTGGATGGTGCCAAGCTCGCCATGTGCTATCCCGGTTGCGTGTGTCCTGACTGCAATGCTGAGATTGAACGCACGGACTTTGCTCCGGGTGATGATTGTGGCAACTGTGGGCATGTATATTGTTTTCCTGCCCCAGATGATGATGTGATATGACACGAATCATCTAGTCAAGTGATAATTTTCATGTGATTAGATGATTTTTTTGATAATTTTCATAAGATTTGATTGACAGATATAATATCTCTGATAAAGTAATCGCATATGGAAGCTGCTTGGACAATTGAAGATTTTACAAAGGCAACGGGTCGTGCGCCTGAACAGGATGACTTGGACCGTTGCAACTGCCCTGATGCTGGTCAACTTGCCCATCAATCGTGTGGCGTCTGCAAAGAACATAAGATGCCGGTGTTCATGTGCCGAGTATGTTTCAGCAAATGCTTCAAGCCGGGATTTGAACGCTTGTAAAATAATCGTTGACATTCTAAACAAATCAAGTATAGTCATTGCATATGAAACACAAGCTCATCAACTCCAAGACCAAGCAAGAAGTTCAAATCGGTGACATCGTGACAGATTTTCGTGGTGGTAAGAGCAAGGTGGAAGACTTTGCCGCTCCCAAACATTCCGCCAGCACCGGACGAATCTACACAGAGCATGGCGCATTCTTTCCGTCTGTGTATGGCTGCGAGATTGTTGCGGCCTGACCTTTCAAACATATGCCTGAGAAATCATTCACCGATGACGATGAACCGGGCTGTCATATCTGTGGCGTTTGCACCGATGGTGAATGCGCCTTTGACAAGGACATGAATCCTCATCATGAACCTCGCCCTTGCTGTGGCAATCATGGTTGTGCGGGAGATGTATAAAAACTTGTTGACAATCTGAATATTTTTGATAAAGTGTTCCCATATGAAAGACCTACCTAAGTCCATCAACGTTCGTGTGAAACGAATCATCACGGCAAAGTTTGGTGTAACTCTTTACCCTAACCGGGTTTATGAAGCCGAACGCAACGGGCCGAACAGCATTCTCGTTTGTGCTGCCTCAAGTGTCTGGATTGGCGTCACCGAAAAAGAAGTGGAAATCGTCACCGACCCCTTGACAGTCGCCTAAAACATGATAACCTTTTCTCAATGTGAGTGATTCAATGCTAGAGCTTTACAAGGCGTGTAGAGCCTTGAAGCTTGGCATTCTTGACTCAGTATGGATTGCCGTCAAGTGTGTCATGCAACAATACTACAAAGATTGTTCAAAATAATCGTTGACTTTTTATAGAAATCAGGTAAGGTATTCACATGAAAAGTTTCACGGATGAACAGTTAGAAGCGTATCGGGCAAACAAAGACCTTCGTGAACTTGGTCCCGATGAAGTGCCTGAACGGTATGACATCTGTTTTATACCCAATGATTATTACCGAAACCTTCCGGCATATCTTCAAAAACATCACAGCATGTATAAGACTGTGGCAGAACGTCGAGCAACTTGTGGAGTTCTCACAGCGTCAATCACGTATTTCAGGAACACGTTGGGAACGGTGGCAAATCCTCACCGAGCCGAACATTTCAGAAACGGTGTAGTTCCAACACCAGCGAGTATTTTGGCTGATTACGTCAAACGCACATCTTTTCGATAATAATCGTTGACTTTTTATAAATTTCGAGTAGATTGTTCACATGAATATTGCCGAAGTCAAGTCACTGATTGAAGATGGAAAGCGTGCATATCGGCTTCGCAAGTTTATCAGTGAAGCACCAGCCTTTGAAATGAACTGGCAGCAAGAGGCATGGAAAAGCGGGTTTCGTGCCGCCAAGTTTAACATGGTGAGTGATGAGCAACTCGTGGCGAACGTTATGAGAGATAACACACCACCGGCACAAATAAGTTAAAATAGTCGTTGACTTTTTATAAAGATATTGTATCTTGCTCACATGAACGACAACATTTTAGAAACCAAAGTCAAAGCATACAACGCTCTCAACGAAATGATTCTGGACATTGCTCCAGCGTTCGTTGAAATGGTGAAACCTTTCGATGGCGTCAAGATTGTGCTTGGCACGGGTGAGTTCTCTGCCAAGTTCAAATCGGCAATGAAGGAACTGCAAGCGCAATATCCGAAGCTCCAAGGCTACTGGAACACACCGAGCTACTCTTTGAGCTACGTCTTTCGGGTGATGCGTATATCCGAGAACGGCAAGAGCGTGTATGCCGAGAAGTCTGTTTACTTCGCTGACGTTGCTCCCGGTGGCGTTGTCAAACTCATTCCTCAATATGACTTCAAGCCGAGCGATTATCAAGAGGTTTACAGCGTGGCAACCATTCAAGCGGCACGCAATCGCATCAAGCAACTACAAACCGAAATCAGCCGGGAACAGAGCAAGCTGAATTTCTTTGGTGAGTTTGACCGATAGAAGCAAAGACGGGAAAGGGTGAAGAAAGATATAAAAACTTCACCCTTTCCCTTGACAATCTGAATATCTTTGGTAAAGTCATTGCATATGGAACTCAATGACAAGTTAACTTGGTGGCGAGCCGGATGGATGAGAGCTTGGAGAAAGCGTAAATATCCAGCCAACGTGAAACCATTTGATAGGGCGTGGAAAGCTGGTATAAGAATGTATGAGAATAACATACTGATTACCGATTAAAATAACCCTTGACTATTTAAACATTTCAGCTAAAGTCTATCTATATGAAACACCAAGCCGAACTTTTCCAAGTAATCTCCGAGTGCATCGAATATGTTGGCAGCTACAACAGCGACAGCCGTGAACGACATGCCAAGCGAGTTGCGGCCAAGGCAATTGCCGATGCTTCGGTTGGAATTGAACCGAAATGGTTTGATGAGACGGACGAAACAAATTGACGCTCGGCAAGGTTAAAATAAATATAAAAACTCTTTGACTTTCTCAAGAAATTCGATATAGTTTTTATATGAATGAGATTGTTATTCAGAAGGTTGGTAAGGTAACACAAGTCACCCTGAACAATGAAGTCAAGTTCTCTGGTGGCCGAGTGGAAGCCAAGAAGATTGCCAAGCAACTGAGCATCACAACTGGCTACTCTGTGTATAACATCAAAGTGAACGGCACAAAGGTTTTGGTCAAATAGTTTAAAATAACTCTTGACTATTTAAACATTTCAGCTAAAGTCATAACATGAAAAAGCTACTGCTACTGGTGGTTGTCACCTACAAAGGCAAACAGAACGTGAAGCTTGTGGAAACGAATGACGGCAAGAGTGTCAAGCAATCCTTCCTCGACCGGATGGCACGAGAGATTGGTTGCCCCGAACATGGTTGCTATCGCATCGGGTGACATAACTTAAAGAATCATTGCGAACGAGAAAGATGGATTGTCAACGAGAAAAAAGATATAAAAACTTGTTGACAATCCATCCGACTTATTATATAGTATGAGCATGAAGAATATCATGGTGACCGTAGAAATGTCAGTCAGTGTGCCAGATGAAACGAACGTGGCAGACATTACAGTTGAATTTCCATATGCGTCCATGAAGATAAAGGAAAATGGGGATAAGATTCAAGCTGTGGTAATGTCACATGAGACAATCAATAGTGTTGATTTTTCTTAAAATATCCCTTGACTTCTTAGGGATATAATATATAGTATTCGTATGTTGAACATCGGACATGTAGAAGAAGACCACATCGCAACTGGTAGCGAAAGCCTTCGTGAGTTCGCTCACAACGCTGGCATGGACAACCCAGACCGTTGCTGGTTGCTTGACAGCCGAGACGTATGGGTTCGCAATCCCTTCTTCAAAGGTCCAGAGGAACCTCATCCAGAGTTCGACATGTATCGTGAGATGGACATGGAGCAAGAGGCAGCAGCAAAGGCCGAGGCAACTGAGTTGGAGCAGGACATTGAGAGCGGACGATATGGTTGGGTGGATGATATGGTTGCATGATTGTTATAGATATGGGTTGACAGGGGGTGGGGTAGGGTGTATATTGTAGATGAATTAAAAGCAGGGGGGTGGGGGTGGCATGGGTGGCATAAAAAGTGC
>Ga0181343_1000020_pt1 | contig 82229 bp, 143 predicted proteins | sample Su13VDMLBSD_FD_130110 | JGI IMG/M metagenome (GOLD analysis project Ga0181343, IMG submission 130110) | Freshwater viral communities from Lake Michigan, USA - Su13.VD.MLB.S.D | ecosystem: Environmental > Aquatic > Freshwater > Lake | place: USA: Michigan | collected 2013-07-15
CGCCCAATGGGGCGCCGACCAAGAGCTGGAGGCGTGCCTAAGGCTGGTTGAGATTGACGCAGGTGAGGATGCTTATGACTTTGCTCGCTACATCCGCGCCGCCCGCCGCCCCAAGCCGCCGAGATTGAAGGAGAAGGCGCTAAATGCTCTGAATGCGGTTGATTCATTCGGCAATGAGGGCGACCGCGACACCATCCGCCGCGCCCTAGAGGCCCTGCCCGATGACTGACTACCTCTCCCTCCGCATCAGCGCCGTCAGCGCCCGCTGCAAGTTCGGCGCCATGATCCACGACTGGTATCGCCACAACGGCTGGCAGCGCTGGACCCTCGCATCCTGGGCTGAATCGGCAGGCTTCCATGCCATTCCCTATGGCCGTATTCCTGACATCTTTGGCGGCACTGCCGGGGAACTGTCAAGGCAAGACTTTGAGTCCCTCGCTGAAGCGAACCGCCGGCTTGCTGCTAGGGACTACGGCACCTTCGCCAACTACCGGGATGCGCAGGCCATCAGCAATGGCGTACCACTGCTCCATGAGAGCGGCGCACCTTGGACCGCTTCTGACTTCTGGGCCTGCTACTGCGGGCTGCTTGCACCTACTCGCCCCTTGACTCGCCATGACTGACTTCCGAGCGCTTTGCGCTGAGCTTCATGCCGCGTTCAACACATACGCTGTTGATGAGGCGCACCACGATTTGCTTGTCCGCGCCCGCGCCGCCCTGGCCCAGCCCGAGCCGCAGGGGCCGACGGATGAAGAGCTGGTTGAACTCTTCAATGAGAACGACTGGAACTACGTCAGCCCAGAAACCTTTATCGACATTGCTCGCACTGTGTTGGAGTGCTGGGGCAACTACACCACCAAACCAGATGGACCGGCTGTGCCTCATGGCAGGGAGCCGGCCTCTGTCGCTGACCAGCCTACCGATAAGGAACTGCTGGACCTCATGCCCGAGACCATGCGCGATGAGTTCAGCTATGCAGCCAAGGTCTGCAGCGACGCGACTGGCGGCCAGGTCAAGCCCGGCATCTTCCGTGTGGCACTCAACACCGCTGCACTGGAGTATGCCCGCGCCGTCCTCGCCCGCTGGGGCCGCCCCACCATCGAGCCGGTGCCGCAGCAGGAGGCTGAGTGATGGCTGACCTCTCCCCCGCCGCTCAGGCGGTGTTCTGGGCTTTCAACAGCGAGTTCGACTGGATCGAGGACGGTGTACCCGGACCTCAGTTCAAGGCCATCGCCGCCGCCCTGCGAGCTGCTGTGGATCAGGTGGTGCCGGAATTCTCAACACCGTGGAACTCCACCTTTACCCATATGATTTCAGCACGAGATATCCGCGCCAAACTCCTCGCCATCGCCGACGAGTTGGACAAATGACTGACTACCCGATCACTCCACCGCCGGAACTGGTGCAGCAGTGGTGCGAGCAGCTGTTTGGCTGCCCTGATGAGCCTGAAATCAATGCCTATGAGCTGGCGCGCTTGGCCGCCCAGTACGGCGCCGACCAGGAGCTCGAGGCCTGCTTCGATTTCGCTCGCAAGCATTCCTGGGGGCTCGTGAACGGCCCCCATGTCGCCAAATCAATCCGGGCAGCACGTCGCCCCAATCCACCGATTCAACAACCCGATGACAGACCAGCAGATCATTGACGCTGCCAAGCAGGCCGGGCTCTGTTTCCCCGGCTGCTGGAACCTTGATGTGACCGATGTCGACATCGCCGATGAGACCCTTTGGGTCCAGGACGGCTACAACAAGGATCCCGCCGTAGGCAAGAGACGCCAGGACATCTTTGAGGACGCGAGGCGGCGCCGGGAGGAGCATATGCGTCAACTCCGGCGCTTCGTCCAGCTCGTCCAGGCTGCGTAGTTGGGCCGGTGACGGGTCCTCACGAGTAACTTACTTTTGCCCATCAATGACTGAACTGGACTTACTAAGTGAATACTTGGAACTTGATCCGACGCTCCCTAGCGGCTTGCGGTGGATTAAGTCTCCAAGTCGATCTATCCCCCCGTACCAGCCAGCCGGCTCTTGTGATAGCCGTGGGTACTACAGAATTCAGCTGCGCGGTCGTCAGTACGGATGCCACCGGATAGTTTTGCTGCTCAACGGAATCCATCCCTCCGAAGGCCGAACTCAGGTTGACCACATTGACCGTAATCGCAGCAACAACCTTGTTTCAAATCTGCGATGGGTCACGCCCTCGGTGAACCTGCAGAACTGCCAAGTGACGGGCACAGTCTGCTATCGCTACGTTCGGCGTAAACGCAATGGACGTTTCGAGGCACAGTACCAGTACCCGCACGCAAAACAAAAAGCTTACGTAGGGACCTTTGACAGCGCCATCTCCGCGCACCATGAGGCACTGGCTCATCGACTAGAGCACCACTGGATTGCTTAATTAGGTGGCGGGTGACCTAGGCTCACGCACCTAGGTCTCACCGCTGCCCGCCGGCAACGGAATGCCCAGTGATTCCTGAAAATCATTGGACCAACAGCTTACCCCATCTGACACGAGCTGGTCATCGCTGCGCCAGTCCTGTCTTGCCTCACTCTCTCTACCCACACCACCGACTTCAAACCATGTCGACTGCCATGACTGACACATCCTTCATGCCCTTCTTCCGCTCGTTCATCCTTGGCAAGAACATCGAGCTGGACAAGCTCTCTCAGCTCTCGGCCAAGGAGCTCGAGATGCTCAATGTCGAGACCCTCGCTGCCCTCAACGAGTCCCGCCGCAACCACGAGCTGCTCGATCGCAAGCAATCCGACGAGGGGCACACCGAGTTCCGCCGCATGAAGGTCGCGGGCTACTTCCAGGCCGCCATCCAGATTGCACTGGAACAGCGCTAGATCACATCCGCCCATCACGCCGGCCCCACCAGGCCGGCTTTTTTATTGCGCCAACAGTGCATCAAATGTGACATCTGTTTTTCACTAGCGTATGGCGAGCCGTTCTCAGGCTCATCGACAGCACGAATCGCGAGAACTGGGCGAAGGTCAAGGCTGCATTGGAAGCGGCAGGCAAGACCAGCTCACCCTTCTATACCCGCGCCTGCGCCATCGTCCGCGGCTTACCGGATCCAGGAGACAATCCCTACGCCTTTAACTATGCTCCCCCTCCCGACTGAACCTCGTACCCGACTACCACTGGACATGTGCCGCTGTCACGACAGCACCTGCAGTCAGCGCACATGCTGTGTACGTTGGACTGATCGTCATGTTGCTGGTCCGACTCCACATGCCGAGACCTTCCGCAGGTCGGGCAGCACCTGCGCTTACTTGATTAGTCCCTGAGTCCATGGCGACCGAGTCCTACACCAAGCTCTCCATCACCGTCGAAACGTCAGGCGGTTATGGCCTGGATGATCCCAATGCGATCACCACCACGATCAGCACCGAAATGAGCGACTGCTCCGTGCATGCCTGGTTCCAGCTGTTTGATCGGGTGCTTGCCTTAGCCGGGTTCCAGGAGGAGCAGATCATGCGCGGTGGCACCCAGCTCGCCTTCAACGAGTGCAGAAACGTCGATGCCATGCGCAAAGTCGCGAACTTCTACGACCTGCACCTCCAGGAAGACCTACCCGCCCTTCCCGATGGACCCGCAGCTACTGAACCTGCTTGAAGTCGCAGGCGCACTCTCCGGCATCGCTCTGTTGGCCCTCTTCATCGCCAGCAAGATCCTGCCCTGACGGCATCGGGCAGGCCACCTGCTCAGTGGCAGTCGACCCACGTGTGACCTGGAGCGCCTCGACCTCGACGGCGCTCATCGGTTCACCGGTCATCTCCTCGAGCCAGCGCACCACATACTCCTGAAAGGCCTCCTCGTCCTCGAGGAACTCCCATTGACTGCCGGGCTCCCAGTCGAAGTCCACGATGAATTGGCCCTCAATCTCATAACCCCTGATCCCAAGCCCGTCATCTTCTATATGGAAGACCGGCTCATGCTCCTGCAGATTCATCAGGTCAGCGGCTGTTGATTCCATCGGTCCTCAGCGGTCGTCGGCCTGGCGACTCAATGAGATCAATGTAGTCAGAAGTGCCATCAGGGCGGCTACAGAACGACCGCTGGAGTCATCACACCCCACCGGCGGCATCTCGATCTTCTCGGCGACGGCGGTGCCCTTGTACTTGGCATACCAGGGCCAGATCTTCGGCATCACATAGAAGGTGCATGCCGCCCACTGCATGATGACCAGCAGGGCAGTTGTCGACGCCACGCCGACAATCGATCGCCACAACCAGACCGGCATCGCTACTCCCGGTCGTAGGCACCATTGCCACTGCCGCCATCCGCTGGCTCGTGCTGCCTGGCCATCCACTCGACGCGCTCAGCGCCGGAGCGCTCTTCCAGTACAAACGTGACACCGCGCGCCTCCAGCGTCATCCGCACCCACTTAATCCCCGGTTGTGCCAACAGCTCATGCCGCCGGGCGTAGGCACGGTTCAGCAGCTCTTCGTCGCCCCGGTCCATCTGCCTCAACCAAGCGGGCAGCTCCATGCTACGCAAGACAAATCGTGCGAAATGATGAAGAGGCTTGCAGCTGTCCTTAGCCTGAAGGGCCGCACAAGACTCCCCGATGGAGCGACGCCGCGCCCTGATGGTCGACACCCGCACCAATCAGCCCCTGGATCCGGCCTGGCAGCCCATGCTCGGCCTCACCGAGCTGGAGCCGGCCAATGCCCTGATGCAGAAGAACCAGCTCTCCTACCGCTGGCAGTGGGCCCCCAGGACCGCCCAGCTCCAGGGCGTGGTCCAGCTGGCGACCCAGGCCTGAGCCCGTGCTGCAGTTCAACTCCGCCCTCCTGGCTGCCGTCGGCTCCTTCACGGGGCCCTACGCGCCTTACCAGTCCGTGCATCTACGCCCCCACTGCGGCGGGGTGCTCCTTGCGGCCAGTGATCACGGCAAGGTGACGGCCATTGGCTTTGACCGCATGGGCACTGCCGATGAGTCCATCACCATCATCCCCAGCCCGGAACTGCTCAAGGCCAGCAGTGGCATCAAGACCGCCGAGCGGGGCATCGTCATCGATGGCGAGACGGCTACGGTCACCACCTACTACAAGACCAGCAGCAACAACGGCAAACAGCTGCCCGTCCAGCACAGCATCACCCCCTTCCCGGACATCGATGGCGCCCTGGCGGCCTGCGTGCAGCGCTGGAGCGCCACCCCATCGCTCAGTGAAACCGCTGGCCGGTACCGCGTCGCCTACCTCGAGCGCGCCATCAAGGCCGCCGGACTGCTGGCTGATTCGCTCGTGCTCTCCGCCTTCGATGGCGGGCCGCTGCGGATCCAAGGCGAGACCCTCGAGCTGATCATCCTGGTCATGCCGCAGACCGCTGAGCCGATTCCAGCCCTGCCCGACTGGGTCCAGCATTTCGGCTGACAACCTGCTTGCCAGATCTTGCAATCCGGTTAGCCTGGCTTGCGCCTTCTCGAATTCCGTGAGCACCGCAACTCTTGTTGTGGCCTTGGCGGCGCAACCTGCCGAAACCGTCGCGCACGGCAAGCAGGTCCTGGAAGTCTTTGCCACTACCAATGGCAAGGATCAGGTTCCTGTTTTATTGCGTTGCGCGTCTGGCAGCAAGACAGCCGAGGCCCTAAAGACCAAGACCGCAGGCCAGACCCTGATCATCGCTGGTGATCTTCTTCTAGAAGACAGCCAGACGGTTGTGTTCATCCACACCCTCTGCGATGTCTCCCCCGACGCCTACGTCAACCAAGTCACAGTCACCGGTCGCCTTGCCAAAGAGGCCCGGGTCGCCGAGTCCAACAAGTCCGCCTCTCGCTCGCTGGCCATCAATCGCATGGTCAATGGCGAAGAGGTGACCGACTGGTTCACCCTGCGTGGCTACGGCTACGTCATGGACCGGCTGATCGCCCTGCCCGTCGGCACCCTGGCCATGGTCGAGGGCACCCTCGATCTACGCACCAACCGCGAGGGCAAGCCCTACTGCGAAGTCAAGGGACGCTCGATCCGTGCCTTTGAGCGCGGGCGCGGGAACAAGGGCACCAGCAACCCCGCCGCTGGCACGAAAGCCGTGGGATACGACCACGAGGACTTCGTTAACACCGCCGACAACATGCCCTGCGACTGGAACAACTAACCACCTTCTGACATAACCATGGGATTCCTTCCGACCGACTACCGCCCGACCTCTGGAACCACCGAAAGCAGCGACACCAAGCGCAACCGTTACTTCGACCCCGGCAAGCGACTCAAGGACGGCGAGTCCACCACCTTCCGCCTCTGCGGCCTCCACGACACCGGTCACGTGATCGCCGGCTGGTCCTACTTCACGATGGACGGCCAGCCCCGCAAGTTCCCCAAGTACCCCGAGAACTTCGCCGAGGAGATCGGCCTGACCTGGGCCGGCAAGACCAATGGCACCGGCGAAAAGGACAAGCCCCGCTACTTCCTGTCCTTCGTCGGACTCTCCAAAGAGGACGACGACTACCTGATCTACACCTTCCAGCGCAAGGACCTGCGGGTGCAGCTCGAGGAGGTCCTGGCCCTCGAGGACTACCAGATCCTGCCCTCGGGCGTGGCCAACTTCTACCTGACGCTCAAGCGCAAGGGCATCGAGACGAACACGTCCTACACCTTGACCCCCACGCTCAAGGTGCCCACCAAGGCCGAAGAGAAGCGCTGGAGTGAGGTCGCTGACTCCATCTGGCTGCCTGCCGTGTACGTCAACGGCGACCCCTTCTCTGGGAAGCCCAACGCTGGCCGCCCCGAAGGACTGCCCCCGACCCACCGCGACGACCTAGGCGCCGACCACGAAGTGGCAACCGTTACGGCAGAAGCCATGCCAGCAGGCTGGTGATTCGCCTCCCTTAGATGCAGTAGCACTGCATCTTGCTTCTCATCTGCTGCCATTGTCCTCACCCTTCCGCCTCTCCTGGCGGAAGGGGTTTATGCATGTGCCGCATAATGCAGCAGTGATGACTATGCGTCTTATGCATAGAGTCCAGGCAGTCCGGCTTCGGCGCAATCTGCAGCACACGCCCGTGTACTATTTGGGCCCTTCGCGACGAGCAGTCAGTGCCGCCAGCAGCTTGTCAGAAGACTCTGGCGACCATGGCTGCCCGGCCAAGTTCTTAGCCGCTTCTCTCGCCAAGAAGCGCAATGCGGACGGGTAGGTGACCATCACCTGCTGTGCCATTTGTTTGGCGATTTCTCGAAGCTCTGCTTCGTTGGCTCGATCCAGCGCATTCACAAATTGCGCTAGCCGTAACTGCTCGCCAACAGTTGGCTCCAGCCCGTCATCCATCCCACGCTCCGGGTGTGCATTGCTCATGCCGGGGCTTGCAAGTTGTTTACTTACGCTAACGATGCCCGCTACTGCTGACCACGCCCTTGCCTCCGTTGCGGCCCACTATCAGCAGGCCATGAAAAGAACCACGCCCTTCGCGCAATCGGAGTCTGGCGATCTCTTTTTGCTCGCGCCCCTGCCTGATATACCAGAGGCTGATCAGCGGGCAGCGCTGGCTCATCTCGTAAGCCTTGGCGTACTGAGCGTCTACCGATACATTGACGCTAAGCCCCAGCCCGCGATCCTTGCCGTCCGCGCCTGACCCTCAGATCCTCGAGGAGCTCTGCGCGGCTCGCAATAGCAGGGATGTCGCCGCGATCCAGCAGCGGCATGAAGCCCAGGACGTCCATGAGGCCTGGCCCCATGTCCCCTATGTCCAACGCTGCGCCCTGCTACTGGCTCGCGCCCTCCAAGGAGAAATCTTTCATGACCTCACTGCCTCCGACTTCGGAGAATCTGACCCTCTTTGACACCAGCAAGCTCCTGCTGGCCGAGCTGCAAACAACCAACCGGCTGCTGATCAAGGCACTGGAGGGTCAGCGCATGCACACCGATCAGCTGGAGAACCTGACCTACCTGGTCAATGGCTTCACCTCGGGCGGGGCGTCCTTCTCCGCCTATCAGTGCGACCAGATGACCCTGGCCTACCTGGCGCTGATGGGCCCGCTCCTGGCCCAGCGCATGGACATGGGCGTCTCCGACATCAACGAACTGATCAAGGGCGGCACCCTACTTGCCCGCCAGCTACTCGACGAACTCTCGGCCTACCGCTCGCAGCAGGGCAGTTACGACTACCTCGAGGAGCAGACCGAACTGATCAACGACCCCTGGAACCAGAGCGAAGCTGCAAGCGAGGAGTCATGACCAATTACGTCTGCACCATCACCCAGGTCACGATCCACCGCCTGGGTGACAACCCCCTGACCACACCGGAAGCCACGGTCATCTCCCTCGATGACATGGGCGGCGGCTTCTTTGTCTCCGTCAAGCAGGACTCCCAGGGCAGCGAGGGCCACATCCTGCTCGATCCAGAGGAGCTGCCCATGCTTCAAGAGGCAGCCCAGATCCTGCTTCACCAGGACTCCCTCGGCCTGCCCCCAGCCGGCAGCACCCTCACGCCCGAGGAACGAGCCCTCTGCCTCGAGGCACTCCGTCATGAGTAGCCCGCTCGAGATCTACCGGTACTGGCGGGCTATGCAGGATGCGCATATTGCTTATCAGGACACCAAGACGGCGCTATTCATCATTGCCAGGGACAACGCCGGCATGACCAGCCTGGTGGATGCCGATGGCTGCCGCTGGAAGGTCAACGTCGGCTACGGACCCTCCCCCATCGTCACGGTGCAGGCCATTGCCCACTTGAGTGATACCAAGGGCGTTCCTGGGGCAGCGTCTGACGGCCCAGACGAGAGCGCCAAATAGACATCACGTAGCAACTCGTTACATTACATACAGCAGCATGCTGGTGAGTGAGTGTCGCTACACGTTTTGAGGTAGACGGCACTCGCTTCTACAGGTCCGGCGACGACCCCAACAAGGCCTACGCCTCGGTCACCGCGATCCTCGGCAAGACAGCATCAGAGCACAGCAAGAAAGCGCTCTACAACTGGGGCCTGAAGAACCCGGGTGGCAAGGAAGCGGCTGCTGCTCGAGGTACCGCCGTGCACTACGCCTGTGAGCGTTACATCCGCGGCCTGCCCACCGAGATCCCCGACGAATACCGTCCGTTCTGGGATGGTCTGGCCAAGCATCTCGACAAGTACGACTACTTCCTGTGGAGTGAAAAGCCTCTGCGCCCAGAGTGGAAGTTCTGCTCCGGCGATGATGGCATCCATCGCATCTGGTCCCATGAGCATGGCTATGCCGGCTGCCCGGACCTAGTCGGTGTCCGCAATGGCGTCACGATCCTGGCTGACTTCAAGACATCCAACCAGCCGTACTGCCGCTTCTACCCCAAGGAGAAGGATCGCAGCAACTTCACCGGCTGGAACAAGTTCAACAAGTGCTCTGTCCAGTTAGCGGCCTACGCCCTGGCCTGCAAGGAAACCCTGGATCTCAAGATCGACTGCGCTCAGATCCTGGTCTCCACGCCTGAGATCGATCAATCCTTCTACCTCCATGGCGACGACCTGGTGCACTACCGCATCAAGTGGCTGCAGAAAGTCCGCAAGTACTACGAACTGATCGAGCAGGAAAAGCTTGAGCGTGAACAGCAGGAATCCATGGCCGGCGACTGCAAGATCCTTCAGTCCGCCTGATAGGCCGCCAGGCAGGGAATTCCTAGACTTCGTAGACATGCAGCATTTGGATGCTGTCGACACAAACCAGGCTGCGCGTTGAATTCATCTGCGATCGAATTGCCAAGGGAGCCGCAGTCGAACTCAGCGACATGACCTGGCTGCAGAAGCTGGCTTCCCTGAATCCCACTGTCGACAGCTGGCTGCGCAAGGCACGCCGCTCGGCCATCCAAGGCGATTCACAGGAGGGCAGCCTCGATGCCTTTTGCCAGGCCCTCGACCTGGGCGAACCCGACCCCAGCGATCACTTGGTTGGACCTCAAGATCCGACCACCCTCGCGAACTGGTTCAGTAGCAAGCAGAAGTGGTTCCGCGGCCAGGCGGGTTAACGGAAGAACAGTCCCCCGGCTTCGCTGATCCCCAGATCAGGCACCGTGAACCCGCCGATCTTCCAGCGGCCGCCACGCCGACGTGCCGCCTCTGCTCTGAGCAGCTGGGGGTCCGCGCTTGGACCCTGGGCGCCGAAGGCACCGGGGTCTTGATGGCGCTCAACAGCAACCTGACGGCGCGACGGCTTGCTACTGCCACCCAGCTGAGAGACGACCGCTACGGGGTTGGCGGTACGCACAGCTCCAGCGGCAATGGGCAGAGCTTTCGACGCGACCTGAGGTGCCATGCGCTGCAGGGTCCCTGTTCCCAGACCCACTAGAGGGGCTGCAAGGGTCCCAGCCAGGTATTCCTTAGCTACCTGCTCTCCCGCCTTGCGGACGTTTCCAGTCTCAACGGCATTGCGAAATTCTGGGTCAAACAATGGGACGGATCCGGCGATATCCGTCGTGGCAGTAGCCCCGGTTCGGACCGCGCCAGTCAACCGGCTCAAGTCGCGTGCACTTCTGGCCTCAGCCGCTTGATCCAGCACTTGTCGCAGGGCAGCGGGCGATTCCAGGACTCGCGGGGCAATCCGAGCTGGAGGATTCGACAGCGCACCCACCCTGTCCTTGTATGGGAAGAACTCCTCGTCGGCCCATCCACGACCCACGTTGACTTGGCCCTGCATGGCCGCATCCGATAGGTCGGCAGCATGAATCATTCCATCGGTCACGCCACGCTGCGGGCGATACTGACCCTTGGCTACCGCATCGTCGTAGCCCTTGCGCAAGGCAGTCGCAAAGTCTTCCCCTCTAGTCCTGGCAGTATTGACATCCTCTGGCGACACCTCTCTTGTATTGCGTAGGTCGACAGATGGCATGAACCCTTGCGCAGGGTCGTACCCACCAGCTCCTTGAAAGAAGGTATAGTCACCCTTACTGAAACGATCCTCCGCAACCTTCATCAGTCTGCTGAGATCTGCTTGCTGAGCCGTTATCTTCTGAGCAACGGCTGCATCCCATCCATATTCACCTCCAGCCTCGAAGTCATCCGGTGTCGCTCCCATGCTGACGGCGCGATCTCTGCGCTGATCGAAGTGATTCTTGTCCTCCATCCCCCCGTAGTTCACGAACGAGCTTGGCCTAGCGTCACCAGCTTCGCCTGAGACGCCTTCCCTGTAGCTCGGAGGGCTCCCATGGATTGCTCCGGAACCATAGAGCTTGTCAAAAGCTGCATGGTCGTGAACATTCTGAAGCAGCTCTCCGTAAATAGTGGCCGGAATATTGCCACGGCGATGCCCTGCATCGTGCAATGGAAATGGTGCGTTCTCCAGGGGAGGCTGCACATCGAGGCCGTATGGCTCGACGAACTCACCAGCCAACCCCATGATGTCCACTGAGCGCACGCGACGAGCACGATCTAGCGCTTCTTCCCGACCAGGCACTACAGGACTTATTGCACTCTGCCCATCCTAAGAAGCCCACTACAGCCAGGAACTTTGGGCTCACCAGCTCCAGTTACAGCTCCAATAGCCCGGCGTAGTCCTGTCGTTTTTCTCTGTGCAGTTGTGCCTTCTCTTGAAGTCCTCCCTTCGCTCTTCATCGCCGTGCCCGCCTTCGCCGCGAGGGCCATTGCGGTAGTTCTCCATGCTTGGATCACCAAACCTGACGATCTTGTCCTCTCCCTCATCGTCCTTGACCAGGACTGCAAACTTCTTGCTGTCGCCCGGGGTGCGCTTGGGCTTGTTGTAGCCCTGGAAGACTTCGCCGGCGTATCGGATTGACTCAGCCATCAGACCGCCCCCGCATAGTTTGCCTGCTCTACTTCGGCCCTTGGCTGACTTAATGCAGAAAGTGCATACACCCCACCCAGTGCGGCCAGAGCAGGGAGCCCATACCGCATGGCCATGCGTCTACCGCTTGGCGCCTGCGGGACCGGTGCTACCTCCAGCTCCTCTACCGCGGCTTGCGCAGCAGCCAGCGCAGGCAGCGTGGAATACAGCGGCCTTGCGCCCCAGGCCCGATTGCGAGCATTCTCCGGCTCAGGATTCTTAGATCTGACCGCGCCGTAGACCTGCCGCTGCGCAGACTGCACGGCATCTTCGTGCTCGATCCCCAGCTGCCTGGCCTTGGCATAGGCCAGCGAATAGTTGTACCGGGCTGGATCCAGCGGGTAGTCCCAGTCCAGCTCCGCCGCCTCGCCCGTCCAGCCCCAGCTGCCTAGAGGATCCATCAGCCGTTGCCCTCTTTCTTCGGTATCGCTCGACGACGCTCGCCAACGTACCGACCGTGTCGATAATTGGGGTGCCTTTCTCCGCGCTCCTCCCTGAGCCTGTTCCAGTCAAAACTATTTGAGCTCTTGTCGCCTAAATACAGATTAGATACGCAGTTGTTAAGTGGATCATCATCTTTGTGACAGACCAGAACCTCCTTCTCTTCTGGGTTCAAGCCTAGATAGGTGACGGCAACGAGACGATGCACCGTGCAGCGCACCTTCCGACCTAGGCCAACCATCAGATACCCCTTGTTACTTGCCATCACCCACGGCTTCAAGGGCTCAGTCTTTCCCTTGCGACGCACCGACCCTCGTGACGAGACCTCGTATCCCAGGTGGAGAGGGCAGTCCTTCCAAGTCTCGCGCATCACTTCTTACCCTCCTTCTGAGGCACACAGGCTGGCACCTTCCTGCCGTCCTTCTGCTTGAAGCCGATCGCCTCGTAGCCCTTCCAGCAGGCTTCCTTGAGTTTGTCGCCAGCTTTGCGTACGGCCATCGTCAGCTATACAGCAAGGGCGCAGTCATGCCAGACGACGGGAATGCACGCAGGCGATACTCTTCCAGTTGCGCATCACGCTCCCGCTCCTCGCCCACCACGTCACGGATGACCGGCATGTTCGAGTAGTCGCCATCTTGTGCTCCGTCGTAGAGCAGGTCCATGGCGACAGAACCCAGGCCACCGGGACCTTCCGCTTTCTGCAGGAAGCCAGGGAGTTCCTGGCCACCATCTGGATTGCGGAGCAGTCGCTGGCGCAGCCTCTCTTTCATGACTGGATCATTCGCATTGGGGATCCCCTCGAGATCCCGGCCCGGAATCTTCGGGTAGCCCAAATCGAAGCTGGGTGAACGTGCCACCAACTCAGCCATCGTTGCTGGGTCTCCGTACCCCAAAGCAGTCCCAGCTGTACGCACTGTGCTACTGATGCATTACTCGTAGTCTAAAGATCTACTGGACTACTTCCCTCCAAGCATCTGACTCATTACGTCATCCATCACAGGTGAGAACTGTCCCTGTCCCGCCATCTTGGTTCTGCCGCCGAATGGATCAAGGCCGATCTCCCAGGCAGTGCCGCCTGTTCGGTTAATCCCTAGAGACGCCTCACGCAGCTGTTTCTCCCTGGCAGCGCGCACTCGCTCGAGAGCCCCAGGATTCGCCTCGAGGTACTGGGCATACTCAGGGTCCACCTGCGCAGCGTCCCCTGCTACTTGCACTGAGCTCAAGTTGGGGACATTGATCTTCTTGAACCCAATGAACGCACTCGGCCCACCCTCGCCATACCCACCACGCAGCTCCAGCCGATTCCCGTCGGTGGCGTCGCCGACCGGGATCACTGCACGGCCCGTGACTGACTGGGTATCAACGTCGTAGCCAGCACTGAGATCAGTGCCGTACTGGTTCTTGTAACTCAACGCCGGAGCAATTCCCTGCTGCATCTGACCAGGCGGGGCTGCACCATTACCCATGCCGGGCGGCAGCATTCCACCCTTCCGCGGCAGCGTCAGCGGATCGAACATGCCAGCAGGAGCACCCATTAGTCACGGCCTTATTACTTTCAGTCTATAAACTCTCGTTAGCATTTCTCTAGCAGCGGCGCACAACAGCTTGTGCATTCGCTGTCACCTGGGCACCGTGTGTGCTCATGAGATCCCGGCGTCACCAGGCCCGGGGTCTCATCGCCATGCCCAGCAGAGCCTCTCGCTGGCAGTGAGAACAATTATCGCTCTCCCATAAAAGCCCATAAAAAAGGCGGACCCCACCACAGAGTCCGCACTGGTTCTTTCGCAAGCAAACCATACCACGCAAACAGCTCACCCGATTGCCGTCCGCTTCGTGAAGGCCTCAATCACCGCAGCCTTCTGGTAGTTGCAGGCAATCCCAAAGGCCTCGGCCAGCTCCTCCTCGAATTCACCCGTGGTTGCCAGCAGCTTCAGGGCTTCGTCCGTTAGACCCAGCCGCTCACGGAACAGATCGCTGACACCCGCATCCTTGAGCTCTTCGATCGGCCACGTATAGAGCGCGGGGCTCGCTACTTCAGCTTCTTTATGCGCCTGCAGCGATCCATCGACCCATCGCTCGCCGGCATCTTTTAGCGATGCCAGCAAACGAGGCAGATCCAGCTGACCGGCCTCACTGCGGATCCAGCTCTCCACCTGCTCCACGCTGACCTCCGTGACGTATTTACCCGTCTGGTAGAAGGCATACAAGGCATCCAGCGTGACGCCCAGCTCCTGGGCCAGGAGCGCCTGGATACCAAGGCCCACGCGCAAGGGAGCGATATCGCCCCGCAGGTACTTGGTCAGTGAGCCGATTGTCACGTCGATCTTCGAGCACAGCCCCCGCTGGCTGAGCTGGCCGGACACCATCGCCTGGTTCAGGCAGCTAATGAATCGCTCGATTTGCTGCTTCTCGATCGGCGTATGCGGGACGACCTTGGCCATAGCTTCCCCCTTGGTTTTCGTACCTTACATATGCGTCGCAAGCTGTGCCGCACCGTATGCAAGTTCGTCATGCGTACGGCACAAACCCAGTCGTAGCCTGCTATTTCGTCCGGCACACAGTGCGCATACCGTCGCTCGGCGCTTGCGCGACAAGGCTTGCGTGAGGCGCTAGTGTGCGCGCCACTGCAGTCACGCCGCAAACCTGCAGGTCATCCGCATGTCATCAGCCTCTCCCATCTGCTTCTCTGTTCACCCCTCGATCCGCAACAAGCCTCTCCACTGGCAGAACGACTTCGCCGCCAACTGGCAGTCCCGCGAAGGCTCCCTCCAGGACCTGCGTGATCATGTCACTGCCGGAGGTGCGTTCATCTCGGCGGCGATGAGCTCACAACACCGCAGTTCTGCTGCATTTCGCTACGCAGATCTGGCCGTCGTAGACGTCGACAACGGTCTCGATCTTGACGCCTTCCGCGCCCACCCCCTGGCAACCCATGCCTGCTTCGTCTACACCACGCACAGCCACCGCGACGACGCCCCTCGCTACCGGGTCATCTTCCGGTTGCCCAGGCGCATGGACGATCCGGACCTCTACAAGGCCATCGTCACCATCTTGACCACGGCCCTGGGCGGCGACAAATCCTGCACCGATCCCTGCCGCCTGTTCTACGGCGCTGACAACGCCCAGGTCCCGCTCTGGCAGCCCGAGGCCCTGTTGCCCGACTCGATCATCCAGGACGCCAGGACCCAGGCCGAAGTCGCCTCTGCTCGTCACCGCCTAGACGCCTCCCTCTACGACGATCAGACCATCGGCCAGGCCTGCCATGTCCTGGAGCAGGTCCTCACACCCACAGAAGATGGCGAGCGCGATCGCTTCATCAAGGTGACCGCTGCAGCCTGCTCCGGCGGAGAGGCCGTGTTCCCGGCCTGGCAGAACTGGGCTTCCCGCTGCCATCACACCAGTGGCTACCGCAGCAAGCAGGGCACCGAGCGCTTCTTCTATTCCTTCCGCAATACCCGCTCCAGCCTGCTGACCCTCTTCTATCTGGCCATGCAGGAGGATCCCAGCTGGACCAAGACCCTGCCGGACGAGCTGCGCCAGAGCGCGTTTGCTCCACCCAAGAACCATGGTGCCGTTGGCTACGACCATGAGGACTTCCTCCATGGCGGCCAGGACTCTCCCTATTCCTGGGATACGGGCCTGATCGATCCCAGTCCGCAAGCCGCCGACAACACGCCTGGGCTCTTTGATGCTGAGCGCCCCTGGTCGGCTATCGCAGCACCGCCGCCAGTACGGGCGCGCACCGCCGCACCGGCAGCTCCTCGCCTCGCTCCCCACGATCCGCTCGAGCTCCTCGATCCAGGCGACGACGACGAGGACCCCTTTGACGACGACAACGACCCCGGCTTCCAGTTCATCGATGGCGGCCATGTCCCGCCCGAGGATCGCCGTCCCGATCGCCCCGTCCCCGATGTCCCTCGCCGCAGGGGGAACGGCAACGTCCCGGAAGACACCGTTCGCGTCATCCGCGACCGCCTCAATGCCCTCTACCCGGGCCTGCGCCGCAACATGATGAATCAGGAGCTTGAGTACGGCCCGCTCGACTCGCCCCGGATTGTCGACGACATCACCACCGCCTACTGCCGCATCAGCCTCGGCACCGGCACCGTCTATCCCAAGACCACGGTGATCGATATCGCGGGCATCACCGCCTGGGAGAACCGCGTCCACCCCGTGCAGGCCTACCTCACCCACTGCGCCGGCACGGCCGAACCCTGCCCCTACTTCAAGACCCTGGCCAGCGAACTGCTGGGTCTTAAGGCGGATCCCCTGCTGAACCCATGTTTCACCCGTGGCCCCGAGAAGGGCCGGCTGCTGGCGGACGTGGTGCTCGAGCGCTTCCTGGTGGGCGCTGTCGCCCGTGTGCTCTCACCCGGCTGCGCGCATGACTGGATGCCGATCCTGATTGGCTCCCAGAACTGCGGCAAGACCAACTTCTTCCAATACATCACGCCCCCCTCGCCCTCGGATCCAGGCGTCTACCCCTGGGTCGCCACGATCCAGCAGGGGATCCGCGGCATCAAGGAGAAGCCCCACCTGCTCCATGCCGGCTGGTTTGTTGTCCTCGATGAGACCGAGCGCTACTTCCAGCGGGGCTACGTCGAGGAACTCAAGAACCTGGTCTCGGTGCCGGTGGATCGCTCCGCCCGCAAATACGAGAACGAGCGCAACTTCATGCGGGCCTTCGTGCTCTGCGGGGCCACCAACAGCGATGACTTCTTCGTGGACCCCACCGGCAACAGGCGCTTCATGCCGATCGTCGTAGCCGGCAAGGTGCCCAGCCCGGACGACCCCAGCACCTTGATCATTGATCTCGACCGTCTCAAGCAAGACCGCGATGGGATCTGGGCAGCGGCCTACATGGCCTACCAGGACAACCCCGTCCACAACTTCAGCAGCGACGAGCTCAAGCAGATCCGCGAGTACCAGGAGAACTTCCGCGTCGATAACCCCTTTGACGCCCGAATCCGCAGCGCCCTGAGCATCCGCCACTCGGGCGTCCACCAGGGCCGCAGCTTTGTCGTCCTCAGCGACCTGTACGAGTGGCTCGAGATCCCGGTCGATCGCCATAACAGCGTGAGGACCGCCATCACCGACACCCTTAAGAGCCTTGGCTACCAGCTCAAGCGGGTACGGATTGGGGGTGAGGCGCGGCGCATCTGGACGAAACCCGACGAGGGCATCGCCGCCTGATCACCCTCCTGAGTCCATATTCATTAGCCGCTCTTGCCACGGGCGGCTTTTTTGTGGCTTCCTGCCGGCTCCGCTTATCAATCGAGCTGTAACGTCCCATAGTGAGACAGCTAGGTCTTGGATATTCGGCACCCTGCCAGGGGGTTCGTCACGCTGTGATCCACTGCAGGAGAAGCCTTCTGCCAGATGTGCCGGTGGCGACGCCACTTCCCTATATTTCCTGGGATCAGGAGCGGCCAGGTCACGCCTGTTTCTCCCTCTTCCTGTGCCGGGCATCTCGCTACCGAGTTCGCTACACTTTGCGTACTAGACAATTTGAAGGGTTTGGTTCCCCTTAAAGAACCTAGAGGACGCCCCCTATCTATATAAAAAGAAGGAAAAAGACCGTCACGACCGTCACAGCCCTCCAAGTCCCTTCCAGCGCAGGCGATCTGAGCGTTCCGGTCAATTTGCCGATCCCCCGGGTACCGCCGGCACGACCGACACAGCACTCACAACGCCCCTAAAACGCAGCCCTGGCCTACGATCTGCACGCCACAGCATGCAGGAATGGACCGCAAGCACCCCATGCAGGACCAGGACCGGCCCATCGTTGACCGCCTTCTGGCTGCCGCTCAGCCCACCGACGCCGACATCACGGACTGCGCCAGGCTCCTGATGCGCTACCTCGGCTACCCAGGCGCCAGGGACATCCAGCACGACCTGGCCCGGTCTCTATCCAATTGGCGCATGGACACCGATCAGCTCTACCGCCGAGCCCGCAAGCTCTGGTCCGCCGGCTGGCGCCCCGCCCTCGTTGAGGACGTCGAGGTCGGCTCGGGCGCAGACGTCGCTGCCGGGTAGCCATGGCCCGGGCGCCCCAACGTCACCAGCTCACCGGCCTGGTGCTGCACCTGCTCGCCCAGGGATGTGGTCTTGCTCTATTGATCACCCTGGCGATTTGGTTCCTGCTCGGTTAGCGCTTCTCCAGTTCGCGCAGCCTGAGTTCGTGGTCGCCAATGCGGATCTCCAGCTCGTGGATGTCCTTGCTCAGTTCACTGCGCAGCATCTGCAATTCATGCAGGATCCCGTCCATGCCGCGCTTCATGGAGCCCTGCTCAAAGGCCATCCGCCACAGGGCACCAACTGCCGCAACGCCAATGACGGCACCAACTTCAATCATTGGCGGCAGCGCCTGTGCTTACTCGCAACATCCTAAAAAACTTCGCTGAACGAGTCATCATGTCCAACCCGCCTGAGATGCGTCCGCCCAAAGCGCCTGAGCATTGGGATCAGCGCTTTCTTTCCATCGCTCGCAATATCGCCGGTTGGAGTAAAGACCCCAGCACCAAGGTCGGAGCGGTGGCGGTCCGGGAACGGCGGATCCTCGCTTCCGGTTACAACGGCATCCCGATGCACGTCAATGACGACATCACGCGCCTGAGCAATCGCGAGCTGCGTCTGCAGATGACCGTGCACGCCGAGGCCAACCTCATCTGCTACGCCGCTCGCCACGGCGTCTGTCTCAACGGTGCCACCTGCTACGTCTGGCCACTGATGACCTGCAGCCAGTGCGCTGCCCAGCTCATCCAGGCGGGCTTCATCAAGGTCGTCATCCCGAACTTCGTCATGCCCCTGCGCTGGCAGGAGTCGTTCGAGACCGCCAAGCTCATGTTCATCGAGGCCGGCGTCGCCGTGTCGTCGATCCCGATGAGCGGTCCGATCGAGCCAGCCCTGGAGGGCTGCGAAGAGGAGCTGTTCGACCCGTTGACGGTGGCCTAAAACCAACTACCCTTGGCGCGCACAGTGCAAGACATGGCGCGCAGTCCGCTCACGATGAAGTCCTTTCTGGTTGGCCTGCGGGTCCTCAATCGCCTCGATGGCCGGGCTGGGCTTGTCATCGGCAAGTCCGAAGCCCTCGGCACCCGCTTCTCCCTGGTGCCCGTGGTCATTGAGGGCAGCACCCGCAACGAGCTCTGGCCGGAGCACTGGGTGGATGTTCGCCCCACCAAGGACCAGTTCCCCGCACTCGGCGGTCGCTTTCAAGCTGCCGGCGGCTACCCCCTCCGCATCCAATGACCAAACCCAAGGCCCCCCTGCTGTCAGTCGGTGATCGTGTCCGCGAGCGTGATCGCGTCGCGGATCATGTCGTCACACCCACGTCCCCCAGCTTCCAGCAAGTCCGCGGCATCCTCAGCCACCGCCGCTACGGCATCGTGGTTGCCGTGGAGGTCAAGAAGAGCATTCGCGGTAGCGCTTGCAAGTACATCCACGTCCAGTGGGACCACCTCAACACACCCTCGGTGCACGCCAGCTCGCGGATTGAGAAGGTTGCTGATTGATACATTCAATTCAGTAGATCGTCTCCCATGGCGCGCTGGCCGATCCCACCTGATCTCCACTCAGAAATCATTGGTGGTCCGCTGTGCTTCTTCCATGAGCACAGCATTGGCAGTAAAGATGGTCGCGTTCCGCGCTACATCGACAGCCATGCCTGCGTGCGTTGCATTTCCTCGCTGACCGAGGGGCGTCTGACCCTCGACGTCCACAAGATCCACCGCAAGCACAGGCGCCGTTTCCTGGAGTTCTGGTCCTTCGTCGAGATCAATGATCCCGACGACTGTTGGCCCTGGCGGGGAGCCATGCACAGCCGCTCGAACTCCACCATCTTTCGCGTGCCCCGCCACTGGCATCGCAGCCACCAGTTCGCCGCGCCGCGCGTGGCCGCCTGGTTCAGTTGGGGCGACGTGGGCCGGCTGCCGATCAAGCACCTCTGCGGGGACAACAGCTGCTGCAATCCCCTGCACTTGCGCGTGCAGGGGGTGCCGCACTACTACCACAACCGGCGGCTGCAATCGATCGACCTCGAGTTCAGCACCCACAAGCTCAATCACGAAACCACGCTGTTCCTCAAAACCACCCAGGAGCGTGACCCCAAGCGCTTCTTGAAACTGGAAGCAGCCAACCAGCTCTGGATTGAGTTCCGCATGCGGCAAGACGGACCGGTGACTGCCGAGGAGATCGCCGCCTTGATGACTGATGACGCTGACGACGAACCTGAGTTCGACGACGAAGACTAGAGCATCACCAGCTCTTTATCATGAGAGGTATCGTGATCGCCGCTCGATATGTCTTTCGCAAGCCCCAACCGACCCGTTGTTGGGGATAAGCGTGTCCAGCGATGGATTGATCGGCAAGAGGAGCGCGGACAGGAGCATCCTGATGTCACGAAGTTCCTGGCCCGGCAACTCTCCAAGGACCGCGGCCTCAGCGCCAATGTGGTCAACAGCTACAACGAGGGCAAGTACCCCACCGGTAAATACGGCTCCATGGGCGCTTTTGGGGCGATCGCCGATGCTGGCCAGGACCTCGACGAGCGGTATGGACGCGGTACCAAGGCTGATATTGCTGGCCTGAAAGGAGCCAGCCTCCGCAAGGGTGATGTCTACATGGGCGCCACCGAAGTGGGGCCGGCCGCTGAGGGCAGCGACTTCACCCGTTACACGGACGGTGTACTCAACCGAGAGGTCGACATCACTGTCCTGCCCCGCTGGATGGTCAAGCAGCAACCGCAGTCAGTCAGTCCTACTGCTGCGCCAGTTCAGCAGCAGGCTGCCCCGGCTGGCACCGAGCCCAGCGTGGACCTCATCAAGGCCAGAGAGGCCTACGACCGCGCCACGCAATACCAAAGCCAAGGCGGTGACTCGCGGGGCGGGAGCGACCTGGATCTGACGGCCTCTGGCTCCTCGCTGTATCAGAACCTGTACGACGCGGGCAGGGCAGGGGTCGCCGACTACGAGAACCGGTTCATCCCGGCCCTGGATGCCCGGGCCAAGTTGACGGCCCAGGAAATTCGCTACGGGACCGGCAGCGCTATCGACGCCCTGCCTGACAACCTCCAGCTGCCGACCTACGACAAGATGTTCCCCAAGGTGGCCGCGAAGAAGGGGCTGTACAAGTGGCTCGAGAATCGACTTGCCTGATAGGGGTTGCGCTGCGTAAGCCCTGTCCTTAGGCTGCCTGCAGTCTCTGGCCCCCACCTGTGCAGCCTGCTTTCAAGGTCGAGCGTGTCGCTGCGACGGAGTGCCCGCAGCAACTGATCTACATCGCGCTGCATAACGACTACTCCGAGGACTTCATTGCTTCGACAGGGCTAGCCGAGGACGACTGCGGCAAGATCGCTGTAGAGCGTCTCCTCAAGGGCGGCAAGGGGCACTGGGGTCCGCTCGAGCACCCGCAACTCACCCTGGCCCTCAAGGCCGATCACAACACCTTGATGCAGCTGCGCACTCACCGCGTCGGCTGTTCCTATGACCTGCAATCGATGCGCTATTCGGGGCAGCGCATCGAGAAGGTGGCATCCGGCGAAATCCCCATCGAAGACGTCTTCTACGTCCGTCCGCCCGGCAAGTACCGCGACCGTCAGGGCGATCCCTACGAGTGGACCGAAGACGACGTGGAAGAAGCCCTGGCCATGTCGCTCTCCTCGGCCATCGACTACGCCCGCCTCCGGGAGCGTGGTGTTGCCGAGGAGCATGCCCGAGGTGTGCTGATCACCAACTATTTCCAGAACGCCATCGTCTCCGCCAACCTGCGCGCCTGGCTGCACCTGCTCGACGTCCGCCTCAAGGGTGATGCCCAGTTCGAGATCCGCTGCCTCATGGATCTTGTCGCCGGTCAAGTGCAGCGCTGGGTGCCGGAGGTCTATGGCTGGTACTCCGAAAACCGCCGCGGCAAAGCACTCCTCGCCCCCTGATTCATGCCTCGCCCCTCCAAGATCGAACTGCTGTCGCGCTTCTTCCCTGAAATCAGGGAGAAAGTCACCAAGGCCGACAAAGAGCAGTCCATTGCCTACAACACGCTGGCCTGCGAGGTGGTCCTTGCTGACCTGCTGCGCCTCTATGACAAGGGCTTCTCTGCCCATGGCCCCGGCACGCTCTGCGTCCGCCTGCACCAGGGGGCCGGCGAGAGCAGCTACCTCGCCCTAGCCGACCTGCGCGCCGACCAGGAGCAGGCCCGCGCTGCCGGCGAAAGCGGCATCGAGTCCTCCATGAAGGCGATCGTCGCCGAGATCGAGCGCATCAACCCCGAGAAGGCTGGCCTGGTGCTGATGGTGGACAACAGCAGCATCCAGCTCTTCCCGATCGATCGCGAGTACCCGGCCCGCTCGGTCCAGGCCCTGCTCGAGGAGTTCGCCGCTTGACGTTGCTCCGTGTGAGCCGGCAGCCGGCCCTTCTCCCTGGCCGATGAGCGACTTCAACCGCCTCGACCTGGCTCCGCCCCAGGACATCATCCTGCCGGCGCGCTCGGTCCTCGGGGCCATCGACTTCGATCCCTATTCCACCCCGATCATCAACCGGGTGGTCATGGCCTCGCGCATCCACGATCGCGACCTTGAAAGCATCGAGGATGTGCTGGCCTGCGACTGGAATGCACCCGGCCAGAAGCGTGCCTTCGTCGGGGTTCCTGTCGGCGCTGGGGCAACCCGCCGGCTGCTCAACAAGCTGCTGCGGGAATACCGGGCTGGGCGCATTTCCCATGCCATCGCCTGGATCGGTCACAACGAGTCGATCATCCGCATGCCGTGGCTGTGGGACTTCCCGATCTGCATCCCCTACCGCCGCCTGCGGCCCTCCTACTGGGACGACGAGCTCGAGAAGTTCCGCACCGTCGCCCCGTCTGACTGGTCGGCGGTTCTGTACTTGCCGCCCGCCGACGACTCGTACGGCTTCCATGCCGGCCTCAGCAAATTTCACGTCGCCTTTTCGCCCATCGGTCGGGTCGTCTTCAACGAGCACAGCGGGGAGGACGACTGGACCGAGGCCTACAAGGCCGCCATGAAGCAGCCCTACGACTTCCGCTGGTGACGTGACCTTCCATTTGCCCTGCTCCGAATCTCCGTCTGACGAGTTCCGCACTCCCAGTGGCGAATGGTTCTCCACGCTCCGGGCCATTGCCTTCGATGGCTGGCTGCTCTGGAGGCATGCACTGCCAGAAGATCCGATGCTCTGGCCGGCGATGGACCAGGACGTCTTCGTGACGATCGAGGCCCTGGCCCGCCGCATCCACAGCCTGCACCAGCTCCTACCGGACTACCGCCGGCTCACGGATACACCGTTTTCGGTCAGCCGCTGGTGGGACCCCACCGATGACACCGGCGAATGGATGACGGGCGAGCGTGTCTTACTGCGCATCAACAGCTACACCGCCCGGGACATCGAACAGGAAATCCCGCCCAGGCTCAAAGGCCAGCTCAAGATCCAGGCCCGCTCCCTCAACTGGCTGGAGGTCAGCCTGCCGGAGGGACCGCACTTGTCGCCACTGACGTCCTGCCCTGACGGAAGCCCTTGAGTTCGGCCAGGTTGGCGCGCCCGCCCAGGGAACCTGAGCCCTCGGTGCGGAAGATCTCCCGCGCTTCCTTGGTATCCATGTTGCGCCCCGCCACCACAGCCATGCCACCACCGGCACTGCTGACGCCGCCAGTGCTCCCGCCGTAGTCCTGGCTGGCTCGGTTCTCCTGCCGCGCCCGTGACAGGTAGGAGCGCACCAGCCGATCGCTCTGTTCCTGGCTGCCAGTCTTGGCACGGAAGCCGTTATAGAAGCGGGCTTCTTTGTAGCGACGATCCATGGCGCATGAGCAGACGCGCGAAACGCTTGCCACAGCGCACGCCTCTGTTTACCCTAGGCGATATTGCAACGGGTTCATGTCAGCGAAGACGCGCTTTGACTTGATCCCCTTTGCCGCTGTGGGCGAGATTGCGGACGTCCTGGCCTATGGCGCCGAGAAGTACAGCGCCAATAACTGGTGTCGCGGCACTGAATGGGGGCGCTATTTCTCAGCGCTCTGCCGTCACATCTTCGCCTGGTGGCGCGGCGAGGACCGGGACCCAGAAACCGGTCTCTCTCACCTGGCCCACGCAGGCTGCTGCTTGCTGTTCCTGATGGAATACCAGCGCAACGCCTGGGGCACTGACGACCGCTTCTGTGGCCCCGACGGCCAGGCCTTCACCAAGCACGACGGCCGGAGCACCCAGCAAGATGGCACCACCGGCCAAAGCGCCTGCTGGGTCGGGAGCGACGGCCTGCAGCAGTGCGCGACTACAGGCCCCTCGATCTACGACGACGATGACGGCTTGGACTAGCTGACGCCGAACTCCTGGTTGATGCGGTTGATCCGATCGGCCAGAGAATTCAGCTGCGCATTGATCGCCGTGTTCAGTTCAGCCGGGGCGGCACCGCTGCCTCCGAACACGGCCTGGGCCCGGGCCTGTTGGACCGTGGCGGCCTGGCGCTGCGCTTCGATCTGAGCGACCTGCGCGAAGGCTTGCTGCACCTCAGCCCTGGAGATCATCGTCGGCACCTGCTCCTTGAGCTCGTTGACCTGGCTGACCAGCTCGCTGAGCTGCCCGCCCACGGCCTTGACCTGGTACGAGAGCCGGCGGCGTCCCGCGCTCAGCACAATGGCTTGCCCGGAGGCCATGCCGATCAGCATGGCGGCCGCACCGGTGATGACGTAGCTGATCACGAGATTCTCAGGCGAATGGTTTTGGCGGCATCCAGCAGGTTGGTGGGCAGAAGTTCGCGCTTCTGCACGACACCCACGACGGCCTCGAGCAACTGGGCCTCGGTGGAATTGGAGCCCAGGCGTGCCTTGAGGTTCTCACTGGTCTTGCCAGCGGCGGCGCTGGGGCGGTACCGGCGCTCGATCTCGCTGACGGCCTGAGCGACGTCCTTGCGGCTGAGGGACCCGTCAGCCAGCACGCCCGTGACCAGCTCCATCGCGAAGCGCACCTCACTGCTGCTGTACCCCTTCATGTGCTCGTTCAGCAGGGGATCGATCACCGCAAAGGCCCTGCGGATCACCGGCAGAAACCGGCGCAGTTTGAGGTAAGTCAGCAGGGCGTTTGTGCCAATCGGCAGGGCAATCACGCCCGCCCCGATCAGCGCTGGCTCTGCGATGGCTAAAAAGCTAGCCATGGCACACATAATGCACGACACCGGTAATGTATCCGGTGCGCCTACATGCGCAGCAGCTGAGCTAGCGCAGGGGTGATCTTTGTGCGCCCGCCGGGCAGGGCCAGGTGGATATGGCTGTCATGCCCGCCGACTGGATCATCGCCGGGATGGAAGATCTCCGCGCCAGGCAGGGCGGCCTTGAGTTTGGACCCGATCTGCTGCGTCAATGAGCGCCAATCGGAATCTGCCCGGCCCTTGAGCAGGGGCGAGCCGGGCTGGATGGTCAGGTCCAGAGCATTGCCGTCGTAGTGATGCGAGTTCGGCGAATGCTGACCCACGCCGCCAAAGGCCGGGTTCTCGGCCACCTTCAGCCCCATGCCCTGGAGCTGCTTGCCGAGCGAGACGATGTCCAGCTCGCCGCCTAGATCGCCGCCCGGAGTGCTCGCAGAGGGCAGCGCAGGCTGAGGACTCGCGGTCGCTACGGCTCCGGCGGCGGGCGCCGCCCCAGGCAGCAAGGCGGTCACAGCCGCGATCTGAGCCTCCAGGCCAGGGGAAGCGCCAAGGGCCGCCATCCGCCCGGGCTCACGGGGCTGCGCCTGTGCCGCCTCCAGGCTGCTTTGCACGAGGGCGGCGGCCACTGCTGCCAGGGGATCGCCGGGGCGGCGATCCCCGAAACCTGCACCGCCATCCAGGGGGTCGACCTCCTGCGTCAATCGGGCGGGCAATGGCGAGGCATCAGGACTGCCGCCGATCACCGGATCGAACTTCTGAGAGAACTGCTTGTAGAGATCACCACCCGGCAGCATGCGCTTGGCGGCGGCGTCCGAATTGGTCCCGAAGCTGTCGGTACCGGACTGCCCTGGATTGCCGACCAGGACCGTTCTGTAAAGCTCGGTTGCTCCATGTTTGCCGGGCTGGAACCCCCGCTGCTGGAAGTATTTCTCAACGAACGGCAACTGGCCGGCAATCGTCATCGGGCCCTGGGGCAGCCCCACCTCCTTGCGGGCCCCAGGTCCGAATTGAATCAAGCCTCGATATTGACCGCCTGCACCACCCCAGATGTTGGGATTGGTCCCAGATTCCAGCTCAAACAGGGCACCCAGCGTCCTCGGGTCTACGCCAAGTCGTTGGGCGGTTGACGCAATCGCTGCAGCATCGCCCTTTGTCAGTGCCATTACAGACCCGAATCATCGTCAGGAGTCAGGACGATTTCGTCCATGTCCAACTCCATTGTGGCAATTTCCCACATCTCACGTAGATAATCATTCGCCTCGTCTTCTGTGGGCGCATAGCCCATCAGGTCTTCAAACTCTTCGCGCGTCTCAGGCTGCTGCCATGGATGTCTCTCCTCCAGGAAGAACATGAACCCAGCTTCCCGGCTGTTCGCAATGAAGGTCTGCTTGAGCTTGAATCGCGCCTCCCAGGAAGTGCACAAAGCTTCGACGAGTTCGTCCTTGCTCATGGCCTTGGCCTCGATCTCGACCCGGCGCAGCAGGTACTTCTGCTCCGAGGTCAGCTCCATGTCCTCCATGGCCTTCTCCGTGACGGAACCAGGTTTCAGCTGCGGAAGCGGCGAAAGAGGGCTGCAGCCATGCCTCTATTTTCGCGGCCCTGCGCTCACAATAGAAATCTTGTTGAACGTACCAGGCGCGCCAGTCCCTGGCACTACCTTTGGCCGCGTTACAAGCCCGGCAGGCAGCGACCAGATTGGAGCGCAAGCTGCTGCCACCGAAGGCCCTGGGCTTGACGTGATCCAGGGTCATCGTCAACGGCCGGCCGTCTTGGCCAGCGCTATGGCCGCAGTAGGCACAGCCGCCCCATTCGTCCTTGATGGCCTGACGGAAGCGCCGCCTGGCCCCACTGGGCGATAGATCGATGAGGCTGAACACATAGTCATCCCAGTGTTCTGGCGTCATCCGCCGTCTTCGGTTGAGGCAACGCTAGGCAGCAGCCACAGTGCGCAAAATGAGTGCCGCCTCGAACCTTTCTAGGATGCCGGCTTGCGATACGGCTGACAGGGCGTACACTGACGCCGTCTCCGCTGGGACGATGACCGAAGAGGCCCGCCTGCTACTGGATCGCATGGATCAGCTCGAGTCCAAACTCGAGACGATCCTGGAGTCGCTCGGCTGTCGTGAGACCGAGCAGTGGATCGACCGCAAAAACGCCTGCCGCCTGCTGGGCATCAGCGACAGCCACCTGCTCACCCTGATTGCCAAGGGCACCATCAAGGGCGACTCGATCCGCAATGTCGGTACCGCCAAGAAGGCGCGCTACCGCTTCCACCGGGTCAAGCTGCTGAATCAATACCTGGCTCGCGCTTGAACTTATGGCCGATGCGCTCGCGCAGCGCAGCCATGTGCCGCCGGTCGATCCAGTGCCGGTAGGTGTTGTTGTGAATCTCAACAGAGTGGCCCATCAGCCGCGCACCCACGTCGGAGCTGATGCCGTACTTCAGCAAGCGGATCGCATAGGCGTGGCGCGCCGCATAGAGCGGCATGGCAATGCCCTGGTCCCGCAGGTAATCGTTACAGGCCCGTGACACCTTGAGCTTGTCCTGGCTGGGGCGGTGCATGTGATGCAGCCCCAGCTCCTCGATCCACTCCTCCGGGCAGGCCCAGACCTGCCGGTTGCCGGTCTTGGTCTCGTGGGGCACCTCCAGCACGCCGTCGGCCCCCAGGGTGCAGCCAATGATCTCGTGGGGGCGGATGCCAAAGGCCATGACGATCCCGAACATCCAGCGCCAGTGCGGCAGGCGGAGGCGGCCCCAGAACTCCAGCAGCTCCTCATCACTCGGAATCACCCGCACCTGCAGTTCGGCGCGGCTGTAGCCAGCCGCCGCCTGGGCAATCGCCTCGCGGTCGACCGGCAGGTCCAGCAAGGCAAGCGCTTGACTAAAGACCGAGCCGGTGGACTTGCGCGAGCTCGGCGATTCGACCTGCAGCAGCGCGGCCACCAGGCGCTCCTGGTCGCAGGGCCCGCGCATGTCCCGCAGCAGGGCGATCGCCGGCTTGTACTTCTTGCCCCAGATCGTCGCCCAGCTCTTTTCGACCTCGGGGTACTTGCGATCGAACAGGGCCTCGATCGCCTCGCAGAACTGCGGCATGGTCACCGTGGCGGCGGCGTCCTCGCCCCGCAGCCGCGCCGCTAGGCCCTCGCCCTCCCAGTCCCCCCAGTGGAAGCGCCCCTCCAGCAGCTGCTCCTCCAGCTCGAAGGCCGCTGCCGCTGCGGTCTTGAGCTGCTCGGGGCTGGCCTCTAGGCCCAGGGCGATACGGGCCTGGCGGCGCTTGCCTGGGTCGTTCTGGTCCGGCAGCGTGCCCCGCAGATAGAGGCGGTTGCCGATCTGGGCGATGCTGCAGCGCTGGAGCTGGGCGTTCTTGCGCCGCAGCTGCGGTGCCAGGTTGAAGGCAGGGACTGGGGCCATGGCGGCGGGGGCGCTTGCCTTAATTCTTGCCTAAACGCCCCCAGACGGCATTGATTCGAACTCGTTCCGACTCGCACAAAAAAAGCCGCCTCGGGGAGAAGCGGCTCAGGGACTGGGTTTTTACCGGTGGAACTGAATCGGAGCGACAGGATTTGAACCTGCGACCCCCACTACCCCAAAGTGGCTCGTCGTCGTTGAGACCCGTTGCTATGACTAGGGAGCAAGGGACTTGCCTAGCGGCTCTTGCCTAGTGACTTGCCTAATGCCTAGGGCTGGCCACTTCCTGACCCGCTCAGCGCTCCTCGGCCCCCAGCCCCTCGCGCAGGATTGGCCTCAGCGTCTCGGCGATGGGGAAGTGGCGCAGCAGGGCCCGCGCCTCCTTCCTGACCTCCCCAGGGACCCGCTTGGTCGCCTGCGGGTCGCTGAGCCGCAAGAGAAAGTCCCGCGTCGCCACCACAGCGGCAACCTGCTGCAGGGGGCTACTGATCGGGACGGTCAAGCGGTAGCGGTCGCTCACGCGGGTGTGGCCACGTCAATCGCGGCTCCGACCAGCGCATCGGCGAGACCCTTGATCTCGGTCTCGTGCCACCCGGCGGTCAGCGAGGCCAGCACCGCCTCACCCACCAGGTAGCAGTAGTCCTGGAAGAGGCCGGTGTAGGTGTTCGCCAGCGGATGCTCGGGGTTGTCCCGTTCGTCGGCGTAGTACAGGAACTCGAGGAAGTCGGCTCGGTTCTGGTCCTGGCGGACCTGCCCAGTGGGGGCAGTCCCTTGGGCCCTGCAGGCTTCAGTCAACGGATTGCAAGACATGGCATCGCCAAGGTAGCGACCCCTTTCAATAAGGGCAGCCATGGCCTTCATTTCGAGGACTGGTTGGCAGCCCACGCCTGCTGTGCCGCGCGGACTGCCCGCTGTGGCTCATAATGGGGCGCCGATCCGGCCCTATGAGCACCCTGCTCGCGGCCTGGGAGCAGTTCCGCGCCGAGCGAGCAACCTCCCTGTGCCCCACCAGCCTCACCAGTGACTACGTCGTGGTCGACAAGTGGCTGCGGCGCTGCCCGCTCCAGGACCTCCACCAGTCCCGGCTGGTCATGGGCTGGGTCCTGAGCCAGTCTCCGCCCAAGTCGGCCAGGCGGGTGGCGATGTACCTCAAGTCCCTATGCCGCTGGGCGGCCAGCGAAGACATCGCCCTACTGGAGCGCAACCCGCTCACCAGCTACCGCATGCCCAAGCCGCCCCAGGGCGAGGAAGAGGTAGTGGTGATCCCGCGCCACAAGACAGCGCTGGTGCTGATCGCCCTGGAGCGCGACGTCATGCCCAACTGGTCCCTGTACGCCGAGTGGATGCTGCAGACCGCTATGCGCACCGGCGAGGTCCGGGCCCTGCGCTGGCGCGACATCAAGGATGACCGCATCCTGGTGCACCAGAACTTCACCTTGACCCACGGCCTTAAGACCAGCACCAAGACAAACCGACAGCGCTGGGTTCCGCTCAATGAGCGCTGCCAGGCGATCCTGGCGCAGCTGGACACGGCTGGCGACTACCTCTTCCCGTGGAACCGCCAGGCCTTCCAGAGCATCTTCTACGACCGCATGCGACGAGCGCAGCAGGCGGGCCTCATCGAGCGGCGGTATCGCCCCTACGACCTGCGCCACACTGCCATCTCCCGCTGGATCGAGGCGGGGATTCCCGTGGCCCAGGTGGCGGCCTGGGCTGGCAACTCGGCGGAAGTGATCTGGAAGCACTACGCCGGTGTCAGCCAGGACTACGCCATGCCGGTTCTCTAAGAAGGCCGACATCTCAAAGTGCGCTCATGCCAGCCGCAGAGAGCGCCGGCACCGCTGGCGGCACTGCGCTCCGGACTATGAGCGCCTGTCCAATCCTGCCCCTCTAAGGCAGAGCGGGCTGTCCGTACTGCTGGCCTCCACCTCAAGCCCCATTCACCCCCTGGGGACCTGGCCTAGGGGACGTCGCTTTGCTCGCCCTCCAGATCGCTCAGATTGGCGGCGAGCTGAGGCTCGTCACTCACATCGCCCGACACGGGCTCCGGGGTGACGGGCTCGGGCGGCACGGGCGCAGGCAGGCGCGGATCGGGCGGCCAGCTGCTGTACTCGGGGCTGGTGACGAACGCTGCCAATTCCTCTGTCGTGGCAGTGGTGACGATGCCAGAAATCTTGAGCTCCGAGGCCAGTCGCAGGTCTTCCCGCCAGCCCTTGATCTCGGGGTCAACAGAGACACCGTTGTCCTGCTCGCGAATCACCATCCAGTCGGTGGGAGTGATCAGGGTGCCGGCAGTTGTACGGGTCTGCTGAGTCCACTGCTCGACGAGCTGGCTGTGGTCCTTGGGAATCAGGTTGCCGTCCGCGTCGTAGCCCCAGTAAAACCGCTGGTCATACGGCTGAGGATCTGGAACCTCGGTAATGCCGATGGCTTCGCGCTCTTCGGGGGTCGATAAGCGCAAAAAGTTGGCCGGGTACTGCACACCCGTCTGCGGATCCGTGAAGGCCACGTCCGGGCTGAGTGACTTTCCGTCGAGGATGAACATGGCGATCAGGTCCGTAGTTCTAGGTTAGCTTCGGCGGCCTATAAGCGAAGGTGACTAAAAGGTTTGATGGCCTGAACGTGAGACGCCTCATAAGGACGAAGCAGGGGTTCAGGCTCTGTCATTAGAGTGTAGGTCCTGTGAGCCCAGAGGACTTGTTCACTACTAGCGGGCGCGGTTGTTGGCGGCAAAGGGCGATTCGGCCCAAGCAAAACCGACATATGTGCCACTACTTGCGTTGGAATCGTTGTATGCGTTTCTGATTTTGAAACCGTTACTTAAAAAATCCCAACCAAGGCCAGACTGAGCTGCTTCAGCATCACTTGTGTTGGCATACAAATAAGTATTGTTCAAGTTGTAAGCCCCACGAGCGGCATCTACTAATAGCCAGTTGCCGGTTGCGTCAGTGCGTTTAATTAGCAATAGCTTGGGGCGGAAAGATAATGCAACAAATGGTCCGTCTGAGCTAGATCCATTTCCGGTGAAGGAAAACGCAGAAGAGTACCCGTCTAATGGCGCCCAGCAATACGCCACCAGAAGATTTGAAGACCCGTTTGATCCGGATTGCGTTCCAACAGAAAATACAGTTGAGGAAGGTGCAGTACCATTCCACATTGTGGATACACTGTCTGCCCCATCCGTTGCATTAAGACGTAGGCGAAGATTGGCGTTGCCCAATGCTTGATGGTAGACCTGCCAGTTATCGGCGCTACTGCTGCGGTTTTTGACAATCAGCATTGATGGCGCAACGCCAAGCCCATGCCCAACCGTGGCGTTGGCTCCAGTTCCCGTGTACGTGACCACCGAGAACCCCGCACTCGGGTTAGCCCGCACCTGAGAAGCGATGGAGCCTTGCGTGTTCGTGACTGTTGTATTCCCGGCGTCCCAGGCCCAGGCGGCGTAAGACCCAGAGCTGGCGTTAAATCCAGCATCTGCATCTAGGCTGAAGCCATCTGAGTTGAAAGAGGTGATGCAATCTGTCTCGGTAATCTCTGCGCTGGTCTGATCCGATGAAAGCAACTTGGTGTTGCCACGAACCGTGTCCGTTAGCCAATGACTGCGGGCGGCAGATCTCTGCTTAACCCACACCAGATCCGGCGAGAACCCCAGCCCTGAAATCGTCTGCGAACTGCCATTACCAGTCCAGAGCTTCACATCGAACAGGTCACTAGGCTTTGTGACTACTGGGGCCGGGAGGTTAGCCGTACAGAGCGCCTTGAAGCCCGCTGGTGCTTGATACGCCCAACTGCGTTGGCCCCAGTTCGAGTTAAGAGTGCAACTAACTATCGTGGCAAAAGGCCAGAACGTGCCAGTCAAACCAGACACAGCTGGGTTGGCGCCTGTGACAGGGTTGCCACTGTTTTGCCAGGTGCCGTTCTTTGAGAAATAAAGCTTACCGTTATCACCGTCATACGCGATTCCAATCACGTCTCCCGTTGTGTATGTAGCTCCATAAGCCGAGTTGCTAGAGTCAGTGTAAACATTGCCGTCTACACTGTAATAACCACGGCGGTTAGCATCAGAAGCGGCTTGAGATGGATTATTTGAAATGCCAATTACTGCCCCACTGCCGATAGACGCAACAGTGTGCTCCCAGTAGTATTTGCCGGAGCTGACGCCTATGGTTCCGTAAATGCGGTAAACACTAGCATTTGAAGTATCAAGATTTCCATTAGATACAACGCCGGTACTGCCTGCGATGGGGTTCCAGGTGCAGTAGTTTCCTCGAACTTGATTCCCGAGCCCAGAATCTACCTCGCTGCCATTAGTGGGAACGTCTAGTAAAGAGTCATTTTCCTTCGTGCTTTGACTGTTGTTGCTAAGTGTCGCGCCAGCCACCCAGGAGCCAGACGGGCTTGCAAGCACAAAGCTGTTCGAGCCAGCATCCTTGGAGTAAACAATGCCAGACCCGCTCGACGCTCCACTAGCCAACACGGAGTCCCCAAGGCGCAACTCGGATACGAACCCTGACGGAGTGGTGGTCGTTATGTTCCTCAGCCCTGCTCCACTTACCAAGATGTAGCCGTCAATCTCGATAGCGGCGGGCCAATAGAGATCGGGAGACCAGCTATCAGAGGAGTTCTTGACCGTGAAGGCTGTGATAGATGTAATGGCCTCGCCCGGCGTCATCAGGCTAGAGTAGTCAACCCACGACCAGCCACTGCCAACGGTTGGCTTCTTGCCATTCACTTCGGTGTACATCCTATACGTCGTCCCTCCGGCAGCCGCGTTCCAGGCATTGATACAAAATATGCGGAGCGATTTGTTGAAGGTCAGTCCAGGTGGGAACCATGTGCAGTAATAGGTTCCGCCGTTGTAGGTATAGTTTGATACATACGGTCGTGCATCAGTGCTGCCGGCAAAGGTGGCTGCCGGGAATGAGTTTGTGTATAGGTAAGAGCTGTATGTACCCGTGCTCTGATATGTAGGCTGAGAGCTGGTGCTAGTAGCCGATATGGTTCCCGAGTAGCCGATGTACGTTGAGATGTTGTTCGGCGTCCAGTTGTTGGCCGGGGAGTTGCCACTAGTGTCCTTCCCTAATGCCGCTGCGGTTGCTGCACTGTTGTCCGCGAAATCGAGGTGCCAGCCTTGCGAGCCGTAGCTGCCGGTGTACGCCTTGGGCACCCACACGCCGGTGGTCGCGGAGAACTCGCCGAAGCTGGTGGGGTCTAGGGCTTGGCCGTCGATGAAGTGGATGTCGGCGAGGTAGCCGTTGAGGTATGCGGAAGGTGTAGTGGCCGCCCCAATTCCATGTAGTGCCGCTTGGTTTATCCCTAGATCGGCGTTTTGGCTGGGGTTTGCGGAGGTGGAAAATGCAGTTATCTGAGAACCATTGACGTACAGCTTTATTCTGTTTGCTGCAGTCGCTTGAGTTGTATCAAGCGCCAGCACTATGTGCATCCACGCAGAGCAATCCCTGAATACGGCGCTAGTGGTGAACCAAGTTGTTACCGGACCCGAAAACTCTAACGTGTTGGTACTCTTTAAGTAGAAGATAGAAAATTGGCTGTCTGACGAAACTGGGCGGCAATCAAGAAGCGCCTGATCTGTTCCAAGCCCGCTCCGCTTCACCCACCCCGCCCAGGTCCACGTCTTGCGGTTGCCGGCTGATGCGGGGGTGTGGCTGAGAAAACTGCTGTCGGCTGCGTTGAAGCGGAGGGAACGTGAGATGCTGTATCCGCCAGCGCCAGCAGCATCGGCGGCCAGTAGTAGGTTGCTGTTGATCATGCTCATTTCACGTCCAAGACAAGGCGAGCTGTGATGCGCGTGGCGGATTCGACGTAGTAGACCAGGGCGTCCGTGCCGCTAGCCGTTGCGGTCGGCGCCGTGCCCCCGGGGAACTTCCAGTAGCTCCCGTACGCCAGGGTGTAGGCGCCGCCATTGGTGATCATGATGGTGCCCGATTGTCCCGCCGTGATATTGGAGGGGTTGGCCAGAGTGCCGTTAGCTGACAGGCTCAACGAATAGTTGTTCCCGGAAGCAAAATTCAGCGTGATTGTGCCACTGACGCTGCCTTGCGCCACGATCGTCCCCCGCTGGGCGGCACTAAAGCTCTGCGCTGTGCCAAGAGCGGCGTAGCCACTCAGGTCAGGAGATGGAACAAAGAACAGTGACATCAGACGTACTCCGTGACCTGAGCGGCACCGTTCGCTGAAGCCCAGATGCCGTACAGCGCATTGGTCACGATCAGCTGCTGATCCAGTAGCAGGAACCCGCCCGCTGGAATCTCGACAAAGCAGTTCGCTGTTGTGGCCGGACTACTAAAGCTCAAGTACAGCTTCGCGGTGCTGATATTGGCGACCGAGAAACCGCGGCGGCTGGCATTGGAGGCCAGGATCGTCACACTGCTGGCACTGCTGCTGATGCTGGCCGTGGTTGGGGTCCGCGCCGCCACGCTGGTGGGTTGCGTGACTCCGCTGCCATCGATCAGTAAGCGCGTGCTGTTGACCGTCAGCCCGGTTGGCAAAGGCACTGTTGCCGCACTGACCGGCTGAGTGACTCCACTGCCATCGACAGGTACTCGACTCGACACCAGGGCCGGCAGCTTGCCGTCGATGCTGCCCAGACTGGTATTAGTAGTGTCCTGCCTAGCGCTAGTGGCCGCTCCTGCCGGCAGTGGTAGAGCTGTTGCACTGACTGGCTGGGTAACGCCAGAGCTATCGACCAGCAAGCGCGTGCTGCTGATCGTCAGGCCCGAAGGCAGCTTGCTGTCCAGGCTGCCCAGGCTGGTATTGCCGGTGTCCTGTTTCGTTGAGGTGGCCGCACCTGTAGGTAGCGCTGAGGAGGCCACCGTGATCGACTCATCGCTCGGTGTAACGTCCGCCGCGCTCGGTGCGGCAATCACCGCGCTAGTCGACAGGTTGTACCAGACCTGCGTGACGACGGGCGTACTGGCGTTGACGTCGAGGATCAGCAGCCGCGCCAGAAAGTCCCCGTTGCTGTACCCCGTGCCGCCAGCTGTGGCAACGAACAGGGCTTGAGTGACATCACGCTCAGCCGTCGCCAAGGGCTTGAGGCCCGCCCCGGGTGTGGCACTTGTACCATCCGGTGTCGTCCAGGTGATCGTGATTGCACCGGTGCCTTCGTTGACTGTGTCACGGCGCACGTAGTAGGCACCTGAGTTATCGGTCCAGAGTGTGCTCTCTAGATCGATGCTCGCTTTGATTGCGTCGCGCACCTGCGCCAGGGTGGCCTCGGTGGCCGCACCAGTGGGCAGCGCGATGCTGGTGATATTGGTCTGAATTGGATCGCGGATCTGACGTACCGCGATTTCTTCATAGTCGCGGTTGTTGATCCGAATGACAGGCATCGAACTGCAGGATCCACTGTTCGGTTCATTCTAAGAATGAACACCGCGCTACTTCTGGCTCAAGCGAAGTTCGGCGCCAACCGCGCCAATACCTCGGAACCCGACTTGACGTAATAGACGAGCAGATCAATTGCACCGCTGGTACTGGTGATGCTCGGGGTGCCACTGCTGAATTTCCAGTAGCCCCCATAGCTGACGGTGTAGGGCCCGCCGCTGGCTGGCTGGATCAACTCCACGACTCCCGATTGCCCAGCGGCAAGACCTGTGGGATTGCCCAGCACGATGTTCTGGTCCAGCACGCAACTGAAGTAATTGCCGCCACTGAAATCCGGCGTCACGGTGGCCGCGCTGACCAAGTTGACCACCGCGCCGCGCTGGGCGGCAGTGAACAGCTGAACTTGGTTCAACAAGGCCAGGGTGCCACTGGCATCGGGGATGCCGATGTCGCGATCAGCCGTAGGGTCCGCCACAACAAAACGGGTCTCGAAGCCGTTGGCGGTGGCTCCCTCGAAGCTGAGCTGGTAGCCCGCGCCGATCTCGACATTGCCACTGAAGATGCCGCCGCTCTGGGGCATCGCCGCGGAGGCCAGGTCGTAGGCGGCCTTGACCGCATTGGGTGTTGCAGCTGTGGTTGTACTGGTACTACTGGTCGAATCCGTAAGCTGCAGAACACCTGCTCCTGTGGTCGAGCCGGCGACCACTCGCGCTGCATTGATTGTCTGCGTCGTCGCCTGATTGATCAGGTTGACCTGCACATCCGCTGTCAGCTCCGCCGGCGCTCCGCCAGTGCCGTAGCGACCCAGTACGGTGTTTGCCGACATGGGAGAGAACATCCCAAAATCCAGTGGCACGACTGGCCATGCTCCCGCCCCGACCGGATCGGCGAACAAACGCTGGTTGACGCGATCGACGTATAGCGGCCTACGCTGAGGATCCGTATTGCCAGCCATTTCCGCCAGATTTTATCGCAATTCTAGGAAGCCCCTAAGGGACGATCACTGGGGCACCTGGGCTGCCGGGATCGACAAACTGCAAAACAGGAAATGCATTCCCACCAACCGTTACGGTACCTTCAAAGCTCTGGGTACCCGCATTAAAAATACGCAAATTCTGAGTACCGCGCTCTAGCCACCAGTCATTCTGACGGCACCAAACATCCAGGGGCTCTACCGAGTCGTTCCACAGCAGAGGGCGAGCATCTGGACGAATGGCATCACGTGGATCGCCACCCGGGAACAGGATGATGCCAACCGCATCGGCCACCGTCATCGCGAAACGGTCCCAATTCACTTGCCGCAGCCGGAAGTAATCCATGATCTCTTCCGAGGAATACCGCCTCTCCGCCTCTGCCTGGAATTCCAGGAACGCACGCTCGTCGCCAACGGGATAGTCATCCGGCTCGAGCCACGGCACCCCACACTGCCAGCGAATCGAGTGGATGTGCTTGCACTCGCGCCGCTCGTCCCGCCGCCGAGGCAGTGTGCGCCACTGGCGGTAGTAGCCGACCCCCTGGCGCTCCCAGGCTGAGTTCACGTCCCGAGCGGCATTGGGCAGTGGGAACAGGTCCCGCCGCTGGCCCTTGTCCGGTCTCTCCAAGTTGGCGAGTGCGCCCCCGAGGTGGTCGGGGCAACAGCAGAAGAACTTGAATGACGAGCACAGATAGCGCGATCCGTCCCCTTTCCAACTGATCGGGGCACTCGGGTCGTACGGCAGGTTGTCCCAGTACACCCGGCCATTGCGCTGCAGGCGCCCCGCCGGACGGGACAGATCAAAGGTCAGCGTCGATCCGGCGACATTCACTGCTGTCAGTGTCAGGGCCACACTGCCGGCATCGCGTTCGACCAGGCCGCCGGGGTAGCTGGGCCCGCTCGCAGAGTCCTCGAATTGATCGCCGATGAAAATCGAGAACACCCCAAGCTGGGCGCTGGACAGGATTCCACTGACATTGAGCGTCAGCGTATGGGTGCTTGGGTCACTGCCAGTGGTATTCAGCGTGATCCGGGCAGCTGTGATCGGTTGCGGCAGGATGATCGACCCTCGCGTTCGGCAACTCGCATACCAGGCCTTCTCCGGCGAGGTGGCGCTTGGGAACAGCGTCGTCACCTCCTTGGAGGTGCCATCGACGGCCCCTGTCACGAAGCGGGCAAGGCTGTAGATCTGGTAGTCACCCCAGCTCCGACCTGTTCCAAAGAAGTATTCCTGGCCCAGGCGCCAGCGCTTGTAATCGCTTTCTCGGTTATAGGACTCGAGGATCGTGGGATAAGCCGTGCTGCCGTACTCGCCAAGCCCGGCTCCCTTGGAGGGATAGATCCCATCGGCGCGGCGCTTGGCCGCCCGATTGAGGGACGGCGGCTGCATGCCACGGTCCAGCCTGTCGCCGCTCCGGCGCGGCATCAGGCAAAACGACGCGAGTAGTACTGGCCTGCCGTGACGCCGCCGGCCAGGGCGCGTTGCCGAGCCTGGGCCCTCCCGCCCGACGAGCGCTGGCTTTGGCGAACGGCGTCGACGGCAACATCCCTGTTCAGGACGCTATCGGTTGGATCGATGTCCTGGTACGCACGATCGAGAATGCCTCCACTGCGCGCGCCTGTCGATACAGAGCGTGTCGTGCTCCCGGACGACAGGCTGCCCAGGCCTGTGCTACCGCCTCCGGATGCGGTGTAGCCACCTCGCAGGCTGTTGAGTTGCTGGCTGACCTGGATTTCCTGTTCGTCCCTGCGCTGCTGCTCCAGCCCGTCGGCGCGCTTCTTCTCCGATTCGGCCTGCGCCGCGGAACTTTGCTGCTTGGCCAGCGCTTCGCTGTACTGGCTGGTCAGATTGTTGAATGTTGAGCTGTATTCCGACAGCTTGTTCTTGTAATCCTCAGCATTGCCCCTGTAGTCCTCGGCAGCGGCCTTATAGCGTTCGACCAGGCCCGCATTGGTGTCGGCGTTGGCAGCTTTGTCGGTGATTGACTTCCAGTCCTGGTCAAGCTGGGTGCGCGCCTTTTCCCCGACAGCAAGACCCGACCCCGGCAGCAACCGCAGAATATCCGATGGCGAATAACCACCAGCGATGGCTGCTTGATACGAGGTAATTCCAAAGCCGCCGCCAGGGCCTTTGAACTGGGTCAGCTCATTGCTGACAGCTGAAGACGGAGCAGCGTTGTTGTTGTTGTTGTTGTTGTTGTTGTTGTTGTTGTTGTTGTTGTTGTTGTTGTTGTTGGTGTTGGTGCTTGCTGTTGTTCGCTGTTCGACGATCGTCTGAACTTTATTCTCGACGCGCTGCGGGACGTTGACCTCCTGGCGCTCCGCGATTCTCAGAACCTGCTGAATCGGGACATCTGTCTTGCGCTCAATGCGCTCCGCTTCCTTGGCGCTCAGGTTCTTGCCCGCCTCCTGGATCAGCTCCCGCGCTTTCTCTCGCGCCTTCTGCTCTTGGTTGTCCTTCTTGTCGTCTTTAGCCATGATCTAGGTCAGAAGAAGCCGCCCTGCGCGAAAACATGTACGCGTGTTGCCGCACTGGGAGCCGACAGCGCTGCACTCACTCCCACGTACACCAGCGCAGTCGAGGGTACGTACAGGCCAGTATTTTTCTTGTCCGTCTCGGTTGGATAAGTGGCCATGGTCGCGGCGGGCGACGCCAGGTTTGGCACCGGGACCGATAGTGCTGGCAGAGAGATGTTGACGCGCTGGCCTGCGGTATTACCTGCGGGGATTGCAACGCTGGCGACGCATGCCGTATTCAGTGCTGAAACCGAGGCTGTCGTTGCAGCCGTACTCAGGAACACCAGGACTGTGCTGGCGGTTGTCGATGCTTCCGTGATGACCACCGACAGCGAATCGATGACGCCGCCATCATTGGAACTGCAGTCAACCAGTAGCGCGCATCCGGCTCCGCTGGGTGTGTTGAAATTCGTCGCTGTGGTCAGAGCAGCCGTACCGCCGATCGTTGCAAATGAATGCAACGGGCGATCGACCAGCAAGGGCATTTTGTTGCTTGAGCTTGTTGCCAATCTCTACCCCCGAGGCGTCAGCCAGACTGCAAGACCTGCATTGCAGTCTAACCGTGACAATCAGGCAGGCTTTGGTACGTTTCGCTTGGGCCCACTGCCCAGGGAAACGCCAGTCGACATCCCCAGGGACTGCGCGGGTTCGGCAGCTGCCGGGGCAGAGGGCCTTTTCTGCATGGCGCCATCAATCTGAGCCAAGCGGCTCCCTGCGCCAAAGCCATATCCCGGAGTACGCGGTTGGTCGGCGGCGCCCTTGGTTGGGGCGGCGGCGGCGACCAGGCTGGCAGCAGGGGGCGGGGTTGTCAGGGTCGGCTCCTCTTGGCGCATGAATTGACGACCGTCGCCATAGGGGCTGGCGTAGGTGGTCAGGCCATCTGCAATCGCGTCGTATCGAAACTCCGAGGGCTTTGCCTTGGCGGCATAGAAGTTGTTCGGGTTAGTGGGCACCATGCCTGAGGCAGCCGTGAAATCACGGCTGATCTCACGCCCCATGGCCCGGTCCTCGTACCAATGGCCTTCCTGCGGTGTCTCGCCACGGACTTCGCCCGTGTTGTAGCGACCTTGCGGATGACGGCTGTTCATGGCTCAGTAACCCAGGCGAGCGGTTCGGGTGCGCAGGCCATCGACGTAACGGCGGGCCAGCTCGTCGGCAGGATTGGGCTTGTTGCCAGGCGCATCCGGCTGCGAGGGCTCGACACCTACCTCTCCTGCTGCGGCACTGGTCGGCTGCAGAGTCGGGCCACTGCCTGTGCCGGTCGCAACTGCCTGGGCGGCTGCAGGCTGACCCAGGGAGGCGAACTGCCGGTTCAATTCAGGGCTGCTGAACGGCTCGGCGATTTCCATCTCGGCACCCGCTGCCGGAGTGATGGCCGCCTTGGCCGTCTGGGCCCAGTTCACACCCATGTCGACCTGCGGCTGCATCGATTCCGGCAGCACGCGCGCCAGGGTGCCATCGGCAGCTTGCTGGAAGATGCGCTGCGTCAGGGCTGCATTCTCCCGGCCCTGGATCTCGGCCACCCCAGCCTGCGCTTGCTGAAGTGCCGTTCCGTCGTAGCCAACGAGCCCCTTCATGCCGGCCTGCACCGCACTTGCCGCATCGGTGGGCATCGCAATGCGCTCCGCACCGACGGCCAGTGCGGTGCCAGCCTCGCCCGGTGCATCGAGCAGACCCCGCTTGCCCTGCTCTTCCAGGAAGCGATCGACGATGTTCTTGCCATCTACACCTTTGGGCGCGTTCTGGTTGGCGGCAATCCATGCCTGGATGTCAGCGCGCTGGGCGTAACCGGCTGTTCCGGCCTTGGGGCCCGTCTTGGCGGCCTCGGCCAGGGCGGCCCCCGTCTGGCCTTGCCAATAGTTCTGCGGCGCGTACTGCTGCGCCATCGCGGTCAGGTTTGAGTCACGAGCGCGCTGAGCGGGGTCCCCGTATGCAGCCGGGGCACCAAGACCAGGGGCGGGGCGAGGATCTCTGCTCTCTGATCCCTCCCGTCTGTCGATCGTGGGGGGCGCAGATCCCTCGCCCATCCGGGCCTTGTAGATACCGAGCTGTCCTTCCCGTGCCCGGATCGCGTCGTCGGCTGCTTGCATCTGCCTGGCATTGGCAGCCATTCCCTGATCTAGCGCTTCGCTGTAGCCGGGGATCCACCCCAGCAAGCCCTTGTTGACCCGTCCCTGCCAGAGATTGTCATTCGCCTGCTGACGAATCGCGCGGGCGCTGGACAGCATCTGCTCGGTCTGACCCCGTGCGCTGCGGGTCTTTGCCGATGCGGCAGCGTCGTTGTAGTTCCGATGGGTTCTCCCCTGGTCATCTACGTAGCGACCGTCCGGAAGCTTGTAACCCACTGTTTACCTCCAGTTCATGGAACCTGTTGCCTGAAGGACGCGAGTTCCCACGGCAGTATCTGCTGGGCCCGGGACGGCCATGATGAATTCCACGCCAGCACGCTCAAAGGCGTAACGGCGGACCTCCTCGCGGCGATAGTTCGCCACGTAGAGGGTTTCGGCTAGCAGGTCCACTTCCCGCAGGTAGACCTCCCGGTAGTCCTTGGCCGCCTTGAGCGGATCGGACTGATAGATCGCGCGATCTGTGTCCCCAGTGATGCGCTCAATGCGGCTCGGCTGGGGCTGATCCTCGACCCGGAAGATTTGAGAAATCCGGTAGGCCTTGTCGCAGCGATCCAGATGCTCGATTATCCGGCTATAGAAATAGCTATCGGGTACGCGAGCCATCGCTTCCTCGAGGCGGGCAATGTCACCCGCCGGCAAGTTGGCCCCGACGTTGTAGCCGAGGTGAAAGCGACAACGGCTTTTGTCGTAATCGTTGAGTTCGATTGGACTGACCGCCGACCTTGACTGATTCTAGGATTCTCAGCCGACGTAGATCAGATCGGCACCGATCACCTCGTCCCAATCCACGCGGCCAATGCGCTTGAGCTGGTCAAGATTAGAGAAGCGTTCACCCGACAGACTCAGACGCAGCTCCACAATCTTCTTGGCGGTGCTGTAGCCAATGCCCTTGACGACTTTCGCAATCGCTTCAGCAGAGGCGGTATTGATGTTCAGGCGGGTGTCCACCGGAATCACGCTCTCGGGCACGGCATCCTCATCGGCAGGCTGCTCAGCGGATTGCGGCTTGGGGCCATCGCCAACACGCCCCTTGCCAGGCTCGTAGGCCACAAGGTCGGCGAGGGCGAGATACTGCACCGCGCCAGCGGAATTGCGGATCATGGCCCAGTCCTTGTCGTGGTGGGCGATGAACTCAACGATCTGACCGTTCTTGGTGTTCTGGTACAGCGCCATAACGCACAGACAAAAAAGGGCGCCTGTTCAAACAGACGCCCTCATTGTAGGGACAAACCCTCAGATCACAGAGATCAGGACTCGGTGATGTAGGGGATGCTCACGTCATTCAGCTCGGCCACGGCATCGTCGAGGTAGTAAGCCACCTCGCAGATGATGGGGGTGCCACCAGTCAGGCTGGAGGTCAGGGTCGAGCCGGCTGCGGTGCCGGCGCTGCTGGTCACGAAGACCTTCAGGGTTTCGGCGCCAGTCAGTGCCACAGGAGTGATCACAGACTTGCTGGCAGCCACGGGGGCCACGGTGCCGCTAGCCACGGCGATGGTGGCGCTGTTGGTCGACAGAGTTGTCGCGGTCAGCGCATCATCGTTGCCGATGGCGTCAGCCAGCTTGATCCGGTTGGTGTTGGTGCCAACCAGGCCAGAGAAGGCGGTGCCCACGCCACGGTCCTTACGCAGGTCAGGCACACGCACGCCCAGGTAGTAGACGTTGGCGCCAGCAGGCAGGGTCAGGCCAGTGATGTCAGCACGGGCCTTGTCATCACCGCGCTTATCGGGCGAGGGGATGATCACATCGAAGCTGGTGCCGCCGGTGGCGTTAACCAGGGCGTAGCCAGTGATGTGGTAGTACACACGGCCGGGCAGGCAAACCGCGGGCTGGCCCTGGTAGGAGCTCAGGCGGTTGACGTAGTTGCCGGGGTAGATCTTCTTAGCCATAGTTCGTTACCTCCTATCAGTACACGAACGAGTAGGCCACGGTCACGAAGTCCTTGTTCAGGATCTCGAAACCGGCGAAGAGCGACCAAATCATGATGATAAAGCGACTGAAATCGTCGTTATTATTCAACAAGATCTGAGCGTTGTTGCCGCCGATGCCAACGCCCACGGCCTGAGGACCGAAGAACAGCATCGGAGCAGCGGTGGTCACGGCGCTGGTGATAGAGGCATCAGCGATCGTGACCTGCAGGCTCTTCTCGGGTAGGTTGGTGCTCTCGAACCAACGGACGCCCTCAAAGAGGAAGCCCGAGGGCATCACGGCCTGGCCTGCCACGAAGCCGGCTTGACCGTAAGCAGGGCCCATGCCACGGAAGAAGCTGGCATTGGGGGCCAGTTCGGGCTGCATGGGGTTGACCATGCCATTGCCTGCATAACGAGCGATCTCACGGAACGCATCGTTCTGACGCAGGTGCATCATTGCGGTGGGGTCCGCGATGCAGCGGTAGTACCCATCGGCGAAGGTGGGCACGTTGCGCTTACGCATGTCCTTCACGACCTCGAGGAGGTCGGTCTTGACATCGAACTTGGCGGATTCGCCAGCTGCGTAGGTCAGGAAGGGGGCAGAAGCTGCCTTGGCCTTCTTCAGGGGGTAGAAGTAACCACCCTTGGTGCTGTCAGCTGCGCCATTGGCTTCAGCTTTGAAGAGTTCGTCGGCAAAAACCCGGTCACGCCAGCGCCTGTCACTGCTGCCCCGAAGGGCCGCGAGGCTCTTTATCCTCGCGCTTGCTCTTTGTCATCGAGCAAGGTTAGACTATATCTTCACCATCCTTGAACTTCTGAAGACCCCCTTGAACGCGTTGGCGCGCGAGGCGCTTGACGCGCTGACCGATTCACTCTCCGACAAGGAGATTGGCGAGCTCTATGGCCTGTCGAGGACGGCGGCCACCCATCATCGCAAAGCCGCTGGTGTGCGGTCGTTTGCTCAGAAGCACGGTCGACGCAGGTACGCCGACAGTTACGAGCGAAAACCTGGAGCCCAACGCGCCGTCAGCTATCGCCGCGAGATTCGCGAAGATTTCTTTCGCCAGATTGATACCCCCGAGAAGGCGTACTGGCTGGGCTTCCTTTCGGCCGATGGCTGGATTGTCACCGAGAAAGGCGCCTTGAGGGGCGTTGGCCTTGCTCTGCATGAGAGAGATCAGGGCATCTTGGAGCAATACGCCCAAAGCGTTGGGTTCCCCGGCCCTCCCACTCGGGCTCGAGCAGGCTCACCGCTAATGCAGGTGAAGTTCACGAGTCCGGCCATGGCCGCGGATCTCGTGGCCCATGGGGTCACTCCCAGGAAATCTCGCACAATTACGTGGCCCGAGCTACAGAGTCGCCTACTCCGCCATTACGCCAGAGGCGTATTTGACGGCGATGGGTCAGTCGGGCGACGCCCGAATGGCTCTCTGGCAGCGCAGCTCACGACGGCAAGCGAGGCGTTCGCATATGGCTTCAAGTCGTGGGCCGACCCCGCCCTACCCCGGGAGACCTCCGTGGGTAAAGACAGGAATACCCACGTCTTGCGCTGGTACGCCGATAACGCCCTTGCTTTCGCCGGGCTCCTCTACGAGGGCACGACATCCGAGCGCTTGCGACTGGAGCGCAAGTACAGGGTCTTCTTCAGTTGACAAGGTGCAGGTGCGGGGCACTCGTGGGTCCGTTACCGAGTTTCCTCTCGGGACCTAGTCGTTGAACCTTCCGGCTTGTTGGCCGGATTGGCTGCTGATTACCCATGCGGCGTCAGGATTTTTAAGCGTTCACGATTGCCCTTCCGGGCTGCGTTGTAGCTCCTGAACCTATTCCGACCGCTGGCGTGATCGGGAAGGGCTTCCAGCAATTCACCCCGTGTTGCCCTAGGCGTTTCCGCCTAGGCGACCACAAGCCTTTCGGCCGAGTCATCCAGCAGAGTCAGCGAACCGATCGACTGGTGGAAAACATTCAGGTTGCCGGTGTCCAGCAGCAGGCGCTGGGCAGTCAGCAGGGTTTCCCGGGCCACCTTGAAGGTGGAGGGGGCGGAAGTATCGGTCGGATCAGCGGGGCCGGTGTACTCCTTGAGAGTCACCAGCACCTTATCCTTCACGATCGAGCGCGAAGATGCAGTGCCGAGGGTCTGATCAGCGGTACGCTCACGGCTGTCCTTGGTGCCAGGGGCACCCCAGAAGCGGTAGCGGTCAAGCTGAACAGTCTGGCCGGGTTGCTTGGCGAAGTCGTGCACAACCACGGGCTCGACCGCCATCTCCACGATGTACGAGGGATGGGGCCGATAGAGCTCGGCACCTAGCAGCTTCGGAAAGTCATTGTCAATCCACATGGGATGAAATGTCCGAGCGACAAGTGTGCGAGAAGGCACGCAAGGCGCCTCCTGGGGCTTACTATAAAACAGTCTCGTAGTGTGAAAAAGTTGGACGCCACAGACGTCCGGGGCCTGCTCAGCTTGTTGCTTGCTGATGGCAGTTTGGTGCCATATCGCAGTCCTGGAGGGGGATATATCCAGCTCACGCTGACAGCCGGCGCAGCGGAGTCCGCGTTTCTCGAGGAGAAGGTCGCCGAATTCCGCCAATTTGTGCCGACGCAGGCGCAGATTGTTCACTACAAAACCAAGCCGCGCGCCAACGGCCAGAGCACCTCGGTGCTGCGCTTTCGGGTGTCATCGACTCGCCTGCGCCCCGTCTACAACTTGCTCTACCCAACCGGGGAGCGTGAGATCAGCCAGACCGCACTCGACATGCTGGGCGCTCAAGCCGCTGCCTGGCTCTGGGCAGAAGGGGCACGGCTGCACCCAGAGGGCTACGTCGATCTTGCCCGGGTCGGCAGGACCTTCGATGAGGCCCTGCGGGTCTGCCAGTGGATTGGAGTCTTGACCGGCGCGGAGGCAACGCTGGCCGATACCCACATCCAGCCTCGCCTGCGCTTCCAAAGGCGTGAGGCCAGCAAGATCCGCAAGGCCCTGCTGCCCTACGCACCGGCGAGTCGCATTCACTTATTCAAAGAGGAAGTCTGGGATGTCAGCCTCATTCGTAGCGCTCGCACTGAGCTACTGCTTGGGGAGGGGGACCCTTGGCCTCAAGGGGGCGAAGAAGCGGCCGTGGCTCGAGATCAAACGCCGGGAGACGGACTTGACCTACCTGAACCACCAACTGCGCATGCTCCATAAGGCGCATGACGGCAAGCTCGAAGCGGTCTCGGACATCGTCCAGGCCGAGGGCTTCTATGACGACCGGCGGATTCGCGTCCACAGCCCTGATCTGTACCGCGTCTACGACCTGCTCTTCTTCCGGGATGAACGCCGCCTGACGCCTGAGATTCTCCAGATCGCTGGCATGCAGGGTCTGGCTGCTCTGTGGTGCGATACCGGCACGGCCTCGCGCCGCAAGGTCGTTCTGCGGTCCTGGGCCAGCCTCGAGGAAACGCAGTATCTACGTGACTGGGTTGTGGGCTTGGGCTATCTGCCGTCGCTTGTGCAAAAGGGGCGCCTCGAGTTTCAGGGCATCTACGCCGATGACCTCATTCACGATCTCAGGCAGCTCATCCCCCGCTGCAAGCTGCCAACTCTGAGGCGTTAGCTTGGCTTTGCTATTTCGATAGCAACCCCGAAGAAGAACGGCGTCAGGGGTATCTTCTCCAGGAGCTCGGATTTTTGCCGTTTCCCTGAGCTGGTGAGTGATCCGCCGTGCGTCTGATCAGCGTGCGGCGGCGCCTGGCACTTGCATTCCCAATAACTGCCAGATATTCGCTATTCGCGTATTGAGTAGCATTGCAGCATCTCTGGTGGGCATTATATGGCTCAGCAAGGAGTCCCCGACGATCAGCAAACCGGTTGCGACCTACCCGGCGCAGGAGCTGAGCAGGCCGCCGATCCACTCGATTCCGGCATGCGGCGCAAGTTCCTGAACTTCTGCCAAGAGAATCCCTGGGCCGACGAGTGCCGCATCTATGAACTCTGATGGCACTAACCCAGACCCGAGCTTACGAAGACATCCGCACCAGCTACGGCGGCAGTGATACAACACTGCCCTCTTTCTTGAGGCCGTACTACGTCCAATACAACTCCATCAGCAAGTCGCGCGACCTCGGCCAGACGGACATCCTGGTTGCGGACCTCGCTGGCGAAATTGGATCAGAAGCCGGGAGCAACACTCTGTTCTTCAAGGTGTCCCTGCCGCGACGCGTCGAGCTCAGTGTCCGCAAGCGCGCCAGCGGCGCCAGCACCGACCGGTTCCTCAGTGTTGGCATTCTCGATGGCGAGCGCAAGCCAATTCAGTTGGACGCCAGCGGCTACGCAACCGAGTGCGACGTCTACGGTACAGAAGCGTACGAGAACCTACTGGGCGTACCAGCGGGGACTTATTACATCACAGTTGCCAGCAGTCAGTGGCAGCGCATTCCTTTTGCGATCACGGTCTCCGTCGGGCGGTACGCACTCTTAAGTGGTGCCGCCCAGGGAGCCTTTGTCCCCGGCGGTCGTATTCCACTGGTCAAGGTCATCGCAACCGCCCAGGGCAGTGCTCCACTGGAGGGGACCCTTCTGCGGCCCAGCGTGATCAAGATGCCGCAAGGCCCTGCAGGGGGTACCGCAACGCCAACCCTGACTCTTTCGATTATGCGCGGGGTTGCCACCGGCAGCATGGTGCCTACAGGCCGTCTGATGATGAACTGGAAGCTCAGCGGAGTTGCCAGCGGGGGCGATCAATCTCAAGGAACACTCAGCAGCGAAGCGCCGTATGGCGGCGGCTACGGTTACTAATAGGGCGCCACTCGCTCTTCCTAGAATCATTCCATTGCCCGCGAGTGGTCCAACGAGGACATGGCGTTTTCCCAGTATCTGGCCGATAAAATCCTGGTTTGGGTGAAAGGCACGACATTCCCCACGGCACTGTCGACTGTCTTTGTCAGCCTCCATTCCGGCGATCCTGGTACCGCTGGGACTAGCAACAACGTCCAGTCCACGATTACTGGTAGCGCCAACCGCACCAGTGTGACGACCTCTACCTTCAGCACTGTCGGCTCCGCCCCGGGTGGCGGATTCCAGATCACGAACAATAATTCAGTTCAGATCACCACCAACGCGGCCGGTGGCGCCACGGTGACTTACTTCGGCGTGTGGGATGCCGTCACTGGCGGCAACTTCCTGGCTTCCGGTCAGCTCACCACTTCCGTCGACGTGGTCGCCGGTGACACCGTCCAATTCAACGCCGGCGCACTTGCGATCCGTCTGGTCTGATGGTCAAACCCAAGAAGTCACCGACCTGCGCCATCCACAAGGAGCCGGTCGAAAAGACGACCCGTCAAGGCAACGGTCGCCGCAGTAAAGCCAGCCATGGCCGCAAGCTCAAGCGCGGCCAAGGCAAGTAAAAGCAGGTATCAGACGAAATCGATTTCGAGCTGATACTTCAGGGTCGACTGGTCCTTTCGCTCGACCACAACCCAGAGGCGATCGCCCGCCAGCACGGTGAACGGCCCTAGAGCCACCGTTACTGTTCCGCGGGCAGGCTGCTTGCGGCTCAGGCAGGTGATCGCGGCAGTGGGCGTGGCGACGCCGCCAACCTGGCGTAGTACAGCGATATCTCCCACCGCACGATGTGAGGCTGTGAAGCCATTCTCGCTATAAGGGCGCAGCGTGACGGTGTAGGCGCCTGCGCTGGTGCCAGCTCCGGTCGTGATCTCGTATTGATCGACCGAGCCCTGGATGCCGCCAATTCGGGAGAAGTCGCTCTTCGTGTCTCCAGCCTTGGGTCCAACCAGCTGGCCGGGGCCCGTGATCGCCCGTTTTCCGTTGATACCCTTGCGGATGATCTTGTCGATGACGGCCATTTGTGCTCGCCAGGTGTCTATGCGTTAGATCAAGTCTAACGAGCTCAGTAATCCCAGATTGCAGAAGGCTTGACTCCGGCCCGTGCAAAGAACTTGCCATTATTGCGAGTATCGATGTGGATAAATCCACGCGGGCGACCATCGCCGTAACCACCGCTCCATCGCTGTACAAGCCATTCGTGGAACTTCTGCAGTGATTCGCCAATGGGATAGATGTCTAAGGCCATCCCTTTGACGTGATAGCTGCCCGGCACTCCACCCACCTGACTATTGATTGGTTCAGGGCGGTACCCGCTGGTGATGCCCAGTGGGCCGGCCCACGCCGTGCGGATCGCATCGAACTGCTTGCAGACCTCGATGATCGCTTTCTCCTCCGCACTGCCGGCCTTCGGGGCCCGGCGAGCGTCGTACTGCAGAATCTCACCGACCGTGACGTACTTGCCAACCGGGCAGGCGAAATCACTCCAGTTGATCGCCCCCGAAGCCGCAGGGGCGGGCTTGGCCTGCTCCTCGAGCCAGTGCGGCGTGAACAGCACCCAGCGTTCGCCGGATCCATGCAGCGTCACCCATGCATGGCTGTCGCTTGGAATCTCATCCAGCTTGCTGACTGCCAGCAGTTCGCCTTTGGCGACAGTCTTCTTGCCAGCTTCTGACAAGTAGTGGCTGTCGATCGGGGCCTTCTTGAGCAGGGTGTCCTGCTGGGCGATGAACTTCATGGTGCCGTCATCCTCTCGTTGCCAGATCTCACCTTCGCGGTGGCGGCGATTAACCAGTCCAGGCAGTGTTCTACCCCCTGCCTTGACATAAAGGCTAAGAGCCTGAGGCATCTGCTGGTAACGCTCGGCCTTTGTCGCGCCTTCCTTCAGTACCCGCGTGATGGATTCAAATCCTGCACTTCCGTAGAACTTGGCGCCCAGGTTCCAGGCAAAGCTCAGCAAGACAGACTGCCGCTGCGGGCCCAGTCGATCCCAGCCAGGGATGCACTCCATCGCTGGCACGAACTGTGTCTTCAGCAGTTCCTGAAGATGTGCCTTGCAGATTCGGTAGTCGCACTGGTCACCCATGCGCACGGGTTCCCCGTTCGGATAACGGGTGAGTCCGGCGCAGATCGTTGGAATGCCGACGGGATCGAGATAGGCCTCGAGTTCGATCCCCTCAAATTCCTCGATCAGGCGAGTCGCTAAGCCCAGTGTCTGCGGGTGAATCGCCATAAATTCCTGCGTAGCGACGCGTGGACTGCGCCATGGGCTCGCGCCCTTCCATCATTTCGACGGCCAGATGCTGTGCCGCCGATTCGCTGTAGCCCTTCGACTGCAGCAACTCATACAAACCGAAGAATGCATCCAGCCGGCTCTCGACTGATTCGCCGCCTGTCACTGTTTCGGCTGCCAGATGCTGCGAGGCTCCACGAGGAATGCCCCGGCCGGCGTATTGCCGAACCAGGGCATCAAACAGCTCGGGGCTACCGGCTAAACGCATTCACGTCTGACGCAGTAGACCTAATCTAGCCGGGGCTGATCAGAGGCCGATATTATTCAGCAACTCAGGGCGATCAGCAATCGTTGTCAGACCGGGAAGGATGTCACGAGGATCACCACTGCCCTGCTGGACGACGGCCAGTTGCACTGCCTTCTTGGCTCGCTGAACGAGCGCATTGGCGGCAGCCTCACGGGCCTCTTCTCGCACCCCTTGGCGCGTTGCTTCCTGCTGCAGCGACTGCTGAACTTGAGCAGGGCCAGGGCCCGCTTTCAATTCCGCAGCCACCGGGTTGAAGTGAGCAGGCAGGTTGGGCGGCAGATTTGCCATCACGTTCTCCTGGCTCAGCCTTCAGATACCAGCACCTTGCTGCGCAGAGCCTCGGGAGTGGCTTGGCTCAGCATCTGCCAGGCGGCCGCAGGGTTGCGCTCGCTCAGGGCAGAGAAGGTGGCCCAGAAGTCATCGCCACCGCCATTGCTGGCCTGCACGTCAGGAGCGGGCATCTCCATCTGAGGGCGCTGATAGGTCGCAGGGGCGGGAGCGAAGCGGCGCTCATTGGCGGCGACTTCGGCGGCCAGGCGATCCTGGGGCAGCTCGGTGGGGTAGGGGCCCTGAGGACCGAAGAACTCGTTGACGTACTCAGCGAGGATCTCGGGGTTGGTCAGCAGCGTGTGATACGCCGCATTGTCCTCAGCCGCAGCCTCGATCACGGTGTGCGAGTTCTGCAGTTGACCGTGGATGGTCTGCAGTTGGCTCAGCGCCTGGGCAGTCTGCTGGGCCTGGGCGAGCAGGGCATCCTCGACCACGCAGGCGTAGCGATTCAGCAGGGCAGGGGCTTCAGCACCGAAGTGCTGCAGAACCTCAAGACTTTCGCTGCTGACGCTTTGCAGATACTCGTCGCTCGCGGCTGCGCTCGGCGCGCTGCTGTAGCTCGGAGCCTGTGCCGGAATCGCCTGGGAATAGGCCGCTGTTTGTGGGTACGCTGAGGTCAGCGGCGCCGTAACGGAGGGAGCCGCCTGGTAGCTCACCGGTGCCTGCAGGTAAGCCGCCTGGGAAGGGGCTGCCTGTTGGGTCGGAGCCGAGGAGTACCCCTGGGACTGGGATTGAGGCGTCGCGCTCAAGCTGGCGAGCAGCCCCTGGTACGCCGCCTGCCAGGGATTCGCCTGGGGCACCGAAACCGGAGCTTCCGGGGAGTAAGCCGGAGCTTGCGGTTGCGCCGTCGGGTACGAAGCTGGGGCCGCCTGCTGGATCGATGGGGAGGCCACGGTCGGCGCGGCCACGCTGGATGGGATCGAGGGCTGCGGGGTCGCTACTGCCGTCGCCATCGCTGTACTGTCCTGCATAGGTCAGTTCTCTCTTAAGGAATTCGAGAGCTCGATAGACATAGGGCGTCAGATCGAGCTTGGGGTCCGCCAGCAGGGGGAGATCCGGAGCCTGCGGATGCGGGGTCTGTCGCATGTTTTGAATCAGCGACAGGAAGGTTCCAATGCTTTGCTGCGTGGCTTGAGCCATTCGGAATGGATAGCCACTGAGCATTGCACTGCGTTCTTCGTCGGTTTTATCCGGGAAGAGGTACCTGAGGGCCTCGATGCTGTTGACACCGAGCTCCTGCAGGTTTCGCACAACAATGCTTGAGTTCAGTATATCTTCTGTGGAGTCCTCGAAGACGGGGCCGAGCCAGCGCCAATCAATCTTGCGATCGCCATCGGGGATCAAGCCAACAACACCCGGCGGTAGTTGACGAGCTTGAACTGCTTCCCCGATCTGCGCCTCCAAGGCTTCCTCGAACTGCCGGTAAGCATCGCGGAATGCGGCAACGGCTTCCTGGTATTGCTGCGCGTCCGGGAACTCTTCCCGCATGGGAACTGGTGGGCGCTCTAGGCCGATTGCCGCGGCAAAGGATTCCCGGAAGATCTTCTCCTCGTTAAAGAGCACGAGTGAGAGCAGTTTGCACAGCCCGTAGGTGAGCAGACCCCGGCACTTCCTCGATGCCGTTGTCGCAGCTCGGCCGTAGAGGGACTTGACTTCGTATGCCGTGGCGCCAGAGCTGATGCCGAGCTCATCGACGCCGCCCATGGCATTGCGCAGTTCCTCGCGGTACTGACGGGCGTAGAGGTTCTGGTCGCCGGAGACCGCATCGGGCGTGATGTAGGCCACGCGGTCCGTGGCTTCGATATTGGCGATGATCCGCGGGACCTTGACGCCACCGCCACCGCCGGCTCCCATCGGGGAACTCAGGCGTGTCGAGGGGCGATTCGCCGCATAGAAGCCAGCCTGTGAGCTGATGGTCGGGCGGAACTCCTCTCCATCACCAGACTCGATCAGATCCTGCTTGGGACGGCTCGAGACCAGCGTGGGGTTGCCGTAGAAGGTGATATTGGCGCGGATGTTCTTGATCAGATCGTCGTGCGTGACGATGTGGTCGCTCAGCCAATCAAACTCGCCGCTGGCATCCATGCCAGTGGAGCGCATGTTGTTGAACGACTCAACGGCCGGGATGAAGCCCAGGCTGTTGCTCAGTGTGCGCGTTGAGTTGGGCGCGTAGTTCAGCGTCGTGATGCCCGCATCAAAGCTGGGCTTCTCGTTCGTGATCGACTCCTTGATGGTGTCGCGTCGAACCTGGAGCTTGACGTAACGGAGGGATCCGCCATCACCACCCGCGATAGCCGCCATGGACCCCAGGCCGTCGCGCACCGTGAAGCTGTAGATCAGCTCTACCTCCTCGAGCTGGCCAGCCGCGTCGTAGTAGGCGCGGTAGTTCTCCTTGCTGAACCACATCAGCCGGTAGGTGTCGCCGACCGGACGGAAGTACCACAGACCCTTCCCGTCCAGCAGGAAGTCATCGATGATGCCCTCAAGCCGGGCGTCGATCTCGTTCTCTTCGATCAGCGCTGCCAGGAAGCTCTTACGAAAACCGAAGGTGTCCTGCGCTGGGTAGAACTCCAGTCCCTGGCGCAGCATGAACAACCGCATCTGCGAGAGATGCGAGTTGACCACCATCGTGTCGACGCCAGCCGTGCCATCACGCTTGCGCGCGGCCTCCAGAATGCGGCGAAAACGCTCGGTTTTGGGTTGGCTCATGGGTCTAGTTTAGGTCCATTCGATTTGCGCAGCTCCGCGCTTCATCAGCCCCTGCACCACGATATTGAGGCTGTCGGCGCAGTCGTCATGGGGGCTATGGCCGAAGTTCGTGATCTCATCGATCATGTAGCTGAAATCGCGGTACTTGTTGAAGATGATCTTCTTCGCCTGGAACAGGCCGAGGATGCCGCGTAGTCGTGCGAGCTTGTCGCCGCGGAAGCCCTTCACAGGCGAGATGTGCAGGTTGTACAGCTGCCATTCGTTGAACAGCACGCGCTTGAGGTCCCCCTCGAAACTCTTCTGATAGGCCACGACCTCAGGCCAGATCGTCACCGCTGAGGCTGTCGGGAAGTACTGGCCGTCATCGTTGACCGCCAGCAGGTTCCACTCCATCAACAGCTCGCACAGCGCCTCGACCTTTTCGATGTTGCCCATCGAGCGCATGCGCCTGTAATCGATGATGTAGCACTTGTCGTCGACCCGCCCGGCCAGCGTGAACACGGTCCAGTCGTTCCGCTCGCTCATGCCCGCGGAGAGGTCGATCCCGACACCGACCATGTCATAGGTATCCGGCACCTCGCCCCGTACAAACAGCTCCGGACTGACGCCCAACTCCGTCGAGCGCACCGGCTGGTTCAGGTACTGGTACGAGAACGAGATCCGGTCGTCATTCTGCAGCTTGAGCAGGTACTTGGTGGACCACATCTCAGGCCAGTAGGACTTGGGGCGGCCGTCCTCGTCGTAGCGCAGTGCCGACTGGACAACCGTCTTCCAGCCCTTCTTCTCGGTGTAGATGGTCGAGAACAGGTCGTCAAAGTGGAAACGCGTGCCCAAGGCGATGGCCCGGGCACCCTGGAACATGGTCGGCACAATCACCGCATTCCAGTTGTTCTCCATCTCCCGGCGGATGTCCGGGTTGGCGATGGATGCTGCACTCTTGATCGCGTCATCCACCACGATCAGCGAGCTCCGCTTGGAGGTGATCGTTCCCTTCAGGCCAGCGCAGGCGACCGTGAAGGCGTCCTCCCCTCGGACGTCGATGTCAGCAAAGTCCCAGTCGATCCCCCACAGTTCGTCCGAGGTCCTGGTCTTGGACAGCCGCACGCACGGAAAGATCTCCTGGTAGGTCTTGGAGAGGATCAGGTTCTTGATGGCCGCACTCTTGTTGCGCGCGACGTCCACGTTGTACGACACGTACAGGATGCGCAGCAGCTTCTTGGCCAAGGCGTGCCTGCCGATCAGCCAGCCCAGCAGCAGACCCAGCACCGTGCTTTTGGCGCTGCCTCTGGGGCTGAGTAGGCAGGTATTGGGGCCCGCGATGTCGAGCAGATGCTCATTGCTGTGCCCGGTCAGGAAGGCCCTATGCCATTCCTTCATGTGCCGGGCGGGGGGCTTGCCCATCAGCTCACAGAAGTAGCCGAAGTTCTCCCGCGCCTTAAGGACGTGCGGCGGGAGGACGGGCTCCTCGACGACCACCTCTGGCTGCTTCCTGATGCTTTGAGCCGCCTTGAGCGCACTGCGTTTGCGCGCCAGGGCAATCGATACGCCTGCCATGCGCTTAATCTACTTGTTTTTCACTATTCCCAGGGAGGTTGGCTGGATCCAGCAGCGGAATTCCCTGCCTACTTCTCGCTCTCCAGTTGCGCCCACACAGACTCGAACGCTGAATCCAGCGCCGTCGTGACGTCTTCGTTGTCCTTGAAGATCGTTCGCAGTTGGCGCATCACCGAATCAGCCCCGGCCAGGATCAAGCCCTTGCGATCGGTGGCACGCGTCATCTTGTCAATCTCGGATAGGTGCCCCCGCAGTTCCTTCGACAAGTGGGCGATGCGGCTGGCGGCGGCATCCGGTTTGACCAGGTCCGCCTGGACCTGTTGCCGCAAGAAGTCCACGTCGGCCTCCAGCTTGCAGGCCTCGGCTAGCAGGAGCTCGCGCTTGTTCAGCTTGCGGTAGTGCTTGTTGACCCATCGCTCCAGGGCCGTGAAGCTGTCGCTGTAGCCAAGCACGCTGGCGTACACCCAGATCTCGTAAATCGAGTAGGTGTTCTCCGCATAGTTCAGAAAGCCTTCACGGCGATCGTCGTCTAGCGCTGCCAGGAAAAACGCTACCGGCCCCTCGCCCAGTGCTGCCATTAGCCGTAAAAACGTGCACCCTGTGAACGTATCGCGCCTCGGGCATCTGCGCGCATCTTTCTCTCCTCGAGCCCCTTTTGCCCCAGTGTTTCACGCTCCTGACGACCCTGCTCCTGAAGGCCCAGTCGCTGCTGCTCGCCCTGCGTGACATAGCCCAGGCGCGCCTGATTGCCAGTCTCCCGAATACCAGCGCGCTGCTCCTCCCCCTGCTGAGCGAGAGAGTCTCGAGCGATGCTGCCCTCGACGCCCAGCAGCTTCATCGTGTTGGCGGTTTTCAGGTTCTCCTGGCCGCTCTGGAAGTTGCCAAGCGAGCCGAGGAAGGCATCGTTATAGGCAATCGCCATGCCCGTATTGGCCTGGGTTTTGCCGATATCGAAGAGAGAACCAACGCCAAGTCCAGCCAGGGTTTCGTTGTTGCCGAACTTGCCCAGTAGATCCCCGATGATGCCCACCCCGGCGTTGACGTAACTGCCCCCTGGGGTCGCAGGACTGTATTGATCGCCACCCCCTACCCGGCCTGGTGCGACCGCCGGTGCGCTACTGGTAGTAGGCGCCTGTGCGGGCTTGTTTTCTTTTGCGTACGCCTTGACTCGCTGATACGCCTCCTGGGATTTGACCTGCTTTGGCTTCAGGTCCAGCGCCTTGGCTGCGGCTTTGTAATCAGCGTTGCCGCGAACTTTGCTTGCAAACGATGCCATGGTTCCTCCTGATCAACCGAACAGAGATGCAGCAGCTAGGCCGAGGCTCCCCAGCAGTGCGCCGATATTGCTGAGGTTGGGGCGGCGGGCTTCGGCTTGCGCGGCCAGATTCTTGTCCTGAGTCTTCGCCAAGAACTCCAGAACATCTCGCCTGGCGCCCGCGTCTACGTGGTCTGCCAGATAACGCTCCTGCTCCAGGACAGGGCCCAGCAGTTGAAGCTTGGCCTGGCTCTGCGCACCCAGTAGGTCTTTCTGGTTCTCCGTGCGTGCAGATTCCCTTTCAATCCCAAGCCGCTCCAGACGCTGCCTGATGTCCAGATCGCTGGTCGTGCCGGGGCCGCCACCGAGCTCCAGGCGCAGCTGGCCTTGCTGGCGCTGCTGCTTCAGCAGCAGGTTGTTCAGGCCCTCAAGGCGCCGGCGATGATCCTCCGGGGTCTCACCCTGCTTGGGATTCAGCTCGGCACGCAGGCTTGCATCCAGTCGCGCATTCTCGAGCTTCTTCTGCTTGTCCTCCGCGCTGCCAGGCACCGGCAGGCCGGTGAAAAGCTTGAAAGCGGTGTTGTAAGCGCTAGTTTGAAACCCGTCTAGCAGATTAGAGGCAGCCATCGCTACTCCCGAGGGAGCCTTACTTGCCCCATCCTAGAGAATCTCCTCAGCCCAATCCCTTGAGTGCCTCGGATACGAAACTATTGCTTCTCAGCAAGTTCGATCCCCTGCGGTTGCGCTCTGCTTGGCTGAAGTCGCCGAGAGCATTCAGGAGCGCGAGCGGATCCCCTGCCTGAACGCCAACTGCAGCACTGCTCGGAAGTGACATTGCCAGGAGCTCACCCGCCATTCGCATGGCCCCAGAGCGCCGATTCGCGGCCCTGACCAGCGCATTCTCGGCCGCAGTCGCCTCCAGGTTCTGCCGAAGCCGCTCGTTTGCGCCCACTTCACGCAGGGCAGCCGCAGCCAGTTCAGCTTGCGATGCAGCCTTCTCCCCGGGGATCTTCCCCAGTGCCTGTGTCCCGATGTTGCTTAGGACGTTCCCAAAGCCAGGGATCAGTGCTAATTCTTCGAGGTTGACGGATGCCATCTCAGGCCATGCCTCCAAGGATGGCGTTGGTCATGGCTAGCTGCTGCTGGGCTCCGGACTGCTGCTGGGCAAGCAGGCCCTCCGCCATGGCGCGTTGCAGCATCTGCTCGGCGGCAATGCCAGAGAGCATCTTCTGGCGAGCTTCCTCGTTGCGGAGTGCCACCTGGGCGGCCTGATCCTGGAGCGGCATCAAGATCCGGGCCCGCTCAGCTTCTGCCTCTGCCGCGGCTCGTGCCTGCTTCTGCATGTTGCGGATAGCCCGGTCTTCGGGGGAACCCTCGGCGAGGTCGGCCGCAAGCGTGGCCAGGCTCTTACCAGCGCCGCCACCCAGTGCATTGCCGATGGCGGCGCCGACAAGCCCACCCAGCGGATTACCTGCGGTGAGAAGGGTGCCCAGGACTGCCCCGCCTGCTCCGCCACCCAATCCGCCCAAGGCACTACCACTGGCCTGCGCGATATTGCGGCCCGCGGACTCCGTGGGGTCATTCAGCTCGCTAGCAGCAGACAGGAGCGTGAGGATGGACCCCAGCCCAGCAACCCGTCCCATGCGCAGCCTGCCGTCTTTGGCAAGGCCCATGGCTTCCAGAGGCTTGTCGGCGGCCATCCGAAAGCGATCGCCAAAGGGAACCTTGTACGGAATCGCCTCAGCCAGGAGAGGCGTCACATCAGCAGAGGGCGCCGGTTGAGGCTCCCTACTGCCGGGGACGTTCAGGTAAGCGCGGGTGTAACTATCCATCCCCTGCCACAAGGGTTTCTACTTTGATTCTAAGTAGATCGCAGTGTTCGCTTCCCTAGATAAACAAGCCGGGATTCCCAGCGGCGGCGCCGCCTACTTTGCCTACGAGGGTCAGGATCTCTCCCAGGGGATTCTTGGCTGCATCAGCCCGGATCTGAGCGGCCTCAACCTGTGAATCAGCCAGATACTTCTGAGCGCGCAGGTGGGCTTGAGAGGCCAGGCTATTACCCACCAGCTGCGCACTGGTGTCGTACTTCTTTGCAGCTACGCCACCCAGCGCGTCGGCACCTTCCCGGGATGGCTCGAAGCCGCCCTCCAAGCCATCCATCCCAGAGAAAGATCCGAATGCCATCGTCAACTCACCGCAGGTAGAGAAGGCAGCTCCTCCAACGGCTCTTCAACGGGTGCTTTCCCTTTGAGAGCCCGACGAATCGATTCTAAGGTGTGCCCCGCAATCGCAGTTCCGCCCATGCCCAGACTGCTGTAGAGAATCGTCTGCAGCGCAACTTCTCGCTCATTCTTCATCTGCAGGTCTTCGTAGCGGTTGTACGCATCTGCGATGTCTGCCGGTCCAATATCCGAATCCGGGTTGCCCGCTTCTCGCTTCATTTCGACCCATGTCTCCCGAAGGCCTGCGGCTTCCTGCAGGTCTCCTTTCCCGGCCAGTCGTGCTCCAGCCTTGCGGGCACCGACGCGGCCGCCAATCACCGCTGCCACTGCAGGCAGGATGCCGGTGGCGAGCGGGATGCTCTTGCCCAGGAAGGTCACCTCGGGCCCATGGATTCCCTCCGCTGTGGCCTTCAGTGGTAATGCATTACCGAACAGATACGACTTGTACGCTTCGTACTCACCCTTGGTGACGTCGGGCCGCTCCTTGACGAATTCCTCGTACGGCAAGAGTGCGCCACTCCGGCCCAGGAAATAGCGCGAGCCCATCTCGGCCAGGGGATCCGCAGTCTGCGTTGGATCCATTTCACTCGGCACCACTGCCTTGAAGCCGGGCTGCCGGTACGCATTGCCAACGGCCATCGACACGCCGATCAGCGCAGGCAGGGTGGTCGCCATCCGCACTGTGCGGTTCTTGATCAGGGGAGCCTGGCGCCCGAGGGCCTGGTACTCCTGCGCCGCGTTCTGCGTGCCCTGCAGTATGGCCAGCTGCGTCAATGCCTGCGGGGCATTCAGGAACCACCAGATGTTGCGCAGGCCATCGGATGCCAGGTCTGCCAGCCCGACCCCTGCGGCTTGAGTGGCGGCGGCCCTGAAGCTGTCACCGGTCGGCACCTCGCCACCGGGCACAGGGAACTTGCCGACGCGAACCGTGTTGCGCTGGACCTCCGGATCGCCCTCCATTCCGAGTGAGGGGTTCCCATCTCGGTAAGCATCCAGGCGCTGGATTTCCTCCTCGCTGATACCGCCGAGAGGTACAGAGCCGATGGCCGCTCGCGCTTTCCTGGCATCCTCCGGCAGCATGCCCACAAGCTTCTGCCCGACCTGTGTAGCGGCGAGATTCTCCGGCAGGCGCTGGCGGGCGTAATTCAGGAGCTGCGAGCCCTGGAGCATCTGCTCAACAGGCGTGCCCTCGTACTCATCGCCCAGTCGTCGGCGGATCTGAGCTTGGGCCGTGCCGGGCAGGGCTACAGCAGATCGCTCCAGCCCGTACAGCAGTGCATCGCGCGAGAACTCAGCCATCAGGTCAACAACGCTCCCCCACCGGTCAACAGGGAATTAAGCAGCGCTTCTTGCATCAGCCGCTCCTCTTCCTGGGCCAGCAGCTGCTCCTGCTCCTGCTTGCTTTGCCCTTCCATCGCGCGCTCGTACACGCCTGTGGCAATGGGCCTCGGCGCAAACATCGGCAGGGGCGCGGCAAGAATGTCGCCAGCGGTCATCGCATGGGACAGCTTCTGGGCGCGCTCGGCTGGATCCTTGAGGTACTTGCTCGCGGGGTACAGGGCCTCGCCTACGCCTCGACCAGCCGCACTACCCAGGACTGAGCTGCCGGCACCGATCAGCATGTCTTCTGCAGCCAGAGCAATCCGATCGCTCAGCGGGGTCCCCTCCGGGGCCATGCCTGCACTGATCAGCGCGAAACCTGCCTCGGGACCCAGTCGCAGGGCCAGCTCGCCTTTGCTTTGCGGAAGGATGTCCTTGAGCAGGTCGCCGAGCTTCGCCAGACCCATGGCCATGCGCGAGTTAGCCATTACGCCATCCCTCCTTCTTCCGGTGAAGCGGGACCGAAAGGACCGCTAGACCAATAGCCAGTCCAATCCTTGTAGTACCCCCTCATATTCGGGTCTTTGGTACTGGATCCGAAGTCGCCGACCATCCCAATGTTGTCCTTGAGCTCTTTCCCGGCAAAGCGAATCGGAGTGCCGGCCTCGTAGCCGAAGGTGACCGGAGCTTCAGACCGGGTCAGCTTATTTTCCACCCCTTGCCCCAAGGCGGTGACGATATCCTTGCCGTCGTATCTGAACGCCACAGAGCAGTCGTACCGATACGGCTCAGTCTAACGACGCTATTTAGCGATCACATTCCGGTAGAAGTTTGCTTTCTTCACCATCTTGTCCGAGTAGTCCTTAGGGCTGCTCAAGACTTTGTCGGCGAACTCCTTGCGGCCCTCGGGACTGTCCGCATGGCCAGCCTTGGTTGCGGCCGCACTGAATGTCCCACCTGTGCCGCCCTTGCCGGCAGGCTTACTCATTTTCTGAAAGGCCGTCGCGAGGCTTCGGGCCTTTTCACGTTTCCCTTCGCTCATCCCCGCCGGCCGAAGTTTGCAACGAAGCGATCAGCGATCCCACCGGTGTATCCCTGGCGGCGGAGCTGCAGTCGCTCGATGCCAGCCTGGCGCTCCATTGCCTCGGGGTCCGTCGCTGGGGAAGCCGGTGCATTGAGCATCGAGCTGGTCACTGTGTTGGTTGCGGCGGCTACGGGTGCGGCAGACGCAGCCTCAGCGGTGGCCTGAGCCTCATAGCGCTGCGACTCGCGCTGAGCAGAGAGGCGTCCAGCCAGGAGAGCCATGGCTTTTTCCTGCGCGGGCGAGCCAACACTGGCTCCGAGACCCTCGGCCATCATGTTGTAGCCGCGCTGGCCACGAACGTGACGCCCTGTGCCGCTGATCGACTCGAAGTCGTTCTGATATTTGCGGCGAATTTGCTGAGGGCCGGGCGTCGTCTCGACAGGCGCGCGCTTGCCAGTCAGCTCCAGCAGCGTGGCCATGGGGTCACGGGCGGGAGTCTCCTTCACGGGACCCACCGTGGTGCCGTAAGCGTTGGTACCACTGCTGCGGCCCGGCGCCGAACTCCGGCGAGCAACGTCGGCCAGGTACAGACCCTGGCTCACATCACCCGTGAGAGCAATGGCGGCCCGATCCAGCACGTCAACAGGCCCAGCGGGGGCGGATTTGACAGATACACCACCCGGAGCATCCCCAAAGTCGCCATAGCGGCCCTGCGGCAGAGCGCCTGCTGCATCCGAATCACCGCCCTCGAAGCCAAACAGCTCACCGGCCGCAGCCTCGACGCCCTGACCACTGCTGTTGCCCTGGATTTGGCGAATCAGATCCAGGATTGAGCCTTCTCCGCGCTGCACGGAGGCCAAATCACTGCCCAATTCACCGATTGAGGCCTCGGAGAAGAGGTCCACTTCGCGCCCACCGCGCAGTTCTGACACCGCCTGACCCAGCAGGGTGCGCGCGTTGGTACCAGGGGCGAACAGGGGGCGTCCATCGTCCGATTTCAGCGCCAAAAGCGCCTCGCGATCCACGGGAATCGCCTGGGTGGTGCCTGGTTTTTGGCCAGGAACCTCCAACTCGCCGGTGATCAGCGCTTTGGCGAGCAACTTGTACGAGGACGCTGCCTCGTCGGGCTCCTGCATGAAGGATCCGCCAGCCAGTTCACGCAGAAAACCCTCAAATTTCGGGCTTTGGAACGTCTTTTCGGCGTACGTGCGGTCCCACTGGTTACCCAGGACCGGCGCAGGGCCGTACTGGCCGTCTGCCGTGACCCCCAGCGTCGGGGCGATCTGCTCGCGAATCGCGGTGCTGTCGCGGTTATAGGGGCCGCCGACACGGAAATACTGCTCCAGCTCGGTAACTACCTTGCGCAATGGGTCTTTCGGGTCGGGGCGGGTCACCTCCGTGACCTTGCGATCGCCTTCTGCATCGGTGACGGCGTAAACAGGCACCTCGCCATCCGAGCCCGGTGGGCGCATGTAGCCAACCAAGTTCCGGTCTCGCTCGCCAGCCGGGAGCGAACGCGCGCGACCAGCGGAACGGGCAGCCTCCAGGGCGCTAGCCGTGATCACTGGCGTGCGCTCTTCGTTCATGGCCTCTTTAACGAGGTCGCCAATAGTGATGGGTCGTTCGCGCTGGAATGACGCGGTGTTGTCCGACTCGCCAGTGAACGAGCCGTCACGTCCCTTGCGGCGGTTCAGGACTTCGGAGTCGACAACCTGCGAGGGGTCGATTCGTACGGTTGCCGGGCGGAACCCTTGGGCTGTTTCGGTCGTCCAGCTGCCACTACGGCCGCCCGCTCGTGCCACGCGAGCCGGAACTTCGACGTTGTAGTACGGGTTGATGTCCGCGGAGATCTGCTTGCGCGGCGCGTATTCAGTCGGGTCCTCGGAAGTAAACGTCCCCTTCTCCTCATTAGCGCTCACGGATTCGTCGACCGTGCGTGCGCTAATCGGTTCCTCGCCCAGGAGGGCATTCGCAGCCGCCTCGAGGTCGGAGATTTCCGCGTCGCGCACTACGCCCCCGCGGTTGCCGAGAACGCGCTGCAGGAGAGCCTCTGCTTTTGTGGCAGCGCGATCGGCTTCCCGAGCCGGGCCAGGGCGCTCGGTGTCAGCCCAATTGCTCAAGCGCTTCAGGCGGTCCAAGCTGTCCAGGCGAGATTCGGGCCGGTAACCAGCACGGCGCCCGTCCTCGTCGGTGTACGACGTGCCAGCGATCAGCGTCTCGTAGCCGCGCGGGGTGACGTAGTAATTATTTGGCTCGTTGGGTGCAGGCAAACCCACGATATTTGCGGGTTGTGGTGTTTCCAACCCAACCAGCTGACGATATAAATCAGCGGGGTCCCGAGGTGCCATACCGCAAGCCGGTATTCAGTACGTCAGACAAGTCTATCGAGACTCATGCGTCGCACCCGCGCGGGATGTGTTTTCCGTGCCGTGTAAAACGCCAAAATTTCACACGAGGAAGCGTCGCGCTAAAGCAAGGCCGCTCCCCTGGAGAGCTCTAATTTTTTGCTGCGCCGCGCGGTGCACATCAAACACCCCCGTCAGGTTGCGTCTGCGCCCAAACAAAAAAAAGAAGTAGACGCGCGCGCCCTTGTAGTAGCAGAAGCGAGCAGCAGCAAGCGAACGCAGGGCAACGGTACAGCAACGGTACATATGAACAACCGCTGCTTACAGTTGCACACTCAAATGCAACGCGCTCTACCGCTTCCACACGCGCACGCTTCTTAAGCTTTCACACGCAACTGCACATGCAATCGCTTGCTATACAACAGCACGCGCATCTGACACGCTACGCACGCACGCGTAACTACGAGCCTCGCGCTCTCCCGTGCCCCCGCTCGCTCTCTCACTCTCGGCGCCAAACTCAATGCCCACCGTGGGTTTGAGGGGTGCGCTGCTCTCTTCGTGCTCCTATTCTAACGCGTTACGGTGTTGACCAATGCTTCTATTGTGCTCTCTGTTTTACTCTCCGCACATTCTCCACGACTCCACTCTCGCTCCGCTGGAGGTTGCTCACCACGACACGCTCCACCCCGCGTCTGCTCTGCCACCAGCGCTTCTACACGCTCGCGTCGCGCCGTGCTTGGACCCTGCCCCGCTGTTAAATCACGCCAAGGGTACACGCCGCGCGCGTTAACGGGGGTGGGTTCAGGAGTGTGATCCTCAACAGCAGTGCATACGCGCTGCCTGACTCCGATGACACGCGCTCTCCTCGCATTCCTCATCGCCACCCCGGTTCTCGTCATCACCGGCATCCACTCGGCAGTCGCTCAGCTCGACACCGCCACCCGCACCCAATGCGCCCAGCAGCATTGGCCCGTCCACCAGCACGCCGCCCACCTCGAGTTCTGCCGGACCTATCTGGCAACTCGTTAACTTCTCCTTGTGGGTTCCAGCCCTCACTCCGCTTGCCCGGGGTGGGGGCTTTTCTATTGACCTCCAACAGCAGTGCATTGGCGCTGCCTCACTCCGATGACCATTCCCACATGGTTCGGCTACGCCCTCGGCTCCCTCGGTGGACTCGCCCTCGGCTGCCTCATTTATGGCGGCATTGGCTATCTGCTCTTCGGCGCCCATGGCCTCATTGGCGGCGCCGGTATCGCAGTCGGCTTCGCTCTCTACGGCCTCACCCTCATCAACCCCGTCAAGACACCACACCTCTTTCGCTAACCACGCCCTCGCCCTCACTCCGCTCACCCGGGGTGGGGGCTTTTTTATTGCCCTCTTTCAGCAGTGCATTCGCGCTACCTGACTGACGGCACGTGGTTCTTTCGCCCCGGGATCCCCGGTTACCACCATGACGGAAGGCAAGCTCTACCGTCTCAGCCAGCAACTTCGCCTCCTGGCGCGCGCTGGCGTCACGCTCACCGACGACGGCCGCAAGCTCCACGGCGAGATCTCCCAGGAGGTCGAAGTCGCACGCGAGCACCTCAACGCCATGATCGACCAGATCATGGACGGCCACCCGCTCGGTGATCTCCAGCGCCGGCACGTCGCCTGGTGCCAGGAGCTCGCCAACCTCAATCGGCCGGCAATACACCAGCTCGAGCTGGACGTTTGCCCCTTCTGAGCTCGAGCACACACACGCCCTCACTCGCTTTTGCGGGTGGGGGCTTTTTTATTGCCTCCTTTCAGCAGTGCATTGACGCTGCCTGACATGAGGCGTGGTTCTTTCGCACCGGCACCGCCGGCACCACCCATGGCAATCGCCACCAAGGCCGACCTCGAAGCTCGCATCAATGAGCTCGAAGCCCAACTCGCCGCCTCAATCGGAGACCCCAAAACGGCTGGCATGGTCCGACTCGTCGGCATGCTCAAAGCCGTGAAGGACATCTCCCGTCCCGATGGCGGCAAGTTCACCATCTCGGCCATCCTCACCAACTCCACCAGCGACAACCGCGCTGGCAAGGACATCCGCGTCGACCTCCCCATCGACTCGATCATCGCCACCGACAACGGCGTTCCCATCGCGACTGACATCCAGCAGATCGCGAACACCACCGAATGGGCCAGGGTCGCCATCAGCGGCTACTGGACCGTCTACGGCGAGATCACCCGCAACGACCGCGGCTACCCCGTCGCCTACCGCAGACAACTCCGCGCTCAGCGCATCGAGGTCCTCAATTCAGCTCCCGCAGCTGAGCCCGAGACCCTCAAGCCCTACGCCGAGCCCACCAGCGAAGAAGTTGCCTTCTGAGCTCACCGCCCCACTCGCCTTGCCGGGTGGGGCTTTTCAGTCACACACCATGCTCATCGACTCTCTAGTCATGACACTCACCCTGCAGATCACCCCGGCAGAAGCCATTGCCCTGCGCGACGCCCTAGCGCTCTCAGGCCGCAAGCCTGACTACAACTTCACGCTGGATCCACTCTGGGACCAGGTCAGTGACTTCATCTATGACATGGCCCAGCAGGGCATCCTGCCTGTCAACTCTTACTAGGCCAGGCAGCCCTGCTTATACCCTCCAATCGCAAGAAATTCCGCTGTCCTACCCTTCCTTCTCTACTCACGCTCCCATGCGCTACCTCTTCCCGCTCCTTGCCCTACTGGCACTAGCGCCCTCGACCGCCCTGGCCCAGAGCCGCTGCTACCAAGTCGCAGCCTGGCTCCCGCCTGACATGCTCAACTGCCAGGAGGCCGGCAAAGCCCAGCTGGGTATGCCCATCTGGCTCTGCTGCTAGTCGCCAGACCCCATCCCACCTCGTACCCCACTCGGCCTGCCGGGTGGGGTTTTTTACTGCGCCCCTGCAGCCGTGCATGGGGCGCACCTTCCTTCGTTCTTTCGCAACCACCATGCGCAACACCATCATCACCATCGCGGCCTGGACCGCAGCAATAGCCATCGTCTTCTGGCAGCGCCTGCTCTGGCCTGGCCTGAAGACCTTCTTCCCCGGCATCGAAGACCTTTTCTCCGAGCCCAGGACTCCAGTACGGGAAAGCACCGTACCCACCCAGCTCGAGACCCTGGTCATCGAATGCCAGCCCGCGCGCCCGCAGCGCGTCAGCACTGCCAAGACCAAGGCCCGGACCGCCGCTCCTAAGGCGAAGCCCCGCGCCGTCGCCGGCCTCACCGCCTGATCTGCTCCTTACTGCAAACTATTCTCATTAAGCACATGGTTCTCACTCAGTACCGCCCTGATCGTCGCGTCCGCCTCTCCGTGCGCGGCACCCCCGACCAGCTCGAGCCCATCGGCCTGGTTCTCGAGCAGCTGTTCCCCGGCGAGGTCATTGTCACCTCCGACGAAGACCTCAGCGACGAACTCGACGACGAACGCATCGAAGTCCTGGAGGCCATCTACGAGCGCACCCTCGAGGAGCGCTACGCATGGCCCGCTCCTGCCTTCTGATCCCCGCCCTGCCAGCACCCCGCTAGCAGGGCTTCTTTTTCTGCATTGCCAGTGCATTACCTCGTCAACTTCCGCGAATCCCCCGCCACCTGCACCTCCGCACCTGACGCATGACCATGAATACAACCAACCTCCACCCCCTGGCAGTCACCGGACCCGCGGACTATCCCACCGGCTCGCTGGTGGGGTACTGCCGCACCACCTACGCCACCCTGATCGCCAGCCTCGGCCTGCCGCACCACCACGACATCGACGGCAAAGTCACCGTCGAGTGGGCTTTTCGCTGCGCCGATGGCACCTCCTTTCATGTCTACGACTGGAAGGAGGCCGCCACGCCCAAGGCCGACTACTGGTGGCACATCGGCGGCAATGGCCCACGTTCGCTCAAGGCCTTTGCTCGCCACACCGGACTGCCCATCTCCTACACCCAAGACCTGCCATGACATCGCTCACTACCTGCGCCCCCGCACCCGACGCATGACCTTCAACATCTCTGAGGTCCAGGCCACCCAGACCCTCACCTACACGCCCGCTCTGTATCTCGAATACTGCTTAGAACAGGAACAAGAGCCAACCGAAGACGGTTTCCTGTCCTACATCAAGCCCGACATCGACGAAGACTTCGGCGGCTACTTCGGCACCGTCCTAATCCGCTATCAAGACGACCACCCATGACCACTGCCAACCTCCACGGCGACGACAAATCCCTAGAGCGCCGCTTCATCGTCGGCACCCTGGCGCTCGACTCCAATCTCAGCCTCGCAGCAGAGGCCCGCGTCCTCCTCGACATCGAAGACTCCGTCAGCAGCTGCGCCCAGCTCACGGCTGACTTCCGGCGCCTGATGGGGCCTGTTACCGACTAGACCCCGAACGCCACTTCCGGCTGATACCCGCCACTCACCGTGAAGTGCGGCTCACTGCCCTCTGGCGCCATCGGGTTTCCTGGCCACAACGGCCCAACCCCAGCCGACAGCTTCAATCCATCCAGTGACCCATTGCTCAGCCCCTTCCGAATATCCATCGGATCTAGCCCCAGCCGGGCACCAGCAAGCATCGGAAAGTCGTTATCCATGACTTTTCAGCTTGCAAAGGCGGACTGCTTCTTCCGCCATGACGTAATGGGACGTCCGGGTACGGCCACCTGCTTCCAAGGCGGCCTTGATCCGGACCCACAGCTCACATTCCCAGCGCTGCGGCAATTCCACATCAGGCCAGCGGTGCCTGACGCTCGTCCTCAGCCTGCTGGCCTTGCTGCAGATACTCCATCAGAGCCATCAGGCCCTGACCGGCAGCGGTCAGGCCGGCAACCGTGCCGCCGCCGATGGCGCCGTAAGTCGCCACCTGACCAGCACGGCTCATGGCATCTGTTCCCGACAGCATGTCGTTGAGCCGAACTCCCAGGCCAGGCTTCTCTGCCGCAGCCGCCTGCTGATACAGGGCTTCCCGCCCAGGCTGGGCACCCCGTGCCCGGCTCTGCAGCACCTTGATGTAATCCTCCGGAGAGCCTTGCAGTCGATCTGCAATTGCAGCACTCACGCTGGCAACGTCAGGGTTCTTGACTCCCATCCGCCCCGACAGATCATCGCGAATCGATTGCAATTGCTGGGAGCGGGCATCCATTGCACGCTCGGCCATTGACTGGCGCACGCGCTCATCAAGGCCCTGGATCTTTGCGCCAATGTCGCGAAGCATCGCGGAACGACTCGTACTGCGTTGTTTGCATTCTAATTGCTTGTTTTGTGGCCTCTTACAGCAGTGCATGTAAGGGGCCTGCTTCGTTTCACATCACTTTCGCAACCCACCATGGAACTCAACCTCGGCCCTATCTCCGCTCGCCTCTACTCCGGCAGCAACTGGACCCACGCCGAACTGGCCTGGGTCTCTAACCGCAACGGCGGCATGGCTCGCCGTGAGACCGCCATCAACGCCGGCTTCAAGTCCGACCACCTCACCGAGATGGCCGGCAAGGACAACCCCGCCGACACGTTCGAGTGCCCTGAAACCGGCGCTCTGTACTTCGGCAAGATCGTCTCCTCGCCCACCGGCGTCTACGCGATCTCGGCCAAGGAGGTCTACACCAAGACCCTCTACACCAAGGCGGTCAAGCACGGCCTGGCCGCTGCCGAGACCGCAACCGAGTCCGTAACCGCTGACGCCAAGGCCATCATCGCGGCCTGATCTCCCCGCCCCGGCGAGCAATCCGCCTGCCGGGGCTTCCCTTTCTGGATTTTCCGGCCACAATGCGCAAGCTACGGCTTGCAGCATGCGAGATGCCATCGATTCACGCCTGCTTCCGCTGGTTCGCCTCCGTGATGCGACTGCGGAACTCCTGCTTGAAGCGCAACGCGCCCTCAGCGCAGGCTGCCCCTCTCAGGACCGCCGCTCCGTCCAGGCAATCAAGCGGCAACTGGCGTCCTTTGACCGCCACCTCAAGCGATCGCGGGCAGCGCTATCTGCTGTGCCGCGTCACCACTGACCACCGCTTCTCCGTCTACGTCTATGACACTGACACCACACTCTGCTGGCGCTGTGACTTCAGCAGCCAGCTCGAGCGCAACACCTACGTCAACCACCTCCGCACCGGCCAACCATCCGCCTGGCCGCAAGCGCTCGTTATCCAGCACTACGTCGGCCCACGCCACGAACACGAGCTCTACTGACCCAAGAGCACAGGGCGCAGAGTCTCTCTACGCCCTCGGCATCCAGGCCCAGTACGTCGACGGCGAACTGGCTCTTGCCGCTGAGCTCCTCGGCTCGGATGACCCCGAACAGGAGGACACCGCGATCCGCCTGGTCGAGCAGTACCTCGAGGCCCAGGCCCACACCGCGGCTCTACTCGAGTCCAAGGCCGACAACATCTGCCGCTACATCGATCACCTGCAAGCGGTCGCCAAATTCCGCAAGGACCAGTCCCAGCGCCTAGCGGAACTGGCCGCAGCCGACGAGAAGCGCGCCCAGTCGCTCACCGACTACATGCTCAAGGTCCTCACCACCTTGCAGCCCGAGGCGAACCGCTTCTCCCTGCCCACCCACGAACTGCGCTCCCGCCGCAGTGAGGCCGTCGAGATCGAGGACGAAGACCTCCTCCCTGACGACCTCTTCAAAAGCAAGACCACCCGCTCCCCCGACAAGACCGCGATCAAGGCCGCCCTTAAGGGAGGCCAAGAGATCGCCGGCGCTCGCATCGTTCAACGCACGAACTGGACCATCAAATGATCACCACCTCCATCGCCATCGCCGACTTCGAGACCTTCTACGCCTACCGGGGCCGCACCGTGGACGCCATGCGGCAACACGGCGGCGGCTTTGTCTCCAGCCTGGCCGCTGCTCTCTCAAGAGCGGACGGCAACAACGCCCGCAAGATCTACGACACCTGGCCGGAGATCGTTCGTGACTTCGGTCCCGGCTCCCGCTTCTTCGACGTCACGCCCCGGTGAGCCCCATCCAGTCCTTTCGCACACCAGCCAACCACTCATGGCCGTCCGTATCACCACCTCAGACCCCAAGCCCAGCACCAAGACCGAGCACCGCGGCTACTACTACTTCTACTTCAACAAGAAGCTTGCCAACGGCGGCGAATGCGCAGCACTCGTCCCTGACTCCATCCGTGACATCGTCAAGAAGGGCTTCGTCTTCGATGACAGCTGCCTCACGTTCGACACAGACCTCAAGGCTTCTGTTCTCAAACTTGACTTTGACGAACCGGAACTGGCGGATCCTGCGATCCCTGCTCGAGAGGAAGGCTGGTCCGATCCTGACCATCTCGCTGCCCTCGAGTCCGCCGACCCGCAGGCCATGACGGCAGTCGCCCATCGCACTGCCGTGATCCCCAATCGCGGCGTCAGGCCGGCCACGGTCCGCAAGCGCAACGCCGAAGCCCGTGCCGCTGAGCACAACATCGACATCGACCTGCTGATGCTGATTGAACAGGCCTCCCGTGCCTTCAATCTCACCTGCAAGCTGATCGGCACGGCCGAGAAGCCCCGCCCTATGGAAGCTCAGAAGATCGTCGTCACCTGCATGATCCCCTGGCTCAAGGAACGCGGCGTCACCCTCAGTGACAACGACGAAAAGGCCATGAATTACTCATGACCAATCCACTGTTCCGCAAAGATCCCTGCCTCAGATACGCGATCGAGCTGGGCTTCCAGCTCACGCCCGGCCGCAAGCACTGGCATGCCCGTCACCCCGATGGCGGGCGCACCATCGTCCCTTTCGGCCGCAAGCGATCGGCCAGGTCCGAGCGCAATATCCACGCCTCTCTCCGCCGCGCCGCCCATGACCACTCAGTCACGCTCCCTGCGCCTGGCCAGCCAGCTGCATAGGCAGGGCTTTGCCTGGCCCGGCGGCTATCCCCTCTTCGCACTCCTTGATGACGGCGGCATTCTCTGCCGCCACTGCGCCGGAACCGAGCGCCGCTGGATTGCCACCACCACCGGCTCTGACGGCTGGTGCGTCCAGGCCCTGGCCATCAACTACGAGGACCCCGAGCTCCGCTGCTCCCACTGCAACGCAGCCATTGAGGCCGCCTACGCCTAACTCCCCACCCACTACTCACACCTATGGACCACTTCGGCCAATTCCCCGTCCGCACCCAGCAGCACTTCGCTGTCACCCCAGAAGAGCAGGACGCCCTGGTTAACGCCCTGGTCTTCTTCCATGACTACTTCAGCCCTGGCGAGACCAACCTCGCCGACTGGCGCGACGTCGCCCAGGACCAGCGCCTCGGCCTCTACTCAAACCTCGCCCACAAACTCGCCACCTCTCGATGACCAAGACCGAACTGATGAGGCTATCAGCCAGGTTCGACACGTTTGAGCGCTACCTAATTGTCATGGCCTTGGAGTATTACATCCTGAATAAACAGGCAGACCCTATCGCTGGCGGTGTGCCTTATCGAGAGGACATGCAACACCTACGTACCCAGTTCCTCGCCAATGGCTGACACTATCTACTCCTCAATTCAAGTGACGAAACCCGGCCACGTCTCTGCTGATGACTGCTGGCAAACAATTCTCATGCTGGCCTCGCAAGTCGAACGGGGCCGCAGCATCGCCAGTGCCATCGATCGCATTGAGATGACCATCCACCACTACCGCACAAGCAGTGCTGACTTGGATGACTGACTCTGCTTACTACTGGGCCGTCACTGGGCGCATCCTCTTCGACGACGAAGACACGCCCTATTGCACCGACCTACCGGCTACGGAGTCTCAGGCTCTCAACCAGTTCCATGAACGCCTACGTGAACAGGACCCAGTCCGTTACAGCGAGCATGGAGTTGTCGTGTCATCCAGGTTCCGCTCAACCGAGCCCATCGACTGCATGTCATGACTGACCATGTTCCACGCCTGCCATCCCCATCCGGTCACGTCTCATCGCCCGTTCAAGGGATCGAACTAGCCACAGTCCTGGCCGTTTCAACCCAACACATGCCAACGGTCGACGCGGACCTGTCGCCCTGGTCCTGGGGCGCCCCACCCGAACTTGGCATCGAGTGGATCTACGCCTACGACGAGGACCCCAGCATCGGTGACGAGGTAATCCCGGCCTGGCTGCTGACCATCTGTCGGGTCGCAAGAGATAAGTACAACGCAAACTGGATTCTCCTCGATCCAGCCGGTGAAGTTCTCCCCGATTTTCCCACCTATTGAGACCATGGTCTACAAAACTATGCAGGTGTCCGTCCATCTGCACGCTTCGGACATCGATCGCCTCCGCTTGCTCTTGGATCTCGAATGGCGACGGATTCAAGACGAGTCGCCCTATGCCTTTGACGAACCCACCAGCTATGCCAGCGCCATCAACAAGCTGCGGTGGCAGTTTATCCACCTACAGGACAGCAATCTCGCACCCGAAGGCCTGATGAACCCATGACCGATCCAACCTTCAACCTGCTCCAACTCGAACACCGCCCCAACTGGTACGAGCATCTCTCCCAAGTGGAAGCGGCCATGGCCCATGAAGCCCGCGTCCACCGCCTGCGCTGGCAGGCAGGCTGGACAACCGATGAGGGCGGCTGGTATTCCCCCGAGGGAATACATGAGTCCGACTGGGAACACGTAGAGGGCTATCCGCTCCCGGAAGACCCCGAGTTCCCAGCCTGGGCCTCCGCCTTCTACTTCTACGAAGCCCTCGACATCGCCGACACTCCCTCCATCTCATGAATAACGACCAGGCCAACACCAAAGCCAGCGTCCCCATGTACGACTTGCTGGACATCGCCTGCGCCGCTCAGGCCGCAGTGGAACATGAGAAGCTCGCCGAGAAAGAGCACGCCTTCAAGCATGTGCTCAATCGAGTCTTCGGCTACATGACCCCGGAAGCCAAGGCAGAGTTCAATGCCTGGGTCGATCGCAAGGGCTGGCGCGCCAAAGAAACCATCATCCTGCCTTGACATGATTCACACGCCCATGACCCTCACCGAGATCGCCACTGCCGTCGACGCCGGACGCACAGTCCACTGGCAGAACGGCAGCTACACCGTGCGCAAGGGCCCAGCCCACGACGACGCCCCCGGCAATGCCGCCAATCCCGCCCTGCGCTATGTCATTGCCCATGAAGCTGGCAACTGCATCGGCCTGACCTGGCGCGATGGCATCACGCTCAATGGCAAGGAGTGCGACTTCTTCGCGCTCGACTAGCAGCCGCGCAGGATGCTCTTCAGCATCCACGACGTCTTGAAGGCTGAGCCCACCAGCTCAGCCATGTAATTCTGAACGTCCGGCGCGCCGGCTCCTGCGGCCACCTGCTCCAGCTCCTTGGCCATGAAGCCCATGCCTTCAATGTTGACGTAATAGGCCATCAGCATCGAGCGCCCCTCGTAGCTCTCGACGTTCTGGAAGGGCGGCATCGCCTCTTTCAGGCCGCAAGCACACATCGGCATGAAGTGATCCAGTGTCCGCACCTGCTCGGCCACCTGGTCGAACTGCTCGAGGTGCTCCTCGTAGCGCTCCTTCAGGAACGCATGCACCTCCAGGAAGTTCGCACCTTCGTAGTTCACATGGATCAAGTGACTCTGGGTCTGCAGCTCCTTGAGCAACGACGCCAGCACGATCAACTGCTGCACCAGCAGGGCGACACCATCGCCCTCGCAGGACTGCATCTGCACCTGTGGCATCTCCATCAGGAGCCCTTGTTCGTGCTGCACGATCCAGCTATCTAACCTTCGCCCCAGTCTATTCAGCCGCCCCTGCCTGATCCTCAGGTGGGGGCTTTTTGCGTGCACTCGTTCAGCAGTGCATTGCCGTTGCCTGACTTCGCATGAATGCTCTTGTTCCTGTTGACGACCCCTTCTACCTGGATGACATCAACGATCCCCTCGCCGCCGCCATCACCAAGCGACCCCCTACTGCCAAGTTCATCCGGCTTGGCATCAACCTGGTCGGCCAGCTGTACGAGTACGGCGAGTCCCACGCCGCGCCCAAGCGCGTCCTCTCGGGCCCCGACGACGGCCTGAACTTCCTCGGTGTCCACGACATCCGGGCCTGCGAGCGGCAGGGCGATCGCCGCAAGCTCTACCTGGACGTCACCCTCGGCTCCCCCCACCCCTACCACCTCTTCGTCCTCTCGCTGCCGGTCTTCAACTACAGCCCCGACCGCAGCTCCTGGCCGGTGCGCACCCTGCTCGGGTCGCTCGCCATGGCTGACAGAATGCTTGACATGCGAGCCATGGCAGGCACAATCTGTGCGCGGCGGGGCACCAAGCCCAACGCTTACGGCCACGTTGCCAACTTCATCGACCTCTTCGTCTACGGCGAACAGGGCGGCGAAGCACCGGCGCGGGTCTCGTCAGAAGCCATCGACCCTGACCGCCACACCTTGGAGGTCACCGTCGATCGCCTGCGTCGCTCCCTTGACCTCGAGCCCCAGTTCCCGTGACCGCAACCCCCGAAATCCCGGACAGCATCTCGCCCGAGATGCTCGACACCCTGCTGCGTGGGCGCAACCCGCTGCCCATCAGTCAGGTCGTCCCAGCCCTGGACTTCGGGGGCGAAATCGGCGCGCCCTGCGACCTTCAGTTTGCAATCTGCCAACTGATCGAGCGCTCCAGCAATGGCACCAACATCATCCAGATGTTGGTCGCGGCCATGCACCTGCTGACCGACGTCGAATGCCATTTCGAGAAGCACCTCAACTCCCTGGCCCTGGAAGACGAGCCCTACGACCAGCTCCCCGCAGCTGATCAGCAGGCACTGGGACGCGTGATGCGCGGCCACACCATGGGCCTCAAGGTCGCTGTCAAGCACCTCGAGGACGTGCTCACCCAGGTGGGCTACCCCTACTACAGCCAGCGCGCGCAGGCACTCATCGAGGACCGCTTCAAAGACAAGCGTGTCCTGATGCGTGATTTCCGCAGTCACCTCCTCATCTCTGACGAGCTCCTCGACTCCCTGGACGTCGAGCGCAGCGCTGTCACCACCTACCTCGACCACATCACCGATCACCCAAACGATTCTTCTGAACTATGACCGCCACCATCACCACAGCACTCCACGCCACCGCCACCTCGACCAGCAAGCTCACGGCCGCTGATCGCTCCCTGTTCAAGGGCACAGCCGCAGAAGTCCAGCCCTGGATGAGCGACACCGAGATCCTTGCCTCGATCGGCTGCAACTTCAATGTTGTACGTACACCCGCCGTACATGCCGGGCGCTCCTACCCCGACTGCCAGCTCTGGCTGCGCGATGACAACCAGGACCTCCTCGGCTTCTTTGGCGCCAAGCGGCAGGCCATCCAGCCTTCCACCTTCATCGATTACTTCCGCGCTTTCTGCGACGCCTCCGATAAGGCCATCTCCCTCGACGTGGTCGGCGCTTACAACAAGGGCCGCAGCCTCTACATGGCCGCCAAGCTCAGCGGCAACAACGGCGAGTTACTCCAAGCCGAAGGAGGGCTGGGCATCAGCCGCACCGGTCACTCCGCCTATATCAACAAAGAAGACCGCACCGACCACTGGCTGGTCCTGAGCGAGTCCTTCGGCGAGGCACTACGCCCCCGCGTCTCAGTCATCGCCAATGAGCTGGTCTGCACCAACGGCCTGGCCCGCAAGGTCACCGAATGCGAAGTCAAGCTCAGCCACACCCAGGCCATGAGCGCGGACATTGTCCATGCCGTCCTGGGTCATGCCGTCCGGCAGTGCAAGGCCTACGACCGCATGAAGGAGCGCATGATCGCGACCGAGATCTCTATGGATACCGCCCGCGCTGCTCTGCGTACCTACTTCGCTGACCCCGAGGGCCAAGGCCGCCTGGCCCAGCGGCTCGAGCAGATCTACACCAGCGATCTGATTGGCGGCGAGCTCGATACCCGCACCGGCAATGCCTGGCGCCTGGCCTCGGCCGTCACCCAGTACACCTCCCACGAGAAGGTGCGCAACGACGCCAAAGCCTTCCGCTCCCAGCTCGAAGGCGCCCGAGCCCGTACCGCCAGCGGCTTCCTGGCCTTCCTCGAGAACCAGTTCCTCGAGCACCGCGAACTCGTCGCTGCCTGATCTGCGCCCCTCGCCTCACGCCTGTGGGGCGATCTCCTCTTCTTTCGCATCTCATGCTCACCCTCCAACAACTCACACCCGCCCAGCAGCAGCGCTTCCTCGATTGCGCCGCTGAGAAGAACACGCCCGTCGATGTCCTCCTCGAAGACTTCCGCCCTGATCCCTTCATGGACGGGGCCATCACCGGGACTTTGCCCTGGTGCGGGCTTTACGGACTCATCGAAGCCAACGGCCGCTCCCACACCTGAGGCCATGACCGACCGCCACTTCATCACTGATGCAGACATCCATGACTACTCCATCTATGTCGCCAAGCTTGCCGCCGTTGCCACCCCGGGTGATCCGCCGCCGTCGCGTTTCCGTACCCGCTTCCTCTGGGCGCACGGCGCGCTGCCGCCTGATCAGCTCGTCCACGATCAAAACGCCGAAGCGTTCTGTAGGGCACAAGCGCAGGCTGCTTGAAATGGCAGTCCTCATCGGCTGCACGCTAATCCTCGCTGGCACCCCCTGGCCCACGGTGCAATCACCACAGGGCAACTACGCCAATGGGCTGACAACCGGCCCCTGACTCAATCGCTCCCTACGCAAAGTGTCAGAAACTGACAACCCCGTCGTCTGACATCAGGCTCCGCAACCCCTAGGGGTCCGTCGATCTGACCCAACTCCAGACATCTGTCGTGCTTTATCTCACTCCGCTCCTCAAGGCCAAGCACCGCATCGAACGCTTTGCTTCGATATCACGCCGCATCGTGGATACCAGCAAGCGTCATCCCTGGCTTTCGATCCCGCTGCTGCCGCCCCATCTCCTGGTGCGGTGGCTGTCTCGGCGTGAGTACGACAGGCTCAACGACCTGGGCTATCCGCTGACCCGTCAACGCACCAGGGTCTGAGCAAGCCATGGCCATGCACTGCCGCACCTGCAATTCCAAGCAGACCCGTGTCACCTGCACGGAGATCTACCCCGACCATCAACGTAGGTATATCCGCTGCTTCGACTGTGACACCCGGTTCATCACCAAGGAGTGCTACATCAAGCCCAAGCCAGGCCCCAAGCGAGGCGCTACCCGGCGCAACATCAACTACGCCCTCAAAGGCGAAAGCAACCCGCTGGCGATCCTGCAGGACAAGGATGTCTATGCCATCCGGCAGGCCTACGACCAGGGCCTGACCTACATGCAGATCAAGAGCCGCTTTGGCATTGCCTCGAGCACGTACTACCGCATCGGCAAGCGCACGTCCTGGTCCCATCTACCTGAGCGAGAGCAATGGCAACCATCGACCTCCTTCTAGATCAGGCCATCACGGTCCTGCTTCCCAACGGCGGCCGGCTTGTCTTGACTCACAACGCAGACGCCACGCGCCTGGAGCACTGGCACGACGACACCCTCGCCTCACAACACTCACTTCCACCTCACCATGCTCATCACTCAAGCCCCCACCCGCCGCAACACCAGCGTGAGCAAGAGGGTCACGATCTCTCTCAACCCGACGCTATTCACCCTCCTGCAGATGCGCAGTGACCAGGAAGGGCGCTCCCTGTCCAACCTCTGTGCCTACTTGCTCGAGAACGCCATAAGCGAGCAGGGCGCCTAAACGATTGTCCGACCACCAACCCACCCTCCGGCCGTCTCGCATCGTGCGGGGCGGCCTTTTTGCATGCACCTCAACAACTGTGCATGTTCCCCAGACCCTCAGCCGTTCACCTCCGGCTCTCGCCACCGCAGGCCGAAACCCTGTACTTCGAGTTACTGGGCCTTCTGGCGCACTACCGCGAGTCCAACACCTGCGTTGAGCCCAACGAAGAGCGCGCCCTGCTCAGCTCGATCACCCAATTGGAACTCGGTATTCAGCGGGCACAGGCCGTAGCCGAGACCCAGCTTCAGCACATGCGCGCCGCCGCTCTTCGCCAGGAGGGCGCATGACCCTGTCAGATCAACTGCTCCGGTTCGGGCATGGCAACGCCAAGCTGCCCAACACCACCATGACGTTTGCCTTGCCCGCTGGCTTCACCTGCCCGGGCGCTCTGCTCTGCCTGTCCAAGGCTGACCCGGTGACCGGCAGGATCACCGATGGCGAGCACACTCTGTTTCGCTGCTCCGCCGCCAGCGAGGAAACCCGGCCTTCGGTCCGCAAGGCGCGCCACCACAACTGGTCACTGCTGCGCGGTCTCAACACTGGCGCCATGGCCGATCTCCTGGATCTGTCCCTACGCGCCCAGGTCCGCAGCTACACCGAACGCGTCCGCTGGTTCACCTCCGGCGATTGCTACAACGACCAGCTGCGTGATGCCCTGATCGAGACCGCCCAACGCCATAGCGGCCTGCAGTTCTACCTGTACAGCAAGAACCTGCCGCTCTGGCTGGATCGCGGCGTACTGCGCCCCTTGCCCAGCAACATGACCATGACCGCCTCCTGGGGCGGGCGCTACGACTTCCTCCTGGCAGACGGTCTGTTTCCCAGGACGGCAAGGGTTGTCAATACGCAAGAAGAGGCATACGCTCTGGGCCTGGCCGTCGACTTCACCGACGCGCTGGCCTACCAATCAATACCAACTCATTTCGCACACCTAGTTCATGGCACCCAGCCCAAGCACTCCGCAGCCGGTCAAGCCATCCAGCAGCGCCGCGCCCAAGGCCAGTTCTCCGGCTACTCACGCAGCGGCCATTCCCATGCTCGTCCACTACCCGTCCCTGCCGGTCAATGACGTCTACTTCCCCCTCCACAACGGGGCCCAACTTCGTGACCTCATCAAGACCTGCGCAGACAATGACATCGAGTACAGGCTGCTCTACGACCACGGCCGCAAGTTCCACTACACCCCGGACTGCCGTCGCACTGCCCGCTGACCTCAAGATTCAGCGCAGCGAACTCCTGGCCTTCGGGGCGCTTCTGCCCCATGAGGCCGGTGGGCTGCTGCTGGGTTCCTACTCGCCCAGCCGGATTCTCAATCTCCGCACGGGCCGCCAGTGGTCAGCCTGGCAGTGGCAGGAAGTCTTGCGTTCCCATTACGAGCAGATGACCGGACCATCCGCTACCTCGGATCCAGGCGCCACCCCAGCTCAATGAACCCTGACGACCTCGATGTCGAGTACTACATCGACTCCCACGGGCACGACTGCTATCGCATCTGTATCCCAGATGGGCCATGCTCGATCGTCTCATCCGCTCACCTAATTGACGAGCGCAAGGCACAGCTTCTCCGCATGTACCCGCAATGCCTCCCATCGTCACCTTCGGACTGACCTGGCTACTCGGCATCCTTGCCGTCACGATCTACCTCACCCAGTTCTCATGAAACGCTCTGCCTTCTTTGCCCTGGCGCTGGGCATCACCCTTGGCGCGTTGGCACGCTGGGCAACCACCCCCAACCGCGCCACTCAGCCCCGCTAACAAATCACCCACTGCCACTCGCAGTAACCGCAACAACGCATCAGCAGACTCAACCGCACCAATGGTTAGCTATCTCACCAGGAAGATGTCTGACAAAGACTTCTATCTGTCTCAGGCATCGAGGCCCAGGCCTGCGACTGCCTACAGCAAGTACCGAGGCGTCAGCAAGGGCAACAAGGGCTTGTATCGAGCCACGCTCACATACAAGGGACGGCGCTACTACCTCGGCAACCATGCCAGTGAGATCGAAGCAGCTCACGCCTACAACAAGGCAGCACTCGCAATCATTGGCGAGCACGCCATCATCAATAACATCCCCGAATGACCGACTACACAGCAACCCCCGAGCAGTGGGCCCTGCTTGAAGAGCAGAGTGCCCCTGAGTACGACAGCACTATCCTCGAACTCCGCACCCGCGTTGAAGCCCTGGAAGCTGCTAACTCCAAACCAACTCCTAATCCAAGCCAAATTAGGAGTTCGCTGGTTGACCGGGTGGCCCGTGCAATCGGCCGAGACGACGAGCCCATCAACTGGGAGCCAGAAGCCCGCGCTGCTCTTCTCGAAGTGCTGGCCTGGCTTAAGGAAGGCGAGCACACATGGGCTTCGCTGAAGCTGGAGCAGGAGGTCGAACGATGACCGACTTTCACCCCGCACCATTCCAAGACTTCTCCACCGAGCTACGCGATCCGTGGCCTGTTGTGGAGCGGCTACGCATGGCACTGCGCGAGGCCGAGCGCTACTGCCTTGGCGCTGAAAACACAACTGGTCACTGCATCGCATCCCTTCTTGAAGTCCTGCCCAACGAAGATGACTAATCAACGCCTTATTTCGCCGCCCGCTGAAATCATCCGCCAATGGGAAGCCGAATGGGACGCCAACGGTGCCGCCCCTTGCGACAAGGCCCTCTACATCGCCGCAAAGGCTGCAACATGGGGCGCAAAGTCTGCCATTGAGTGCGCCCTCAAGGACACCGCTTCATGTCACTGGCGTGTTGCCGATGGCCCCGAAGACGGAGTGCAGCTTGTGCGAGCCAGTGATTTGATGGCTTGGGCTGCTGCCATTGGCAAGCGTTACGAGGTGGAGCAATGACCCACCCCCTCACACCACCGCCGAAGCTGGTGCAGCAGTGGGGGCACGACGCCAACCTTTCAGGCGTGCCACACAACGATGAACACTGGGCGTACGAACAGCACATCGCCAACCGAGCCGCCCAATGGGGCGCCGACCAACAACTTGCAAAAGATGCAGAGTGGCTAAATCACAATGCCCTGAACCAACCGCATCTGCGGATTGCCCCAGTGGGTGAATCGTTGAAAGAAGCAATGCGCCACAAGCCGCTGAGTTTGAAGGAGCAGGCGATGGAGACACTCAAGTATCCAAAAGATCTATGGAGTGAATCCGAGGTAGATACCATCCGACGCGCCTTGGAGGCCCTGCCCGATGACTGACCCCACCCCCACCGACTGGCGAGCGCTGTGCGCCCGCATGGGTGATGAGCTGGATCATTACCGAATTGGGAAGGAAGGCTATGACAGAAGCCACCCTTTGGCGGCTGAAGCCCGCGCCGCCCTAACCCAGCCCGCGCCGCAGGGGCCGAGCGATGAGGAGCTGTACGACTACTGGATCGATACCTCTCCAGAGTTTGGTTGTGCTGATTCTGTTGGGTTTGCCCGCGCCGTCCTCGCCCGCTATGGCACCCCCACTATCCAGGAGGACTACAACCGATGAAAAGCCTTGACGACTACACCGCAATCGGAGCAGCTGTCTTACTGCTGCTGATCATGATTGCTGGGGCTTGGTGGTGGCTGCCCCAAAAATGGCAAGCCTGCCAAAAGCTCTACGACAACAAGCCGGCGCAGATCTTCTGCCTGGGCTCTAAGTGAGGAGAACTAATGACTGACCACCCCATCACCCCACCGCCGGAGCTGGTGCAGCAGTGGAATGAAGAAGCCGTAGGCACTCATTTTCTGCCTTACGGCTATTCGCAGTTCATCGCCACCCGCGCCGCCCAATGGGGCGCCGACCAAGAGCTGGAGGCGTGCCTAAGGCTGGTTGAGATTGACGCAGGTGAGGATGCTTATGACTTTGCTCGCTACATCCGCGCCGCCCGCCGCCCCAAGCCGCC